>Ga0137396_10000166_pt1 | contig 27321 bp, 31 predicted proteins | sample czc16metaG_FD_108284 | JGI IMG/M metagenome (GOLD analysis project Ga0137396, IMG submission 108284) | Vadose zone soil microbial communities from Angelo Coast Range Reserve, California, USA - czcobulk3.16 metaG | ecosystem: Environmental > Terrestrial > Soil > Vadose zone | place: USA...
GCTCACGGGGCGCGTGCGGCAGGGTCGCTACAGGACGTCGACGCTTCACACTGGCGACGCTCAGACGAGCAGCAGCCGCTCCACGAGCGACGCCAGCCGCTGCGTCTCCGAGCGCACGAGGTCCATGAACCAGAGGGCAATGCCGTCCTTGTCCACGCGGATGACGAGGGCGACGGCCTCCAGCGGCCCGCCGCCGTCGGGCGGCGTGAAGCCCACGCGCACCGTGCGCCCAGGCTTGAAGCGTGTCGTCGTCCGGACCTTCATGCCCGACGCGGAGATCTGTGTGCACGTGCCGCGCGAGGCCGAACCCCTGTCGGACACGACACGCACGGGCATCTTCACCGGCGCGCGCGGCGCGGGCCGTCGTTCCATGCGACGGGGCGCCTGGCCGCGCCGGGGAGCGCGTGCGTAGGGCTCGAGGAGCTCGAGCACCGCGGTGAGCCGATCGAGCGTGACGGGTTTCTGGAGGTAGTCGAGCGCGCCGAGCTGGAGGCACGCCCGGGCCTCGTTCTCCGTCGCCAGACCCGAGACGACGACGACGGGGACCTCCGAGGCCTGGACGGCCGGGTCGACGAGGAACTCGAGGCCGCTCATGCCGGGGAGCCGCACATCGAGCAGGACCGCGTCCGCCTGATGCTTCTTGATCTTCTCGAGGCCGCGCTCGGCGCTCTCGACGGGAACGGGCTCGTGGCCGAGCGCCGCGACGAAGTCGCGATAGACCTCGCGGACCGCCTGCTCGTCCTCCACGATCAGCACGCGCACTGTTCCAGCCTACGTCGGCCGGGCACCCCGGAGCAGTGAGAACAGGCGCGCGCTCGTCACCGGTGCCTCGGAGATCGTCACGCCGAGACCGGCCACGGCGTCCTCGACCGCGTTGGCGATCGCCGCGGCGCCCGGAATGGCGCCGCTCTCGCCCACGCCCTTCACGCCGAGCGGATTGATGACCGACGGGTGCTCCTCGAGCGCCACCGGGAGCGCCGGGAGCTGGTCGGCCTTCGGGATCGCGTAGTCCATGAGGCTCGCCGTCAGGAGCTGAGCGCTCGCGTCATAGAGGAGCTCCTCGGTGAGGCCCGCGCCGATCCCCTGGGCGGCGCCGCCCTGGAGCTGGCCCTCGACGATCGTCGGATTGATCGCGCGCCCGCTGTCGTGGACGATCGCGTAGGCGAGCAGGCGCACCGCGCACGTCTCGACGTCCACCTCGACCGCCGCGGCCTGGGTGCCGAAGGCCCACGTGACGGTGTCGGGGTAGAAGTAGGTGCAGGCGTTGAGCCCCGGCTCGCCGGTGGGCTTGAGCGCCCTCGACTTCACCGCCGCCTGCGCGAGGCGCCCGAGCGTGACGGAGCGGTCGGGAACGCCGACGACGTGCGCGCGGCTCCGCTCGATCCTGACGTCCTCGGGTGCACACTCGAGCAGCTCGGCCGCGACGCGGGCGGCGCGCTCGCGCACCGCACGCGCGGTGCGCGCCACCGCGGGCCCGGCGTTCGCGGTGACGCGGCTCCCGCCGGTGCCCATGCCGAAGGGGAAGAGCGTCGTGTCACCCGCGCCGACGCTCACGTCCTCGAACGCGGCGCCCAGCTCCGACGCGGCGATCTGGGCGAGCGTCGTCGCGTGGCCCTGGCCCTGGGCCGCGACGCCGATGAGGACGTAGACCTTCCCGCTCGGGTCCACGCGCACGATGGCGCCTTCGAACGGCCCGAGCCCGGTGCCCTGGGCGTAGCAGGCGAGGCCCACGCCGATCCGGCGCGGCGTCGACGCCTGCGCCTTCTGCCGCTTCCTCCACTCGTCGTAGTGGAGCAGGGCGAGCGCCCGCTCGAAGGCGCGCGGGAAGTCGCCAGGGTCGTAGGCGACCGGGACGCCATCCTTGTATGTGAGCCCGGGGCGGTAGGGCATCTCCTCGGGGCGCACGAGGTTGCGGCGGCGCAGTTCGGCCGGATCCAGGCCGAGGCGACGCGCGCCGAGGTCCATCAGGCGCTCCATCACGAACACGGCCTCGGGTCGGCCAGCGCCGCGGTAGGCCGCGTTGACCGTCTTCGTCGTGACGATGCTCGTGCCGAGCGCCTTGTAGTTGGGCACGCGGTAGGGGCCGGGCAGATGGTTCACGGTGTTCGCCGTGAGCCCGGCGCCTTCGGCCGGGTAGGCGCCGACGTCGGCGAGGAACGTGTCCTCGAGCGCGACGATCGTCCCGTCCCGCGTGAAGCCGATCTGCGCCTCGTGCTCTTGGTCGCGGTCGTGGCCGAGGCTCAGGAAGTCCTCGCGCCGCGTCTCCACCCATTTCACCGGGCGCCCGAGCCGCAGCGTCGCCGCGGCGACCAGCACCTCCTCCCCGTAGACCGAGCCCTTCGGCCCGAAGGCGCCGCCGACGTCGGGCAGCACCACGCGCACGCCTTCCACCGGCAGCCCGAGGATCGTCGCGACCGCGTCGCGCACGCGATACGGGTTCTGGTGTGAGGACCAGACGACGAGCGCGCCCGTCTCCCGGTCGCGGTAGGCGAGGGCGCCCCGCGTCTCGATGGGCACCGCGGCGAGCCGCGGGTGCCGGAGCCTCGCCTGCACGACGACGGCGGCCCCGCGGAGCGCGCCCTCCGTCTCGCCCACGGCGCCGCGTACGCTCAGCGCCGCGTTGTCGGGCCAGCCCTCGTGCAGGCGCGTCTCGGTGCGCACGCCCTCCGCGAGCGTCGCGACCGGCGGCAGCGGATCGTACTCGACCTCGACCAACTCGAGGGCATCGGCCACACGGTAGGCGCTCTCGGCGACCACGACGGCCACGGGCTCACCCGCGTAGCGCGCGACGCTCCGGGCGAGCACCGGCTGGTCGAACGGGCGGCCGGTGATCGCGGTCCCGATGGGCTTCGTGATCTCGGGAAGGTCGGCGGCGCTCCACACCGCGATCACGCCGGCGAGGGCGCGCGCCTGCGGGGCCTGGATCTTCAGGAGCCGCGCATGGGCCTGGACGCTTCGCACAACGCCGAGGTGCAGCATGCCCTCGCGCTGGAGGTCGTCGAGGTACCGGCCGGCGCCCGTGAGGAGCCGTCGGTCTTCCTTCCTGAGGGGTGAGGCGCCTATCATGGCGAGGAGAGTGTACATGGTCAGGCTCTATCTCGTGCGCCACGGTCGCGCGGCGGGGACGTTCGCCGAGGCGCGCGACCCGGGGCTCGACCCGGCGGGGATGGCTCAGGCCGAGGCGATGGCCGCTCGGCTGGCACCGCTCGGCCCGCTCGCCATCGTGACCAGCCCGCTCCGCCGAACGCGCGAGACCGCCGCGCCGCTCGAACGGCGGTGGCGCCGCACGGCATGGATCGAGTCGGCGGTGGCCGAGATCCCGTCGCCGGTGGACGACCTGGCGAAGCGCGGGGCATGGCTCCGTGATGTGATGGCGGGGCGCTGGTCCGCGCTACCGCCCGACCTCGGGGCGTGGCGGCGCCGGGTCGTCGAGGCGCTCAGCGCGCTCAGTGAGACGAGCGTCGTCGTCAGCCACTACATAGCGATCAACGTCGCGGTGGGCGAGGCGACCGCCGACGACCGCGTGGTGGGCTTCGCGCCGGACAACTGCTCGGTGACCGTGCTGGACATCGCGGATGGCAGCTTCCGCCTGGTCGAGCGCGGCAGAGAGGCCGCGACGCGGGTCCTCTGATGCGGGCAGCGCCGGTCGGGTGGCGGCTCTTCGTCTCGATGCTGGCGAACCTCGTCGGCGCCCTGCTCGCCTTCTCTTATTTCAGGTTCATCGACGACATGGCCCTGGCGCGGCCGGGCGGCGAGCACGGGACGATCACGTTCTTCGTGGTCGGCCTCCTCACGTTGCTGGTGATCGGCGCGGCCTGGTCGATTCACTGGGCACGCCCGCTCGTGCGTGTCCGGGCGGGCTCGAAGGACGCGGACGACTGGCGCGAGGCCCGTCGGCGCGCGGTGCAGCTCCCGTACATGATGACGCTGATCACCGCCTGCGGCTGGGCGATGGCCGGCCTCATCTGGGGTGTCTTCGAGCCGCTCGTCCAGGGCCGGTTCGTGCCGACACAGGCGCTCCGCCAGATCTTCGGCATCACGTTCGTCGCCGGGCCGGTCTCGACGGCGTTCGTCTTCTTCGCTACCGAGCGCCTCTGGCGCAAGGAGCTGCCGACGTTCTTTCCGGAGGGCGATGTCAGCACGGTCACGGGCGTCGTCAGGCTCAGGGTCAGGACGCGGCTCCTCGTGATCTTCCTGATGCTCGGGACCGTGCCGCTCTCGCTCCTCGGCGTCATGGCGTACCGCCGGGCGCTCGCGCTCCTCGAGTCGGACCCGGCGGCGGCGGCGCGGCTCGTCGACAACATGCTCATCACCATCGTCTTCATCGTCGCGGCCGGTGTCGTGTCGGCGATCGGCCTCGCCATCTTCGTCGCCCACAGCGTCGCCTCCCCGCTCCGCGACGTTCAGACGGCGATGGGCCGCGTGGAGCAAGGCGACCTCCAGGCGCGCTGCCCCGTCGTCGGCAACGACGAGCTCGGCGCGGTGGCCGAGGGCTTCAACCGGATGGTCGTGGGGCTGCGCGAGCGCGAGTTTCTCAAGGAGACCTTCGGCAAGTACGTGAGCCCCGAGGTGCGCGACGAGATCCTCTCGGGCCGGCTGGCGCTCGAGGGCCAGGCGCGGGAGGTCACGATTCTCTTCGCCGACCTCCGCGACTTCACGCCCTGGGTGGAGACGACCGATCCGCAGGAGGTCGTGCGCGACCTCAACCGCTACTTCACCGAGATGGACGAGGCGATCCGGCGGCACCGCGGGCTCGTCTTGCAGTTCATCGGCGACGAGATCGAGGCGGTCTTCGGCGCGCCCGTCGCTGATCCGGCGCACGCCGCGATGGCCTTGCACGCCGCGCTCGAGATGCGCGGCCGGCTCTCTCGGCTGAACGCGGAGCGGCAGCGCGCCGGCAAGCCGCCGCTACGGCACGGCATCGGGATCCACACGGGGCGCGTGCTGGCCGGCACCATCGGAAGCGCCGAGCGACTCTCCTATGCGCTCGTGGGGGACCCGGTGAACCTCGCCTCGCGCATCCAGGACCTCAACAAGCAGTTCGACTCCGACGTCCTCGTGAGCGGCACGACGCGCGCGCTCCTCGACGGGACCTTCGAGCTGGCGCGGTTGCCCGCGGTGCGGGTGAAGGGGCGGTCGGTCGAGGTCGAGATCTACCGGCTCGCGTGATCCCAGACCACGGGCTCGAGCGCCAGGCGCGCGCCGCAGCGATCCGCGACGGCCGCCTGCAGGTGGTGCGCGAAGTCGATGACGTCACGGGCGCGGGCGCCGTCGTGACAGACGATCGCGAGGGCGTGGCGGGTCGAGAGCCCGACCGTGCCGTGGCGATGGCCGCGCGTGAAGCCGGCGCGCTCGATGAGCCACGCCGCCGAGAGCTTCGCGCGCCCGTCGGGCTGCGGCCAGCGCGGCATCGTCCGGTCGCCCACACGGCGGTCGATCTCGGCGAGCTCCGCCGCGGTGACGATCGGGTTCGTGAAGAAGGACCCGCAGCTCCGCCGGTTCGGATCGCGCGTGTCGTCGAGCACCATGGACTTGGCGCGGCGGATCGCGAGCACGCTCTCACGCACGTCGGCGAGCGTGGGCGCGGCGAGCCGCCGGTCCTCGAGGTGCTTCTCGAGATCGGCGTAGCGCAGGGTCGGGGGCCCGCCGGGGCGCAGCCGGTAGCTCACGGAGAAGACGACCCAGCGCCCCGGCTCGCCGCTTTTGAACCGGCTGTCACGGTAGGCGAAGCCGCAGTCGCGGCCGGCGAGCGTCACGATGCGATGCTCGCGCGTGTCGAGCGCTCGCACCTCGGTGACGGTGTCACTCACCTCCTGGCCGTAGGCGCCGACGTTCTGGATCGGCGTGGCGCCGACGAGGCCCGGGATTCCCGAGAGGCACTCGACGCCCGCCCAGCCGTGCTCGACGGCGCGGCGGACGAGGTCGTCCCAGCGCTCGCCGGCCGCCGCGGTCAGCTCGATCGCGCCGTCCACCTCGTGGGCGGAGACGCCGCGGAGGTCCACCTTCACGACGAGCGCCTCCACGCCCTCGTCGGCGACGACGAGGTTCGAGCCGCCGCCGAGGACGCGGAGCGGGATCCCGCGCGACGTCGCCCAGTCGTCGGCCTCGAGCACCGTGTCCTCGTCGCGCGCCTCCACGAACCAGCGCGCGGGGCCGCCGACGGCCAGCGTGGTGCGCGTCGCGAGCGGCTCGTTCTCCCGGGGTGTCACGCTCGTGCCGGCGGGAGATAGCCGAGGAGCAGCACGGCGAGGTGGACGAGCAGGAGCTTGTTCCAGGCGAGGCTCGCATCGAAGGCGGCCTGCGGGTCGCCGAGCTCGAGGCGGAAGAGGCGGGCGAGCGCGGTCTGGGCGAGGCTCATAGCGCCGACGACGAAGTGCGCCGGCACGGCGCCGCCCGGGCCGTGCGTGCGGTGGCTGTGTGAGAGGCCGACCGCCAGGAGATAGTAGGAGAACTCCTGCGTCGTCGCGACCGACGCCGTCTCGCGGAGCCAGCGCGCGAGGCTGTGCTTGCGCCGCGCGAGCCGCGCCGCGTCGGGCTCGCCGTCCTCCCCGAGGAAGAACTGCGCCGTGACGGGGAACTTCAGGAAGTGCTCGTAGAGGGCATCGGTGAACGCGGCCTCGCGGGCGAGCACGACGGGCGCGGTGCGGCGGATCGCGGCGACGTCCGCCTCGCCGAGGTCGACGAACTCCATCAGCTCCCGGATGAACCGCGGCATGTCGGTCGCCGGGAGTTGAGAGCTCACGCGCGGTCAGGCCGTGCGGTTCTTGAAGTAGGAGGTCTTGAGCGCGATCTTGCCGTTGCGGAACGTGAACAGATCGCAGCCCCGGACCTCCACGCGTCTGCCGTCGGCGGCCGTGCCCGTGAAGGTCCACTCCGAGCAGGCGCGGTCGCCCGAGACGAAATGGCGCGCGTCCGCGAAATGGGCGTCGGGGAACATCTTGAAGACGCGCGCGAACGCCTCGCGGACACGCTCCCGCCCCTCGTAACGTTTGCCGCAGACGTCCGGACCCGCGGTCGTCTCGAAGGCGCAGTCGTCGTCCATGAAGGTCATGAGGTGGTCCACGTCGTGCGTGTTCCAGCCCGCGGCGAACTCCTCGAGGAACCTGAGCGTCGGCATCGTCGCCTCCTGACGTAAGACTTTACAACAAGCTCACGGCTGCAGGCGCGTCACGCGCCAGGGGCCGCCCGCGTAGCCGTCGCCCGCGCGCGTCAGCGCACGCGTCCACACCGCGCGGTCGTGGGCGCGCGCAGGCTGGCCCACCCAGAGCTCGACGCGCTCGGCCCAGACCCGGTAGCCGCCCCAGCGCGGCGGGCGCGGCGCGTTGCCGGCGAACCGCTTCGCCGTCTCCTCGATCTTCCGGAGGAAGTCGGCGCGCGACGCGATGGGCCGGCTCTGCTCGCTGGCGGCGGCCGCATCGCGCGCGTCGGGGGGCCGCGAGTGCCAGTAGGCGTCCGAGTCGGCGTCCGGCGCGGGCGTCACCGGCCCCTCGATGCGGACCTGCCGCTCGACGGCGTCCCAGTGAAAGACGAGCGCCGCGCGCGGCGTCTTGGCGAGCGCCCGACCCTTCGCGCTCTCGCGATCCGTATAGAAGACGAGCCAGCCCGCCTGCCGGTCGAAGCCGCGGCAGAGGACCATGCGCGCCGACGGGCGGCCGTCGGGCTCCACGGTCGCGAGCGCCATGGCGTGCGCGTTCCTGATGGACGCGAAGGCCTCCTGCATCCAGCCGTGGAGCAGCTCGAGCGGGCTTTCGGGGAGGAGCTCGGGCAGCGGCGGCTTCACGTCGCAGGCGTCGGCATCGGTCGAGCGCTCCCGTCTCCTCGTGCGCCGGGGATGTAGAGACTCTACACCACCCGGCGCGCGCGACGCGGGAGGCGCTTAGGGCAGCTTAGGAGCGATCGGGAGCTTCACGCCGCCGAGGGGGAGCGTCACACCGCCGGTCGGGAGCGTTACACCGCCGGTCGGGAGCGCCAGGCTGCCGGTTGGGAGCGCCACGCCGCCGGTCGGGAGCGGGACGTCGCCGAGCGGAAGCGTCACAGCGCCGAGAGTGCTCGCGGCGCCTGTCACGACCCCGCCGACGACGGCGGCGCCGCCGCCGAGCAGGCTCGCGCCCGAGCTCGTAGGGCTCGCCGCGCCCCGCAACACGTCCTTGAGGGCGAGATCCGCGGCGAACCGGGTCGACGCCTCGAAGCTGGCGCGCGGCGCGTTCTTCGGGATGACGGTGAAGTCGTCGGTCAGGCGCTTGGCCGCGTCGGCCGTGATCCGCTCGGGCGCCGGCAGTGGTCCGTCGCCGACCACGGTGATGCGCTCCAGCGCGCTGACGGTCACGGGGGCCCCGACGGGCTGGTCGGTCGCGGGATCGAGCCCGCTGATCTCCACGACGCCCCGGAGAATGGTGATGGTCGAGCGGAACCCGGCCGGCGTCGGCCACACCTCGGCGATCACGACGGTGCCGCGGATAGCGACGACGGCGTTCGGCGTCCGGATCTCCACAATTTCTCCCGGCTTCACCCTGTCCTTGCTGACCGCGGTAGCGATGCGTCCGGCCGCGAGCGCGACGGTGGAGACCGAGGGCCTCTCGGTGATCCTGAGGATGGAGTGCTCACGGGCGCTCACGGTCGCTTTGCCGCCCAGGAGGACGCGGACGAACGACCGCTCGCCGGTCGTGATCTGGTCACGGACGAAGACGTCGTCTCTCAGCTTGAGCAGCGCGGGCTCCGGCTGTGCCACGCGCGCCACGGTTGCCGTGCCCACGACCGTGGCCACCACGCCGACGCGGGCCTCTTCGGAAGCCGCCTCCATCGGGAGCGCCAGGATCGCCAGCGTCAGGAGCAGGATCTTCCGCATTTGTTCCCCCCAGGGCGACCCATCCATCGGCCGCCCGTTGCGGGAAATCCCTCGCAACACCGATGCCAGGACGCGGGCCGGGGGCGACTCATGTTTCTATGCGGGCTTGCGTGCGCTGCGCACATGGAAAGGGCGATCTGGCTCACGACACATTGTCGCATTGGGAAATTTTGGCTCGGCGACATCACACCATCTGGAAATGTTTTGCAGATAAAATTTTTACAGAGCGGAAATTCCGGAACGTGGAGTTACCGGAACGCCGCCTGCTACGACCAGGGGACGGCCGATCGCCAGCGATTCAGGAATGTCGTCTCCGACGTGGGCCGCCGGTTCGTCGGGCCGAAGCTTCCGCGCGGGTAGCCGAGCGGAATGCAGAAGTGGAAGCTCACGTCCTCGGGGATCCCGAGGAGGGCCCAGACGCGGTCCATCACCTTCGGATGGAGCGTCGTCGGCACCGCGCCTATCCCCAGCGCCCTCGCGGCGAGCATCAGGTTCTGGCAGGCGGGGATGACCGAGTTCGCGGGCCCGGGCGGGACGGCCAGCGCCAGCACGATGCAGGGCGCATCCTTCATCTCGTCCGCCAGTTGCGCCGCGGACCGGTAGTTCTTCTCTTCGGGCGGGATGTCTTCGGGCCTGGTCCATCCCTTCTCGTCCAAACGCTTCGCCCACCACGCCTCGCGGTAGAGCTTGCCGAACTCCTGGATGACCTTTCGGTCGGTCAAGACCAGAAAGCGGCCGACCTGGCGGTTGCCGCCGTTCGGCGCCCTCACCGCCGCCTCGAGAATGAGGCGCAGGTCGTCGATCGGGATCGGCTCGGGTTTGAAGCGGCGGATCGACCGCTGGGTGAACATCGCCTCGCCGACCGTCATCGAGAGCCGCTTCGGGTCCACGCTCATGGCATCCTCCTCAGTAACCCTCCTCGTGCAGCAGCGGGAAGGCGCTCGTCGCGTGAGGAACCGTGACGGGCGTCGCGGGGAACAGGTAGGAGCGGTCGAGGTCCTCGAGCCGACTCACGCCGAGAAGCCCCAGCGCGATGCGGATCTCGTCCTCGAGCAGCTCGAGGACGCGCTCGAGGCCCGGCTGGCCCGCCGCGGCGAGACCGCAGCAAGCGATACGCCCGACGCCGACGGCTTGGGCGCCGAGTGCGATCGCCTTGACGACGTCCGTGCCGCGCACGAAGCCGCCGTCCACGAGGACGGTGGCGCGGCCGCCGACCGCCTCGACGACTTCGGGCAGCGCCGCGATCGCACCGCGGCCGTGGTCGAGCTGGCGGCCGCCGTGGTTCGAGACGTAGACGCCCTCGACCCCATGCTCGATCGCGAGGGTCGCGTCCTCGGCCGTGGCGATGCCCTTCAGGATGAGCGGGATCGCGTGCGTGTCCTTGAAGCGCTTGACGTGGTCCCAGTTGAGCCCGGCCTGGAACTCGAAGCCGGCCGCACGCGTGCGCCAGGGCTTGACGAAGCGCCTTGCAAGATCGCGCTCGCGGCGGCTGTAGCACGCCGTGTCCACGGTGAGGCAGAAGGCCGCGTACCCGTGGTCCGCGGCGCGCCGCACCCAATCGTCCACCCAGGCGTCGTCGCCCCGGACGTAGAGCTGGAAGATGCGGATGCCGTCGGCGGCCTTGGCCACGGCCTCGAGGCCCGGGTTGCAGACCGACGAGAGCATCTGGGGCACGCCGAACGCGGCCGCCGCCTTCGCCGCGGTGGCGCCGCCGCCCTCGGCGAAGGTCTCGATCGAGCCGATCGGCGCCAGCATGACGGGGATGCGCGTCGGGCGCCCGAAGAAGGTGGCGCTCGCGTCGACCGCGGAGACGTCGCGCAGGACACGCGGCCGAAAGGCGAGCGAGTCGAGGGCCTGACGATTCCGGCGCAGCGTCGTCTCCGTCTCGGCGCCGCCGATCAAGTAGTCCCAGGGGCCGGGCGCCAGATTGGTGCGCGCCGCCCGGACGATCTCGTGGAGAGTGGAGAACCTGTCGGCGAGATTGGAGGCCATCAGCGTATCCCCGCTCTCATGAAGCCATCAGCGTCGCCGCCGTGATGATCGACCAGTCTACACCCGCAGGAAGTTGTTCAGTGGTAGCCGACCGAGACGAGGTCGCGTGTCGGGCCGCATCGGGGGCAAAGTAGTCGATCCCGCGCGCGCCCGTCAAGGACGTCGCGGTCGTGTTATGTTCCGGCGCAGGAGGTTCGCCCATGCCCGACTGGACTCCGCCCGCGCAGGCGCAGATCGAGGGGTACTTCAAGGAGCTGAGCAACTGGGGCCGCTGGGGCGACGGCGACCAGACCGGCACGGTCAACCTCGTGACCGCGGCGAAGCGCGCCCGCGCGCAGGCGCTGGTCAAGACGGGACGCACCGTGTCGCTCGCGCGGGACATCGGCCCGCAGCCCGCGCTCATGTACCACACGACGTTCCCGTCGAACCGCGAGCGTGCCGACGTCGTGCTCGACCGCTTCGACCTCGTCTATCACGGTTTCACGATCACGCACATCGACGCCCTCTGCCACGTCGCGTGGGACGGCCAGCTCTACAACGGCCGGCCGTTCATGCGGAGCCTGAGCGCCGCCGGCGCGACGTGGTGCCCGATCGACCCGCTGTTCGACGGGATCACCTCTCGCGGCGTCCTCCTCGACGTCGCGGCGGGGCGCACGGAGGGCTACGTCACGATCGGCCGCCCGGTGACGCCGCGCGAGCTCGACGCGGTCGCCGCGCGGGCGGGCGTCCGCGTGGAGCCGGGCGACGTCGTCGTGGTACGGAGCGGCGACGCCGCATTCCGTCGCGCGCACCCCGAGTGGGTGCCGCGCGTCTCACCGCATCCCGGCCTACACATCTCCTGCCTCGAGTGGTTCCGCGAAAAGGACATCGCGGCGATCGCGTGGGACATGATGGACGAGCGCCCGATCGGCTACGCGGGCTTCGGCATGGGGGCGCACCTCGCCATCCCGTTCCTCGGCCTCGCCCTCGTGGATAACACCGATCCCGAGCGGCTCGCGAAGGCGTGCGTCGAGGAGGGACGCTACGAGTTCCTCTTCACGGCGACACCGATCCGGCTCGTGGGGAGCACGGGCGCGCCCGCGCATCCGCTCGCGATCTTTTAGACCGGTTGCCGTGACCGGCGCCAGGCGGACCGCCGCGGCAGTCATCCTGTCGTTCACGGTTTATCTCACGCCGCTCGTCGGACCGCACGCGGCCTGGCTGCTCGGCGAGGCGCTCTACCGTGAGCTCGGCCAGCTCGGCGCCGGCCGCAGCGGGCGCGACCTCGGGTGGGTGGCGACGGACGCGGCCCTCGCGCTCGCGACGCAGCTGCTCTTCGGCCTGCTCCTCTACTGGTTCGCCGGTCGCCCGGCCTGGCCCCGCGGCCTGGCCGTCGCACTCCCGGTCTTCCCGGCCATCGTCCTGCTGAACTACCTCTACATGGTCGCGATCCCGGCGCGCTTCCTCATCGAGCCCGACACGACCCCGGAGCGCACCGCGTGGGCGCTCGAGTGCTCCGCCCGGGACGTGTGGGTGCCAGAGCCGCTCAACGCGCCACCCGTCGTCGCGGGGGACGCGGCGCCCTCGACACTCTGGGTCGTCGAGGCGAAGCCCCCGTACCATTACGGCCTCCTGTCGATGCCGGGCTGCGCCGTGAAGCCGCTCGAGCTCACGCATTCCGGGAACGCCTACGTCACGCGCATCGCCGCGGGCCGCGCGCTCTACACGACGCTCGCGCCGGGTACCGGGACGCAGGCCTGGTCGGTGTTCGACGCGGCGTCGGGGACGCGCACGCCGCTCGAGGTGGACCCGGGAACGTTCCCGATTCTCTCGGTCGACGGGCGCTCGGCGGCGTGGCTTCGTCCTGTCGTGGGCTCGACCCCGCCGATCCAGCTCGAGGCCGTCGTCCACGGCCTGGACCGTCCCCGCGAGCGCATCGTGGACCTCGCCGCACTCGGGCGCGGCGGGGTTCAGCAGCTGGTCCAGCTGGATACGGAGGCGAGCGAGCTCGTGGTGGCCCGCGGGCTGCGCGAGCTCTTCAGGGTAGGCTTCAACGCCCGCCTGCGCGGCGTGCTGCCGCAGCCGGAGGGCGTGGACCCGCATCCCGAGACGATGAAGTTCTTCCCCGACGGCTGGGTGGCATGGGATGGCTACCGCGAGAACGAGGCCTACCGCGTCGTGTGGTCGCTCGCCCGCGGGAAGGGCACGCACCGCGTGCGGCGGGGCCGCGGCATCACCTCGCTCGCGGTGAGCCCCGACGGCCGCTGGATCGCGCTCTCCGTCACGAGCGGCCTCTCGATCGGCTCGACGCAGGACGCGGTCTACGTCCTGCGCACGGCGGACGCCTCGGAAGCGTTTCGCAAGTACTTCCCGAAGTACACGCGCTCGAGCCTCGCGTTCCTCGGCCCGGGCTGGTTCGCTTACACCGACCTCGGAGGCGTGAATGTCCTCAGGATCCAGTGAGCGCCCGCTCGATGCCGTCGAGGGGAGGGTCCTCGCCGTGCTCGACCGCCTCGGCGTGCCCTACGAGCGGATGCCGATCGACCCGGACTATGCCGACACGGGGCCGTTCTGCGAGAAGTACGGCGTGCCGCTCGAGCAGTCGGCGAACACGATCATCGTCGCGTCGAAGAAAGAGCCCAAGCAGTATGCGGCGTGCGTGGTGAAGGCGACGAGGCGGCTCGACGTGAACCACGCCGTGCGGCGGCTGATGGGTGTCTCGAGGCTCTCGTTCGCTTCCTCCGACGAGACGAAGGCGCTGACAGGCATGATGATCGGCGGGGTCACCGTGCTCGCGCTGCCGGACGGATTGCCGGTGTACGTGGACGACACGCTCATGGGTCTGCCGTGGGTCATCCTCGGCAGTGGGAGCCGCGCGTCGAAGATCCGGACCTCGCCCGAAGTTCTGAGACGCCTGCCCGGGGCGCAGATCGTCCCGGGATTGAGCCTTGACGCCGCCGCGCCGTAGCCGCCTGTGTTAGAGTGCCGCGGGATTTCCGGTCTTCCCGGGGGAGGGTGATGGACCATGCGGTTCTGCATCCAGCAGCTCCTGACGTTCCGTGACTGGCAGACGGAGGGCGAGGTGTACACCGACGCGCTGGAGGAGGCGCGTCTGGCTGACGAGCTCGGCTTCGACGCCGTCTGGCTCGCCGAGCACCACTTCTCGTCCTACGGCATCTGTCCCTCCCTCGCCGTCCTGGCCGCCGCCATCGCCCGGGAGACGCGGCGCGTGAGGATCGGCACCTCGGTGGTCGTCGCGCCCTTCGCCCATCCCCTGCGGATCGCCGAGGAGTGGGCGATGGTGGACCTCCTCTCCGGCGGGCGCCTCGAGTTCGGTATCGGCCGCGGCTACCAGCCCAAGGAGTTCCGGGGCCTCGGCGTCTCGATGGAGAAGACGCGTGAGCGCTTCGACGAGGCCGTCGAGGTGATCCGACGCGCCTGGACCGCCGAGCGCGTGACCTTCGAGGGCGAGTTCTTCCAGGTGCGCGACCTCCGCGTCCTGCCCCGGCCGCTCCAGAAGCCGCACCCGCCCTTCTGGACCGCGGCGGTCTCTCCCGACACGTACACGCTCGCCGCGCGGCGGGGCTTCAAGATCCTCACCGCGCCCTCCTTCACGCCATGGGATCTCCTCCGGAAGAACTTCGACGCGTACCGCGCGGCATGGCGCGACGCGCACGGAACCGACGCGGGCGGTGACATCGCGATGAACAAGATCATCCACGTCGCCGACTCCGCCAGGCAGGCGCGGGATGACCTCCGCGAGCCGATCCGCTGGTTCTTCCGCACCCAGGCCGACCTGATCGCCGAGCCCGAGGGCATCCCGCCCGAGCAGTACAAGTTCTACAAGCGTGTCCGCGAGAATCTCCTCGCGCTCAGCGACGAGAAGGCGCTCGAGCAGGCGGCGATCTGCGGTGATCCGGAGGAGGTCGCCGACAAGATCCGCCAGCACCGCGAGGCGCTGGGGATCACATACCTCATGGGCTCGTTCAACCGCGGCGGCGTGCCCCACGACCGGATCGTGAGGTCCATGCGCCTGTTCGGCGAGAAAGTGATGCCCCAGTTCGCATGAACGCGCTCGAGCTCGGCGACGTCACCGTCACGCGCGTGATCGAGATCAGCCGCTCGTCCTTTCCGACGACGTCCATGCTGCCGGACTCGACGGCGGACGCGCTCGCGCGCCACCACGACTGGCTCCGGCCCCACTTCTGGGACGATGCGGCCGGTGACCTGGGCTCGCGGATCGGGACCTACGTCGTCCGGACGCCGCGCCACACGGTGCTGATCGACACCGGCGTCGGCAACGACAAGCCACGCGAGGGCTCGCCCGTCTGGAACATGCGCCGCGGCACCTTCCTCGACGACCTCGCCGCGGCAGGCGTCGTCCCAGAGCAGGTGGATATCGTCCTCTGCACCCATCTTCACGTGGACCACGTCGGCTGGAACACGCGCCTCGTCGACGGCCGATGGCGCCCGACCTTCCCGCGCGCGAAGTACCTCTTCGCCGGTGAGGAGTGGGAGTTCTGGCGCCATGAGAAGGACGCGTGCATCGCGGACAGCGTCATGCCGGTGGTCGAAGCCGGTCAGGCGGTGCTGATGCAGAGCGACGCCGCGATCGATCCGTGGCTCAGCTTCGAGCCGTCGCCCGGGCACACCCCGGGCCACGTCTGCGTCCGGCTCAGGACGAGCGCCGGCGAGGCGATCTTCTCGGGCGACCTCATGCACCGCACCGTGCAGGTCGCCGAGCCCCAGTGGTCGAGCCGGTTCTGCCACGACGCCTCGAAGGCGCGCGAGACGCGACGCGCGTTCGTCGAGCGCCACGCCGACACGGGGGTGCTCGTGCTCGCTGCGCACTTCCCGCGCGCCGGCTACATCGTGCGCCGGGCGGGCGGCTTCCGCTTCGCGCCCGCCGACGCCGCCTGAGTCGAAGGAGGATCCCATGCGTGCACTGCTCGTGCTCCCCCTGGCCGTCCTGGTCGTCCTCGGCGCGGTCGCCGCAGAGGCTTCGCACCTCAAGGAGCAGCCGAAGAAGCACAGGATCGTCTACCACCTCGACGAGGCCTCGCTTGACAAGACCCAGTTCGCGCTCGGCAACCTCGAGAACCACGTCAAGGGCGTCGGCGGCTTCCCCCACATCGAGGCGATCGAGCTGGTCGTCCACGGCCCGGCGCTCAGGCACTTCGTGACCGCCGGCATGGACCCGGGCGTGAGGGAGGCGCTCGAGAGGCTCCAGACCCAGGGCCTCGTCTTCGGCGCCTGCGGCAACACCATGCGCGGGCTCAACATCACCCTCGAGCAGTTGCCTCACGGCGCCAAGCCGCTCCCGCAGGGCGGCGTCGTGCGCATCATGGAGCTGCAGGAGCAGGGGTACGTCTACATCCGTCCCTGACGCCCGGATCGTGTGAGCCTCACGCGCGCTTGACCGCGCGCGCGTAGACCCGGAGGCTCGGGTACTCGAAGTCGTAGGGCGGGCGCGTGAGGATCTCCGCGACCGTGAGGCCAGCGTCGCGCATCAAGCGCGCCATCTCCTCCGGTGAGAAGAGCGTCGCGTCCACGGACACCCCCTGGCCGAGCCAGTCGTCGGCGTGGACCTCGCCCTCGCCGCCATGGAACGCGAGCAGCGCGGCGCCGCCGGGCGCCAGGACACGCGCGAGCTCGGCGAGCGCCCGCGGCGCCGCGCCGCGCTCGAGGTGGATCAGCGAGTAGAAGGCCACGAGGCCCGCCAGCGAGGCGTCGGACAGGGCCAGCGCGAGCATGTCACCGCGCTCGAAGCGGAGCCCGGGGTTCAGCTCTCGCGAGGGCGACCATTCCAGGCGAGAGGTCCACGCCGATTACCTCCACCCCGCGCTCCGCGAGATAGCGGCCGACGTGGCCCGGCCCACAGCCGAGGTCGCAGACCGGCCCGCGGCCACGCAGGTCGGCGGCGAAGCGATCGAGGAGCTCGCGGTCGAAGGGCTTGCGCTCGAGCTCGGTGAAGTACCGCTCGGCGTAGGCGCCGGCGACCCGATCGTACACTCCCGCGAGGTCGGGATTCCATCCTCGCTCGCCCACGGCTACGCGGCGAGCACGGGCTTCCGGTCGAACCAGGGCCGTGCCGCCTCGAGCTGCGCGCCGAGGCGGAACAGCGTGGCCTCGTCGCCGAAGCGAGCCACGAGCTGGACAGAGACGGGGAGGCCTTCGGTGCTCCGGCCGAGCGGCAGGGTGAGCGCGGGCTGGCCCGTGAGGTTGAACCATACGGTAAAGGGCGAGAATGTAAATACCCGCCGCCAATATTCTTCTACATCGTCCATCATCATGTCGATCCACCCGAGCCTGACCGGCAGCGTAGCGAGCCCAGGCGTGAGCAGCACGTCGCACCCGGCGTGGAACGCCGCCATCTGGCGCCCGAGTCGGTGGGCCGCCTGCGTGGCCCTGACGTAGTCAGCGGCCGTGACCCCGTCACCGAGCCTGGCCGTGAGCCACGTGATCCGCTCGACCTCTTCCTCGCGGGCGGGCCGGCCCACCGTCGGATGGCTTGCGAGGTTCACGACGGTGTTTGCGGAGGCAAGCGTCAGGAAGGTGGGCACGACCGCCGCCAGCTCGAATTCGGGATCCCGCTCCTCGACGCGGTGGCCCAGGTCGGCGCACAGCCCCACGATCTCGGTGAGGACCCTCAGGCACTCGGGCTCGACCTTGACACCATTTGGCGCGACGGCCGTCCACGCGATCCGCAGCACGCCGGGCTTCGCCCCACATTCGTCTCGGTACGGGCGCGCGGGCAGCGGCGCGACATAGGGATCGCCGGGACCGGCGCCGCGCGTGGCGTCGAGCAGCGCTGCCGAGTCGCTCACGGTGAGCGTTACCGCGTGCTCGGTCGAGAGGCCGCCGAGGCCCTCACCCGCGAAAGGCGCGAAGGTGTTGCGGCTCCGCGTCGGCTTGAGGCCGACGAGACCGCAACACGCCGCGGGTGCTCGGATCGAGCCGAAGCCGTCGGAGGCGTGGGCCATCGGGAGCATGCGCGCTCCAACCGCGGCCGCGGCTCCTCCGCTCGAACCCGCCGAGATGCGCGTGAGATCCCAGGGGTTCTTCGTGGGACCGTAGAGGCGAGGTTCGCAGGTGAGCGACAGGCCGAGCTCGCAGGTGTTGGTTCGCCCGAAGATGACGAGCCCCGCATGCTTCAGGCGCTTGACGTGCTCGCTGTCGGCCGCGGCGGGCGGCGCGTCGGCGAAGAATTTGGAGCCACGGGTCATCCTGACCCCGGCGACCGAGGCCGTGAGGTCCTTCATGAGGTAGGGCACGCCCCGGAACGGGCCATCGGGCAGGCCGTCGACGATCGCTTTGCGCCCGTAGTCGTAGAGCTTCATCACCACGGCGTTGACGGCGGTGTTCCGCGCCTCGACGCGCTCGATCGCGGCCTCGAGGAGCTCTCCTGGCATGACCTTGCCACGACGTACGAGGTCGGCGAGGCCCAGCGCGTCGTACTGCTCGTAGTCCGCGAATGCGCGCATCGCGTGCCCTCCCGGACGCCGATTGTGCCATCGGCGCTCGCCGGCCGGCGTATCGAATTCTGCGCGTTGACGCGCCGGTGGCGCGCGGCGTACACGCAAGAGCATGCCGATCGATCGCTGGCCCGAGGGCGAGCGCCCGCGGGAGCGCCTCTCCTGGAACGGACCCGAGGCGCTGGCCGACGCCGAGCTCCTCGCGATCCAGCTCGGCTCGGGCACGCGGGGGAAGAGCGCGGTGGACGTCGCGCGCGAGATGCTGGCCGCCTACGGGTCGCTCGCCGGCATCGCCGGACGCGACGTGGCCGAGCTCGAGCAGGTCGAGGGCGTTGGGCCGGTCAAGGCGGCGCGGCTCGTGGCCGCCTTCGAGCTCACGCGCCGGCTCCGCGCGCGAACGCCGGGCACGCGCGTCATTCTCTCGAGCCCCGCGGCCGTCCACGCCGCGTTCGGCCCGCTCATGGAAGACCTCCCGCACGAGGCCTTCCGCGTGGCGCTGCTCGACGCCCAGAACGGCCTCCTCCGCGACCGGGTGATCTCCGTGGGCACGCTTTCGGCCAGCCTCGTCCATCCGCGCGAGGTCTTCAAGCCGGCCATCCTCGAGTCGGCGGCGTCCGTCATCCTCCTCCACAATCACCCGAGCGGAGATCCGACGCCGAGCCGTGAGGACGTCCGGCTGACGCGCCAGCTGGTCGAGTGCGCGCGCCTGCTCGACCTGAGGGTCCACGACCACCTGGTGATCGGGCACGGGCGGTTCGTGAGCCTGGCGGAACGCGGTATCATTTAGCCCGCATGGCGATCAACGTGAGGGGCGTCGGGCACGTGGTCCTGAAGGTGCGCGACCTCGAGCGCTCGGCCCGATTCTATCGAGAGGTCATCGGCCTCAAGGAAGTCGCGCGGCTGGACGCCCGGATGGTCTTCTTCTCCGCCACCGGCCAGAACCACCACGACCTCGCGGTCCTGGAGGTCGGCGCGAACGCCGCGCCGGCGCCGCCCGACGGTGTGGGGCTCTACCACGTGGCGCTCAAGATCGGCGACAGTGTCGACGACCTCAGGCGGGCGAAGGCCCATCTGGAGACGCACGGAATCACGCGGATCCGGATGTCGAACCACCGCGTGAGCCAGTCGATTTACCTGAACGACCCCGACGGCAACGGGCTCGAGCTGTTCGTCGACGCCGATCCGACGATCTGGCGGAACGATCCCACCGCGGTCGCCCACGTCGAACCGCTCGAGCTGTAACCGTCAGCCCTTCGCGAGCTTCTCGATCTCCTTCTTCGGCAGGGTTTGCAAGCGGGAGAGAAGGGACTTCACCTTCCGTTCGCTGCAGTGGTCGGCGAGGATCAGCTTCTTCGAGCGTGTGCCGTTGCCGATGTAGGCCACCCAATCGTCGAGATTCGGCGTTCCCCGCCAGACGACGGTGACGCCACTCATGCGCATCCGACGCCGGCCTTCCACTTTCGCGAGGGGCTTGCGGCTGGAGTCCATTGTGGCATCTCTATCTCGTTACACTGCGCCGGTCGGAAGCGACCGAGGAGCGAGTTTCAGAGAATCGACGAACATCGCCCGCCAAACTTACGAGTCTCGCGATTGCAGTGTCAAGGGTTCGTTTGTCCGCTAAAAATGGGTGCGGGAGGTGCTCCGCGCGCACTTGGACCGCGTGGAATCCGGAAAATATCGTGTGCCGGCCCTCCGTGGACGAATGGATCGTCACAATTTGCCAGCCTCCCCGCGAGAGCGCGTCGGAGCGTGCGATTTTGGCTGTTGTGGATAGCTGTGGACAAGTGGATAAGCTGTGAGCATTTTCTGGGCCGGCGTCGTCTCAGGCATGCGCGTCGAGGAGCCGCTCGAGGATCTGGCGGGCGAGAATCGGGCCGCGCGTGATGAATCCGGTGAAGTAGCCGACCGCGTTCGCGCCTTCCCGCAGGAGTTCGAGCGCCTTGTCCGGGGAATCCACGCCCCCCGTCGCGATGATCTGGACCTCGGCGCCGAAGCGTCGACGGGTCCGGCGGAGATTCGCGAGCGTGCCGGCGAAGATCTCGGGCCCGGACAGCCCGCCGGCCTTCTGCGACAGGCGCGGCTCTTCCACGCGGCGCGTGTTGCCGTAGTTGACGATGCGGATCCCGGCCTCGAGCGCCGCCGGGATGATGTGCGTCTCGTTCGTGTCGGCGAAGTCGGGCGAGAGCTTGACGATGAGCGGCTTCGCCGTGGCCGCGCGCACGGCGCGGAGGAGGGTCACCAGCTCGGCGGGTCGGCGGCTCCACTCGTACACGAGCCTCGTGTTGGGCGATGAGATGTTGAACTCGACCAGGTCGCCGAGCGGGCCGAGCGCTCCGACGAGGGCAACGTAGTCGTCTACCGACTCACCAGCGACGCTCACGATCAGTGGCACGCGGCGGTGGGCCCGCGCGATCGCACCGCGGAAGGCTTCGAGTCCGGGGTTCTGGAAGCCGTTGCAGTTGACGAGCCCGGGCCCCGCCGCCGTTCGGACGCGCACGAGGTTCGGCCGCGGGTGGCCGGCCCGGGCCTCTCGAGTGATCGATTTCGCCGTGACGGCGCCGAAGCCGAGTCCCATCGCGCGCCGGAGGATGCGCGCGTCGTAGTACATCGACGCGAGAATGAGCGGGTTCGCCAGGCGCACGCCGCCGAGCGTCACGGCGAGCCGCGGGTCCTCGAGCCGGAACGCGCCGAGGCGGTCGAGCGGGATCAGCCTGAGCGCCGTCTGGCCGAGTGCGATCGCCGCCGGCTCCGGGAGGCGAGACAAGACACCGTCGTAGAGGAGCCGATAGAAGGTCGCGATGGCTCGCGTCATGCCGAAACCGCCCGAGAATAGCACACGGTTCTTGACGATGGGGACGGTGCCCTTTAGGCTGTGACATTGAACAACATCGTGAGCCTTCGCAGCTTCCTCTGCCTCGGCCCGGCACTTCTGACGGCGGCGTGCGCGCTGGGCCCGCTCACGGCGCCGGCCCCCGACGGCGCCGCCGGCGCCGACGTCACGACGCCGGCCTTCTCGTTCGCCGACGACACCTTCGCCTTCGCCAACGACATCCGCGCCCGGCATCCGGACGTGGACGACCTGTACGCGAACTACTGTTTCGTCCTGGCGCGCGCGCTGCGCCAGTTCAACCAGTTCGCGCGCTTCGAGCCAGGGCGACCGAGGCTCGACCCGGCGGGTTACGTCGAGCTCGTCCGGCGCGTCGCGGCGCGCGGGTCCTGGGCGGCGCCGCTCCGGCCCGAGGACCGCGTCGTGATCCCCGGCTACGCGAGCCTGCGCGAGTTCTCGCGCGCCGAGGAGGCCGCGGTGAAGGAGGGGCTCGGCGGCCGCTTCTGGACGCTACTGCACTGGACGAACTGGCGGGTCGCCTTCTTCGTGACCCGCGCCCACCAGGCGAACGTCGCGCACGAGATCGTCGAGGAGCTCCGCGCAGGGCGCCTCGTTCAGCTCCTCGTCACGAACTGGCCGAAGCCCGAGCTGAACCATACGGTCGTGGCCTTCGAGGCGCACGAGACGAGCGTGGGGATCGACTTCGGCGTGTGGGATCCGAACGACCCGGCCGGCCCGGGCGTCCTCTCGTGGCAGCGCCAGGCCCGAGCCTTCTGGGCGACGCGGCTCTACGACACCGAGCCCGGTGCGATCCGTGTCTTCCGCATGTACTTCTCGCGGCTGCTCTGATGGCGCGCCCGTCGGTGGCTCCGGGAGGGGCGCTCCCGCTTCCAGACACGCGTCCGCGCTGGCACGCGCACGACTGGAACCGCGCGGGCGTGTATCGGGTCGGCGCGAGCGTGCTCGGCGCGCTGCCGCGCAGCGCGCGGCTCACGCTCGCGGCGGCGCTCGCCTCGGTGGCGCCGTTCCCCGTCGAGCGCGCCGTGGTCCGGGCGAACCTCGCCCGCGTCGCGCCGGGGCTCCGCGCCGTGGAGCGCGAGGCGCTCGTGCGCCGCGTATTCCGCTGCTTCGCGATGTGCTTCGCCGATCTCGTCAGCACCAACCGCTCGGAGGCGGAAGCCGGCGGGCTGCTCGCGGCGGTCGACGGGGAAGCGCATATCGACGCTGCCCTCGCCCCAGGGCGCGGTCTCATCCTTCTCACCGCGCACTTCGGCAACTGGGAGCTGGCCGGACGGCTTGTGCTGCGGCGGTTCGGCCGGCCGACCCATGTGCTCGTCGCCGCTGAGCGCGATCCTCGGGTGGAGGCATTTCTGCGCGGCGCCGGTCCGCTGCGATTCGTCACGAGCGCTCATCCCGTGGCGGGAGTGACGCTGCTGTCCGCGCTCCGACGCAACGAGGTGGTCGCGATGCAGGGCGATCGCGGGCTCGGCACCCGTGGTGACCTCGCGGTGGACTTCTTCGGCGCTCCCGCCGCGTTCCCGCTCGGGCCCTTCGTACTCGCGCGCGCCGCCCGCGCGCCGCTCGTGCCCGTCTTTTGCGTCCTCCGCGACGACCACCGCTACGCGATCACGGTCGGGGCGCCCATCCGCGTCGCGCCCGCCGGCGAGGGCGCCGCGCTCGCGGCGTGGGTGCGGGTGCTGGAGGCCCAGGTGAGCCTCCATCCGGAGCAGTGGTTCAACTTCTTCGACGTCTGGAGCGGGGCGCCTGCGCGCTGAGCCCGTCGTCATCGTGGCCGCGGGGGCCATCACCCCGATCGGAGGTGATCTCGATGCCTTCTGGTCCGGGCTCGTGACGGGCAGCGACGGTATCACGCGCATCGAGCGCTTCCGCGTCGATGACCTGCGCGTGTGTCGCGGCGGCGAGATCAAGAAGTTCCGCGCGGTGCGGCGGCCGGGCCCGGGGTGCCGCGCCTCGCAACTGCTCTTCGCCGCGGCCGACGACCTGCTGACCCGCGCCCGGCTCGACGCGCCGGCCGAGCGCGTCGCCGTGGTGGTCGGGACCGCCCTCGGCGGGGTCGAGGAGCTCGAGCGCGCGCTCGAGCCGGGCGGCACGCTGCGCCACGCGGCGGGCGGCCTCTACGACGCACCCTCGCACGCGCTGGCGCGCCGCCTCGGAGCGCACGGGCCGGTACTGACCGTCTCCACGGCATGCGCGTCCGGGGCCACGGCGCTCGGCCTCGCGGCCGACCTCCTGCGCGAGGGCGCTGCCGACCGCGTCGTGGCAGGCGGCTACGATATTCTGTGCCGCTTCGTGATGCGCGGCTTCGATGCGCTCCGCTCGCTCACCCGCGAGCGCGTCCGGCCGTTCGACCGGCGGCGGAGCGGGCTCCTGCTCGGTGAGGCGGCCGCCCTGGTCCTCATGGCGCGCGAGCGAGACGCCCGCGGCCCGCGACTCGGCCGCCTCCTCGGCCACGGGAGCGCGAGCGACGGCTCGCATCTCACCGCGCCCGCGCCCGACGGCCGGGGACTCGAGTTCGCGATCCGCGCGGCGATGGCCGAGGCGGGCGTCGCGGCGCCGGACGTGGATCTCGTGAGCGCGCACGGGACCGCGACGCCGCTGAACGACCGCGTCGAGACCCAGGTGCTCCAGCGCGTGCTCGGGCCGCGCGCCGCCGCGATCCCGATGAACGCGATCAAGGGCGGGCTCGGCCACACGATGGGTGCGGCGGCGACGCTCGAGGCGATCATGTGTCTGCTCGCCTCGCGCGAGGGCATCGTGCCGCACACGGTCGGCCTCGAGGAGCGCGATCCCGAGTGCGGCCTGGACTACGTCGCCGGGGCGCCGCGCGCCGTCCGGCCGCGCGTGAGCCTCAGCACCTCGCTCGGCTTCGGCGGATGCAACGCGGCGCTGGTGCTGGAAGGAGCCGGCGGGTGAGCGGCGCGGCCGTCGCCGGGGTGGGACTGCTGACGGGATGGGGCGAGGGCGCCGCCGCGCTTCCCGCCGACGCCCGCGCGGCGGCGCGGGGGCGCCGGGTCGTCGCGCTCGCGCGCCCGGCGCTCGCGGGCGAGCGCTTCAGGCGTACGACGCGCGAGTGTCTCCTGGGGGTCGCGGCGGTCGAGGCGCTGCTCCGCGACACCGGGCTCGGGCGGGAGGAGCTCCGGGGGAGTGACACGGCGCTGGTGTACGTGACGGCCGCCGCGTACGGCGCGTCGAACCTCGAGTTCATCGTGGGCGAGGCCGGGACGGGCGGGGCGCTGCATTTCCCGTACACGGCGCCGAGCGCAGTGCCGGGCGAGGTTGCGATCGAGTTCGGGCTGACGGGCGCGTACTCGATCCTGATCGGCGGTCCGGCGGCGACGCTCGACGCCCTCCGGCAGGCGGCGCGTCTTCTGGCGAGCGGTCGGTGCCGGAAGGCACTCGTGCTCGCGGTCGAGACCTTCGCCGAGTGCGAAAAGCTCTGGGCCCGCGCTCGGTGGCTCGCCGGCCGGCCGCTCGTCGAGTCGGCGGCGTGCGCCCTCCTCGTCCCGTCGGACTCGCAGACGCCGCTCGTGCCGGCGCCCGCACCGGCGGAGCTCGAGGCCCTCGCCCGGGTGCGGGGCGGTGAGACGCTCGCCGTCGGGCCGCTCGTCGGGCTCGCGCTCGCCCGCGCGGCTCGGCGGGCGGGCGTCCTGGCGCTCACCGGGGAGTGGCGAGGCCGGCCCGCTGGACTCGCGCTTGAGGCACACTAGGAGGGTGATGGAACCCAAGGAAGTGCTCGACGAGCTGAAGACGATTCTCGCGACCCGGCTCAAGTTCAACCCGGAGCGGGCGAGCGAGACCACCATGGAGACGCCGCTGCCCAAGGGCGTCGAGGGCTCGATCGGCCTCGACTCGCTCGACTTCATCGAGCTGTCGATCGCCATCGAAGAGCGCTTCGGCATCGTGATCGACGAGTCCGAGGACCTCACCGAGCACTTCGCGTGCTTCGACGCGCTCTGCCGGTACATCGTCACGCGGATGGGGAGCGCGTGACCGCCGTCGTCGTCACCGGCCTCGGCGTCGTGAGCCCGTTCGGCGCGGGCGTGAAGGCCTACTGGAACGGTCTGGTCGCCGGCGCCTGCGCGATCCGCCCGGCGACGCTCATCGAGACGGAGGGCTTTCGCTGCCGGCTCGCCGCCGAGGTGCCCGAGCGCGTGGGCGGCTCGGCACGGCGCTCGCGGGCCGACCGACTCGCGCTCGCCGCCGCCCGCGAGGCGCTCGGCGACGCCGGGCTCGGGCGGGAGGAGCGCGCGGAGGCCGCGCTGATCGTCGGCGCCGTCGGGGGCGGGATGCTCGAGGCCGAGGCGTGGTACTGGTCGCGCTTCCGCGGCGAGCCGGCGAAGGACGCGCGGGCGCTTCGCTCCACATTCCCCCTGTCCCACGCCGCCGTCCTCGGCAGCGCGCTCGGCCTCGGGGGGCCGCGCGAGACGCTCGTCACCGCGTGCAGCTCCGGCGCGGCGTCGCTGGCCGTCGCGGCCGACTTGATCGCGGCAGGGGAGGCGCCCGTCGCGCTCGCGGGAGGCGTGGACGCGCTCACCCGGATCTGCTTCATGGGCTTCAACGCGCTGCGGCTCCTCGACCCCGAGCCCTGCCGTCCGTTCGACCGCGACCGTCGTGGCATGTCCATCGGCGAGGGCGCGGCGTTCGTCGTGCTCGAGGACCGCATGCGCGCCCGCGCGCGCGGCGCCCGCATCTACGCCGAGCTGGCCGGCTACGGGATGACGACCGACGCCTTCCACGTGACCTCGCCCCACCCGGACGGCGAGGGGATGGTGCGTGCGATGCGCTCGGCGCTCGAGCGGTCCGGCGTGGCGCCGGGCGCGGTCGGCTACGCGAACGCGCACGGCACGGCGACGCCGCAGAACGACCGCATCGAGGCCCGGGCCCTCCGCGAGGTGTTCGGCGAGGGACGCCTGCTCGTCAGCTCGACGAAGTCGATGATCGGCCACACGATGGCGGCCGCGGGCGCGCTCGAGGCGGTGGCGACCGTGCTTGCGCTCGGGCACGAGGTGATCCCGCCGACGGCCAACCACACGACGCCGGACCCCGAGGTCGCCTTCGACTGCGTGCCGGTCGTCGCGCGCGAGGCCGCCGTCGAGTTCGCGATCTCGAACTCGTTCGGCTTCGGTGGCCAGAACGTGACCCTGCTCTTCGGGCGGACGGAGCGATGAGGCGCGTCGTCGTCACCGGCGTCGGCTTCGTCACGCCCGCGGTCGCCGGCGGGCGGGCGGCACTCGCCGCGGCGCTGACCGGGCGCGCCGTACCCGCCCCGGCACGCGTCGCCGGCGGCGTGCTGGCCGAGCTGATCGAGCGGGACGAGGCGCGACGGCTCTCGCGGGCGTGTCAGCTCGCGGTCGCGGCCGGCCGGCTCGCGCTCGCCGACGCCGGGCGCGAAGGCGCCGACGGCCTCGGGATGATCGTGGGGACCGAGTTCGGCGATCTCGCCTCGACGCTGTCGTTCGTGGACGGCTATCTGCGCCGCGGGCCCCAGGGGCTGTCCCCGCTCCTGTTCCCGAACACCGTGATGAACGCGATGGCGGCCACGGCCACGATCGCGGTGCGCGCCCGCGAGCTCTCGCTGACGCTGAACGCGCCGACTGTGGCGGGCGAGCTGGCCGTCGCGCGTGCCGCGAGCCTGATCCGCGCGGACCGGATCGAGGCAGCGCTCGCCGGCGGCGTGGACGAGCTCGACCCGCTCGTCGAGGAGGTCCTCGGCTCGATGGGCGCCGGCGATGAGCTGCGCGGCGAAGGGGCGGGCTTCGTCGTGCTCGAGGCCGAGGAGGCGGCGCGGGCGCGGGGCGCGCGGGTTCTCGGCGAGCTGGCGGGCGCCGCCTCGCGCGCGTTGTCGGCGCGCTCCTACGGCCTCGGGCGCCGTACGGCGTCGCGCGCGATCGCTGCGGCGCTCGAGCAGGCCGGGCTCCGCGCGGCGGAGATCGGGCGCGTGTTCACCTCGGCGAGCGGCGACGACCGGCGCAACCGTTGGGAGGAGGCGCTGCTCGATGCGGCGCTCGCCCCGCACCGGCCGCCGCGGACCACGCTCGCCGCGCACGTCCGGCGTCACGCGGGCTCGGGGCCGCTCGCCGTCGCCGCCGCGGCGCTGGGCGCTGCGGTGAGCGGCGGAGCGCTCGTCTACGCCGTCGCCAGGGGCGGAACGCATGTCGCATTGGTCGTGCGGCGGCCATGAA
>Ga0137396_10000167_pt1 | contig 27242 bp, 35 predicted proteins | sample czc16metaG_FD_108284 | JGI IMG/M metagenome (GOLD analysis project Ga0137396, IMG submission 108284) | Vadose zone soil microbial communities from Angelo Coast Range Reserve, California, USA - czcobulk3.16 metaG | ecosystem: Environmental > Terrestrial > Soil > Vadose zone | place: USA...
GCACGTGGCCGATGTGCCGGCCAGCGTATTCGAACACATCCAGATGTGCGAACGCACCGCCGAGCGACTCGCCGGGATTAACGACGTGGCGTCGGGGCAGGTCGCGCGGGAGAGTCGCACGCTCGGCGAAGTGCAGATGGCGACGGAACAGAGTTTTGTGCGGATGGATTTGGTCGTGAAGCGCTTTCAGGAGGCGCTGGAGGATATTTACCAGATTCGTCATGCGATTTGGAAGCGCTGTCTCGCCGAGAAACAGGACGGCATCGAGGCGCCGGAATCGCTGCTCGTGGGGATGGAAGGGCGGGGCGTCTCGATTGACGAAATGATGCCGGACAAGCGCGTCACGGCGCAGCTCCTCGAAGGGGCGTTCCGGTTCAAGCCGCACGGGAGCGTGGAAACCGCCGACCTCAGCAAGCAGCGGGGCGATTTCGTGTCGGCGATGCAGTTTTTGCCGGTGTTTTTGCAGGCGTTTCCGACGCTGGCTCAACAGTTTCGGAGTGTCGAAGCCGGGCGGGCGATGGGACGCGAATTTATCAGATTATTTAGAATTCCGAATCCGCAAGCGTTTTTGGGAAGTCCGGCGCAGGACCTTCAGCAAGCGCTTCAGGCGCCACCAGGAGCGCCTCTGGCGCCGCCAGGACTGCCGGGGGCGCCTTCTGGTCCGCCCGGTTTCACCGGACCGCCTGTCGGCCCACCTGGAGAGCTACCGATGCCGCCCGGAGGACCGCTCGCGCCACCTCCGGCGAGTCCGCCGCTACCCGTGCCCGGCCTGATGCCGGAGCGCCCGATGTGACGTCCTACCAGGTGTCTGGCACGCGCGTTCGGTTCGGGTGTCCCCGCCGACACAGCTCACGGAATAAACAGCCACAACTTCGGGTCGCGCCCCGTCGCACGTGGTCACCCCGTACCACGACGTGCTGCCCACAGACACAGCGGCATCGAATGTATGAATGCGGGGTCTTCCCCAGCACGGCGAGGACGGTCAGGCGTCCGTACTGCTGGCCAATCATCGGGGACGTTCGGTTATAACTCATGGAATGGCCACACTATACTTGAGAGATGACGACGACGTTCAGTGCCCCGTTTGCGGCCGGCGACGATATCAGCCTCGCGGTCTGGGCGAAAGCGATGGCGCAAGGCTGGATCGATTTTCCCGACCACGCGCAGGTGCTCGAAATCGGGTGCGCGGAAGCCGATTGGCAGACGCCGATGCTGGCGCTGCGGCCTGATTTGCAGATGACGGGCATTGATTGGCGAGATTGTCAACGGCCGGGGAATCTGATTCGCGGCGATGTGATGAACTGGCGGCTGTTCCCTGAACGAAGCTTTGACGCGATCGTCAGCATCAGCGCCATCGAGCATATCGGCTTAGGCGCCTATGCCGATCCGCAAGACCCGAGCGGGGATATCGTGGCGATGCAGAACGCGTGGATGTGGCTGAAGCCGAATGGTTGGCTGTATCTCGATGTGCCCTACTGTTCGCAGGGCTACGACGTGCTGAAAAATCATCGGCGCTACAACGAGTCGGCAGTGGCCGACCGGCTCTGTCAGGATTTTGTCGTGCAGCACCGCACGGTGGTCGAAGTCGAGCACCCCGACGGACCGTATCTGGCGCTGTTACTCTCGAAGTCATGACGACCGAGCTGCAAGATTTGGAGAATCTGCTGCTCCATCCGGGCTGGCACCGCGTCGTCGAACAAGGGCGCAAAGAAATCGAGGCGCGGCTCTCGACCGCCCTCGAGAACGCCGCGAATGAACGCGACGACCCGATGGCGCTGAATCTGATTCGGCAGTGTGTCGCGGTGAAGAAAGCGCTCGATGCGTTTATCGGCTGGCCGGCGGGGCGCGTGAAGGCGCTCGAATCGCAGGCGCAACTCCAATCCACGACCACACATTCGCTGTCGCGGCGAGGGACGCTGTGAATCTGCGACCGCTCAAAGACAGAATCTTGATTCGGCCGGAAGTGCCGAGCGACACGACCCCCTCCGGCTTGATTCTCGCGGAGCACCGGAAACCGGAGCAGACCGGCACCGTCATCGCCGTCGGGTTGACCGAGCATCCTCGACGGGACGAAGCGCTCGCCATGGCCGAGACGCTCTTAGACGGCTTGGAGCCTGTCGCCGCCTTGCTGCGTGAACTGGTCAATCATCAATCAGCGGTCGCGGTCGGTGATTATGTCGTCTTCAGTTGGACGGCGGGACAAGAAGTCTGGGTGGAAGATGGACAAGAGCGCTATTTGCTGATGCGGGAGTCCGATATTCTTGCCGTGGTCGAGGACGACGAATGATTCGCATCCGCCCGAGCCCCACCGCCGACACGCGCACCTGCGACTTTGCGTCGGTGACGAAGGAGACGCTACTCGCCAGTTCTCGGCAGCACATCGCGGATGTCGGCAGCGCCCTGATGTTCTTCGCGGAACTGCTCGGGCAGGCCGAGTCGCAGCACGACACGGACAAGATCACCGACATCGACAGTTTCCACGCCGATTTCCTGACCGGCTTCGCGACACACGGCTGGTGGGACCGACACCGGCGCCTGAACCGGCATCATCTGACCGAAGCCGATGGCGTGCCGGCCGACGTGAATCTGATCGACGTGCTCGACTACATCGCGGATTGCGTCCTGGCGGGCATGGCGCGGAGCGGCAGCGTGTCTCCGCTGAAGCTGTCGCCGGAGCTGCTGGAGCGAGCCTTTCAGAACACGGTGACGCTCCTCAAGAACGAAGTAGTCGTGGAGGAGGGATGATGGCTGAGCCTGAACTCGACCCTGATCAGCCTGCGCCGCCATCCGCCGCGCCGAGTGCTGCGCCTCCAACACCTGACACACCGCCTGTTGCCCCTCCACCCGACGAGGAGCATCCGGAGTCCGTCGATGTCGCCGGCAAGAAGTTCGTGCCCGTCGCGGTGCTGATTGGTGAGCGCAAACAGCGCCAAGCCTTTCAGGAAAAAGCCGCGCGGGTCGACGAACTGGAGCAATTCGCGAGGGAAGCCAAGCCCTACGTCGAGTTCCTCAAAGCCAATCCGGACCTCCTGAAGCCGAAGGAGTCGGCGCCCCCTGCTAGCGCCACGCCGCCAGCCGATCCGCAAGCCGAGCTCCTCGCGAAAACGCTCGACCTCTACACGGCCGACGGGAAGCCGGACATTTCACGCGCGAATACGATGCGCACACTGATCGCGCAGACGGCGCAACAGATTGCGCAACAGACCGTCGCGCCGTATCAAGAGCGCAGCGCGCAAGAGCAGTCAGCCCGGAACTTTCACGTCGCGTTAAGCGTGAAAGATGCGAGCGGGCGCTCGCCGAGCCCGCAAGCCTTAGCGCAAATCTGGCGCACGATTCCCGCGGCGCAAACGGCTGATCCGAACGTCGCCTCAATTCTCGCGCTCACGGCGCTCGGACTCGATAGCGTGAACAGCAAAGCCCCGCCGTCTGCGCCGGAGCATGCGCCGATTGTCACGGAGGGGATTGCCGGCACGCATCGGCGGCCGTCGCTGTCGGCGCTCGAAAAGACGATTGCCGCGAATCGCGGCATCTCCGAAGAGAAATGGGCGGAGCACACGAAGGATTTCACGCGCGGCCGTCCGCAAACACTGGAGGATGATTGAAGCCGCTCATTCTCTATCACGCCGGCTGCTGGGACGGCTTCTGTGCGGCCTGGGTCGCGCGGATGGCATTCGGCGAGATCGAGGCAATCCCCGTGCAGTACGGCACCGAACCGCCGAACGTCAACGACAGGGAGGTCTACGTCCTCGATTTCAGTTGGTCGCGCGACCGGCTCCTGAATCTGAAGCACGACGCGAAAACGATCATCGTGCTGGATCACCATGCGACCGCCGCAGAGGATCTCGCGGGGCTCGACTGGTGCCGGTTTGATCTGACGAAATCAGGCGGTCGGCTTGCGTGGGAATATTTCGACTTCATCGGCGGCTGGCAGGGTCAAGTCTCGCCATGGCTCGTGGACTATACCGAAGACCGCGACCTCTGGCGGCACGCCTTACCCGACTCGCAGGCCGTGAATGCCGCGCTACGGAGCTATCCGCTGGACTTCGCGCTGTGGGATGACTTCAACGGACGGCATCCGTCAGAATTCGTCGTAGAGGGCAAGGCGATTCGTCGCCGTGAGCATCAAATCATCATGGATCATGTGCACAATGCGCGTGAGCGTGTCATGGACGGCCTCGAAGTGCTCGTGGTGAATGCAACCGTTCTTTTTTCGGAAATTGCTGGCAAACTGGCGGATGGGCGCCCGTTCGGTGCGTGTTACTTCGATCGTGGTGATGGTGTGCGCGTCTGGTCGCTCCGCTCAGATCCTGAAGGTGTGAACGTCTCGCTTATTGCCAAAGCACATAGCGGCGGTGGGCACCCCCATGCCGCTGGTTATCAAGAAGTGATTGGAGGATGACGAATGTCAGCCACGAGTCCGCGCGTTTCATTACGCGTCGAATCTATAGCGGACTTACGCGCTCGTTATCACGCCTCCATCACTGACTTATACGATCAATTGGAGGTGGCATCTGGCGAGCGCTATCCACCCAGCGCGCTTGAGCGGCATGTATTTGATACGCCTGATGGCTGGCGATTGATCGTCAGTCTGGAACGCACTCCTAACGGAATGGTCGGCATTCACCTGTCGGGATCGATACACAATGCCCGCTTAGTCATGCGTAGTCTCCGCGACTGGGAGGGTGATCAGGGCTTGCATAAGCTGATCGATGCTGTCATTGGCGCTTGGCAATCACTCGCTAATAGCGACAAAATGCCTACGTTCTTAGGTCTATCGGAAAAGGGTGTGCCGCACTTTTTTCTGAACCGTGGCGACGCCTAAAGGAGAATAACTAATGCCGCCAAAAGGTTGGAAACGCCCGCCTCGCATCGAAGTCACCGACCGCAGCCAACAGGCGCCGCTGGATGTCCTGTTGAGCGATCCGCGCTATGCCGCACGGCTCGCCAATCCATTCTCCGAGCCCTCTGCGCCGATTGCGCTCAAAGACGCCTCGCGCGAGTGCCGTTGGTTCAACGCGGCTGTGGCCACGGACCATATCTGGCGCTCGAAACGCAAAGGCTGGGACCAAGTGCGCCCGGGCGATGTCGCGGAACTTGACCAGATTGGCGGCTACAACAAATCGCCTGATGGCTACATCACGCGCGGGGAACGCGGCCAGGAAGTGCTGATGTCGATGCCGCGGGACGTGCGGTCGCAGATTCAAATGGCGAAAACGCGCGCGAATCTGGAGGCGGTTGGGCGGCCGAACGCGACCAAGCAAGCGATTGTGCAGGCCGCGAGCGAGCAGCTCGGGGACGAAGCCGCGAGTTATTTGCACGACCACATCGGGCCGGTTGGCACGGTCACGGACACGATTGAACGCGTGGAACGCCTGGAGCCCAGTGATTAACCTCGTCTTAGCCGATGGGACGTTTGACCCGCTGCACGCCGGGCATGTGCAGTATTTACTTCGCGCCAGAGACTACGGGTCGCGCTTGCTCGTGCGCGTCGCACCGAGTGAGGAGATTCTGGCGAAAGGGCGCAGCCCTTTTCAAACGCATGCTGAGCGCTTGTTTGTGGTGCAGCACCTCCGCTGCGTCGATGAAATCTGCGCGCATGAGACGCTCGCGAGCGCGATTCGCAGACGCCGACCGGCCTATTTGGTGAAAGGCGCCGATTGGAAAGACCGGCTCCCGTTTGACGTGCATGTCGCTTGTGAAGAGATGGGCACGATTATCAAGTTCACAAACACGGCGGCGAAGTCGAGCACAGAGCGGCTGGCGGGGATTGCATGACCGACGACGGAGGAGGTGATGTTCTTTGCACCCAACTGGTTGTCAATGCCAACAATGTTCAGCTCGAATGGTGACTCAGCGGTAGCTGGGGATCAGCATCCAGCAAAAACTCACTGAGACGAAGATGACCGACGCCGAAGCTCTCGCGGCGTTTGAACAGCTCTGTCAGTCGCAACGGCCCGCCTCGACGCCGTGGCAACCGGTCACGGACTACAGCTTCGAGGCGCGCAAAGTCATCGAAGGCCCGCACGCCGATCTGATTCTGAAGACGTTTTCTCCAGAGCGAATTCTCGATTATGGCTGTGGTCAGGGACATCTGTTGCGCTTGCTCGAAGAGCGCCTCCAACTCTACCAGCACACGTTTTACGGGTATGAACCGTCCATCGCCTTGCTCCGCGAGGCGCAGTCACATGTCGATGCCTTCGACCTCGTGCCTCCTGGGCAGTTTGACCTCGTGATCTGCCGGGAAGTGCTGGAGCATCTGACGGTGCGCGAGATTCGGCACACGGTCCAGATCCTGTGCGAGAAATCCTCGCGCTACGTGTACATCACGGCCAGATTCTCTGAATCACCAGCACATTTTTTAGATGTGCAGACGTCTGACGATCTCGATCCGTCGCACATCAGCATGGTCAATCAGTCGCTCCTGCGGGCGCTGTTCGTGATGGAAGGCTTCGTGCGAAAACCGCACTTGGAACAGCAACTCGATTGGAATCATCAGCAGCGGGTTTTGGTCTACGAGCGCGCATGAAAAAGAATGCGCCTGAACGCATCGTGCTGACCATCGGAATCAGTGCAGTCACTCTGCAGGACAAGAACGTGAAAGCGGCTGCAACGGCTCTCATCAACGCCCTCGGACGCGCAGAAAGATTTCACGAGCAGCCTCGCAAACCTGCGAAAATCCAGATCGCAAAGGCATGATCGACGCGGTGCTTTCCCAACATATAAATCCGCTCGTATGCGGCGTGGCGAAGTTTAATCACCTCCTCGCGACACGGCTGGCCGTGCCGTTGCTCTCGCTCTATGGAAGGACTGAGCATCCGCTCGTCTCGATTAAGTGCGAAGAATCGCCCTTCGCGCTCGATAGCCGCTACGGGTCTGAAGGCTACGACCTCTTTCTGCATGACGTGCCGCCGTCAAGCCCGCGGCGTTCACTACGGGAAGCCACGCGCGTCTTCGCCGCCAATTCCGTCATTGCCAACGCGGTGCGCGACGAGCGGCACGATGTCATCTCAGCCTTTTGCCCTTCGACGCTCGAGGGTGATGTCCACCGCGGCGCGTATCGGGTGCTGACGTTCGGTATGGGGCATAAACTCGTGATCTCGGAGTTTCGGCGTTTGAAAACGCAGCTTGACCAGCAGCATCCGGACTACACGATCTCGCTGTCGATGGCGATTCATGAGGGCACGTCCTGGGCGGAGACCTTCACCGAGAGTATTCGGGCGATGCGGGAAATTTTCGGCAGTCGGTTGCGCGTGCTCGGTTTTCTCGCGGACGATGCGCTCGCGAAAGAACTGCACGAGTGCGATGCCGTCGCGGCCTTTTTCCAGCCCGCCCTGCGTGAAAACAATACGTCCGCCTGGGCCGCGCTGGCCGCGGGCAAGACGCTCTACACGAATCTGGATGCGCACTCGCCCGCGCAGACGGTCGATGCGTATAGTTGGGACCGCTTACTGCCCCTGCTGCTATGAGAGCCCTGACGATTGGCGATCAGCGCCTCGCGGACGACGAGCCCTGTTACGTCGTCGCCGAGCTCGGCTCGAATCACGGCGGGCACCTCCCGACCGCGCTCCAGATGATCAAGATCGCGATTCAGTGCGGCGTCTCGGCGTGCAAGCTGCAAAAACGCGAGAATGCGACTCTTTACTCCCGGGCGTTGCTCGATCAGCTCTACGACCACGAGCATAGTTTCGGAAGCACCTACGGCGCGCATCGGCAGGTGTTGGAATTCGGCGAGCGCGAATATCAAGCCTGTCGCGGCGTTGCGAAAGCGCACGGAAAAGCGCTCTTCGCAACAGCATTCGACGAAGTGTCGGCAGATTTCCTGATGCGCATCGATGTGCCCGCGATCAAGATTGCGTCCGGCGGTCTAACCGATCGTGCCCTCTTGTACCACGTCGCGAGGCTTGGCAAGCCCATCATTCTGAGCACGGGCGGCGGGACGTTCGCGGATGTCAATCGGGCTGTTGACGTGCTTTCGGCGGGTCACTCGCCGTTTGCGCTCTTGCACTGCACGGCGGCCTATCCTGTGCTCGACTACACCGAACTGAATCTACGTGCGATTGTCACGATGCGCGAACGCTATCCAGACGTTGTGATTGGCTGGTCGGGGCACGTCAGCGGGATCGCGATGCCACTCGTGGCCTACGCCTTCGGGGCGCGTCTCGTGGAGATGCACTTCACATTAAATAGGGCGATGAAGGGCACGGACCATGCCTTTTCGCTGGAACCAGCAGGACTCAGAAAGCTGTGTCGAGACTTGGACCGCGCGTATCAAGCGACTGGCGATGGCGTCAAGCGCCTCTATGAGTCCGAGCGCAAACCGTTGAGTAAAATGCGGCGGGTCCAGACGCCGGACGGTCGGCGCATTACGGGAGCCCTCGACGATGGCCATCAATCTCTTCACACCGCGCGACCTCGGAGTGAGGCCTTGGGGGACTGAGCTGCTCGTCGCGGAAACCGCCGATTACATTGGGAAAGTGTTGTCGATGCGCGAAGGGACGAGTGGCCCGAAGCAGTCGCATCGGCGCAAAGACGAATCGTTTTACGTCTTCAAGGGCTCGGTGCGTCTGACGAGTCTGGATGACTATGAGCACGTCGTGGCGCACATTCTGACGCCGGGGATGGCCGTGCGAATTCCGCCGGGCACGGTGCATCAAGTCGAGGCGCTCGAAGATTCCGTGCTGTTCGAAACCAGTACCCCACATTTTGATGATCGGGTGCCGGCGGCCTAGATGGCGCCGCGTATTGAGATGGTCGCGCTTATCCCGGCTCGAGCCGGAAGTCGCAGAATTCCTCGCAAAAATGTCCGCCTGCTTGCTGGGCACCCGCTCATCAGCTATGCGATTCATGCCGCGCAGCAGAGCTGCCTGTTTCCCGCTCTCTGGGTCGTGACCGACGACCCGGAAACCGAGCAGATCGCTCTCGAAGCCGGCGCGCAGGTGATGCGGCGATCCCCTGCGACCGCGACGGATGACGCGCCCGATATGCTCTGGCTGCGCGACTGGATGCACGCGCACGGTAAGGAGTCGTCGACCTTTGCGATTCTCCGACCGACCGCGCCCTTTCGCACTGCGGCCACGATTCAACGCGCCTATGACCAGTTTGTGCGGCAGGAAGTGCACTCGATACGCGCGGTAGAACTTGCGAAACAACATCCGGGCAAGATGTGGCGGCTGGCGAACGGCTGTCTCGTACCAATTCTCGACGAGACGCACATGAGCGGTACGCCATGGCATTCCTCGCCGACGCAGACCTTGCCCGCGGTCTACGTGCAGAACGCGAGTCTCGAAATGGCGTGGAGTTACGTCGTGTCGAGCTTTGGCACGATCAGCGGGATGAAGATCGCACCGTTTTTCACCGAAGACTACGAGGGGGTGAACCTCGATGATGAAGCCGACTGGGCAGAAGCGGAGCGATTGATTGCAGCCGGGCTCGTGGCGCTCCCCGCTTTGGCCGTTCGTTAAACGCTATCTTCAGCACTCGACGCGGCCGATTCTCGCCGGGCCGTTTCGTGGAGAAGTCGGATTTGAAGTGCTGTATTGGATTCCGTTTCTGCGGCGGTTCCTCAAGCGCTACGGCATTGCGCCTGAGCGGCTGATTCCCGTCACGCGTGGCGGGGCCTCGCTCTGGTATGGCGGCTCGCCACAGCTCGACCTCTACGACCTGCGCACACCGCAGCTCGTACGCGTCGAGAATCGCATTCAGCACGCCACGCACCATCAGCTCAAGCAGATTGTCGTGACGGGCTTTGACCGGCAAGTGCTCCGAGACTTCGCGTTCCAGCACGGCTTCGGGCGATATCTGGTCCTCCACCCCGCCTGGATGTATGCGTGCCTGATGCCCTACTTCGCCGGGGCGATGAGTCTCGCCGCCCTCGAACAGCACTGCTTTTTCGAGACGATCCCGACGCCTATGTTGCCGGGCTCAGGTCTCTCGTCGAACTCGATGCAATTACCCGAAGAAATCAAGTTACCCATGCCGTTCGTGGCCGTGCGCTTCTACCTCCGGCACACGTTTCCGGGGCATCCGACGCTGGTGAATTTTGCGCAGGAGTCCATCAAGATGATGGCGCAGAGCACCGCGGTGGTGCTGTTGAACAGCGGGATTCACGCGGATGAGCACGTCGACATCCCGATGCCAGACCATCCGAATGTCTTCCGGATGACGGACTTGTGTCACGTGACGCCGCAGAATAATTTAGCCGTGCAGAGTGCGCTCATCGGCCGGGCGCTCGGGTTTGTCGGCACCTACGGCGGGCTGGCGCAGCTTGCGCTCCGGCTGGGAAAACCGAGCGTAAGCTACTACCATGAGTGGGGCGGCACCAGCATCGCGCACAAGCATTTAGCCGATGCGCTGGCGCTCAAGCACAACATTCCGTGCCTGGTGCTTAAGGTCGGAGAGTTGCCGGTGCTCCAAAGCGTCGTCCCAGCTCTGCAAGTCGCCATACCTTGACACCTTACTGCGCTCGGTTTACCGTGGAGTCGCTTTCTTCGCCCTGTCGGGCGTTTTGGGTCGGTGAGGCGAGACTAGCGCGTCCTCAGCGGCCGGCATGCGACACGCGCTAGATTCGCGGTCACCGGCCGCGTCATCTTCCGGTGTTGCGGGTGCGTCTCGGCTCTAGGTCACTGAGATTCGCACCGGCTCGCGGTCTGACCTCCCCTGTCATCGCTAGTGGTGTCTCACGTCTTCCCGGAGACGTGTGCGGGAGCGTGCATGACTGATTTCACCCTCTCTTCAGGGTCCATCTGCCGACCCTACAAAACCCCGTGGGGCGCCTTCTTCACCCAAGGCTATCAAGTCTCGACCGGCGTCTCGTCTGCCACGATCTGGATGGGCTCCGTCGTGACGCTCGATTTCACCGAAGCCGGCAACTCTTCGTTGAATATGTATGTCAAGCGCTCGACGGCCGACGGACATTTCTACGCCGTGGGCATTGCCGCCGAAACCCAACCCTCTGGCGGCTCCGGCTCGACTGCCGTGCTCGGGACACCCATCTCCGTCTGGGAAGCCTGTCCTTTCCAGGAATTCAAGGCGGTGACGAAAGCCGGCACCCTGCAATCCTCGCAGGTCGGGCTCACGAAGACGCTGCACTGGGACTCGACGCTCAACATTCAGTATGTCGACTTGTCAGCGTCCACGGCGAGTGATCACCGCGTCGTCGTGACGAAGCTGATCGATCAGCAAAACGATTCCGGCGGCTACGTCGCGTTCCGGTTCCTGACGAACAGCTACCGGCAAGGCTCCACGATTCTCTCGTCGACGCCCTACTTGGCGTTCTATCGCTAGGCGTAACCGACCTCAGCGCGCACAACGCCACGAGCAGAAAAGAAGGCGGGTTCCCGTGCCAAACCGGGGACGCTGGGCGCACAGACGCTGCGGTCATTTCTCGACTTACGAGGAGTGACATATGTCGCAAGTTAGAGGGACAAATCCTGACTTATACGATAACGTGGACAAGGCCTTTGGCGGCATCATGAAGGCGCAGCTTCGTGAGTTACCGAAGATCTATCCTGACGTCTACAACATCAAATCCTCAGACCGAAAGTTCGAGCGCGTCGTGAGTTACGTGCCGTTTGGCGACACGCAGCCGAAGCCCGAAGGCGAGCCCTTCGTGATGGACACCTTGCGGCAGGGCTACACGAAGGATTTCACGCACACCGAGAACGGGCTCGGGTTCGAAGTCACGCAGACCGCGCTCGAAGACGACGCGGAGAATCTCCTACAACGCGCAGGCGAGTGGCTCGCCTTCTCGGCGCGGTATGTCGAAGAAGGACGGGCCGCGAATCCGTTCAACAACGGCTTCACGACGGAGACGACGCCAGACGGTGGGACGCTGTTCAGCACGACGCACGCCTTGCGCGGCGGCGGCACGGCGAAGAATCGCCCCTCGACCGACTCCGACCTCTCCTCCACGTCGCTCACACAGGCGCTGATTGACCTGCAAACCGATCAGAAGGACGAAGCGGGACATTTGTCCGCACCGGTGGATTCGTGGATTCTCTACATTCCGCCGTCGCTGGAATTTCTCGCCGACCGGCTCTTGAACTCGGTCGGCCTACCTGGGTCCGCCGACAACGACCGCAACCCGATCAAGTCGCGCCGGCAGTGGACGATTCTGGTCAATCCTCGCTTGACAGACACGGACGCGTGGTTCCTCGTCGCCCAGTCCAAAGCGCGGCACGCGATCACGTTCTATCGCCGCACACCGATCAACATGGAACCGATGATGACGGATGCGCGCACCAACAACCGCATCTTCAAAGTCAGACATCGCTTCTCAGTCGGCGCGTGGGCTTGGATCGGGTCCTATGGAACTGCGGGAGCTTAACCAATAACCGTAGTTGACATCATGAACGCTTCCGACCAGAATACGGTCGGAGGCGAGCATGACCACAGAGCAGGCTGTCTATCTTGCGGCGGCGATTGACGGTGAAGGCTATCTAGGACTCGTTCCGATCGGGCGACATCGAGAGGGGCACCATGCTCCGGGCTTTTCGTTTCGGGTGTCGATCTCGAATACAGATCGCAGTTGGCTTGACACGTTGCAACAATGGGCTGGCGGCTATGTGGAACTTCGAAGCGCGGTAAAAGGGAATCGAAAACCATGTTACGTCTTGAGATTCAATGGGGCGACCGCGAAAGATCTGCTCATGCGCGTCATGCCCTATCTGATTCTCAAGAAACCACGCGCCGAATTAATCCTGCGATATTTCGAGTTGGCCGCTCAACGTCGCAGTCACAATTCGCCCGGCACGCCATCGAATCCGACCGTTGTGCAAGCAATTCTCGACATTCATGCACAACTCAAACTGCTGAATCAGCGTGGACTCGTGGCGAGCGCATACGCAGGGCCGCAACCGACAACGCGCATTTGTTCGATCGATGGCTGTGAAACGAAGCACTACAGCAACGGCTATTGTCGTCAGCACTATCGGCGCTATTGCGAGCATGGAGGTTTCAAGGTTTACGAGCGCACATGCGTCAACTGCGGGCGCCCGTTCGTCGCACGTCGCAAAGATACGGAGTGCTGCTCAAAGCCATGCACGGATCGGCATCAGTATGTGAAGAATCAGGAGGCGCGGAACGCGTACAAGCGCGCGTGGCGTGCGAAACGGAAAGCTACCGTCAACTAAGGAACGCCGCGTGTCCCGAGACGGCGGGATGTGGAGTCTCAGCCTAGGCGCGGCGTTCGACTGAGACAAGGAGTCTGCTATGGGTCTGACCCGCTTTAGTGGCCCCGCCTTCGGGGCCAAAGCGCTGTTATTCTGTTCGTCGCCGGGCACGCTCTCGACGGGCGCCTCGACGACGGTGTTCGCCAAAACCGTCGTGCCGCAAACCGAGGATTGGTTCATCACCGATATCGCGATGTATTGTTCGACCAACTCCTCGAATAGTCAGGTCAAACTCAAAAACAGCATCGCGGGCGTGAACACGACGTTTGGAGTCATCAACACCGGGGCGTCATCGATCGGGATCAATGTCGTGACGGCGGTCGGCTCGTCCGGTGGGAGCGTCGCGGCGGGTGTGTCCCCAGGCACCAGTTCTGGACCGATCGGGTTCTATATGCCATCGGGATCGTCCATGCGCTGTGTCAGCACGTGCGTGAATCCCATGGCTGGACTGCATCTCGAAGTGCACGGCTGGCGGCAGTGGATCAGCATTGGCGACCAGAACGTGCTGGGCGTCTACAACGTGTCCACGCGCAGCTTCGGCAACTGAGCGTGTGTGATGGGGAACATTGCCTCACGTTTCAAGTGGGTGTTCGGGACACAGGAAGCCTTTGGATCGGGAGCGACCGGAGCGCCTTCGCCGCTCGGTGCGAATAACATCCTCGGCTCAACGGGTGCCGGAATCGCATTCAATACGCACGGCTTCGGGGAGCAGTTCTCGTTCTATGTCGAAACGGATGCTGCGGCGACGTGCTCGTATCAGATTCGCACGGCGCGCACGTCGTCGGGGCCGTGGGCGGTCGTGTCGAGTGGAACGATGAGCACGAGCGCCACGAATATCATCCAGATATCTGGGCCGTTCGCGTGGCTCTCGCCGCGCATCAAAACCCTGAATAGCACAAACAATCAGGTCGTCGTGCGGATGACAGCGGTCGAATCATGAGACGCTGGCGACAAGGCGTAGCGGCAGCCCTTGTGCTGGCGCTGGCGGTCTTTGTTGCCGCACCCGGAGCGCAAGGCCAGTTTTGGGTCCTGGTGAATGGCGCACTGAACTATACGGGGACCGTGACGATCACCGGGCCCCTCTCGTTGTCCGGTTTCGGCAATGGTGTGAGTGCGTCGACGCTCTATCTGACCCAAGGCCCGATCACGGTCAACACGACACCGATCATCAACATTACGTCGACGTGGAACGAAGCCTCGACTATCTTCAGCGGCATCGTCGAAAACATTACGAACACGGCCTCCTCAGCACTCTCCAACCTCTTGGATTTGCAGAAGGCGGGAGTGAGTCAATTCAAAGTCACACGGGATGGCAGTGTCGTGATCCTCGGAAATTTTACCTTTCCTGGGTCCGGGGCGCTGATCGCTACGGGACGCATGGCGGGGCTCGCGCCGGGTGTGTCGCAATGGAATTTCTCCGATACGGCCACAACCATTGGCGTCGGCGTCGACTTCGCGACCGATAACGTGCTGAAGGTACGGACACGTGCGCAGACCGGCTATGCGACGGTCGATGCACTCGCCTATAACGCGGGCGGGGACATCATGTATTTGCAGACCGTGCCGACGATCACGAGCGGGTTTTCGACCTCGACACCGTCGATTGCGGGCAAGGCGAGCGTCTTCGCCGTCACGATTGCGGCGACGCCGGGTGTGACGGGCCTGGTCGCCTTCAACGGCACGTTCACCAATATCCCCAGCTGTTCCTGCACGAATACGATCACGGCGAACGCCATTCAGTGCGTTCCGACCACGACGACTGCGACGTTAAATGGCGCGTGGGTAGCCAACGACGTGGTCCGCTGTCTGGTTTTAGGGTACTGAGATGCGCACGTGGCTTGGTCTCGCCGTCCTCCTGCTCGGCCTCGAACAAGCGGCGAGCTACACGCCCGGCACCGCCCTGACCGTCGTCACGGCGCTCCCCGGCGGCTCCTGCACCAACGGCGACGCCGTGATCCTGACGTCGCAGTCCCCCGCCGCGCTCTATGTCTGCCTCAGCAACGTCTGGCAACAGGTGACGGGCGGCCTGGTGGGCGGCCCCACACCGACCAGCGCCAACACCATGGTCGAGAGCGGCGTGAAAGTCGTCACCGGGATGACCAACAACGTGGCGACGACAATTCTGACCGTGACGGTCCCCAACGCCGTCGAAGCTGCGATGATCAATGTCGAAGTCGTGAGTTCGATCGGGGCGGGCGGGGCGATCGGGGCGTTTGAATCGACGAAATCGGTCCAATTTCATTGTGCCGTGGCCCGCACCGCGGGCGTCAACTCCGTCCTGGCGTGCGCGTCGGTGACGCAAAGTAGTGCCGCGATCGTGGCCGGGGGCGCCAATCAGACCATTACGCAAAGCTTCACCACGGCGTCGGGCGCGGTCGGGGCCGTCAACACCCACACGATCACTTTTCTGATCAATCGCCTCTCGGGCTCGGCCGACAACCATCAAGCTGTCGTGTATTACCGCGTGCTCAATAGCCAAGCCAACGGCGTGACGGTGTCGTGAGTGAGAATGAGATGTCATCTGAAGTCGTCACGCACGGCCGTGGAATCGTGAGGCGTTGGCGGCGCGGTGTCGCGGTCGTGCTCCTGCTGGCGCTGGTCGTGTTTGCTGCTGCGCCTGGGGCGCAAGGCCAGTTCTGGGTGCTCGTCAATGGGGCGTTGAACTATACCGGCCCCGTGACGGTGAACGGCGTCACCACGAACAACGTCAACGCCATTGCCGCGACTTCGACCGACGGGATTACGCTCGCCAATAACACCGATGCGACGGCTGGTATTCCGGTACAGCAATCGCCGCGACTGCGTTTTCGCAGCAACGTGTGGAACACGACTGCTGTTGCTGCCACGAATACGCAAGACTGGGTCATCGAAAGCATTCCGATCAGTCAGGCCGTGCCGAACGGTAATCTATACTTTAGAACATCGTTGAATGGCGCTGCGCTGGTTAACCCAATGTACATTGATACGTTGGGTAATTTTGTGGCGGCTACGTCGATCAATGCTGGGACAAACGTCAACGTGGCGGCTGGAAGCTATTTGACTTGGACGTCGCGGAATCGCATCTATGCGCCAGCAGACGGGCAGATCAACCTGACTGACTTCGCCACCACGCATGGGTTTGGTTTTGATGTTGCGACGGATGGCGTCGCCAAAATTCGCACGCGGGCCCAGACTGGCTATGCGACTGTCGATGCCCTTCAGTTGAATTTGAATGGCGTGCCGGTCTTGACTTCGACGGCACCGACCATTAGCGGCTTTGCTGGCAGTGGTCCGGCCGCCAGTGTCACCGCCGGCTCGACGACGGCCGCCTTTCGCATCGGCGTCGGCGGCACGGCCCCCGGCACCACGGGCACGATCAATCTTCCGACCGCGACAACTGGCTGGAATTGCTGGGTGGTCGATCAGACCACGCCACTCGACATCACGCGGCAAACGTCGTCGACGACCAGCTCCGTTACCATCACCTCGACCATCGCATGGACCGCGGCGGATATTCTCATCGGTGGCTGCACCGCATTCTGATGCGACGCTTCTGGAGTGCATCGGACGTGATTACCTGGATCTGCATCAGTAGCCGCTGATCGTACTTATGACGTGGCTCCTCTTTCTCGTGGCGTTACTGGCGAGCGATGTGCGACCGCTCAGCCTCGCGCAAGTGTGCGGGACGGCGTGGGCGCACGATCCACGGCATGTCTCGCTCACGACGAAGAAAGCCGTCTTTAAGCGTGCGGGCATCTGCTGGTGCGACCGCGCGAAATACATCGTGGACCATCGCGTGCCTCGAGAGCTCGGCGGCGCCGATACGCTCGATAATCTCTGGATTCAAACACCACCGGTCGCGCACCGAAAAGACGTGGAAGAAAATCGCCTGCGTCGTGCGGTCTGCCGCGGCGAGGTGTTATTGAAAGACGCACAAGCCCAGATGCGCGAGTGGAAGCCCTAGGAGGCGAGATGCCCGCAAAATCAAAAGCACAACAGCGCTTAATGGCCGCAGCCGAGCACGGTGCCACATTTCCGAAAGCCGCGAAACTGCGGCAAAGCCTGACGACACAGCAACTCTCCGACTTCGCGTCCGGTTCAATGAAAGGGAAACCCGTTCACGTTCGCAAGACGGCTTCGAGGAAAGGCTACTGAGTGCTCTTCTCTAGCTTGTACACCGCGCGACTCGACGAAGAGATCGGTACGGACGACAACTCAATACTCTTCACCGTCACGCGCCGCAAAGCCGCGGTCAATCAAGGGATGGCGCAGTTCGCCGAACTGACGGAGTGCTTCGAGCGCACCAGCACGATCACCATCATCGGCGGCACGGCCGAATACAACCTCAACTCAGTGACGAACATGCCCTCCTTGGATTTCGTGCGGTTCTCCAAGCAGCAGGTCGAATTTCGGTACGTCGATGCGTCGTCGTTTCTGACGGTGCTCGCAGGCGATGACTTGGTCAGAAGGGACGTCGATTGGCTCAATCGCTATCAGCCGAACTGGCAGGTGTCGACGGTGGCGTCGAATATCATGCAGTGGCCCTCGGTCTACTACGAGCGCATGGACGGTGGCGCGAGGTTCCTCGGCTTCTGGCCAACGCCGTCTACCGGGTCAAGCGCCTCAGCAACAGTCGTGGTGCCCTACCTCGCGCGGCCGACGCCGATGACATCCGACACCAGTGAGCCGTTTCAGGTCGGCGCCTCTCCACGCATTGACTTGCGGGACTATCATCAGGCGCTCGTGCACTTTGCCGCCCATCAGCTCGAAAAGCTCAGGCGGGATGAAGCCGCGAGCGATCGGCAGCTTCAGAAGTTTCTGGGGTATGTGACGCGGTGGCTCCAGAATCACCGGATCAAGGGGGGGCTGAGCCTGACGATGGCGCGGAACTACTTCAAAACCCGGAGCAAAGCGGCGCAGGACCCGCGCGTTTGATTACCGTTATATTCGCTTGCGGCTACCGCCTAGACGTCGATGCCGGTGCCTCGACGGCGCCGGTCTGTCCGACCTGTGGCGAACCTCGCATCAGCCGGACGATCGCTCCGCCGCCGCGCTTTACCGGCTGGTGCAGTGGTCCGACGGCCGAATCCAAGCCGCTCGCGCCTTTACCGTTGTCCCTCGCGACCAAGGAGCCATGATGCCTTACCTCTCCAATCCGCAAGGGCCGTCACCCGTCCAGAAAGCGATTCAGACGCTGAGTTTGCGGATGCCGCCGCGCACCGGAGGCCAGTCGGGCGCCTGGCCCTATCCGCCTGCGTTCTACGGCCCGCAAGCGCAAGGCAGCAGCGCAGGAGGGGCTCCGGGTGGGATGGGCATGGCGCCCAATCCTGCGCCGAATCCGGCGCTCCTCGAAGCGATTAGACGCATGCTGTTCGGCAACGCGCCGATGAACAACTCGATGCCTGCGCCCGGCGCGGCGGGCGGCGCGGCCCCGCTGGCGAATGCTCCAGCTATGCCGCCGTCCGCGCCGATGGGCGGGCGCTTCGGCACGCAGCCGTTACCCACGTCGCCAGCTCTCCCGACACCACCGCCGCGATTTACTGGGGGACAGGGACCACCCGATCAACCCCTCAATCCCTCGGCCCAGCCGACTGGGAACATCGATGACTTCATCCAGAGCCTCTTCGGCCCGCGCTGAGCGTCGATGGCGAAGTCCGCCGCGCGCACCGTTCACGGCACATTACGCAAAACGTATCAGTTGTTGCCGGTCGAAGACCCATCAGGCGGCGTCGACCTGCGCACGTCACCCACGCTCCTCCCGGCCAATCGCGCGAGAACGCTCATCAACTTCAGCCTCGAAGAGCCGGGCGCCCTAGTCGTGCGCCCCGGCTACACCCGCTTTTCGACGACGTCGCTCGGTTCTTCACGCATCCAAGGCGGCGCGAGAATCTACCTCAACACCAACCTCCCCGCAGCCGCCTCGACCATCTTCACCGTCATCGCCTGGGGCGGGGCCGTCTACACGCTCACGGATGCCGGCAACTGGTCGACGACCAATCTCACGACCCTCTCAGCCACGAACGAACTGCACTTCACGGCGGATCGCGATCTCGTCGCCGTGTTTGACGGCTCGACGAATCCCTGGAAGTCGACGAACGGGTCGAACTGGACAAAGATGGGCATCGCAGCGGGCACCGTGGCCTCCACCGCGAGCTCCAAAGCCGGCGGAGGGCTCTCGACCTCGGAGTTCGAATTTAACTACACCTACAAAGACCGGGATCTGGCCGTGGAGAGCAATGGCGCGACGGCGGTCTCCACCGTCAGCCTGAGCTCGACCGGTGCCGTCGAGTTGCAAATTCCCAACACGACGGATCCGCAAGTGGACGCGATTGTCGTCTACGCGCGCAACAAAACGCAGAACGAAAGCGTGCGCCGCAAAGCGACCAGCCTCGCGATGCAATCGACCGCCGCGGGCACGCACTCGACCGTCACGATCACGAGCTCGGCCTGGACCACGGCCGACCCCGAGCCGAGCGATCACGACACGCCGCCTGTGCTTAGTTTCGGGGTGATCTGGAAAAGCCGCTGGTGGGCCCGGAGCGCGACCCGCACGAATCGCATCCATTACACCCAGCTCTTCCAACCACAATCGTGGCCCGCGCTCTTCTTCGTCGATATCCCCTTCGAAAAGGGCGACGTGATTCAGGCGCTCCTGCCGCACGGGGATGCGCTCCTCATTTTCGGCAACACCAAAATCTTCATCATCATCGGCCGATTGTCACTCGATTTCGAAGTCCGGCCGAGTCTCGCGAGCCTTGATGGCGCGGTGGGCCCTCGAGCCGTCACGAACATCGCGCAGGGCATCGTGCACGTGGCGACCTCGGGCGTGTATTTGTTCGACGGCACACACGACCAATTGCTGTCATATGACCTTGACCCCGCGTGGCGGGATCTCGCCAATGCGACGGCCAATGACTTCGCGCGGATGGCCTGTGTCTCCCATCAACGCCGCCAAGAAGTCCGGATTGCCGTGCCGCGGCTCTTTGCGACGGGAACGGACGGCGAATGGGTGCTCGACTTGAATCGGATGCGCATGAATGGCTATCCCACGTGGACAGCGACCGATCGCGCGATTGGGGGCTATATTCCCTGGAATGGTCCGGAAACGGTGGCCGGGAACCGCAATCGTCTCTTGACCTGGAACTCCACCGTCGGGCTGGTGTTCGAAGAAGCGACTGGCACGAGCGCGAACAGCTCGAACATGGCCGCGACCTACGAAGGGCCTGGGCTGACGCTCGGTGTCTATCGGGGGCGCTGGACGGACGTGCGCGGCACCTACGAGCCGCACGCCGGCATGGTCTCGATTGAGCCGATGATCGATGGCGTCTCGCAGGGGATTCAAGCGATTACGATTGGCACGGGACTCGCGCTCTATGGCACCGCCCTTTATGGCACCGCACTCTACGGCGGGGTCGGGCGTCGGCAATGGGTCAAGCAGTTGCCGCTCAATACCGATGGCCGTACGTTTACCCTGAAGCTGAACTACAGCGGGCAGGATCAGTTCCGGCAGTTCTCGTATAGTGTTGGGCTGGTTCCGGAAGTCAAAAGTCGGGATTTTTCCGAATAAACAATGGCTGCTTCTTACCCAACTTCGGCCAAAGTCTTTACCTCGCGCAACGCAGGGGACATTGTCCAGCCTGCCAACATTAACGATCTGCAGGATGAAGTCAACGCGATTGAAGCGGGACTCTTAGGCGGCACGGCGCCGCTGACCTCCTCGAATGCCAGCGTCAATAATCTCTCGGTCGCGAAGAACTCGACCATCGGATCCTCGATCACGATTGGCGCGCTGCCCTACATCTTCCCGTCCGCAGGCGGCTCGACAGGGCAAGTGCTGGCCATCTCCAGCACGAGCGGCTCGACGATGGTGCTCGCCTGGACAACACCGGGCGGCGTCCAGCTCCTCGCGAAAGACTTCACCGAGCTCAGCGTCACCAGTTCCGCAGAAACGTCCGTGTTGAATGCGGGCGCTGGCTATGCGATTTCGAGCGGCACGTTGATCGCGGGGAAGGCGCTGCGCTTCATGATGAACGGCAATATCCTGAACAACAGCGGGAGCACGGGCAAGATCACCCTGAAACTCAAATTAGGCGCGACGACGTTCTATACCGGCGCGTTCGATGTGTCGAACGGCTTCACGACCGATGGGCCGACCGTCGTCAATGCGATGGTGAACGCGAACAACGCTGCGACGAGTCAACGCGCGGTCGCGACGTGGACCGTGCCGGGCAGCAACACCGTCGACGGGGCCAGCACGCAGGCGGGCGCCATGCAGATTGGCAGTCATTCAGCCCTCGCAGAAGACATGCTCGCGGCCAAGACGTTTGATGCGACGGTGCTGTACAACATTTCAGGCGCGTCGGTCGCGTTCAAGCGCTGGGCCGCGACGCTGGAGTTGCTCGGCTAATGGCAAGCCTCGGCTACCTCGACACACTGTTGCAGACGTTAGATCCGACCGTGCGTCAGCCGGTCAAAGATGCGTTCCAGTATGTCATGCGCGAACTGGCGCTGGGCGGCGCGGCGAAAGCCGAGAACTTCGCATGGTTCCAAGTATCAAGCACGACCCACGCGACTGCGAACACCGAGTTCACGATTGTGCACGGGATGGACCACGCGCCGTCCAAGCTGATTCCGGTGTTACCGCTGGATTCGACGACCTCGCAGCTTGTGCCGCTCGCCGTGACGCGGGTGTCGGATGCGACGCGGGTCTATCTCAAAAGCAGTAGCACGGGCGTGCAGTTCCTTGCATATTTAGAATAAGCCGATGACTCACGAGCGCGTCTGTATCGTCGGCACGGCCGGCAGTTGGGTGAAGACACCGTGGACGGATAGCGGCCTCCATGTGCGATCACTGAACGACGCATGGCGAATGAAGGGCTTTGTCCGCGCCGATGCGTGGTATGACCTGCACCCACTCGACAAGTTCCACTTTCCTGAGACGGAGAAAGTCTTCGCGCATACCGTCCCCGTTGGGCACTACTGCCGACCCAAAGGGCACCTCGAGTGGCTTGCCAAGCAGACGATTCCCGTCTGGCTGAATCCGGACTACCTCACCCAGTGTCCCGAGGCGGCGACGTGGCCGCTGGCTCGGCCCTTTCCCAAAGCGGACGTCGAGGCGCACTTCGGCACTTACTTCGCCTCCTCGCCCGGCTGGATGATCGGACAGGCGTTGATGGAAGGCGTGAAGGAGTTGCACATCTACGGTATCCATCTCGCGACAGAGAGCGAATACATCGAACAGCGCCCCAACTTCGAGATGCTCTGCGGCGCGTTGCTCGGTCGGGGCAAGCGCACGATGTCGGTGAAAGACGGGCTCCGGCGCTATGAGAGCGCCGATGGCATGCTCGTGTTGCCGGAAGCCTCGCCCGTGCTGAGCCAGACTTTTCAATATGCGTTTCAGCCGCGGCCGTGCCACGTCGAAGAGCCGATCAAGTGGGAACTGCACAAAGCGCAGATTAAGATTGCGCGCGTCGTCGAAGGGCTCAAGCGCAAGCCGGCATGGTATCCGTGGGTGACGGTGCCGAAGCCCTCAGAAGGGCCGACGGCGCGTGAACGGCTGACGGTGACACAAGCGCAACAGCGACTCGTCGCGCTCGAGGCGCTCGCCGCCGATTGGCAGGATACGCTCGTCCGGTTGCATCAGGAGCACAGTCATGGCTGACACCACGACGCCGACGCCGACAGCAACCTCCTCGGGCTTTGGCGATCAACTCGCCAAAGCCCTGATTGCGCTGGCGGCGGGACTCGGCGGGCGAGCGCTGTCAGGCGTCGGCGGGAATCCGCTGACGCGCGATGTCCCGCCGCAGCTCTCGCAACTCCTGGATCTGTCGGTGGGGCGAACGGCCTATCAGAATCCGTTGTTTCAAGCCACGACGCAGGGCGCCTACTCGATGCTGCCGACGTTCGCGCGACAGGGCACAGCGTTGACGGGTGGGCTGAGCAACGCCATTCCAGCGGCGCCAACAAGCACCAGCGGCGGACCGGGGATTGGCTCTATCGCAGGTCCGGCCGGTCTGGCGGCCTTGGCGGCACTCCTAGGCGGCGGCGGCGGCAGCGGGGCCAGCGGGAATCTCAGCACCATCGCCAATGCGCTCAAAAAGCTCTTCGGGTCAAAACCGGCCACGCCACCGCCGACGTTTCCCCCGTCAAAGCCTCTTAGTCCCGGGCAGTTTCCCAACTTCAACGTGCCTTCGATGGGCGATGTGCCGCCTGGACCGATGAGCCCTGATCAGTTTCCTGGCTTCACCCCACAACCCGATCCGTTCGGCACCGTCAACACGGATTACTTTTTTAACTGGCCGGAAACATCGACCCCCTTCGCACCGTTCGACCCGAGTCTGCTTCCTGGGGGCGGACCCGCAGAAGACAATTCCGGTTGGCCGCGACCATAACCGAGGTCCGTCATGCGTGAAGACCTGCTTCGCGGGGATTGGTTCGGCAACCCGCCCACGACGCTCAGCGACGTGTCGAGCCTCTTCGATCAGGGGCCGGGGCCGAACGTGTCGCCTCCGGAACCGCCCAGCATCACGCCGCAACCCGAGCCGACGGGCGGGCGCTTCGGCACGCAACCGTTGCCGCGCACCAATACGGACCCCTACGCCGGACTCCCGACGCCGCCCGGTTATCACCTCGGACCACAGGGCCAGTTCTTGCCGCCCAATACCATGCTCCCACCGGGCACGACAATCAACGCCGGAAAGCCGATTCAGCCACAGCTAAACGCACTGTTTCCGACCCAGCCGTGGCCAGCAAATTCCCCTTACCGAAACCCGGCGCCCGCCGGTCAGGAAACGTCCCCGTATTACACGCACCCAGCAGCGACGTCGACCGGCGGCGGGGACGACTGGATTGGCTCCGCGCTCAGCCAAGCCCAGTCGACGGACGATCCGGCCTATTGGCGGCGCGTCATCGCCGAAGACAACGGCGCGCATGACCAAGCCTATTGGCAGATGCGCATCGCCCGCGGCGACGGCGCCCTCGCCGTGCGACAGGGACAAATGTCCCGCTACGGCGATCCCTCAGCACAGGGGTCTCAGGGCTATCAGGGTGCATATCAGGCACCGGGCGGTGCCTACAGTGCCACGAATCCCTTCGACGACCCGGCCACGAAGAACTACATCGACTTCCTGAACAGCCGGATTCAACAGCTCCTGCAGCCCTATAACAATCCTGACGCCGGACCCCTGCAGGAGTGGATGCGCAAATATTTCGCCCAGTTACAGGGGCCGACATACACGCCTGCGCAGCAAGGCACGATCCAGACCCAAGCCCTCGACCCGATCGAACAACAACGTCAGGCCGAGCTCAAACATGTCGCCTACACGATGGCGTCGAGGGGGATCACGCCGGGGAGCGGACCCTACCTGCAAGCCGAGCGCGACATCAACTTAAAATACGACCAGATCCGTGCCCAGATTCAGGGCGGGCTGGCGGTCAACGAAATCAATCTCGGGCGGCAGAATCAGGCGCAAGCGGGGAACGTCGGCGGGCAGCTCGCGCAGTTCACGCAGGGGCTCTTTGGGACACAGGAAGCGCGGGCGAATCAAGCGCTCGGCCTTGCGCAGGAGATTCCGAATCTGGCGCAGCAGCGGATCGCGCAGGCCGTCAATCTGCTCCAAGGGTCGAACGTGAACCCGGCGCAACTGCTCCAAGTGCTCCAAGGTTTCCAACAGCAGGGGATCGGACAGAGTAATGCGGACGCAGCGTTCTACGCGCAATTGTTTGCGAGCATCGCGAAGCAATTCGGGCTAGGGTAGGCGCGCATGGGGCAATTCGATCAGCAGCTTGACCCCGAAACCGGCGCGACGACTCTCACGCCGGATGCGAGCCTTGACCCGCTCGCACTCCTCGCGCTTGCGCCGCCGGCTCCTGCACCGACCGCCACGCCCGCCGCCATGCCAGCGCCGATAGGACCGCTCGGCCCTCGAGCCGCGGGCATTCCCTTGCCCATCGCGCCGACGGCCCCGCCACCGCCCGGTCACGTCCAGCAAGCCATCGCCGCTGCGCTCCTTGGACTGGCAGCAGGCCTCGGGCCTCGCTCAGGCTTCGCCCGCGGCATCCCCGGTGGACTGCTGGCTAATGCACAAGCAAATCAGCAACAGCGCGAGGAAGCCTTCAAGAATCAGCAACTCCAGTATCACCAGCAGCAAGAAGAACTCCTGCGGCAGGCGCAGATTGGTGAAATCGCGCGCAAGAACGAAGAAGTCCGTTCGCAGCAACGCGCAAAGACGCTGGAGACGATTGCGAAGACGGTGCCGACGTTTGAAACGAAAGATGAATACGACCGCTTCGTTGATCAGACGGGCAATCTCCTCGTGAACTCAGGCTTTCGTGACCTCAGCCCGACGATGCTCCGGAATCAGTTCCCCTTCCGTCCACCGGACGCCAAAGCCCGAGCTGAAACGGCGCTCAAAAAGTTCTTCGCGAGCCCGTTCACGCAGGATCTCATCAAGCAGAACGGGCCGATGTCGGTTGTGAACTCCAAGCTCGACATGGGTAAAGACGAACAAGGCCGTCAGAATCCATCGATTCCCGTGCTGGAAGCACTGAAACTGACGGGCACTGAGTTTCCGCTCGACATGAACACCTCGATTCCGTTGGAGAAACTGCCGGAAAGCGAACAGCGCATTGTGGCGGCCAAGCAACAGTTTTTGAACGAAACGGGGCGCAAACCGACGAAGGCGGATGATCCCGAAATCTACAAGCGTGCGCGCGAGATGATGAAAAACGAGACCGACGTGGAACTCTCGCGCCAAGTCAAAGAATTGCAGATGCAAGGGATCGAAGCGAGCAATCAACTCAAAAACATCCAACTCGGGCAACAGCCGACATCCGAGCAAGTCGCGATGTATGGCAAACTCTTAGTCGACCACAAGATGTCGCCGAGCCAGATCCAAATCCTCGGTGGCGGTATGGGGCAACAGGGCCGCGCGTTCTTGCGACAAGTGCAGGAAGCCGCACTCAAACAGAATCCAGACTTCAACTTCGAGGAAGCCGAATCCGAGTATCAGCTCACGAAGAGTCCCGCCTTTCAGAACACCGTGCGCTATATGGATAGCACGATTGAATCCATGCCACGTGTACAAGCCGCCGCGAATCGGCTCGCCAATGGCCGCGTTCGTAGCTTCAACGCCTTGCTCAACGCCGGGAAGAATCAAGTCAACAACGTCGATTTGAAGAAATTCAAAACAGACGTGCTTTTCGTCTCTGATGAGATTGCAAAGATCCTGCAAGGCGGTGGAACCGGCAGCGGCACGAGCGATGCGAAGTTACGGCAGGCGAGCGAGATTCTGAGCACCAGCGATTCACCTGCAGCCATCGCTGGGGCACTGGAAGAGGCGACAGCGATGATGGGCAATCGGCGACGCGCGCTCACTCGCGGCACCTACCTTGAACGTGCCGCGCAGCCATCAACAGCCGAACCGAGTCGCTTTACCATCGTGCCGAAACCGGGGCCATGATGCCGATCTTTACCATCACGGATACCAAAACCGGTCGCTCGATAGATGTCCGCGGGGATCGTGCGCCGACGCAAACAGAAGCCGAAGCGCTCTTCGCGCAGCAGCCAGCGCCACGGCCGCGCACGTGGACGGATACCGCCGTTGACCTCTTGCCGGCGGCTGGAGGCACCCTTGGCGGCCTCGTGGGCGGCATCGGTGGGTCAGTGGCTGGAATGGGTGTGGGTGGTGTCCCTGGGGCGGTGGGCGGGGCGAGTCTCGGCGGAGCGGCTGGTGAAGCGGCTCGACAACTGGTCAACCGTGCGCGCGGAGCGGAGGCCCCGACGACAAGCGGACAAGCCCTAACCGACATCGGCCTTCAGGGCGGCGTCCAAGGCGCTCTGGAAGGCGTCGGCGCGGCCGTCTCACCGCTGCTGATCAAAGGCGGACAAGCCGTCTACCGCGGATTCCTGAAGCCATCGCTTGCTGCGAAGAATCTCGCCAAAGCCGATCAGATTGTGCAGACCGCCATCAACGAATCGCTGCCCGTCACGGTCGAAGGTGCGAACAAAACAAAGAAGGTGATTGGCCAACTGCGTTCGGAAGTAGACAGAATCCTCGCGAGCACGCCGGGCGACATCGACATCCACAGCATCGC
>Ga0137396_10000168_pt1 | contig 27187 bp, 18 predicted proteins | sample czc16metaG_FD_108284 | JGI IMG/M metagenome (GOLD analysis project Ga0137396, IMG submission 108284) | Vadose zone soil microbial communities from Angelo Coast Range Reserve, California, USA - czcobulk3.16 metaG | ecosystem: Environmental > Terrestrial > Soil > Vadose zone | place: USA...
ATCCGCCCGCCCCGCGCCTTCACTTCCTGCATGTTGGAAACCACCTTCGAGAACACCGGGTCCCGCGGGGCCACAAACACGACCGGCATGTTCTCGTCGATCAGCGCGATGGGCCCGTGCTTCATTTCCGCCGCCGGGTATCCCTCCGCGTGGACGTAGCTGATCTCCTTGAGCTTCAAGGCACCCTCGAGCGCCACCGGGTAGTTGACGCCGCGTCCCAGGTACAGCGCGTTGGGAGTGTCCGCGAACCGGGCGGCGAGTTCCTGGACCGCCGCGTCTTCCGCGAGCGCCTGCGCGACCTGCTCCGGCAGCGCATCGAGCTGCTCCACCAGCCCCCGTCCCGCAGCGGCGTCGAGACCCCGGCGCCGCCCCAGGTACAGGCCCAGGAGGCTGAGCGCCACCAGCTGCGAGGTGAACGCCTTGGTCGACGCGACGCCGATTTCGGGACCGGCGTGGAGGTAGATCCCGCCGTCGGCCTCGCGGGCGATCGTGCTTCCCACGACGTTGACGACCCCCAAAACGCGCGAGCCCGCCGCGCGGGCCGCGCGCAGCGCTTCGAGGGTGTCGGCTGTCTCGCCGGACTGAGAGATCGCCACCGCGAGGGTGCCCGGCGGCTGCACCGAGCGGCGGTAGCGGTACTCGGACGCGTACTCAACCTCTACCGGAATGCCCGCCAACTCCTCGATCACGTGCCGGCCGACGAGCCCGGCGTGCCACGAGGTGCCGCAGGCGAGGATCACGATGCGCCGGATGCGCTCACACTGGTTGGGCTGCAGGTTGAGGCCGTTGAGACGGGCGTCCCCCTCCCGCCGCAGCAACCGTCCCCGCAGCGTATTGCGCACGCTCGTGGGCTGCTCGTGGATCTCCTTCAACATGAAGTGCGCGAAGCCGTCGAGCTCCAGCTCGCCGACTTCCCAGTCCACCGCATCCACCGGTGGCTGGCGCTCGCGTGCGTGCTCATCGAGGACGCGATACCCGTCACGGGTGAGCACGGCGATGTCCCCGTCCTCCAGGTAGACGACCGACCGGGTGTGCGCCACGACGGCGCTCGCATCCGAGGCGACGAACAGCTCCCGCTCCCCGACCCCCAGCAACACCGGCGAGCCACGCCGCGCGGCGACGATCTTTCCCGGCTCGCTCGCGGAGAGGACCGCGACGCCGTACGTCCCCACGACGTGGTGCAGCGCGGCGCGGACACGCGCCTCCAGGGCGTCGCCCGCAGCCGCTTCGATGAGGTGGACCAACACCTCGGTGTCGGTGTCGGTGACCAGCTGGTGCCCCGCGCGCGTCAGGTACCCACGCAGGACGTCGGCGTTTTCGATGATGCCGTTGTGCACCAGCGCGAGGGTCCCGGAACAATCGACGTGCGGGTGCGCGTTGCGCTCGGTCGGCGCCCCGTGGGTTGCCCAGCGCGTGTGCGCGATGCCGCACGCCCCGCGCAGCGGCGCCCGGGCCACTGCCTCGCCGAGCGCCGCGACGCGGCCGGCGAGCTTGCACGTCTCGATCCCGTGCCCGTTCAGGACCGAGAGTCCCGCGGAGTCGTAGCCGCGGTACTCGAGCCGCGCCAAGCCCTCGAGCAGGATCGGCGCCGCTTCGCGCGGCCCGACGTATCCGACAATCCCACACATCGCTTCAGGTCTCCTGTTTCACGAGCTCGAGCAGCGGCCGGCCCACTGGGTCAAGCGCGAATCGGTCCAGCCACCCGGTCCCATCCATGGCGGGGAGCGGCGCGCCGCACCGCCGGCACACCGGCGCGTCCGAGGCGCTGGATGCGAGGCGACGGTGATCGGCCGGTCGCATCGCACACTCGTAGCACAGCATCGTGTTTGTACCGCGCGCGGGCGGCGCCGCGCATGGCCGCCCCGCAGCACTTCAAGTTTGGGGCCGCGGCGCGGCGGCACTCCCGCATCGGACAACGCCACACGAACGTTGCGGACACGCAACGACTGACGCCGCGGCCGCCCCGTCGGCTGTGCCGGTCTCACACTTGCAGTAGCTGGCTGAACACGATGGTCGAATTGCAGAGCGACAGCACGCCGCCTGGCTCCCTGCCGCTGGCGCTGATTGTCGGCGATGCGCCACGCGGAACCGGGTGGCTGCGCCACCTCCTGGAAGCCAATGGCTACGGCGCCCTCACCCTGACTTCGGGCCGGGAGGCGCTGGCCGTGGCCCGCAGTGCGATCGTCGACGTGATCGCGATCGACGCGCAGTTGGCCGACATGGACGGCGTGACGCTGTGTCGCCTGCTCCGCGACGACGTGCGCGTCAGCGCCGCGACTCCCGTCCTGCTCGTCAGCCCAACCCCAGTGCTTGGCGCCAGCCGGCTCGACGGCCTGCGCGCCGGCGCGTGGGACTGCGTCGACCCGGCGACCGCCGCGGAGGACTTGCTCCTGAGGATCCAGGCGTTCGTGCGGGGGAAACGCGAGGCGGATCGGCAGCGCGGGGCCGGCCTGGTCGACCCCACGACGGGACTGTACAACCGCCAAGGCCTCGCGCGCCGAGTGCGCGAAATCGGGTCGCAGGCCTACCGCGAGCGCAGCGCCCTCGCCTGCGTTGCCCTCGGCCTCGAGGTGCCGTCCGGGCCCCAGGCCGAGCTGGTCGTGCGCCGCTGCACGGAAGCGCTGAAGAGCGCCGCTCGCGTCTCGGATGTCGTCGGTCGGTTGGCGGTGCAGGAGTTCGCGGTGGTCGCCCCGTCCACGGGCCCGCAGGGCGCCGTCCAGCTCGCGCAGCGACTCGCCCGCTCACTCGGCGCCGCGGCGGCGCACTCCTGGCCGGGGGCGCCGGCCCTGCGCCTCCGGGCCGGCTACGAGTCGGTGGCGAACGTGGGCTACGAGCCGATGGAGCCGATGGAGCTGCTGGCGCGGGCCACCTCGGCCTTGCGGACCGGCCGCCCGGAGCCCGGGCTCGACTGGTTGCGCCGCTTCGAGCCGACCGCTACCGCTTAGCCGACGCTCGGCGCCAGCCGCGCGGGCTTTTCGTCCTGCGCTTCGTATCCTGGGGTGTAGTACGAGTAGTATTGATACGCCGCGCCCGGCGGCACGTCATTCAGCACCGCGCCGAGCAGCCGTACGGGCAACCGTCGCAGCACCTCAAGCTTCGCCGCCATCACTTCCCGGTGGCTTACCCCCGTGCGCAGCACCAACAGCAGATTGCCGGTCAGCGTTCCCAGGACGAACGGATCGATCCCCGCTCCGAGCGGCGGGCTGTCGACGAGAATCACGTCGTAGTCTCCCCGTAGCCGCGCGAGCAGCTCGGGCATCTTCGCCGACCCCAGCAGCTCCGGTGCATCCGACGTGCGGACGCCGCAGGGCAGCAACGTCAGAGCGTCATAGCCCGTTGGGCGGAGCCCGGCCTCCAGGGGCACGTCCCCGCGGAGCACGTCGGTGAGGCCCGGACGCCGGTCCGCCCCGAAGAGCCGGTGCTGCGCCCCCCGACGCAGGTCGCCGTCGACCAAAAGCGTGCGCCGCCCGGCATCGGCGAACGTGACCGCGAGGTTCGCCGTGATGAATGACTTCCCGTCCCCAGGGCCCGGGCTGCTGACGGCCACGACGACCGGTCCGGCGGCTCCGTAGGTGTACGAAACGCCCAGGCAAACGCCGCGCATCGCCTCCACCAGCTGGACGCGCTGCTCGCGCGTGAGCTGGCCCCCCGTACGCGCCTTGAGATGCGGCACGGCCCCGAGGATCGGCAATCCGAGATCATGGGACACCTGCTCGGGATACCGAACCCGCGGGTCGAAGCGGTCCAGCAGCACCACCCCGGCCAGCGCCAGCCCCAGCCCGCCGAGGAAGCCCAAGAGCAGGAGCCGTGGCTCCGTGTTCTTCACCGGCTGTATCGGCACGACGGCCTTGTCGAAGATGCGGATGTCCGGGATACTGCTCGCCTCGGCCAGCCGGGCGGCCTCGTAGTTCTGCTGCAGGGACGTGTACAGGTTGTCGGCGATCGTGACGGACCGGCGCAGGCGCGCTTCCTCCACCGACCGCGCCGGAATGCGCCGCAGCTCCTGTGAGGCGGATCCGATCCGGCGATCCAATGCCGCCATACGCGTCCCCAGCTCGTCGATCAGCGAACGCACCAGGGTCGGGATGGTCTGCCGTTCCAACGTCACCACCTCGGCGGCCTTGCGGGCGAGCGGCGGGTAGACCTCCGTGTAGTGGTACCGGAGGTTGCGCAGGTCCGCCTGCTTGGTCGTCAACTCCTGGAGGGCGTCCTTCAACTCTGGCGAGTGCTGGACGGCGCCGATCACCTCGAGCGCCGCCGCCAGCCCGGAGTCGGCGGGTTGCGCCAGCACCCGGGTCAGCGCCTCACGATCCCGCGACACCTGCTGGCGCTCCACCTGCTGCTCGAAGAAGTCCCCGAGAACTGGGTCCCGCGGCGTATCGCCCCCGGCGGCCACGGCGTCGGGCGGCAGCGTGATCGTACGTCGCCGGAAGCTCTCCAGATCACCTTCGGCCGAGTCGAGGCTCTGCTTCGCCGTGCGGACCTGATCGCCGATGATGCCCGTCAGCTCGGTGAGGCGGCCCCGCTTGAGCTCGGCGGCGACCTCCACGTAGCGCTCCGCCACCGCGTTGAGGATCCTCGTGATGCGCCCGGGATCGCCGCCCCGCAGCTCGATCTTGAGGAAGTTGCCGTTGTAGTCCATGTGGGCATCGAGCGCGTCGCTCAAGTGGAGCGCGGCTTCGCGCGCCGTCTGCAGCCGGAATTCCACCGTATGCCCGGGTGGTAGCGATTCGACGGGCGGCGCCCACAGGAACCCGATGCTCCGCCCGATCGAGTCGCCCACCGTCCCGCGCTCCAACACGCCGCCGTCCACCTTCGCCAGCACGTAACTGCCCGCCGCGTCGGTCGTGAGGCGGTAGGCGCCGGGGCGGAATTGATCCGCGACATTGAGATAGCGGAGGGCGGGGTCGGGGCCCTTGGGCAGCTGCAGGAACAGCCGCAGGTCGCGCGCGACGCGGTCCAGGACCGCGTACGAGCGCAGCAAATCGATCCACGATTCGGGATCGAGGACCTGCCCGGAGCGGATCGGCCCGCCGCGGTCGTTGCCGCGGGAATCCGGCTGGTCGATGAACACCGTCACCTGGGTCAGGTATAGGGGGCGAATGACCTTGGTGGCGGCGAACCCCGCGGCACCGCCCGCCACCGTGATTCCGAGGACGAGCCACTTGAAGCGCGTCACCACCTGGGCGATGCGCCGCCAATCCAACCCACCCTCCGGCGATGTCGCGGCGACTTCTTCCGCCGCCCACGGGCGCGGGGCGCCGAGCACCGCCGGGTCAACGCGCTCGGGAAGCTGTCTCTCCATTGCCGGGTTGTCTCCTTGTGTCGCGACCCCTCCACAGCAAGTCCGGTACCGCTGGCGGCCCGCTCGCGCTCGGCGCTCCTGCTGCACCGATGCCGCAATTCAGGGCAGGGAGGGCGGGCATGCGGGCGCAGAACGGTGCATCCCGAGAGTCGGCGTTCCCCTGCCGGTTACCCCCGCATGTGCCCATCCCATCACGAGATGCCGCGCTGCTGCAAGGTCGCGACAGGGATGGCCTGATCCCTGCATTACCCGCGTCCGGGACCACCCAACCCGAGGATCGATCAACCGTGACCCGACCAAGCTCTTCGACTTTCGCGACGCGCGAGGCGACGCAGGGCCTCGCCGCACTGCTGCCGATCGGCCCGGAAGCGAAGGCGCGGATCCGGGTGTTGGTCGTCGATGACGAGCACACCCTGCGCGAGACTTGCGCCAGTGTCTTGCAGCTCGAAGGGTACGATGTGACCGCGTGCGCTCGCGGGCAAGAAGCGCTGGACTTGCTGAAGCGGCGCCCCTTCGACGTAGCGCTCGTGGATCGCTACATGTCGCAGGTGGACGGCCTGGAGCTGCTGCGCGCCGCCCTCGCCGCGAACCCGCAGGTGCTGGTGGTCATGATGACAGGCAACCCCAGCGTGGAATCGAGCGTCGAGGCGCTGCGGGAAGGCGCCTGGGACTACCTCCCCAAGCCGTTTTCCGCGACGCACCTGCAGATCCTGATCGGCCGGGCAGCCCACACGCTGCTGGTCGCCCAGGAGACCGAGGAGCAGCTGGTCGAAGGCGAGCGGGTGCCGCCGGGAGACGACGGGGTCGTGCTGCTCGGTGAGTCGCCCGCCTTCCTGCGGACGGTGGAGCTGGCCCGCCGGGTGGCGGCCACCGATGCGTCGGTGTTCCTGACGGGGGAGAGCGGCAGCGGCAAGGAACTGATCGCGCAGTTCATCCACCGTCACAGCCGACGGTCGAGCCGACCCTTCGTTGCCATCAACTGCGCCGCGATGCCCGAGGCGCTGCTGGAGTCGGAGATGTTCGGGCACCGGCGCGGGGCGTTCACCGGGGCCGTGCGGGACAAGCCGGGACTGCTGGAAACCGCCAACGGCGGCACGCTCCTGCTGGACGAGCTGGCCGAGATGCCGAAGGCGATCCAGGCCAAGCTGCTGCGCGTCATCCAGGACGGCGTGGTGCGGCGGGTGGGGAGCGAGACGACCGATGCCGTCGTGAACGTCCGCTTCATCGCCGCGACCAATGGGGACCCCGAAGTGGCGATGCGCTCCGGCGACCTGCGCGAGGATCTCTACTACCGGCTGCGCGTCGTCCCCATTCAGGTGCCGCCGCTCCGGGAGCGTCCCGAGGACATCCCGCTGCTCGCCGAGCATTTCTTGACCACGTTCTGGAGCCGGCACCGGCGCAAGGGCGAGCTGATGCCCCACCTCACCGAGGAAGCGCTGGCGCTGCTCTGCACGCATCCGTGGCGCGGAAATGTGCGCGAGCTGCAGAACGTCATCGAGCACACGGCGGTGCTGGTGGAACCGGGGGGCGCGATCCGGCCGGAGGACATTCCCCTGACGGGCGAAGCGCGCACCACGCTATCGGCGAACCCCGCCTCGCTCGTCGCGACGCTGCGCGAAGAGAGCTATCACGCCGCGCGGGAGCGCGTGATCAAACAGTTCGAAAAGCAATACCTCACATGGCTGGTGTCGCGGGCCGGTGGGAACATGTCCAAGGCCGCCCGCGTCGCCGGCGTGGATCGGACCACACTGTACCGCTTGATGGAGCGTCACGGGCTGCAGCGCAATCCGGGCGCGGCATGGCTGGTGGAGCGGGAGGCTGAGGCGTCGACGGAGGAGGTGCCCGGCATGGAGGCGCAGCCGGCGCTGCCCCCGGAAGGAGCCGCATGAGCACCCTGGCCCAGCCGCTCCCCCTCGACCGCGACGGCGGTCCGCTGCCTCCTGTTGGTTCCGAGGACCTCGAATGGGTGGTGGAGATGGCGCACGATCTCCGCTCACCGCTCAGCTCGATCCTCGTCCTCGCCGAGTCGCTGCGTGACGGGCGCAGCGGAGGGGTGAACGACGTCCAGAAACGCCAGCTTGGGTTGATTTACAGCGCCGCACTGTATCTGTGCGCGGAGGCCAGCGACCTGACGGAGCTGATGCGGGGGTCCGATCGCCTGGCCGACCGGGCGCCGGTCTCCTTCTCCCTGACCGACCTGTTCGATGCCGTACACGACATGGTCCAGCCGATGGTGGAGGAAAAGGGGCTCGAGCTAGTGGTGCGGACGCCTGAGCCCGACCGGCGCCTGGGTCACCCCCGCCCCTTGAGCCGGGTGCTGCTCAACTTGGCCACCAACGCCATCAAGTTCACCGAGCGCGGCCGCGTCGTCATCGGCGCGCGCGCGCTGGATACGACACGGGTGGAGCTGTCGGTGCGGGACACCGGGCCCGGCATCGCCCCCGACGCGCTCCCGGGCCTCTTCCAGGCATTCCCGCACGGCCAGCTGGGTCTGCGCCAGCACTTCTCAAGCTCGGGGTTGGGATTGGCGATTTGCCGCAAGCTCGTCGCGGCGATGGGCGCGGAGCTGCGCGTGGACTCGCTCCCGAAGCGCGGCACCCGGTTTCATTTCACGTTGACGTTGCCCCCGGCGGGTGAGGAGTGAGGATGCCCTCGCGTAGCGACCTGCCTACACTCGCCGTCGTGGCGCGACGTAGCGCATGGCCTGCGGCGGCGGCGCGAATCGCGGAACCGTTTGGCGCGCGCCGGGTTGCCCTGCGGGTCCCGCCCCGGGCTCCGCGCACGACCCTTGCCATGCGTCCGAGCATGGCCACGACCCTCCCCTGGCTGGTGGAACCGGCGCCCGCGCTCTCGTGGGTCGAACGCGAGGGCCCGCGCCGCTGGCTCAACCTCGTCGCGGCGGCGATCGGCCTGGTGCTGGCTCTGCCGCTCATGGCGCTCATCGCCGCGCTGATCAAGCTCACGTCCCGCGGCCCGGTGCTGTACCGGCAGCCGCGTGTCGGGGTGGATCGCCGCGCGCTCTCCTACGCTCGCGGCAACACCCGCCGCCACTTCGACCACGGCGGGGTGCTATTCACGATGATCAAGTTCCGGACGATGCGCGTGGAGGCCGACCACGACCGCCAGGTCTGGGCGAGCCCCGACGACGACCGCGTGACGGCGATCGGACGGGTGTTACGGCGTCTGCGGTTGGACGAGCTTCCGCAGCTGTGGAACGTGCTGAAGGGCGACATGAACATCGTGGGTCCGCGCCCCGAGCAGCCCGACATCTTCGTCTACCTGCGCGAGCGCATCGAGGGATACCAGCGGCGACAGCGGGTGCGGCCTGGCATCACCGGCTGGGCCCAGGTCAATCTGCCCTACGACCGCACCGACGACGACGTGCGCCGCAAGCTTGTGCTCGATCTGGAGTACGTCCGGCACCAGTCACTGCTCGCGGACTTCGCGATCATGCTGCGAACACCGGCGGTCATGCTCGGCATCGGTCGGCGCCCGGGCTGGTGAGACCGGTCAGGCACCTCGCCCTCAGCTGGTGCCGCTCACCACTCGCCCTCCAAACGACTCAAGAACGCGCTCCCGCTCCGGATCGGCTCCAGGATATCGGGCTGCTTGGAGTGCGCGACCATCCAGTGGCCCACCTGTCGGAAATAGGAGTGCCGGACGGACATCTCCCGCACCAAGGTCGGTTCCAAGCGGCCCGTCAGCATGACCGCCCCACAGCTCCAGGCATCGGCCAGGAGCAGGTGGAAGACCGCGTCGCCGGCGCCCTTCCCCGCCACTAGCTGGACGACCTCACTTTCGCCGCCAGGTTCGAGGAAATAGAGGAACCACCCCACAGGTTCCCCGTGCCCATCGCGCACCAGTCGTTGTCGCAGCACGCGGTGGGGCTCGTTCTTCTGTGCGATGCGCAGCAGCCACTCCAGCGACCGCTCATCGTATTCCGGTCGCAACGCCCGATCGGAGGACAGCTCGGGGAACCGAGCGACCAACAGGCCTAGGGGCAGATCTTCGGTCGTGTACCCGGGGAACGCGTCGCGGAAGCGACCGGCGGCGATTCGCGCCACGAGCGCGTCGGCGACCGAGCCAAGCGGCTTCAGCCCCCCGATGACCAGGGCGGGCACGCCGCGAGCGTGAAGCCAGGAGAGCGAGTGGCGCGCCGGCCGCACCGGCCGCTGCCACTGCAGGCTGTACAGCAGGGCGGTGGTTCCTCCGAGTCCCTCCCACATGCGGCGCCCCGCATCATTGCTCAAGTCCGAGAGCAGCAGGTCCTGCGGCCCGGCGAACACTTTGCTGAGCAGCCGGACGGCCGCCAGGGGCTCGCCAGCCGACGGGGCAGCCATGAGCTTGGTGGCGACCGCGGCGCGAATGCGGCGCCCACGCAGGAGCAGCGGCCGCGGCTGCACGCCGACGAAGCCGATGATGCGCCCGCTCCGATCAAGATGGACGAAGGACGGCAGCTCCTCGTCGTACCACGGGCTTTCGAAGAACACGCGGTTGAAATACGTGTCGAGCTCTATCGGGACGCTCTTCCTCGTCGTGAGGAACGCCGTTCGAAAGAGCTCCAGCACGGGGGGGATGTCCTCCCTGCGGAAAACCCGAATCCGTTCCACGCGACTCCCCCCGGTCAGGCCGGCCTCGGCTCTCCACGTAGGGCGGCCACGTCGTGCTTGCCACTCGGTAATCGCGGCAGGACGTCTCGCAGCTCATACCGCGCCGGTTGCATGTGCCGGGGCAGCTCCACGGCGCCGTACATCTTCAATCGCTCGAGCGATCCTCCTCCGGCCAGCACCACAAACGCGACAATACGCTCCCCGCGCACGTCGTCCGGCTCGGCCGTGATGATGCACTCCGCGATCTCGCCCGAGCCGTACAGCACAGTGGCGATTTCGTCAGGGCTCACCCGGTAGCCCAGCGTCTTGATCATCCGATCCCGCCGACCCACGAAATACAGCCAGCCGTCGGCGTCCCGGCGCACCAGATCCCCTGAAAACACGACGCGTTCTGCGTCCGGGGCACCCGCGGCGCGCAGCGGATAGGCGCGAAAGACGCGGGCGGTGGCCTCGGGGTCGTTCCAGTACCCGAGCGCGACGGTCGGCCCCCGATGCACCAGCTCCCCCACCTCCCCGACCGCGCACGGCGTGAGGTCCTCGCGGAGCACCAGCACTTCGGCCCGGGGGATCGCCCGGCCCATCGAATCCGGCCGTCGGTCCACTTCCTCCGGCGCGAGGAAGGTGCTCCGCAGCACTTCGGTCAACCCGTACATGAGAAAGAGTCGGGCCTGTGGTTGGGCCTGGCGGACCGCGCGCACCACCGGCACGGGGAGGTGCCCGCCGGCGTTTGTCGCGATCCGCAGCGAGCTGAGCCGCTCGTCGCGAAACGCCGGGACGTTGAGTAGCTGCTGCCACAGGGGCGGCACGGCCGCCAGTACCGTGATCTTCTGCGCGCGCAGGTTGGCGACCAGCTGCGCGGGGAGGGGCGACCGTTCCACCACGAGGGCGGCACCGCTGCCTGCTGCGCACAGCACCTGGCTCATCCCGTACACGAAGCTGAAGGGAAGCACGCTGGCGATCCGGTCCGAAGCCACGATGCCCAGGTATTCGATCACCGTCTCCGCTGCGGCCAGCAAATTGCCGTGGGTGACCGTGACTCCCCTGGGAAGCCCCGTAGAGCCGGACGTGTAGACGATCTGAGCGGGATCCATCCCGACCCGCGGCAGGGGCGCGAAACGCGCTTGCGACGGCACCTCGTGGATCGGGAGAACGCGGCTGGGCGTCTCGAGCGGCCGGGGTTGCCGGGCGAGGAGGTCTTCAGACGTAATCAGGGTCGACGCGCCGGCCCCGTGCAGGATGTGCTCGACTTGGCGGGGCCGCAGCGACTCGTTGATGACCACCGCGATGCCGCCTGCGGCGACGACGCCGAAGAACGCCGCGACCGCGTCCGCCCCGCCGTCCAGGAAGATCCCCACCCGGTCGTAAGGGTGCAGTCCCGCGTTCGTCAGCGACGCAGCGAGCGCCGAGGCGCGGCGTTGGAGGGACGCATAGTCCGTGACGTGCCCGTCGGCGATCACCGCCGGCCGCGCAGGATCGGCGGCGGCTGTCCGCCAGACCAGAGCGGCGATGTTGGGAGTCGGATCCACTTCCGTTGGCTCGCGAAGTCTCGGTGCCGGCTCGTGTTGCATCACCTGTGCCACATTACGTAGCGCCTCCGGTGGGCCCCAGGTGTGGCGTGCGCGCAGCATGCGGGGCTTCGTCCTCTCAACGGCCGGGCGCGGCCTCGCGGCGCCAACCTTGCAATACAGCCTTCGGCGTAGCGATGGCACCCTGACGCGAGGGCGGACGTGAGCTTGGCGAGCGGACTGCAACTCAATCCCGCGGAGGCGACGGAGCGGATCGCGTCGACGCTGCGTCAACAGGTCGGCGAGACGTTGCGACGGCGCGGTCTTGTCGTGGCCATGAGCGGCGGAATCGACAGCTCGGTGTGCGCCGCACTCGCCGCACGCGCCGTCGGCCCCAGCCATGTGTTCGCGCTGATGCTCCCCGAGCGAGAATCCGATGGCCAGAGCCTCGGACTCGCTACGGGCTGGGCGCAAGCGCTGGGGATCGCCTACGCCGTCGAAGACATCACGCCGATGCTCGACGCATTCGGCTGCTACCGCCGGCGCAACGCGGCGATCCGCCGCGTCATGCCGGAGTTTCAGGACGACTGGCGGTGCAAGGTCGTGTTGTCCGGCGGGCGGCTCGATTCCGAGCGCCTGAACGTGTCGTACCTGGCGGTCGAGGTCCCGGGCGGCGAAGTCCGCCGGGTCCGGCTCCCGGCCGCCGAGTACCGGGAGATCGTCGCGGCCACGAACTTCAAGCAGCGCGCCCGGAAGATGCTGGAGTACTTTCACGCCGACCGGCTCCACTACGCCGTGGTCGGCACGCCGAACCGGCTGGAATACGACCAGGGGTTCTTCGTCAAAGGCGGCGATGGGCTTGCCGACGTCAAGCCGATCGCGCACCTGTACAAGTCTCAGGTCTACGCGCTCGCCGAGTTTCTGCGAGTGCCCGCCGCTATCCGTTCGCGGCCGCCCACCACCGACACCTATTCCCTACCGCAAACCCAGGAGGAGTTCTACTTCGCGCTACCGGCGGCCACGCTGGATCTGGTGCTCTTCGCGCACAACCTCGGCTGTGACCCGGCGGCCGTCGCCGCGGAGTTGGGACGGACGCCGGAAGAGGTGGTGCGCGCCCTCAAGGATGTCGACCAGAAACGGGCGACCACGCGCTACCTGCACCTCCCCCCCCTGCTGATCGAGCCAGTTCCGGAGCTGACGGACCTCGAGCGGGAGCCGGTCTGATGTGCGGGTTCGCGGGACTGGCTCGCCACGAGCCCCGCGGCGTCGCGGCGGGGACCCTCGACCGTATGGCGGCGGCCCTCCGTCACCGCGGTCCCGACGGGTGCGGGCGGTACGCCGGGCCTCGGGTGGGGCTGGCCCACGTGCGCCTCAGCATCATCGACGTCGCCGGCGGGGCGCAGCCGCTGGGCAATGAAGACGGTTCCGTGCTCATCGTGTACAACGGCGAGGTCTACAACTACCTGGAGCTGCGCGAGGAGCTGGCCGGCGATGGGCATCGCTTCCGCACGCGCAGTGATACGGAAGTGCTGGTGCACGCGTACGAGCAGTGGGGCACCGCGATGCTGAGCCGTCTGAACGGTCAATTCGCGTTCGCGATCTACGATCGTCGCTCGGAAACGGTGATGCTGGCCCGGGATCGGTTCGGCGTGCGCCCGCTGTTCTACAGCGTCGTTCGCGGCGACCTAGTGTTCGCGAGCGAAGCCAAGGCCCTGTTCGCGAGCGGCGAGGTCGAGCCGGCGCCCGATCCCGTGGGACTCGACCAGGTGTTCACGTTCTGGGCGGCGCGCCCGCCGCGCACGGTGTTCCGCGGCGTGCAGTCCCTCGAGCCCGGCGCCTTCGCCCTCTGGCGCGACGGGCGGTTGCGCTGCGGCCGGTATTACGAGCTCGAGTACCCGGAAGCGCGCGACGAACCCGCTGGTGCGCTCTCCGCGCTGGGCGATCTGCTCGGGACCGGCGTCGCGCTGCGCTTGCGCTCCGATGTTCCCGTTGGCGGCTATCTCAGCGGTGGGCTGGATTCCTCGATCACATGCTCGCTCGCGGCGCGCGAGTCGCCCTACGCGCTGCGCACGTTTTCCGTGACGTTCGACGATCCGCGGCTCGACGAGCGGGAGTTCCAGCTGCTTGTCGCCCGCCAGCTGCGCAGCCAGCATTTCATCCAGGCCATCAAGCCGGGCGATGTGGCGTCGGTGTTCCCCGACGTCGTGTGGCACGCGGAATCGCCCCTCGTGCGCACCGCTCCCGCGCCGATGTACCTCCTCGCGCGCCTCACGCGCGAGCACGACATCAAGGTCGTGCTCACAGGAGAGGGCTCTGACGAGCTGTTCCTCGGCTACGACCTGTTCAAGGAAACGGCCCTGCGGCTGTTCTGCCTGCGCCAACCGCAGTCGCGCTCGCGGCCGCGCTTGTTCGAGCGCCTCTATCCGTACCTCGACCCCGCCGCCCGGCGCGGCGACTTCTGGCGGCGGTTCTTCCTGGACGCCGGCACGACGGACGATCCGCTGTTCTCGCATCTGCCGCGGTTTTCACACACGTCGCGAATCAAGGACTTCTACGCGGGCGACCTGCGTGCCACGCTCACGGGGGTGGACCCGTTGGAAGAGCTGCGGGCGAGCCTGCCGTCCCGGTTCGCCGCGTGGTCACCACTCAACCGGGCCGCGTACCTCGAGATGGTCACGCTGCTCTCCCCGTACCTCCTCGCGGCCCAGGGAGACCGCATGTCGCTGGCGCACGGGGTGGAGAGTCGCTACCCGTTCCTCGATCACCGCTTGTTCGAGTTCGCGGCCAGGCTGCCGACCTCGAGCAAGCTCCGGGCCTTCCGCGAGAAGGCCATTCTGAGGCGCTGGGCGCAGGGCCAGGTCCCGGCCGAGGTGCAGCTGCGACCGAAGCAGCCCTACCGGGCCCCCGACATCCCGGCGTTTTTCAGCCCGGAACCCGTCGAGTACGTGCGGGAGATCCTGAACGACGCGAACCTGGCGCGGAGTGGGATGTTCGAGCCGCGTGCCGTCGCAGGCCTGATGCGGCGCTGTGAAGCGGGGGTCGCGACCGGGTTCCGGGAAAACCAGGCCCTGGTCGCCATCCTGTCCGCGGAGCTGTGGTACCGGCAATTCATCACGGATGCCGCGCAGGTACGGCCCGGGCGCCTCCCGGTGCCCGATGTCGCCCTCGCGGACGGCGTGGCGGCCCCGGCCTGACCATCACTCATCGGAGCTACCGTCTCGTATGGACGAATCCGCCATCCTGACGCGCACGCGCACCTACGTGCTCGACACCTTTCTCTACATGCGACCCGGATTCACGCTTGGAGACCACGACCGCCTGCTGCAACGCGGGGTGATCGACTCTATGGGCGTCATGGAGCTCATCGGGTTCCTGCGCAGCGAATTCGACGTCGTCGTGGCGGATGAAGATATCACCGAGCAGAACCTGGGAACCCTGGCGGACATCGCGCGCTACGTGATGGCCAAGCGCGGCAACGGCGGGCCGGCGCGCGGCTAGCTCGCCGCCCCTCGGCGGGTAGGCTCCCAGACCGGCGCCGGCCGCCCGGCGAGGAGCCGGAGCCACCCATGCAGCACCGCGACGTTGCCGGCGGCGACGTACGCGGGCAGGGCCAGCAGCCGCGGCATCGGCTCACCCTCGGGCCGCATCCACGCGATCGCAGCGAGCATCCCCAACGCGACGAGCGTGGCGAGCAGCACCTGGGCCCACAAGGCATGCGGTGCCAGGGCGAGCAGGGCGCCGAGAAACAGCAGCCCGGCGCCCGGGACGAGCCAGCGGCAGACCTTGTGGCTGAACAGCATCCACGCAAACACTCCATACCGGAGCGGGTTCAACAAGGCGCGCTTGTGCGCCAGCGTGGCGAGGCCGCGCGTGATCGTCCGGACCTTGCGCCGGTATTCCTGTCGGAGCGACGCGCCGCGCGGCACGAAGCAGAGGGCTGCGGGCACCGACACCGACCGTCGCCCGTGCTCGCGGGCGGTGAGCGCCGCGGCGAAATCTCGGCTCAGATCTTCGGGGACCCTGCCCATGTGCAGATCGGCGCGGATCGCGTACAGGCAGCCCGAAGCGCCGACGATCCCGTACACGGCCGTTTCCACGTCGCGAATCCACATCTCGTACCCGACATAGGCCTGCTCACCGGCATTCGCCTGCTGCTCGAGATTGGTGACGCTCACGTCGCGCGCCGAGGCCACGCCGACCGAAGGGTCGCGGAACGCGGCGACGAGGTGCTTGACCGCGGCGGGGTGAATGCGCACCGAGGCGTCCGTGTTGATCACGATCTCACCCGTCAAGCGCTGGCGGGCTGCGTTCTCCGCGGCGGTCTTACCCTGGCGCCGCGGCAGCCGCAACAGCTCGACGCGGCGATCGGCGAAGCCCGCGACGATCTCGTCGGTCCCATCGGTGGATGCATCGGACACCACGAGAATCTGGCGGAGCTCCGCCGGATAGTCGAGCGCGAGCAGACGCTCGAGGGTGCCGGCGATCACACCCGCCTCGTTGTAAACAGGCAGTACGATGCTGATCCGGGGCCATGCGGACAGCAGTTCCCCGGCGCTCCGGGGGCGACGCAGGAGGCTCAGCACTTTCAGGATGGCGGGATAGCCAAGGTAAGTGTACAGACACAACCCCACCGCCACGGCGAGCAGCAGGCGAGCGACCGTCATCACGTCGGCACCGGCGCGGCTGTGTGGCGGCTGACCAGCCGGTAGATCTCCTCGTAGCGGTCGAGCCACCGGGCAACGCCAAAGTCGCGATCCAGGCGCGCCCGCGCGGCCAGGGCTCGGGCGCGCGCGGCCGCCGGGAGCCGGTACACCGCGCGGATCTCCGCCGCGAGCGCGCCAGGGTCCTCGGATGGGACCAGCAGCGCCTCCGCCGCTGACACGACGTCGGGGACCCCGCCCACGCGCGTGGCGACGACAGGAACGCCGGCCGCCATCGCCTCAAACAGCACGATGGGCGTGCCCTCGGTGCGCGAGGTCAGGACGCACACATCGAACGCCGAGAGCAGCCGCCCCGCGTCGGGGACGGCGCCATGCCAGCGGACGCGCCCGTTCAGGCCGAGCTGATCGGCCTCGGCCCGCAGCTCGAACCGCATGGTACCGCTCCCCACCACGGAGACGACGAGCGGCAGGTCGCGGAGCTGCAGCAGCGCCTCGAGCAGCACGTCGGGGCCCTTCTCATGGCTCAACCGGCCTACCCAGCCGACCACGAAGCTGTGGGGCGGCAGCCCCAGCGCACGGCGCGCGGTTTCCCGGTCCAGGGCCGGAACGATCGGTTGCCACGCGTTGGGCACGACGTGAATCCGCGATGCGGAGACACCGGAGCGCTCGAGACGCCCGGCCAGCGGCCGGCTCACCGCGACCACGGCGTCGAAGCGGCGGAACGCCCGCGACTGTCGCCACTCGTAGAACCGGTTCTTCCACCCGCCGCCGGTGAAGCCGTGGACGGTCGTGACGACGGGAATCCCGAGACGCCGCGCCACCCCCGCGTCGAGCACATCCGGTCGGTAGCCGTGGGTGTGGACGACGTCGGGACGGAGCTCCTGGAGCACCTCGCCGACCGCAGCGCGCTCCCGCAGGTACGCCCGGCCCGGCACCGCGAGCGTGCGAGTGGAAACCCCGGCATCCGCCAGCGGCGCGAGGAACGCGTCGGCCGTCTCTCCGTCCACGACGACCGCCAGCACGTGCACATCGTGTCCGAGGCCGCCCAGCCCGCGTCCCAGCACCTGCACCACCCGTTCCAGACCGCCGAACTCGGCGGGCGCGACCACGTGCACGATCACCATGAGCCGTACAGGAGAGTCTCCAGCGTCCAGGCGCCGGCGTCGCGCCGGCGCGGGGGAGGCGATGCCACCGGCATCTTGATCCCCTCGAGGATGACCACGGCGGCGGCGAGGCCCGGCTCGTGCGTCAGGCTGACGTGGGCGTTCCGCACGCCGCGATTCCGGGCGCATGCTCCGAGCGCTCCGGCGAGCCGGAGCTGGGGTGCGCCGGTCGAGTCGGACGCGATCTCCACCTGTCGAAGTGCTGCCTCGAGAACGCCGACGCCGAGTGCTTTGAGGCAGGCTTCCTTGGCGGCGAATCGCGCGGCCAGCGCCTGAACCCGATCGCTCCGGTCCACGCAGGCGGCCAACTCCCCGGAGGTGAAGATCCGCTCCTGGAAATCGCCCGGCGCGGACAGGGCGCGTGCCAGCCGCTCCGTAGAAACGATGTCCAGTCCAATCCCCAAGATCATGTTCGTTCCTCCACGCCCCCCGCTCCTGTGCCCCAGCGGCCGCCAACGCCCGTGGTGTTGAAGGACGGCGACGCGCCGGTGTGATCGGCCCCGACGCTGTGTTGAGGCCGGCGGCGCCTGCACAGGGCAGCCGTGACCGTTCGCGCGACGACCGCCGCGCCAGCGGGCGTGTAATGATCGTGGTCGTAGTAATGCCGCAGGCCCTGGGTCAGCACGGCTCGGACGTCGAGATGCGGGACGCCGAGCGCGTCTGCGACTGTCGCGGCGCGAGCGTCGACGCGCGCTAACAGCTCGTTGATGACCTCCAGGCTGTAATAGACCTTGATCGTTTCCTTCCAGGGCTTGCCCACGCCGCCGTGCCAGAACCGCGCGGTTTCCTCTGGTGTGTAGTCCTTCTCGAACCACGGCTGACGCACGACGACCACTCGATCGGCGTGGGCCATGGCTCCGCGGAGGAGCCTGCCGAAGTGGAGCTCGAAGTTGTCCAGCAGGAGCGCCGGGTCCGGCACTGTGGTCCGCACCTCCTGTGCCTCGGCGCGCATCTTCCGGGCGGTCACCACCCACGCCCCGGCGCCCTCCTTTACCTCCACTGGCCGGAAGCGCGTGCGCCGCAGCCGGCGGGCCACCTCGGCGAGTGCTAGAGCGCCGGGCCTCCAGCCGAAGCGTTGCCCCGGGTGACACGAGAACAGCATCAGCTCCGGCACGGTTGATGGCGGGCGCGACGGCGGAGCGGCGTCTTCCAGCCAGTGGTACACGTCGCTGGCCGCGACCATGATCAGAATCGCATCGAGGCGCCGGTACTGCGGGAGCACGCGCTCGAAAATGAGATCCAGATCAGCCGACCCGACCCCCGAGTGGCCGATGTTGCCCACGTGGACCCGACGGACGCCCAGGGCGCGGAGGCTGTCCGGCGCGTTGAGCAGCCGCTCGAGCTGCCCCGGCCAGGTCGTCGGCTGGTCGAGCGCGAAACACTCGGCCGCGCTCCCTCCCGCCACCAGGATCCGGTAGAGCCCCTCCTCATCCCCGCGCACGTCACCACCGCGCTCGCCGTCCGCATTGATGTCGACGCGGACGCGCGGCTCCACCTCCGGAAACACGCCAGGGTCCTGTCGCACCTCGATCCGCTGCCCCGGCGGCCACACGTAGTAGCGGCTACGCCGGCGGATCCACCAGCGGCACCCCGCTTCGGCGGCCAGGAAGGCCAGCGCCGCCAACCCCACGAGCATCCAGAGCGTCATACCCGGCCCCATGCCCGCAGCCGCGGCAGCAACCAGGACCGCAGGTCGATGTACGGATCATCTCGGCACACGTAGAACACCCACATCACGCCGAAGACCAACGCCATGGCGACCCCCGCCACGGCCAGCTCGACCAGGCTCCGGACCTCCAGACCGAGTTTGAACCACAGGAGCAGCGCCAGTACGGGCACGGCGCCCAGCACGGCGCGGGGAATCACGTAGCGCATGAACGCCAAGACGGAGACCTCCATCTCCCGGCAGGCGTGCCCGACGATCAGCACGGCGAACAGCACGTTTGGGATCGCGGTACCGAGCGCCACGCCGGCCAGCCCCAGCGGGCGCACGAGCAGGACGCTCAGCGCGAGGTTGACGAGGCCGGCAACGAGGAATCCGATCGTGGGCAGCCCTGCCTTGCCGAGCCCCATCAGCATCGGGAGCGCCACCCCGCGCATGGGCAGAAAGATGAGATATGAGACCATGAGGATCTGCAGGACCTGGCCCGCCGGTCGTTCAAACGTCGGATCGACCCACCACGCGATGAATCGCGGGCCCAGCACGATGAGAAACAGACCTGCCGCCAGGGTCATGGACAGCGCGATCTTGGACCACTTGAGAAAGATCTCTTGCAGCTCCGCCTTCTTCCCCTGGGTCTGCAGTCTCGTGGCCATCGGCATCACGACCGCGGCGATCGCCACCAGAAACTCCATGAGGTAGATGATGAAGCTGTTGGCGACGGTGAAGTAGGGAATCGACCCTACATTCATGAACCCCCCGATGACCATGGAATCCGTTTCGAACGAGAGCCGCGCGCCGGCGTTCAACACCAGCACGTAGAGACTGAAGGCGAAGATGCTGCGAGCCATCTTCCAGTCGAAATCCGTCAGTCGCACGCGGGTCGCGGGATAGCGGCGCCGCACGAGCGCCCAGCAGAGAGTGAAGTCGAAAGCGAGGCAGGCCAGCTGGACGAGTGCCAGCAGCGTGAGCGAGGCCCGGAGCGTCAGCAGTCCGATCGTGAGCCCGAGCCGGAGCAGCACGCCCCACAAGCGGATGATGTTGCGGGGAACGAAAGCGTCGTGCGCCGCCAGGATGCCGTTGGGAAGCAGCGCGATGAAACCGACCGAAGCGAGCAGCACCATCAGACCAAAACCCCAGCGGGCGTCCACGTGAAGAGCCGCAGGGATGTGGTAGCCGATGGTGAAGAAGGCGTACATCCCCACGCCCAGGACGAGCGCGATGCCGCCCAGGAGCAGATACAGCGCCGTGCAGCTCCCGATCGCCTCGTTCAGCTTGTGCGTGTCACCCTTCGCGACGTGCTGCGCGAAATAGCGCACCGAGGCCATCGGCACGCCCAACCCGAGCAGTCCCAAATACCCCGTGATCGAGAGGATGAGATTCCAAGTCCCGTACCCATCGTCGCCGAGTTTGTGGATCGTGAACGGGGTGAGGAAGTAGACCGCTACCACTGTCACCAGGGTCACAATCCAGTTACTTCCGACGTTTTTCAGCACGGGTCACAGTCCCCGGTGATGGATCGGCACCAGATCGAGGCCTTCTAGGTCGGAAAACGCACGTGTTGTGCCAGCACCTGCTCTGCGGAGGGCGGCTCGAGGGTGTTGCGTGGGCTCGACATCAACCCAGCACGGCCGCGGCCTCGCTGACCGTGGCAAAGGTGAGCGGGGTGATCCGCGACAAGCCCTCGAGATAGGCTTCGACGGCGGCGTACAGGCGCGCGACATCCGCCGCCGTGGCAGCGAAGGGGCTCAGTCCGGGCTTGAGACTCGGGCTGTGCCAGGATAGCTGCAGGTGGCGCACCCCTTGCTCGAGCAACCGGCGCGACAAAGTCAGCATGTCGGCGACCGACGCCACCTCCGGGCTCAACACGATGCGCTTGATAAGGCCGGCCCGGGCAGCGACCTCGACGAGGCGCAGCGGTCGCAGGGGTACTGCGTCTAAGGCGTGGCGCACCCGACCCCACAAGCTGAACGGCCGGCGGCTGAACCCGCTCGAGAGCGGGATCTCCAGCAGGTCGCCGCCCTCCGCTGCCCGGGTTACGTCGAGGCCCTGCGCCAGACGATAGGCCACGAGCGGCGCGCCGACGAACGTCGGCCCCTCGTCGACCTCCTCCCAACTGACGAACGGCATGACGCTGCTGTCCACGCGATAGCCGCAGCAGAGCAACGCGGCCACCGTGTCGCGGCCGAGGCCATAGCGACCCGCGCGAAACGCCCTGGGCGCGAAATCGAACGCCTCCTCCAGCACCGCCGTGAGCCGCCGCAGTTTCGCCAGCTGCAGCTCGGCCGGCAGGTTTTTGAGCATCGAGTTGCGGGGCACGAACGCCTCTGTGAGTGGAGGCGTGTTCCAGGGGTGCAGGTGCGCCGCGATCTCCCCCCGGCCTCCGTCACAGACCTCGCGCAGCACCTCCGCTGCTCCGTGCTCGGCGGCGACCTGATAGGCCGTGAAATAGGTCGGCCGCACCCCCAACCGCCCCAGGAAGGCCGCCATCGGCCGGAGCTCCTGGATGTTCTCGAGCGTCACGTCGTGGCGGCTGCGGTGCCAGTTGTCCTCCTCGGTGTCGATGGAGACGATCAGCAGGACGCCGTCCGAGGGCGGATCGCGGCGGTCGATCATCGTCCCGCCCTCGCCCGCAGGTTGGCCACCGCATCCAGGGCGCGCAGGCACCGGCCTCCCCAGCCCGACCGAAAGACCACGACCTCTCCGGTCATCCGCCGGGATGGCGTCCAGTGCTGTTTGTAGTTGTCGCCGCCGCGCAGGAAGTTGAAGGCCCGGTAGCCGCGCTCGATCGCGCGCTGGATCATGAGGCTGATCAGGACCAGCCCGACGCTCTCCCGCTCCCAGCGCGGGTCCCGCCCGCACTGATAGAAGTAGACCGTGTCCTCGGAAGCGAAGCCGTACCAGGCCGCCGCGGGGCGCCCGTCCAGATCAAGCGTCGTGAGCCACAGACGCTTGCGCTTCGCCATTTCGCGCGCGAAGCGCCGCTGCAGGTCTTGGCTGCGCGGATCTTGGAACGCCCCGCCGCCGTCCCAGCGCGTCTCGTGCAGCGAGATCAGGCAGCGCCACCCCTCCTCCAGCCGGTCCTCGGCGTAATCCGTGAGCGCGACGGCGTGGTGCCGCCGCAGACTGCGCTCCGCGTAGCGCAGGGCTTGCCGGCGGCTGCGACGCACGGTCGCGAGGTAGGCGTCCCACGAGGCGGGGAGCTCGAGCTCGGGACAGTGACACAGCGGGCGTTGCCGCGGCACGTGCCCGCGTCCCGCGAGCGCGGCGCACAGCCGATCGGCGTTCACGGCGCCCGCAACGAGATTGCCCAGGATCAGCACCTGCCACGGCAGTGTTTCCAGCACCGCTGCGAGGGCCGACAGGTCGGCCTCCGGGACGGCCGGCACATCCAGGTCATCCGGACAGCCCACGTCCCCAATGGCCCAGGTCAGCGCCCGCACCCAGACCCGATGAAACCGCACGCGGGACAGTCGGACGGGAAGCAGCGCCTGGAGCGATCCGTCCGGGCCGTGGAGCAGCAAGACCTCGCTCGCTGCCACTTCCTCAGACGGGGCGGAATCCGCCCACGCGCGATGCCACGCCCAGCTCATGAACGGCGACGACGATCGCAGGGCATCCCACACGGCAGGCCCCAGCGCGAGGGCGTCGGACAGCGACACCCGTTTCACCCCACCTCGCGAGCCGTCCACAGGGTGATGCAAGGCACGGACGTCGTCGCGGTGAGCGGCGAGCCCAGTGGTCAACGACACACCTTCCACTCCCGATTCCTCCCGATCGACATTGACCCTCTTTCGCAAGAGCCACGCCGTGCCGCACATGTTGCGCCACCGCCACAGCGCGGGGCGCGGGGTGACCCCCGGGTGGGTGGCGTCACTCTTGCCCAGTGATCGCTCAGCCATCGGCGCTGGAGCCACGCGACATGTGCGGCATTGCGGGAATTGTGTACCGGGAACGGGAACGCCCCGTTTCCGAGCCACTGCTGCGCCGCTTGTGCAGCGCCATGCGGCATCGCGGCCCGGACGACGAGGGGCTCTACGTGCACGGGGCCGTCGGCCTCGCCATGCGCCGGCTCAGCATCATCGACCTGAGCGGCGGCCGGCAACCGATCTTCACCGAAGACGGATCCAAGGTGATCGTCTTCAACGGAGAGATCTACAACTACCAGGACCTGCGGCGCGGCCTCCTGGCCCGCGGGCACACGATCCGCTCCGCTGGCGACACCGAGACGGTCCTCCACCTCTTCGAGGAGCGCGGCCCCGACTGCGTTGCTCCCCTGCGCGGGATGTTCGCCTTCGCCATCTGGGACGCGTCCACGGAGACGCTGCTGCTCGCGCGCGACCGGTTCGGGATCAAGCCGCTGTATGTCGTCACCGCCCCGTGGGGGATCGCGTTCGCCTCGGAGCTCAAGGCGCTGCACGCCGCCGGCTTGACCTCGCGCGAGCTCGACTGGGAAGCACTCGACACCTATTTCCAGCTGGGCTACATCCCGGCCCCCGCCTCCCCGTTTGCGGACGTCCGCAAGCTCGAGCCCGGACACATCCTCGTGTGGCGGCGGCAGGGAGACGTCGCCACCCGTCGCTACTGGAACTTCCCACTGGACGCCGCGCCCAGTCCTCGCGACCCCGAGGCGTGCGTGCGCGAGTCACTCGACGGCTCGGTGGCGGCGCACCTGGTGAGCGACGTGCCGGTGGCCGTGTTCCTGAGCGGCGGGCTGGACTCCTCCGCGGTGGCCGCGAGCATGGCGCTCGCGGGGAACGCGCCCCACGCGTTCACGGCTCGCTATTCGGGCTCGGGGGCGACCGCGACGGACGAAACCGATCTGGCCCGTGCCCTCGCGACGCGTTACGGCGCCGAACTCACGCTCGTCGATATCCACCCCGACATCCGCAACATCTTCGAGCCAATCATCGCGGCGCTCGACGAGCCTCATGCGGACGACTCGGCGATCCCCACGTGGCTCCTCTCGCAGGCCGTGGGGAGTCGCTACAAGGTGGCTTTGACCGGCATCGGAGGCGACGAGCTGTTCGCGGGGTACCGGCGACACATCGGTCTCCTCGCCGCCGAGCGTTACGCCAAACTGCCCGCGGGCGTGCGGCGCATCGCCGGCGCCGCAAGCCGCCTGCTCCCCGAGCCGCGGAACGGGACGCTCGGCATCGACCGCCTCAAGCGTTTCCTGCGCTCCGGGAACGGCACCGTTCCGGATCGGTTCCTGAGCCTGATGAGCCGCCTGTCGAACGGCGAGCGTCTGGCCCTGTACACGCCGAGCCTTCGGGCGCACATCACGGGCGACGCTGCGAGCGCCCGCTTCCGCGAAGTGTTCGGCGCCCAGGGTCGCCCCGCCGGACTCGCCGCCGGCCTGTACCTGGATTACATGACGTTTCTCCCCGACGACATCCTCGCGCTCAGCGACCGGCTGGCGATGGCGCATTCACTCGAGGTGCGCGTCCCCTTCGTCGATCACGTGCTGGTCGAGGCCGTCTTTCCGATTCCCCAGCGCGTGAAGATCGGACCGTGGTGGCGGGGCAAGCGACTGCTGCGACGCGCGCTGCGCCCCCGCTTGCCGGCCCGCCATTTCCGGGCGCCCAAGCGCGGGTTCGTGGGCCCCACGAGCGCCTGGCTCCGGCACGAGCTCAGCGATATGCTGGCGGACGAGCTCTCGCCCGAGCGCCAGCGGCGCCTGGGCTATTTCGAGCCGTCGACGGTGGAAACCTTGCTCCGGGAACACCTCACCGGACGCCAGAATCAAGAGCGGATTCTGTGGGCGCTGCTGTGCTTCTCGACCTGGCACCGGTTGTACGCGGAGTGAGCGGCCGAGACGTTTCGTAAACGAGAAGACATCCGCAGCTATCGCCAACGGCAGACCAGTTAGTGGCGGGTAGTACAACCCGCATACACGCAAGACCATCCCCAAAAACGAGGTTGCGTTCATCCAGCCAGCCTCTGCAAGCCCGCGGCGATACTTGCGAGCCGACATGATATAGGGAGAAAGTTGGACATACAGGGACTCAAAGAGTTGGCGGCGCCAACCACTAAGTTTGGCACCATGGTCCCTTAACCACAGCTTGCCCCCTACTGAATGTATGAACGGCGGCATACCGTAAACGATATTGTGTAACCGCTCGCTGCAGGTGTATCCATAAACTCCCCAATACTGAATTATGTTCTTACCGCGACGGAGAAACTTGATTGGAACATCCGCGTACTCCTCGCTCGCAAGCAAAGCGGTCAGAACGTCCTGGTCTCCATACAAGTGAGCCGGTCGCTCACACCAATCCCTCCGCTGAGCCTCACGGTATTTCTCATCTTCCAGAAACGAGACCCAACGCTTGAGAAGGTTTGCGTGCATGGTGGTTGCCCGCACAACCCCCGTATTGGCCGTGAAGGGAAGAGCACGACCAACGCTTAATCCCCAGAGGCGGGCACGCAGACCATCCGGATCCTCGTGAAACCCATCGAGAGCTTCTTCCGTTAGCACCACGAGAGTCGGCGGTAAACCGCGAAAATCCTTCTCGAAGTTCCTCGCCACCAAAATGTCTGAATCCATCCACAATACGTCGTCGTAGCCGCGCTCGAACAGCGTCAAGATTGCCTGCGGCTTCACGTTCCATCCCCAGGCCCCAGGCACCGCGGTTGCGTTTAGGTTCACCGCAGGAAACCGTTCTAACCATGCACGAAACTCCTTGTTCGCGGGAGGATAGAACAGCTCTACCTTCTGATCGCCGCAATGTCGCTGCAAGCTCATCAACAGCAGCCGAACCGACGACTCACAAGACAAGCGATCTTCGGCGATACAGATAACTGGCATGCCCGCGGCCATGATTCGCTCCTTGAATTCAGGCACGTTTCCGTCGGTGATCAGAATGGCATGGTCGTCCTGTAACTCCGACGCAACATGCGGGCCGGTCGTCGCTTACCCTGGACTCCGAGGACTTGGAGCTCGTGGTATGGCGTCCGCGCCACAGGCGGGGGCTCCTCGCATCGAACCCCACAGGCTGCTCCGTGGCTTCGGTCTTGCGGTACCAGTCGCACACACGGGCGAGGCAAGGCGCATGGTGAGTGCGGCGCGGTGGCAACGTGCCCAGCAATACGAGCGCGGCTACTGGGAGTCGCTCGCGACCAACATCGCAGGTGGCACTGTCTCGCAGCTGGACTGGTATCGGTGGCGATCCGACCAGCTGGTGGGCCGTCTACGCGCCCTCGGCCTCGGGCGCCTGACGGCGGGGCGTGCCCGCGTGTTGGAGGTGGGGAGCGGGCCCGTCGGCATAGTGGGGTTCTTCCCGGCCGCCGAGCGCGTGGCGATCGATCCCCTCGAGTCCTACTACGCCGCGAATCCTACCCTTACGGCGCTGCGCAGCCCGTCGGTCGAATACCGGCGGGGGTCGGTGGAAGCGCTGCCGTTCGAGAGCGGGCGTTTCGATCTCACGATCATCGAGAACTGCATCGACCACGTCCGCGATGTGAGCGCCGGGATGCGTGAGCTCAAGCGCGTGCTCAGCCGTACCGGTGCCCTCTACCTCACAGTCAACTGCCGCACCGCCTGGGGCTTCGTGGTGCATCGCGCGCTTTCGCGTCTGCGCGTGGACGCCGGCCATCCTCACACATTCACCCCCCGCCGCGCCGGAGCGCTGCTCCGGAACCACGGCTTCACCCCGCTGCAGTTCGAAGTCGGCTCATACGCCGTCGCCCGGCGCGAGGATCTCGCCGCCCCCGAGCTGCGAGCCCGCATCAAGGCCGTCCTCGGGGTGAGCGAGTTTCTGGTCAGCGCGGTGGCCCAGCAGAGCCCCGCGCAGTGAGCCCGGCGATGTCCGGCTCCCGACCCCTGCGAATCGCGTTCGTCGGCGCCGGCAACATGGCCGGATTGCATCTCGGCGCCCTGGCGCGCGTCCCGACGCCGCACGCCGTCGTGGGCGTCCATGACGTCCGGCCCGAGGCGGCGCACGCCTTCGCCCGGCGCGGCGGTGGCGCGGCTTACGCCTCCCTGCCCCAGATGCTCTCAGAGGCTCGGCCCGATGTCGTGCACGTCTGTACGACGGCGGGGATGCACTTCGAACCCGCCCGGCAGGCGCTGCTCGCCGGGGCACATGTGTACGTCGAGAAGCCGTTCGTCGAGACCCAAGTCGAGGCGGACACCCTGTTCGCGCTGGCCCGCGAGCGGGGGCTGCTCATGTGCGCCGGACACCAGCTCGTGTGCGACCCGGCGTTCGACCGGCTGTTGCAGCACGCCGCGGCCTTGCAGCCGGTCAGCCTCGTGGACAGCTACTTCGCCTTTCGACCTCCGCG
>Ga0137396_10000171_pt1 | contig 27023 bp, 18 predicted proteins | sample czc16metaG_FD_108284 | JGI IMG/M metagenome (GOLD analysis project Ga0137396, IMG submission 108284) | Vadose zone soil microbial communities from Angelo Coast Range Reserve, California, USA - czcobulk3.16 metaG | ecosystem: Environmental > Terrestrial > Soil > Vadose zone | place: USA...
ATTCATAGGTAGTACATGATACGGCCCATCCGCGTCTTTTTGCTCCTACTGCTCTGTGGGCCCCTGATGAGCGATGCCCCTAGCGGGCGACGGGAGCTTGAGCAGAAAGTCTGCACGATTCCACTAAGCAAAACCCTGCGAATCCCGGTCGGCACGCTTGGTGCGCAAGATACACCGGAATCTCTGGCCGCTACGCCTGCTTCGCTCATGATCTCGCCAGGAGCCGCCGACGAGCCTCCGGACGGTCCCAGAGGATTTGATGTTCTCGATGACGGTAGTTTGTTGATCACGGACCCTCTGCGAAGTCGCGTTTCCTACTTCGACTCTCACGGCGAGTTTCGCAAGGCGTGGAAGATTGGCTTTCCCGCAGACAGCTTGACGGTGATCGCAAACGGCGTGGTTCTCGTTCGCGAAGCCAGTACTGGCAAGTTTCATACTTTCGATCGGGAAGGCCGAGCGCGTCCGACCCAGGGGAGTGCCCTGCCCGAGCAGGCGGAAGCTCGCGTGCTGACCGGCAGGAGCGGCACTGTCAGACGGCCCGCCATCGGCAGCGCCCCGGGCGGCCTGCTCGCTGTCCAATTCGACAGGCCCGGCTTGACTCTGCTTTCTCTCGAGGTCTTAGGTATTGATCAAAAAGGTGACACCTACGTTGCCTTGGAAACTACGGCAAACGGCGTAGCAGAAACCGTAAACCTGAACAAATACGTTAGAAGGTATTCTTCCGATGGCAGCCTGCTCTGTGAGATTGCGGATATCCCGCTGGATTACTATGTTCCCCCGGTTGATGAACTTCGGGTTCACAAGGGCATGGTTTACCAGTTGCTGACTACAAGTTCTGAAGTGAGAATCAACGTGTGGGATACGAACCAACTTTGCTCTCACCTGTCACATTGAGCGGAGGTTCGACGGTGCTTCCTCGCCTACTTCTTCTATTTATGTGCATTTGGCTGATCTCTGGTCCGCATCCTCATGCACAAACGGGCGTGATTGCGCGATTGCCGCCCACAACGCGGGCGGAAATAGTGGCCCGGGCGGAGAAACTGGCCAATCATACATGGGTGTGCGGGGCGGCCAATCTTCGCGCCTCTTGCAGCAAGAGGTACCTCAGCGACTGGAGATCCGGACAACATGTGACGGGCCTTCCCTACCGTTGGGGTGGAATTGATGGTCCTGATGAGTTTGACCGCAAGTTAGAGGGCGGATTGGCGGCGGGGGCGCATAGTCGCTACGGAGTGTTAAAGTGCGCAGCAGGAGTTGATTGTTCCGGCTTCGTCTCGCTCTGCTGGGGGCTTCCGGCCTCCGAGCACGCCTACGGCACGAGCAGCCTGCGAGAAATCGCCGGGAAACCGAAGTACAACTGGTACGCGGACATGAAACCTGGTGATGTCCTGAACAAGCCTGGGTCGCATGTGGTTCTCTTCACAGGCTACAATCCCGATGGAACCATTGGCGTCTGCGAGGCCTCGAGCAGTCAAGCTAGGGTGGTCTGCCGCAAAAGTACATGGTCCAGATTTAAGGGGTACATACCCCTACAGTACAAAGGCATCGACGATTAGGGGCTCGGTCGTATAGGAACGTCCTATGAACATGAGAAAGCAGAGCGTCTTGCTGCTCCCGGTAATTCTGTCCGTGTTTTCCCTGGCGGGAGAAACGGGTCGCATCTCGGGTAAACCCGGGGGAAATACGATACCGCCCGGGCGGGCAGCCGCTCAGTTATCTTTCTGGTCTCTCACCACCGCGGCGCAAACGTCGACCAAGTTGGCTCTTCTAGTGGGTATTAACAAATATAAGTACTCCGACAGGATTTCGACGCTCGCGGGATCGCTCAACGATGTGGAGGAAATGCGGCAGCTCCTGATTGGGAAATTCGAGTTTCCGCCCGAGAACATTCTGGTTCTTACCGACTCCCAAGCAACGCACGCTGCCATCATCAGCGCCATTCAGACGCACCTCATTGCCAAGGCTCAGCCCGGCGATATCGTCGTTTTCCACTATAGCGGCCATGGTTCGCAAATGAAGGATGTGACCGGCAAAATGATCAGCGGGTTGGATGAAACCATCGTGCCCTACGACTCTCGTGATCCCGCGGGGAAAGTTTTCGATATTAGCGGGGCCGAACTGCACCCCCTTCTTCTTCAACTCGCGAAGAAGACCAAGAACCTCACGTTCATCCTGGATAGCTGCCACTCGGGCACGCTGGTTCGAGGTGCGCGCGTCCGCTCGGTTGCCGCCGACAAGCGCACTCCGCCCCTGCTACCTGACTATAGTGTCGCCGCAACGCGCGAGCTAGGCGCCACCCATGAGGAGACTTCCCCGAAGTTCGCCTCCATCGCCGCTGCCACCTCCAGAGAGAGCGCCTTCGAACACTTCGTTGAAGGCCAGGATCATGGTGCGCTCACTTACTTTCTGACCCGGCAGCTCCGCAGCGCAAAAGCGGGAGCCACATATCGCGACATCATGGACAACGTGACCGGAGACGTAACGGCGAATTACCCGAGCCAGCATCCGTCACTTGAGGGTGCAGAAGCCGATCAGTACGTTTTTGGGGATGGCAGCAGCCTGACGCGGGTTTACGTGACGGCATCGCCATCGTTGATCACCGCGCACGGAGTGACACTCAGAGTGGGCCAGGTACAGGGATCAACGGTTGGATCGGTCTATGACATCTACCCACCCGGCAGCAAGAAACTTGCGCCACCCGAGAAGCCGGTGGCAAGGGTTCGGCTTGCTTCGGTGGGCGCGCTTAGTTCCGAAGCGACGTTCCTCTCCGGCGGTGCGATCCCCCCCGCCTCCCGTGCCGTGGAACGAGAGCACCAGTATGGCAAGTCCCGTATGCGCGTGTTCCTCGACGGCGCGGAGAGTTCGCCAATACTGCAATCGATCAGCACGGCGTTGCAGCCGCTTACGAACGTCGAACTGGTGGACAAGCCCTCGGTTTGCAATATGCAGTTGAAGGAGGCCGGGGGCAGAATACAAACGCTTGGCGCCGACTCGACAACGCTTTCGACGCCGGTAGCCGTCAGCGATCCCGCCGTTGTCGACCGAGTCGTAGGACAAGTCAAGGCTTGGGCCAAATGGTTTAACGTCCTTTCGATACGCAATCCCCATTCCGAAATCGAATTGCAGTTCAATATTACGGGAAGCCAGACACGCGATCCAATGGCCCGGGTGGGCAGGCCAGACATGGGTGTTTGGGAAGGTGAGAACATCGATGCTACTCTCACCAACAACGCAGCGAGAGATATCTATGTCGCCATACTGGATCTCTCAAGTGATGGCAGTGTGTCCGTGGTTTATCCAGCCGAGCAGGGCGTGATGGAGGTCCTGAAACCAGGCCAGAAACTCTCCAGATCCTTCACCACATTCGTTCCAAAAGGGCGCTCGGTGGTAACCGACATTTTGAAGGTGTTCGCCAACTATAAACCGATTGACCTCCGGCCTCTCACGCAAGGCGTGATTCGAGACATCGAGCAAGAGGAGTCGGATCCCCTGCAAGCGCTGCTTCAGGATTCTTCGGGCGGGACACGCGGACTCGCGCCGGTGTTGACGAAGCCGGTGGATCTTGGCACATGGACTGCAGTCCAGCGAGTGCTGGTGGTGAAGCGTAGGTAGTGGCATCGTAATGCGGATCCCACGATGCGGTGTTACCTGAGGGTGGGGGTTTGGCAGTCATCGTTACGGGCAAGAGGCACCACGGTAAGGCATATTGGGCGAGGGAAATCCTCGCGGGGCGGGCGCAATGCGCAAGAGTCGATGCCGAATATCTGTTCTGATCGTTCTCGTCCTGGTAACCACCGTGGGCAACATTCCAGCGGCGCACGCTCAAAAACCTCCACCGCGGGGAGTCGTTCCCGCGGGGCCACAGCCGACATCGATGCCCGAACAGCACGGTGCCTACTACGCCCTAGTCATAGGGATCAAGAATTACCAGACCTTGCCAAAGCTCGAAACGCCCGTAAACGACGCAAATGCGGTCGCAGAGGCGCTTCGCGGACGTTACGGGTTTGAAGTGGATCTGCTGCTTGACGCCTCTCGCCACAAGCAAGCCATGAGCTGGTACGGGAAGGCGGCCATGTTAGGCTACACCCCTGCGATGACTGCCCTCGGTTTACTTTACGAGCGCGGCCTCGGGGTAGAACGAGACTCTACGCAAGCGGCGAATTGGTATCGCAAAGCGGCCGGCGCTGGTGATAACAATGCCGCAGCTAAGCTCCAGGCACTAGGCGAATTGAGCAGCAGCAATTCGACTTTGAGTTCGCCACGGATGCCGATTGCAACGGCAGCGCCACCGGCACTACAACACTCAAGATGAGCATAGAGGGTTCTATCCTTTGTTTACGAGAACGACGCCAACTGGCAAGCTCCTTGTGACGGGCACCCAGTCGGAATCGAGCAAGATATTTCGAGATTCCAGCGCGTCACAGTGTCCCGCTGAGCTGCGTTGGAACGGGTTTGACCAAGGACGGGCATGACTGACGAAGCCCGTGGATGGCATATGGACCTCAGTCCAGCGAGTACTAGTGGTGAAATATAGGTAAGAGCATAATGCATTGCATATCTCCCAGGAGAGGAAATATCTACGGGGAAGACGCGCCGCCATGGGAACATTTCATGACAGATGGCAATCAGGTCTAGAGTTTCCTGAAGCGATTTGCTTCCACTTGACACTATTGAATCTGGGGGCAGGACAGCAGGATAGATCCCATTGGAGTAGAAGTTGTACGGATTGACGCCACGCAGCAGGAGATGGTAAGTAAACGAACGGCAACTAAGGGTGGCAGCACCTGAAATTGGGTAGGCCAACGTCATGAAATCCCCAATCGTTCTCGTTACCCTTCTTATTGCTTCCTGTTCTGCTTGTGCTGCGATTGCCATTGCGTCGTCTCAGAAGGATCCCTCGGGTGTCCGCGTTTGTACCGAAATCTATCGCCCTCCAAAGGGGTTGGCGCAACGGGCTTGCGTGTGGCCCAAGAGAAGCCTCACCGTTCATTTTCTGCAAGGCGACCCGGTGGTGGAGAAACGAGTTGAGAAAGCTGCGAAGGAGTGGACGCAGTACTCTGGGATCGCCTTTTTTTTTGGGGATTTCCCAGACGCGGCGGATGTCAGGATTACCTTCAATCCCGGCTCTGGTTCCTGGTCCTATATCGGGTCATGCCAGTCTAATCTCAAACCTGCTGATGCCACCATGAATTTCGGCTGGCTCACGCCCGATACCAATGACATAGAATACCAGCGAGTTGTGCTTCATGAATTCGGTCATGCCCTGGGCTTGCTGCACGAACATCAGCACCCCGCAGCCAACATTCCCTGGAATCGTCAAGCTGTCTACGAGTATTACAAACGGACACAAGGCTGGGATGAGGCTAAGATCGACCAGAGCATCTTTGAGAAATACGGCGAAACCGAGACCAATCACAGCGCCTATGATCCGCAGTCCATCATGGAATATGCCATTCCGAAAGAGCTGACCCTCAATGGGTTTGAGATTGGCTGGAATTACGATCTCTCACAACAAGACAAAGAATTTATCAAGGAATTGTATGCGGCAAACTGACTCTGCGCCGGAAGGTTCCTCGATCGTCTTTCATGCGGGTCGTCGAGCAATCACTGCACGCCGGAACACCTGAGAGCGTTCCGGAAGTCCCGGCGTCCTAATGCACATTGGCTACTTTTGCCCGCGACGAAAGTACCAAAGGCAGGCTGTCACGATTTGTTTACAGAGAAAATGTGTATTGCAGCGGTGGAATCTTGCAACTGAGGCCAGCGGGCAAGACACCGGCACCAGCAAGAGGTATACTCCTGCCGCTTGCAGCGGGCAAACGCTTTCCATGTTGGAGGCGCACGGCAGTGAATAGCGGGGGACTAGGGTATGTTTGGCATTCGATAATCCAGTTGGTGCTTGTTTCCTTACTTGTGCTAACCGCTTGGGGTCAATCCACACCGAAGCCCAAGGTAGGCGCCCAGTTCGAGCCGGTGAAAAGCACCTTCGAGATTCAGGTAAAGAATTTGAATACGAGGGTTCGCGGCGAAGAGCAGGGATATGACCCTATTGACGTCAATGCCGCACTTCGACGGACGAAAGACGCGGCCCTGTCTCCGATTCCGCCTAAAGATAAGCCGCTGCGCGGTTACGTGGAGCGCAACTTTCCTGCAGACGTGGACGAATCCAAGGACATCGTGCAACGGGAGGAGGTGGAAAGACGATTCAGTCTTGTGCGTGAGCTTCTGGCAAAGCTCTCTCGCCTCGATTCTTTTCGTCTCGATTTAACCGTGAATACGCGCCCATCCAGTGCTCGCTTCGTCCTCTCTCCCAAAGTCGGCACACCTGTTTCAATCGCTACTAACGGTCGTCTCACCAACATCTATCGTGGCGAATACGACTACTCCGTAACCAAAGCTGGATACAAGCGCGTTCACGAAACCATTAACTTCATCGACCGTTCAGGAAGTGTTCTTGAGTGCGAACTGCAGCCGGACAAAGGTCCGGAAGAAGCCTTGCCATGCCAGTTTAGGTGAAAGATACGGTCGAGGCAGGCCGAACGCGCAATGATTTAGACTTGGAGAGGCATTGGAACACGGGAGGAATGACGCCCGATCGCCATCCGAGCCACAGCAACGCTGCCGAACGATTTGAGGCGATAGTTGTGAACTTGCAAGACGACGTTGCGGTCTAAACGGCGCTATAGTATTCCGCAACCCGATGGGCTGCATAGCGAATTGTCTAACTCGCCGCCGCAGGGGACGGAAAAAAGCGCGACACGCCTTTGCGCCACGACTTTCTGTCGCGGCAGAGTTGCCCAAGAAGGGTTCCCTCGGGAAGAGGACAGCTCCGCCTCGAGAGTGTGGTCATGGCAGGAGTCTTCATAAGTTATCGACGCAATGACAGCGATGTCGCCGCAGGGCGGCTCGCTGACGATCTGATGGAGATCTTCGGGCGCGACGCGATTTTCCGCGATGTGGATACATTGGAAGCGGGCCAAGATTATACGACAGCGCTGGACGGTGCGCTCAATTCCTGTGTTGCGCTGATAGCTATCATAGGTCCGCGCTGGTCCAATATCACCGACGATCAGGGCCGCCGCCGACTCGAGAATCCGACGGACTGGGTGCGCCTAGAGATCAAGCGAGGCCTGGAGCGCGGCATCCGCGTAATACCCGTCCTGATCGCGGCAGCAATGCCGCGAGAGGCCGATGTCCCTGCAGATCTAAAGTTGCTCCTCCAGCGGCAAGCACTTGAATTGAGCGACCGGCACTGGAGGCAAGACGTCGAGCTTCTGGCACAGGCGTTGGAAAGGGTCCCTGGATTCGCAAAGCGCGCCACTTCCATCGAACCATCTCAGCAAGACGCGCCGCAAGGTAAGTTCTCCTTCCTTACGAAGCACTGGGTTCAGCTGGTTCTCGGATTCAGCGTCAGCGTCGTCGCGGGACTAGCGCCTTACCTTGGTAAATTCGTGCCTTTATTCGCACCCATGTTGGGTATCCTTCCCGAAGCGGTCCAGCCTATCGCCATTCCACTCTCGGCGTCAGCGATGGGGATTCTAGCGGTGCTCATCCAATGGCGCGGCAGCCAAGAGTTGCAACCAAGCCAATTGAAGACTAGGTTCGCCCGCACGCTTCTCGTTTGTGCAATTGCTTTGTTCGCGCTCGCCGGGATCGAGACGATTGGGGTCGTAAGGGTTGACGTGCCAGCCGTGAATCGAACGGTATCCTTTGCTGTCGGCCCATCTCACCCAGGTACCCCGCCATGTGCTGGCTTGAGTCGAGCCGATTGCATTAAGCACCAGCTGTCCCTCGATGAAGCGCGCATTGATTCCTACTTCGGGGAAAAATGGGTGAATGTCACGAAGTTCCTTCTCGTCATTGTGTATGCAACTTTCATGTCGACGTTCGCCGCGCTGGTCGTGATGTTGGCGCGAGATATGAAACTTGGGTTCACCCAAAAACAGGAATAGTCACGCACCTGAAACGGGGCCGGGAAGCGCGAATGCTCCGGAGCTAAGGATTGCGCTACGTTACGGGAATGCTATACTTAAAGAAGAAGACATCCAACCTGAGCGGCCCCTTATGGAAGAAGGCGGGAACGTCAAAAGTTTCGCGAAGCGTTTTGCTTCGATTTGACACTATTGAATCGAGGGACAGAACGGCAGAATGGATCCCATTGGAGTGAAAGTCTAGGCGCGCGGCGGTTCCTATGCGCAAGAGTCAAGCCCGGGAGACATGTTTACTCGCAGTCCTATTGGCTGCGTTTCTGAGTGGACTTTCGGCCTACGGCCAGAAGCCACCGGCCAGGCGTGAGGTGAAGGACACCACCCCGGCGCGCACATCGACCTTGTCGGCGGGCTCATACTACCTCCTCGTCATCGGAATCAACAATTATCAATCCCTGCCAAAGCTCCAGACTGCCGTCAATGACGCCACCACCTTAGCAAACGTGCTCCAGGAGCAATACGGGTTCGCAGAGAGAAAACTCTTGCTGAATGCCACACGCGAGCAAATTCTGGTCGCACTAAATAGTTACAAGCATAGCCTTCCAGCGAACTCCAACTTGCTGATCTACTATGCAGGCCACGGCTACAGAGATCCAGTCACACAAAGAGCCTACTGGCTCCCGGCGGATGCCCAATCCGACAACGACGTGAATTGGATCGGTGCTAGTACCATCACCGACGAGATCAGCGGGCTTCACTCTACGCACGTCCTTATCATCTCGGACAGTTGCTATTCCGGCGGACTCACTCGAGACGCAGGGATCATCATCAAGCAGAACGAGCGCGACATTTACCTCAAGAGGATGATGGAGTCTCCGTCTCGGACGCTGATGGCCAGCGGCCGCAATGAGCCCGTGGCCGATGGTGGCAAGGACGGGCACTCGATCTTTGCCTATGCGTTGATTGAGAGTTTGCGCACAATTAAGGAAGATGGATTCACGGCTGGTGATCTCTTCCACAAATTCATTCAGGAAAGGGTTGCAGGCACTTCGGATCAGGTGCCGCAGTACAGCATCATCCAGAATTCTGGGCATGAGTTCGGCGATTTTGTTTTTTCTCGCGGCGGGAAAGGCGTCGTCGTTGCAGCTGACACTGGAAAACGGGGTACTGACTCGTCTGATACAAGCGGCACTCTTGACCCGACGACCGTCAGCCTCGAAGCGGATCGTTACGCCATCAATCAGGTGGTGAACACATACGCAGGTTCCTATGATCGCAGGGACACTGTGGCCCTTTGGAAGATCTGGCCCAGCGCGCCCAAGAGTACAAGACAGGCAATCCAGACCTCTTTCAGCGGCGCTTTCTCGTTAGTCATGAAGGTCAGTGATCGCAGTATTGACCTCGCCGGCAGCAGCGCAACTGTGACGGGTCAATACTCACAGGAATATACACCCAAGAGTGGAAGCCCACAAAGATCGAGTGGTGCTATTACTCTCGAACTGTCCAAAGGGAGCGGGACCTGGGTTATTACCGCCGTAAAATAACATGCACCTGGTTTGTAACGAACCTTGAGAATCGCCCACTACAGTGTTGAAGCCGTCGGTTTGAGTAGTATGAAGCATGGTACTGACCGGGGCCGCCATAGCCTTTGGGAACAGTCGTCCGGCTTCGGTCAGCTCGGGATGAAAAGGAGCCGCAGAATGTTCAAACTCTCGCTGGTGATTGCCCTGTTCTCGATGGCGTTGATGTGCGTAACCGCGGATGCGCAAAATCTCTGCCCAGCTGGCGTGGCCAGCGACAAACTGGTCTGTCTCCTACCTGAATCGTTCGCGAGCGGGCTCACTCTGACTAGCAATGGCCACCAAGGTCACTTCGGGGTTGCGAGTTTCCTTAGCAGCAGCCTGCAGCCCTTGAACTCCGCTGTGGGTAGCCAATCGACCCTTCTGCCGCTTTCCTCACCTTCCTCTGGACTCAGTTTCACCTGGGACCCGGCCGCTAAGGTTTTTACACCTTCCACCGACAGTCTCGGGCCGATTCTGGGGGAACGGGCAGAAACAATCGGCAAATACCGATTCTTTCTGGGATTCAGCTATCAGTACTTCAAATTCGACAGCCTCGATGGCGTGGACCTGAAGAAGAATTTGCCGTCAGTCTTTACCCACATCGACGACAGTGTTGATAGACCAACGAGGACATGCTCCGTCAATGGTGATAATTTCACTGACTGTGGCTTCGTAAGAGACGTAATTAAGACTGCCAGCGGAATTGATTTGAAGGTTCATCAGTTCACGACGTTTGTCACTTTCGGGCTTACCAACCGAATCGATGTATCGATGGCCATACCGGTGGAAAACGTCCGCATGGGAGTAACTTCCACGGCCACGATCGTGGACAACTCCAATAGTAATCTTCACGTGTTTCCCATTCGGGCAGGCTGCGGTTCTATTTTTCCTACTTTTGTGCCCTGTCTCAACAATTCGTTCTCCAGTTTTCGCAGCGTGTCTGGAATCGGCGACATTACCCTGCGGGTGAAAGGGACAGCCTGGAAAGGCGAGCGGGTTGCGGTGGCGCTCGGCGTGGATGTGCGTGTTCCCACGGGTGACCAGCGGAATTTTCTAGGTACCGGAGCGGCTGGGGTCCGCCCCTTTGTCGTTGTGTCCGCCAAGGCCAGGATCTCTCCACATGTTATGGTCGGGTATGAAACCAACGGGAGCTCCGTGCTTGCCGGCGACACTTCGACGGGCACGAAAGCGAGGTTGCCAGGCCAACTGACATACACGGGCGGGGCTGACGTTTGGCTCACCAAATGGTTCACTGTGGCTTTCGACTTGGTCGGACAGCAAGTGTTCGAAGCACACCGCACCGCCATCAATACAAATTTTCACGATATCGGCCCATGCGCGCCGCCAGGTCTGATGCCTGGCGATGCCCTCTATTGCACTTCGTCCGGGACGCCTAACACGTACTCAAACCTTTCTGCGGTAACCGGCTCCTACAACATTTCGAACGCAGCGTTCGGCGCGAAGATTAAGCCCTTCGCCGGTCTAGTGATTACTGGCAATGTGCTGACCAAGCTGAACGATGGTGGGCTTCGGGCCAAGGTCGTGCCTCTTGTGGGGGTTTCATACACGTTCTAGGCAGCGGGTGAGCGGCGCCCAGCAGAGGGTCTGGATGTTATTGCAGTTCCGAGCCTTGCTGGACGAGCTAATTGACTTGAATCCCGCCTTCGTAGCCCTCGTGCGGAAACCGAGCGATCGGCTATCTCGGCTACTCTGCGTCGGGATTGCCTAGCGAGGCTTCTTCACAGCCACCAAAAGGAGAGACGCCATGTCGAGATCATGGATATTTATCGTTCTCGGCCTTTCGACTGGTGTTGTCCTCAGCTCAGGACCAAACGTGTTTGCGCAGGGGACGACCGTCTTTCACATCGATGTTCCCCGCAAACTGCCTCTGGGCGCTTTCCCAACGTTCCCTGCCGGGCCGATGCAGATCATGAATGTAAAGGCCACTGTCAGCGTCGCCTCCGATCTGCCGGTGACTTTCACTATTACGGATCCCCAGGGCAATTCATGGGCTGCCCCAGCCTTGACACCAGGGATGGCCCAGGTTTCCCACGCCTTTCCTCCACCGGCTGGCTCGATCTGCGCAATGCCTTCTGTGGACTGCTTTGATTCGGTGAATATTACGCCCAATTCGAATCCGGTGGGCGATCCCAACCGTGACCGATACACCATGTATTTCTCCCTGAATTCAAACTATGAGGTAAATAACTCCTGTAGATGCACTCAAGATAATCCGACACACACGTCGACGAACAGCTTCACGGTTACAGTGACGGCGGGGTCTCCGAAAATCACGGGTGTGTGTTTGGAAAGCTTCGACGGACTCAGCGCACAATCGTGCACGTCGAGCGTATTCGTCGTACCACTAAACAAACCTGTTGCCACGGTGCACGAGTTCCCCCCTCCCACTCAAGGATGCTTCATGGAGAGACCTGCGGTCGATGTAGCGCTGGTACTGGATAAGTCTGGCAGTATGGCCAGCACGACAACTATGGGGGGACCAACCAGAATGGACGCGTTGCACACAGCTGTGCGTAATTTTGTGGGAGTTTGGAGCGGTCTTCCGCCGACCGCTGGCGACCAGATTGGTGCCGTAGTTTTTGACACGACATCACCCACGCAACCAGCAGTGCCAAACTTTCCGTTGGGCTTGACAGATATGACTTTACTGACGACTCGGACCAATGTCCCTAACTGGGTCGATACCGTCACTCCTGGCGGAGCGACGAGCATCGGTGCCGGGCTGCACCAAGCCGACCAGCTTTTCGCTCCCAACGGCCATAGAAAGGTCGTCCTCTTGATGAGCGACGGGCAACAAAACACAGAGCCGTTAGTGAAGGGTGACGGGGGACTCTACTGTAATAACGCGGCGGTATGCACAAGCCAAGCTCCCCCAATTCCCCAAACTTGCACCGCCACGAATGCATGCCCGCTTTCGAGCCAAGCTCAGATATATACGGTTACTGTTGGGCCAAGCGGGAGTGTTGACCCCGCTATCGCCCAGGCCATAGCGACCGGCTTCTATCTGAACACGGAGATCAACTATCCTCTGCTCAGTCCTTTCTTCCTCGAGCTGCTGCAGAACTTCCTCAAATTCAACAGCTACGAAACTGTCAGGATAATCTCCGAGCCCACGCCTTACTCGGCTATGATTCCCATTTCTACCACTAGCCATAACGTCGCATTCAGCGTCATGTGGCCAAGCCGGGCGCTATTGCGGCTGACAGTAACTCCTCCGGGCGGAGCTGAACCGATCGTCAGGGAGAGCGCGTCGGGATTCATCTCCGTTGTCCAACAGTTGCCCCTGCCTGCGCCATTTAACCCAATGGGAGACTGGAAGATCAAAGTAGAAGCGGTGAACCCCGACGTCGCGGCAGCAGCAGTGACCACAACACCGGGCGGTGTACCGTTTGATCTCCATGTCATGACCGACGACGCCGCTATCAAGACTGATCTGGCCATCGTTCCCGGAGACTACAAGCCGGGCGACAAGATCAAACTACGGGCCAGGCTGACACGGTTAGGCCTTCCGATCGTGGGCTTGGGATCACATCCGGGTAACCAGATAGAGGCCAAGTTGATTCTGCCTGGGAAGAGCATCGGCGACATATTGTCTGACAGCACGGCGAGTGCCGTCCCATCGGGCCCAGACCCACAAACTCCAGCTGAGGCCAAGCTCGACAACACGCTCAAGGTCGTTCCGTCACCTCTCGTCCCTCTTCCTGACCAGGTGACTCTTTACGATGATGGCAAACCGGAGCACGGGGACGATGTGGCGGGCGACGGCATTTACAGCGCCCTTTATCCGGTAACATTGCCCGGCCACTACAATTTCACGCTTGCCGCTGAGAGCGTGGCTCCAGATTTGCTACGTTTCTCCCGCCAGCAGCTAAGAACGGTCTACGTACGTCCGTTCCCGGATGTCGGCAATACCGTCTTCCAAACCAGCATTTTCCGCCGCGACAACGGTAATGTGTTATCGATCGTTATGACGCCGCGCGTTAAGCCTGGGCCAGGGTGCTTGCTAATTGATCCCAAGTGTGGCCGCATGGGACCGGGCTGGGCAAATTACTTCTGGTTCACCGCTCCCGGGCAGACGCCATTCAAGGCCAAAGACAACCTGGACGGAACTTACACGGCTATCTTGGCATTTGCAGGTTCTGTGCCGCCGACAGTCTCGGTGCACTTTGAAAATGTCTTGGCCGTCATCGGCGATTCGGTTCCGCCCGATAAGCTCCCTGATCCTCTAGGACAAGGAAATGTCCTGACCGTTGTGCCGCCACCCTGCTGTCAAACCCGAGGCCGCCTTGCCCTATTCCTCGATGCCGGGGCTGGCATCCCGCATGGCACCTTTGGCAGTGCCTTCAACACCGGCTTCAGCTTGAACGCAGGGCTGGAGTACATCGCCACCAGTCATTTCTCGGCGGAAGCTATCTTCGGTTACCATCACTTTCCCGCCAAGGTCGGGAGCGCTGTGGACCTCTATCAATTCTCTGCAAACGGGAAAGCTTACTTAACCACTGGCGGCTCGCTACGACCTTTCGTCAATGCGGGGATCGGCGGCTACAAGTTCAGTCCGGGATCGACATACTTCGGGGGCAACTTCGGCGCCGGCGTGTTGAAGGAACTCAACGCGCACTGGGGACTGCAAGCGTCATACAACTTCCACGCAGTGAACACGCCGGGGGCGGCGACAAAATTCTCGACGGTTCAGGGCGGAATTCGTTATGTCTTCTAGGTCGGGACACCCGCTATCGGAGTAGGCACGGGGTAGAAGCCTCGTTGATGACGGTTGCTCTCTTCCCATCTCTTTTGGCAGACCCAAGAGACACTTACATAGAGGAGGGACAGAGACGACGGGACTCGAACCCGCGACCTCCTGCGTGTCAGGCCGGTGCTCTAACCGACTGAACTCTTTCTCGATATCGGTTGCCAGATAAGGGAATTCTCGGTTCAACTTCGGTGCAAGTCTACGGGGTGATGGCACCGTGCGCTTCCACGTAAGCGACACCAGCAGCGGCATTCAGTTCATTTGCATCGCCTTGTTAGAAGCAGACGCTCTATCTAGTTGAGCTATGGGCGGCTTGCTTGTCGAATCAGGCGCTGGATTTTGAATTCTTCGACTGCCACAGAGATATCATCCGAAATGGCCGGCCTCCGTATTCAATTTAGATTGAGTGTCGGTTGAGCTCCCCAGATAAAGTCACTACGATTCAAAGGTGATTTCTCAGACCGGCCGACCACTCGAATCGCAATGCAATGGCCCTCTCTAATCGTTCCACACAAACTCTCAACCTCTGCTCCTTCCACGGGTTAGGTTCCAGTTCCTCTGCTGCTCAGCAAAATAACGCTTTCGTTTTGTATTGGCTTAGGTCAGGAGCGCGAACGCAACTGGCCTCCTGTTGGTTTGGCCTTCTCACTGTATGTCCGGACTTCACAAGGGCTTGCGGGCGGACGCTGCCCCGATGCGAACAACGAGGGCAGTTTCTGGAATTCTCTCCGGGTGAGTGCGACAGTCACCTTCATCCGAGGCAATCGCATCGATCCCGCGTGAGACCCAAGTGAAATGTTCAGAATATCCGACACAATCCGGCGAACCGAGACCGTGGATGGGGGAATTCTCCTCGACATTCATCACGGCCAGATGTTTTGCCTCAATGTTGTCGGAGCCAAGATCCTCGAATTGATGCAACGGGGATATGACGAGACAAGAATCGCAGACGAAATCAGCCGTACCTACGGGGCCAGCAGGGAAGTGGTGCGCGCCGATGTGCTCGAATTCATCGAGACGCTGCATAAGCATCACATCCTTCAACCCGTCCGATCCGCTGACGTCGTTTGACGATTTGCATGAAAGAGAGGCTCGCATGCAATCCCCTCACAATCCCGGGGACAGCTACCGGCTGATTGTCACGCGGCGAAACGCCTCCGAGATTCTCCTTTCACAAGGGGGCTCCGGTTGGACGCTTCCCCAAGTTGCCGTTCGACCACGACAAAGGGTGGCGGAACAGCTGGTGTCCGAGCTTCACGGGGAGTGGGGGCTAGAAGCCTACTGCCTATTTGTTCCAACCGTTCCGAATTTCGGCCGAAATGGAGGTGGGACAAAGTACGCCGTCATGGAGACTGTCCGGTATGACGACAAAGCGCCTGCCGGAACCTGCTGGATGCCGCCCTCTGCAGCCGCTGACTGCAGTGATGCGGGAGAGGCCGCGGCTATCAGGGGAGCTCTCGAAGAACTTGATTCTTACCCGAGAGGCGAGAAGCCCGGCCCATTCGCTCGGCCCGGCTGGCTGCGAGAGCTCTTCCGGTGGACAGAAGAACAAATGGCTCCGTTAGGCCTCCAAGTGACCGGCGGCTTTCGGCAATGGAATGCCAGCCCAACCTTCAGCCTCGTCCGCCTGGAAACAAATGATGGCGCTCTTTGGTTCAAGGCCACCGGGGAACCCAACTCCCATGAGATGCCTGTTTCTCTGCTTCTCGCCCGGCTTTTTCCGAGCCATGTCCCCCGCATCCTCGGAGTCCACCCCTCCTGGAATGGCTGGTTATCGGCAGAAGTATCGGGCACCGCGCTCGATGAAATCTCAGACTATTCCACTTGGGAGCGGGTCGCGGGGGAACTCGCTGAACTCCAAATTGCGTCCATCGGCAAGAGCGCTGAATTGCTGGAAGGGAAGTGCAAGGATTTGCGGATTCCCGGGCTTGTGAATTTGATCGATCCCTTCCTTTCTCGCATGGCCGATTTCATGGCTGCCCAGGAAAAGACTTCTCCTGCGCCGCTCTCGAGATCGGAACTTGATTCCCTCAGTGAAGGACTGAGGGAATCCTGCTCGCTTCTTAGGAGCTTTGGCTTGCCGGATACCCTCGGCCACATCGACTTCAATCCCGGAAACATCCTGGTGTCTCCCGAACACTGCGTGTTTCTCGATTGGGCGGAGGGCTGCGTCACGAATCCAGTGATCACGTTCGACTACCTTCGCCGGCACATGGAACGAGCGGGCGTCGAGGAACCAGCCGGAGATTCGCGGCTCTCCGCCGCCTACCTGCGGCCCTGGGCGGCCTTCTTTTCTCCGGATGATTTGCGGCGGGCACTGGCCGTGGCTCCCCCGGTTGCGGTGCTTGTTCACGCCATTGCCGGCGATGCTTGGCGCACGCTCGACCCCGTTTCGAATCCCGCCCTCGCCGGCTTCTTCCGGAGCCTCACTCGGCGGATGTACCGCGGCACTGTCCGCGCCGCGGCAGGGAGCGCACTATGCCTGGACTAGCTTCGGCTCCTCCGTCTACTGCCGTTGAACCGGTCACCGAGGTTCTTCATGGAGTGCCTGTCACGGACCCCTACCGGTGGCTCGAGGATCAGGACTGCCCGCGGACGCGCCATTGGATTGAAGAGCAAAGAAAGTTTGCGCGCGCCTGCCTCGATCACTTCCCCGGGCGGGACCGCATCCGCCGGCGTATTCAAGAGTTCCTCGCCGTCGAAACCTACGATTCCCTTCAGAAAGCAGGAACCAGATATTTCTTTCGCAAGCGCCTCGCCGAACAAGAGCAGCCATGTATTTGCATGAGAGAGCAAGCCGATGGAAAAGATCAGCTGCTGGTAGACCCTGCCGAATACGGAACAGGAAAATACACCGCCGTGAAGCCGATCCGCGTTTCACCGGACGGGCGGCTGCTTCTCTTCGAAGTCAAAGAAGGCGGGGAACGCACGGGAACGTTCAAGCTCATCGAAATCGAAAGCAGGAGAACACTGGCAGACGTTTTTCCGCGCGGCTATTTGCGCGGGTTCGCGTTCGCGCCGGATGGAAAGAGTTTCGGCTATGTCTATGTCCGCGAACCGGCAAATGGGAAGAAATCAACTCGCCGCGCGGCCTTTCGCCACGTTCTCGGCACCGAGTTCACGGAAGACCAGGAGATCTTCTTCGCGGGCGAGGGCGAAAAGCTCAGGCTCTGCCTCACTTCCGACGCGACGAGGATCGGCTTCCTCGTTTACCGCTTCCTCGAGGAAACGCGCACGGATTTCTATGTGCAACCGTGGGAAGGCGAAACCGCTCCGGAACACATCCTCAAAGACGCGGACTTTAGCTTTGGCCCACTGCTCCTTCGCGGCAGAATCCTTGCCATCACCAACCGCAACGCACCGAATCTGCGGATCGTGGAATTGCGGCTCGGGCCCGGCTCTGAGCCCGAATGGATGGATCTGATTCCCGAGAGCGACAGCCGCATCCTGCAATGGGCGGTTGCTGGCGAGCGCATCCTGATTCTCACGGGAAAAGACATGGACCGTCAAATCCGCGTCTTCGACTTCGCTGGGCGAAAGACCGAAGAGGTCACCCTCAACCCCGAGGAGACGTTCCGGATCACTGGCGCAGCGCCCGAGAATGATGAAGTGTTCCTTGAAAGAGAATCGTTCACGGACCCGATTCGCATCGTTCGTTATTCCCCGGTGAGAAAAGAGTGCGCGCTGTGGGCAAAAAAGACCGTTCCTACTGGCCCGTCCGACGTCTGCCACAAGCAGATCTGGTATCCGTCCAAAGACGGGACAAAAATTCCGATCTACCTTGTGGGCCGTAGAGAGGTCGTTACGGGCGGCTGCCATCCAGCCATCATGACTTCTTACGGCGGATATGGCGTATCGATGACGCCTCAGTTCAGCGCCTTTGTTGCGTTTCTCATCGAAAGGGGTTGTCTCTTCGCCTTACCAAATATTCGTGGAGGGTCGGAGTTCGGAGCGGCCTGGCATAACGCAGCCAAGCGGCGCAGCCGCCAGACGGCGTATGACGATTTCCTCTCGGCAGCAGATTGGCTCATCGAGACGGGACGAACAACGGCAGCCAAGCTTGCGATCTTTGGAGGATCGAATTCCGGGCTGCTCGTGGGCGCCGCCATGACGCAGCGGCCGGAGCTCTTTCGCGCCGCCGTCTGCATGGTTCCGATGCTGGACATGCTGCGCTACCACCTTTTCGACAGCGCCCGTCTTTGGCGAGATGAGTTTGGAACCGCGGACGACCCGGACGACTTCGCGGCTCTCAGAAAGTATTCACCTTACCACCAGGTCCGGGACGAAGTGGCTTATCCCGCCACGATGATCGTTTCCGGCGATGCCGACGGGAATTGCAATCCGCTGCACGCGCGAAAAATGACGGCGCGGCTGCAAGCGGCCAATGCTTCTCCGCATCCAATCCTTCTCGACTACAGCCCATTCCGAGGGCATTCACCGGTCCTTCCTTTGAGCGAGCGAATTGAGGCACTGACCGACCGCATGACTTTTCTTTGCGACCAACTGCAACTGCCCATGTGAAAAGGGAAGGGAATTGGCCATGTCATTTCTAGCGCTCGAAGCGTACCTGAAACTGATCTATTTCGATTTGTATCTAGCGCGCGGGAATTTCGCCGCACTCTACGACAAGGTCCGTGGCTACCCAACCGGCAAAAAGGTGGAGGCCGCGGCTGCCATCGAACAGATCTGCTCTGCCATGGATATGGCTTGTATCTGGTACTGGAAAGAGGCGCTGTGTCTGCAGCGATCGGCGGCCACGGCGTGCCTGCTCAAACGCTATGGCATACCTGCTCAGATGGTCATCGGAGCACAGCAGATGCCCTTCAAAGCCCACGCCTGGGTGGAAGTCGGCGGTCGCGTGATCAACGACAAGGCGTACACGACGGAGATCTACGCAATCCTCGAAAGGTGCTGAAACGGGACTAACACAGGATGAGAGTGAGCAAACTATGAGCGTCCAGTTTGGTAGCTCGAACTTCGACGGACGGCCGGTGGACCGGGAGTATCTGGCCAAAGCGGATGGGATGCTCGCTCCTTACGGCCCGGACGGGGGAGGTGCATATATAAAGGATAGCGTTGGAATCCTGTTCCGTGCCTTCCACACGACCAAGGAATCACGGAGCGAGGCGCAGCCGCACGTTACGCCTTCCGGTGCGGTCTTCACCTGGGACGGCCGGCTGGACAACCGTGCCGAGCTCATCCGCGAGCTGAGAGATATCCTGACCACTGGATCGACCGACGTTTCCGTCGTTGCGGCGGCTTACGAACGGTGGGGAACGGACTGCTTTAGGAAGCTGCTCGGAGACTGGGCTCTTTCTATCTGGAATCCAAGGGACCGGTCGCTGATCCTCGCGAAGGACCCCATCGGGACGCGGCATCTTTACTATTCGCTCGACCAAGATCAGGTCAGCTGGAGCACCATCCTCGATCCCCTCGTCTTACTTGCCGGAAAAACCTTTACGCTCGAGGAAGAATACATCGCCGGCTGGCTGTCATTTTTCCCAGCGACTCACCTGACTCCTTACGCGGGGATCCATTCTGCCCCGCCGTCCGCATCAGTACTCCTACGCGCAGGGAAGCACACGATCAGTAAGTATTGGGATTTCGATCCGAGCAGGAGGATCCGCTACCGCACCGATGGGGAATATGAAGAGCACTTCCGTGTGGCCTTTGCGGAAGCTGTTCGGCGACGGCTGCGTTCGGACAGTCCCATCCTCGCTGAGCTGAGTGGTGGGATGGATTCCTCTTCGATTGTTTGCATGGCTGACGCCATCATCGCCCGTGGAGTAGCCGAAACGCCGCGCCTCGATACGATTTCCTATTTCAACGACTCCGAACCCAACTGGAACGAACGCCCCTACTTCACCAAAGTCGAGGAAAGGCGCGGTCGCACCGGCTGCCATATTGATCTCGGCTCCGAAGAACAGGCCAAGTTCGCGCCGAAGGAGTCCCACTTCACCGTTACTCCAGGCTCCGGCGGGCCTTCGAGCGAGAACTTTGTTAAATGCATGATCTCAGAGGGAAACCGCGTCGTATTGTCGGGCATCGGCGGCGACGAGGTCATGGGGGGCGTACCCACTCCAATACCGGAACTCGAAGACTGTCTCGCCACAGTCCGGTTCGCAGCACTCGCTCATCAACTGAAAGTTTGGGCGCTCAACAAGAAAAAGCCCTGGTTTTACCTGCTCTATGAAGCAGCCCGTGGATTTTTCCCTTCTGCACTCGTCGGTGTCCCAAATTCCAAGCAGCCACCGCCTTGGCTCACCGAAGCCTTCGTCAAACGGAACCGAAAGGCCCTGCAAGGTTATGAGAACAGGCGCAAGCTATTCGGTCCGTTGCCAAGTTTTCAGGAGAACGTCTCCACGTTAGACGTGTTGCGAAGGCAGCTGGCGTGCAACGCTTTACCTGCAGAACCGACGTATGAGAAGAGCTATCCCTATCTCGACCGCAGCCTTTTGGAATTCATCTATGCGATTCCCCGCGAACAATTGGTTCGACCCGGCCAGCGCCGTTCTCTCATGCGCCGCTCTCTTGCGGGGATCGTTCCGGATGAGGTCCTGAATAGGAAACGCAAGGCGTCTGTTGCGCGAGCACCGATGGCAGCCATCTCAGCGGAATGGCCTCGGCTCGTCGAACTAAGCCAGCACATGAAGAGTGGCTCGCTCGGTATTGTTAATCCAAAAGTCCTTTTTGAAGTCATGCAGAAAGCCCGGCATGGACAAGAGGTTCCCCTTGTCCGATTGCTGCGAACCGTTGGCATCGAAGTGTGGCTAAGGAATTTAAGCAAATGGGGAGCGGTGGTCGGCAGGGATCGAAACACCGAAAACCTTCTGAGCTCTTCGACACCGCCCGTAATCTCAGCTGAGAAATACTAAGACGGAAAGGAGGTGAAAACAATGAACTACGGCAAACCAGAAATCACTGTGAGAGGGTCAGCCCTCGGTCAGATTCAGGGTATGAGCAAACCACCTGAAATCGACCTGGACTCTGACCAGTCTGGCAACTACACGACCGTTAGCGCGTATGTCGCTGACGAGTAGGTAGTAGTCCGGGGCGTACACAGCCGTGTGCGCCCCTCATTTTAGTCGACGTGGTGAGGAGCCTTAACCTGCGTGTCCCCTTCGCCTTCGCTGTGGCATTTCTGGTCCGCGCGTTTGCTTCTATTCAACAGCCGAGCCATGGCAGAAGATTCTTTGCGCAGCTCTCGCCAGCGCCTGTATTGGTCGCGTTTCGTGGCTCCAGGGTCTTCTTCCCCCTTGAGCCAGAAGCTGAACCAATCGACGGCTCCCTGCTGCGAAGCCCTTCGCTCCCAAGGCTTGACGAGAATGTGGCTCGCATCCGGAAGATAGACGTACTCTACGGGTTTCGCCAATCGAGATAAGCCAGAAAACCACTCCCACAGTTCCAGGACTCCGCTGCTTGCTCCATGCGCCTCGAGGCGCACGGGTGTCTGAACCTTATCCAGATTGAAACCTGGTGCTTCTTTCAGCCATGCGATTAAATTCTGTCCGAAAGGGGCACCACCGCCGTTTAAGTCATCCTTGTCCGGATGGCCTCCGAACGCAAGATATCCAAAATATCCGCAATCAATGCCGTCCACGAGGATCGCGGCCGCGAAGTGATACTTGGAATGTGTCAGCGCGTCTGCCACAAAACATACAGTTCGGCTAAAGCCCATGATACCGACACGATCGCGGTCAATCAGGCCACGTTTATCCAGGGCGTCGATTGCACCTTCGTACGCCGTCACAGCGAATTTTTTCTCTGCCTGTTTTGGGTTCGCACCCAACTTCATATTGCCACCAATACTCCCATCATCGTTTGGGTTCTTGAGACGGTACGTCTGCAGAACAACCATGCCTTTAGCAGCTAAGAATCGGGCCGCATATCCGCTGCTCCACTCAAATAGGCCATCCATCGAAAACTTCTTGGACTCAAAACCATGAGTCTGAATCACGAGTGGATATCGTTTCCCAGATGTATAGCCCGGCGGTAGATAGAGTCCCCCCACTACATCGAGCCCGATTGCAGCTTTCCACTCGAACGTTTCTACTTTTCCGAAGCCAAGTTCACCAAATTGAGGGTTGAGATCCAAAAGTAAGACTTTTTGTTGTGTCTCCCGGTCGGAAACATAGACCTTGGGTCGGCTGTCAAGATCCTCTTCCAGCGTGACATCAAGGGGCGCGCTGTTGCTGATTACCTTAGGGAAGTCGCTTTCTGTGGTCTTTCGAATCTCCCGGCTCGGAAGCTCTACTTCGACGGGAAACGTATTCTCCTTACGTGCTTTCCTATCGTCGAGATCCGTTCCTGCTAATGGAATGTAGCTGTTTAGAAATAGAGAATGTCCGTCAGGAGCCCACGTAATCCATGGAAACTGGATCATTGGCGCATCCCATAGCGGCTCCGCCGCGCCCTTTTCCATATCCACAACCAAATATTGAGCAAATGGTGTGGCGCCCTTTGTATTCAGGAAAAATCCATGCATGTATTCATTCTCGGGGAACACGTAATCCGCCCAGGTGGTTGGAAGATCCTCGGTCAGAAGATTCACTCCCACGACGCCGTATTTCCCATTCGGGGCGATAGAGATTGGGTTTCTGTCCCACACCAGGCCCTTCAGTGGAATACTGAGGGGAGGTTCCTGCCCTCTCTGCAAGAAAAGCTGTTGTTTGGCACCGTAAATGGATGACCGGCAGTTTCCTGCGAGGAGTTCAGGAAGGGGCTGATTGGTGATGACAATCTCCTTCTGGTGCGGTCTCGCTGTATCTTTGATTCTGTTTGCTGGGGTGTCTGCCAGGAACAGAATTTCCCGTCCGTCCGGCGACACGTCGTAGTTTGTAACCGCCGCCAGCGGATTGGTTAACTTCGTCAATCGCTTACGCTTGATGTGAATGGCATATATCCCAGCCGCCTCGCCGGGGTTCTCCCCAAGAAATACAATGGTTTCATTGTCATGGAGCCACCGAATTTCCCGGATTGCGTCCCGGTTCGACGACGAAGCCATCTTCAGCAAGATGTCGGGTTTGGGAGAATGAAGCGCGTCCGTTGTTCGGTAAAGCAAAAGGGAATATTCATTGGTATTCTGCTCTACGTTTCCCTGTTTGAGCACAATGACGAATCTCTTCCTGTCGGGAGAAAAGTGCGCGACACATCCGTTAGAATCGTCACCGGGAAAACAGCCGAAATCCGACGGCTGTTTCATTCGGATGCCGTCCTCCACGGTCACAGGGCGTTTGTTGATGTCTCGAGTACGAAACGCTGGCAGTCGGCCCTGCGCGAAAGATGATGCCGCGGCCAGGTAAGTAAACGCGGCTGCCAACTGCGCCACCCAACGAAGCGAGGATATAAGGTTCACACACGCATCCCTTCATTTGCGCAAAGCTGAGATAGATTTGAAGTTCGTATGCCGGCAGGATTTTCTGGCATTGAATGCCAGCCGCCGGGTGGGTTTCAACTTTATAAGCCGAGCGACGACGGCTGCTCGATGCGCGTCCCCGATTAAAACATGAGTTTCAACGCAAACTGCATCGAGCGCGGGCCACCCATTTGGTACAGAGAATTGAGCCCGCCCAAGCTACTGGCCAGTGTCGCCGTAACTCGACCAAAAGTGCACGCCGGTCCCGCTGATGCCGGCGAACAGTAGTTCGCGTTGGTCGTTCCAAAGTTCGGATGGTTAAAGATGTTGAATGCCTCGGCGCGGAACTGTAGCTTGAGTCTTTCGTAGATCGGAAACTCCCGCCGTAGCGCAAGGTCCATCTGCCACGCGCCAAACCCTCGAACGAAGTTTCTAGGAGCATCGCCGGCCCCAACTTGGCCGTTGCACATGAATGGCGTACATCCGGCGGGCGGCGCAAACGCTGCGGGATTGATTGCGCGGCCGCCAGGGCATGGTGAGGCATACACCGCGACACATTCCGAGCCGTGGATGTATACGGACTGCCCGGGCACGAGGTTGAGTCCCGCGTGGAGCAGACTTCCGGTAGCTGGATCCGTGAAAAGCGGCCCATTCAACGTTATTGGAAATCCGGTACGGGCGGTAAAACGGTCGTCAAGACCCCAGTGATGCAGTATTACCTTAGCCAAACGATTCTGAAAGTGATTGGGCAGATCATAAGAAAAAGCGCTGGAAAAATTGTGTCGAACGTCAAAGTCCGAATTACCACGAATATAGGGTAAGGTAACGTTTTGCGAACCATAGTCGATTGTATGTGCCCATGTGTACGAGCCAAGAGCTTGCAGACCCTGCGCGAGCCGGCGCTGAAACTGAACTTGTAGAGAATTATAATCCGATGTGCGTCCGTTCTTTGTGAAGACGATCGTGCCGAAGTTTGGGTTGAAGGATCCTGCGTTGACCTGATTCTGCTCTAGCAATCTTCTCGCATTTGCGCCCACGTAAGAAACGGTCAAGGCTGTGGATTTGCCCAATGCCTGCTCCACGCTGGCATTCCATTGCAAGGTGAATGGCAATTGTAGGTGGGCAGGGAAGGCGTACACCGTAGTGTCTGTATACGGTGCCACGGGCGGATTCACAATCGGTGGACTCACTTGAGCCGGGGACACCGGAAAACTGGCCGGTGAACCAAACAGCGAGCCAAAGAACGTTGCCGCCGAAAAACCCGGTCCATCGTAGCCGAAGGAACCGAGTTGTTGAGCCGTGTCGAAGAAGACACCGCCTCCTCCCCGGACGACAGTCTCACGGCCCGGTGCGTCTCGAAGAATGTAAGCTGCCCCCAGCCGCGGAGCGAAGTTGAACCATGCCGTGTTCCAAAGAGGCGTGCCCTGCGGAGCCAGCGACAACGTACTCACGCTGTTACCTCGCACGGTGTAGGGAAGGTTCCCTTTCGCCGCGCCCGGCGCCGGGTTCACCTCCCACCGAAGTCCCACGGAGAGACTCAGCCGCGACGTTGCCTTCCATTCGTCCTGCACGAAAGACGAAACGTTCGTGTAAACAGGAAACGCCGGAGCGTGCGACAACCCAAATCCAAAGTCCACACTATTCGTCTGAACGGAGCTCGAACTAGTATATTCATACACCGCAACCGGACTCGCCTCGTAAACGCTTGGCGCCAGTCTGCGAAAATCGAAGCCAAACTTCAGCTGATGCCGCCCGAGCGTCAGCCCGATCGTGTCTACCAAGTTCCATTGGCTTTGTTGACCCGAGAAGTCGGACTGACTCATGGTTGGGCTGAACGCGCCTAGGGCCAAGGTAATTTGGACAACGGGACTCGGCTTCGTTGCAACAGGAAGCCCGTTGAGTTGGACGAGATTCGCTGCCTTTGCCCCGCCGAAATTGCCCGGGGTGGCTGACTGCGTTCCTACGTTTGAACTATGATTCAGACGTAGCTCATTGCTTAGCCTGTTAGAGAGGGAACTGGTCGCTCCGAGCGTATACGTTCGGGTTGTGAAGGTCTTGGAATCCAGAAGCGAGGGCACCCCCGAGTCTTGCGATGACACATGCGACGAAGTGTCGCTGAACCGGAAAAATAGCCGCAACTTATCGCTAATAACGTGATCCATCCTCACACCAGTCGAATCGATACCGCTCGGATTCGACCAAGTGCCGATGAATTCGGCCAGCCCCGTTGGGTTGCCCATCTGGTCCAGAACCTCTGGCCCGTTTTGTAAGGGGAAAGCGTTCAATACCTCCTGAAGAGCCGAAGTTGAATTGGCACGAAGGTTGCTATCCGGAACGTAGGACACGGTTGCCGCCTGAGGTTGTAACAGGCGCAGCCCCTCGTAGGAGAAAAAGAAAAATGTCTTGTCCCTCCCGTTATGAACACGCGGGATGACAACCGGGCCGCCGAGCGTTCCACCGAAATCGTTCTGGCGCAGCGGCGGTTCCGGCTGACGAAAGTAATTGTTGAACCAGTTGTTCGCGTCGAAATTGTCATTTCGCAGGTAGTCGAAAGCAGTGCCATGCCATTGGTTCGTACCGGAGCGCGTTAAGAACGAGAATTGCCCGCCGGGGTTGCGTCCATATTCCGCAGAGTAGGTTGAACTCTGGATGCGAAACTCCTCGAGCGCGTCAACCGATACTAAGCCTTGCGTTGTACCGAGTGCTGTGGGTGCGAACAGGGACCCGCTCGCCCCTCCCGAGGTCGCCGCGGAGAGGGGAGAAATGCCAACATTTGCACCCACCCCGTCTACGGTGTAGTAGTTTGATTCCGTGCGCTGACCATTCACGCTGAACTCACCCCTGGCACCCACGGCCGCGCCAACCTGCGGACTATTCGTAACCACGCCTGGTGTCAAGAGAATCAGGTCCTGAAAGCTGCGCCCATTCAGCGGCATGTTCTCTACGTACTTGCGGTCGACCACTGTACCGACCGCAGCACTTTCGGTGTTGATGAGCGACACACCTCCTAGTACGGTCACAATCTCCGAAGCCGCGCCAATCGGCAGGGTAAAGTTGATCGCCAGTGCATCCTGAACATGAATAACGATATCGGGCTTGATGATGGTCTTGAATCCGCTGTTGGACACCTGAATGCGATACGGTCCCGGGGGAAGATTGGGCACAACGTAGATCCCTTCTCCGTTTGTCTTGGCGTTGTACTGAACTCCGGTTGCATCATTCACGACCACAACCTGGGCACCCGCTATTGGCGCGCCGGAGGGATCAAGGACAATGCCATTGATAGTCGCACTGGGGGACTGCGCGATCGTCGTGGCAACGCACAGCAGACTCACGATAAGAAGGAAGGTGACTTCACGCACGCTGTCTCTCCCGTAGCAAACGGATTTGGACACACATACCTGGTC
>Ga0137396_10000172_pt1 | contig 27015 bp, 24 predicted proteins | sample czc16metaG_FD_108284 | JGI IMG/M metagenome (GOLD analysis project Ga0137396, IMG submission 108284) | Vadose zone soil microbial communities from Angelo Coast Range Reserve, California, USA - czcobulk3.16 metaG | ecosystem: Environmental > Terrestrial > Soil > Vadose zone | place: USA...
AGGTTCAGGCAAGCAATGGTTCAGGAGACCAGGCTAATCCCGTCCAACATCAGAATCTATTTCCATTCAGACTGGACTATCGGGGATGATACCGGGGAACTCTTCGACTTCTTCAGCATTGACAACAACGACAAAGCCATGGATTTCCTGAAGAACTTCGTCAGGAGCGGAATTGCGATCCTCACCCTGTTCGTTAGATCCATGAGCGACAACGGCAATGGAACATACAGCGGATTGGACTTCTACGATGTCTGGCTCGACAAGGATGCGGTACTGGCTCCAGACGGCACCATCTTCTGGGCAGACCTAGAAGGGCTCCAGGCGATAACGATTGGGGGGAGGGACAGGGCTGACCTGGAATTCAACATCGAGGAGAAGATGGAGCACCAGATATACAGGACTTTGTACGAATTCATGTACGCCTATGAACAGATAGAACGGGAGCGGGTCAAAAGGTTCAGCCGCATTACGGAGCGTAAGACCCAGTTCGAGTACCTACTGAAGGATGCTTTGAAAGATGATGAAGTCGTAGACCTCCACCGCAGCCGAGACAGCCTTGAACTGGTCATAGGCAACATCCTCGGAGAAGAGAAACTAACCAAGACATTCACGATCCTTGACTGGTAGCCAATGACCTCATCTGTACAATACAAAGACACGAATGGAAATTGCATGACTGGAGACGAGACTCGTGAGAAACAGCAGTAGCCCTCAAGTGTCCGAGGTAAAATCCATAGAGCAACTAGGTGATCTGCCGAAAGGCCTCTCCTTCTTTGACCCAATTCTTCATTACGAGGCTAAAGAGGCTCTCGAAGCCGGCGGCGAAGTCTACGTCTCCAAGAGTCCCGAAGGACGCAAGAATGGCCTGTTCATATACGATGGCTATGAAGCGACGGGAACCATATTTGCAAAATCCAGGGAAGTATTCGATGACTTCTATCCGCTGAAGCCCTCCAGTTACATCTTCTCAGAGTACGAGGCGGCAGAGCATCCGAAGGAAGCCTGGAACATCTGGCAGCTCGACGTCGATAAGGCTCCTCTGAACCACAGATTCAAACACCATGTCAACATGGAGCATAATGTCGAAGAAATAGAACGCTTCATGGCCCTCACACAGCCTGAGACAAATAGGAAATGGATTAGCGTCGCCCTCAGGAATGGGGACAAATGCTTCGTTGTCAGAATCGCAAACAGGATCGTTGGCATGGCATGGATGACGATTGTAGGCGAAGTAGCAAGGTCCCACGGCCTCTACGTTGAACCCCAGTTCAGAAGAATGGGCATAATGAAAGACAACCTGCAGGCTAGGCTCATCTATCTCAAATCAAGACACGTCCACACCCTGATCAACGAGATTCCCGAGTCCAACATCCCATCTTCCAGCCATGCTGCAAGTGCAGGAGAGAAGATTGTAGGCAAGATATTCCTCTACACCACCCCGGATCCGAGTGTCCCCGCGAAATGAATGGAGACAAAAAAAATGGACGGTAGCGGGCTTGATTGGATTGACCAAGTTAACGTTGAAAGATTCGAGATTCAAGAGGGGCTACTCCTCTTTCTTCCGGCGCTAGGCCGAATCATGTAGATGTTCTAGGCTACGTCCCGGGATACTGGCAGGGTTAGATCTAATCGACCTCAAATCTTGCAGTGCCCATTTCCAGTCAGGCGAACTGCCCTCTTCTCGGGGGTACAGCTTCATTCTTCTCGGCGGAGACTCTCACGCGCCACATTATCGCACCAGCGTCTAACGTCCAAATCCTCGAGAAGATAGTAATAGCTCTGTTTCGGTTAAGGAGTCGGCTTGGGCCTTGTCAATCCACAAAGAGATACTATTGCTGCCAGGAAAAAGGACTCGCCGAATTTCTTGGTGGGCCCGCCCGGATTCGGTAGGCGAGCCGTGAATTGAGTCGACCCGGGAAAAACGGGGCTGCTATCCCTTCTTTTTTGATCCAAGACGGCTGATGAGGATGTCTCCGTTGGTGGTCTTAACCTGAAGTGTCTGACCCTTCTCGATGTGGAGGGCCTTGCAGATGGTCTTGGGAATGGCGATCCTCAGACTATTTCCCACTAGAATTACTTTGACCTCTTCCTCTATCGTTACCATAGTGTTGGATAGCCGTGCGGCTACACTTATGTGTTGCTCGTTGCCGTGTGGCACAGACCCGCTAGAAGATCTTTCAGAAAGGGGAGAGACCAGAAGGTCGTGGGCTCAAATCCCACCGCGTCCTCAAGTTCGGAGACGGTTTGTCCTAGCATCGTATGACAATCGTCGTTTAGATTTGTAATTCGGCATCCTGTGTGTCTTTTGCCTCTGCATAATTGGGCAAAGCTAAGACTAGAAGGAGGAAGGGTCCTAGAGCAACGGGCTAGAAGCGTTCGAGGTACGTCCAGACCCTGCCCGCTACGACTATCGAGATTACCCCTAAGACGATAATGGCTCCTCCCCAGGCGAACAAGTCACTCAAGGCACGGCCAATTCCAAAGGTAATGAGTGCCCCAATCGTGTTTTGAAGGAGCTTGTGGCCTTGCTCCGCTTCTTCCACGTCCGTGAGCAACATTCCCACCTGAAGGAAAGAGAACACGGAACTAGTAAGTGGACTAAACGACATCAAGAACGATCCGATAGTCAGGACGAAGTACCAGACGATTGGACTTACTACCAACTGAGAAACTGGTTGTCCGATCGCCACTTTGGGCTGTCTTGTTCTCCTATGCAGCTTGGGTAGCAGTCCCCTTCTCTCGGCCTGCTTTTGCAACGTTGACATGGCCTTCTCCTTCGAAAACTTGGACATTCTAGGATTTTGGGGGATGCCCTTCATCAGGGCAAGGGGGTTTCCTTTTCGGGTCAATTTTCGTCTCCATAAGGAGCTAGTTTCTATGGGAAATGGGAAATGCGGTCACGCTGTTTCCGTCGCGAGAGAATCTGCTTCAAAACAGGGAAGTGTCTGGCAATCCACTCCGAATGAGGAGAGTCGGGAAAGAATGCCACGATCCCCAGTCCAACCAATAGCACGCCTGCGATGACAGCAACTGACCAGACAAGCAACTGAGAGCCTAGGTATACCATTACGCCTTGAGGATACTTGCCGACTAACCCGAAGGCTACAGGTACCTCGTAGCGAAATATTATCCAGAGTGCCCATGCACCAAGGCTGAAACCTGGAGCCCCTAGCCCAAACGCGATGCCTCCTATCACGTGCCGAGGTCTAACCTTGGACCCGATGCTGTCGAGGATCCTTTCAGCAATCCAGCGCGCTACAAACCAGACAAGTCCCCAGACGTAGAGGAACAATGTGGCCGGGTCGAGTGTCCGCGCTTCTCTTGACGATCCCGCAATTCGAGATCGGATCGAAAATTCAATCAATTTGAGATCAGATCCCTATGGCCCGTTTGCCGCCTCGCATTGTTACCGTTACTGCAAGGAAGGTGACGATTACAGAGATGAAAACCGCGATTCCGTATTTCGCCCATCCTGCAGGCCCTTGGAAAAGAACTGATATTGGATCGGTGTGATACGCGTACCCAAGTACGAGGGCGAAGATCAGAGGTGCGTATAGAATATTCAGAATTGAAGATAGACCCGAGGCGACTTTACTCATTTTTATGATTGGAAATACACGATTCGCGATTCCCGCAATTAAATCTTGTTCCCGGTGGATAGCTCGTTCAGGATCTTGAGAAAGACTTGCCACTCTCGCTCGTTTCTAGGAACGGGGTAAGAGTAACCTGCCATTCCAGCAGTGAACTGCTGGGTCAATCCTTCTTCTCGAAGTCTTCGGTTGAATTTCTCCCAATAGCTTTCCAGGATTAGGGAAGCTCCCTCTGTTAAATCCAAATCAGTCTCAACAGGGTTTTATCGAAGGTAGTTCGCTTATCTAGGAGAGTGAGGAGTGAAAGTAAACTGCTTTTCACAAGATCCCGAAGCAGGCCCGTCGAGCGTTCGTCGGATCGTCTCACCGCAATCCGTTAGTTAGACGCTTAAAAGATGATTCACAGCAGTTAATTCTAGATCTACTTGATAATATATGAATAAAAACCAGGTAGGAATTACCGAAATCGAGAGGCCCCCTGATAGGCCCGTTTTTGATGGGCAAGGGGAGTACGAGAGATGCTCGAAGTGTGCCGAGATACACTCGTTCGGCTGGCCCTGCTATCATTGCACTGTCGTGAGACGCAACATACACAGAAGGGGCTTCGTTAACCCAATAACCCCATACAGCAAGTACTTGTCTAAGACTCCCGGACGATGCAGGCACTGTGGTCTTGCAATCTGGGAAAGGACTCGAAAACAGACCTTTCACCCGCAGTGCAAGTTTGTTTGGGCTCAATCAAAACATAGGATCTACTTGGGGAATCAGCTAATCTGGTGGATTCGCAAGCAAGGATACTATGAACTAGACGGCTTCAAGCATCCTATCGCCCAGATGACCGACGAGTCGATCTTGGTTGCAATCGGACATGGGCTACCGTTAGACGTAGTGTACGAGAATAGGAAAAACGGTGGGTTCCGATTTATCGGCGTCGAGTTTCGGGGGAAGAATTACCCCTGGAAGCCGAGGCCCATACGAGGGACTCTGGACAAGATTGCAAGATACCGTCACGAGGAAATACAGAGTATGCGACTTCTAACGCAGAACGATTGAACGGAACCCTACTGGGATTTAAGAAGCGTTCAGAATATCTTCTCGACGGTCGAGAGTCTTGGTAGAACCTCTTTTCTTCTTTGGTGCTGGCTCGTCGGCTCGGTTTGGCATTCCAACGATGAAGGAAATGGTGGTACAATTCAAGGACGAACTGTCAAAACAGTCTGGCAAGGACATTGAAGAAGAAGTTCAACTCTACGGTGGGGTCGAGGAGGTTCTCCGTAAGGACTTCGACAGAGTGGATCTAGAGGCTGTTTTCTCGGTGATCGATGGAATCGCGGGAGGACTTACCCCGAAGGAACTCGGATATCTCACGACCTTTTTCGTTAGACGCGCCCGAGATCCAACACTTTTCGATCCTCCCGCTCCTATAATCCGAAACTCGGCAAGACGCTTGCTTGGGAAGTTTGAGGATTTCGTGAAGCGGGTCTGCTGGGTGAAGCATGAAATGCTGAATGAAATCATGGTGACTTATGTCAACTTCTTTTCTACGGTCAAGAATGTTTACGGAGGATATGGCGAATCGATCATCTACAACGGTACTCGTTACAATGTTGATCCGAATTGGCAGATGTTTACCACTAACTACGATAATGTGCTAGAAGTGTTCTTTCGGGGTGGCGAAGCCCAACTCTCGCCAAACATTAGTCTCGATACCGGCTTTGACCACGATCCACGTTCACGGTCTCAGATAATGAATCCGCAACGATTCCCGCAACTAAGCGGTCTGAAGTTAGTCAAATTGCACGGATCTGTCACCTGGTGGGTTGAGGAGGGCAGTTGGGCAGTTGTTGAGAGAGATCAACCTCCAAGCCCGGCGTATCTCCCTCGAAGATACGGAGAACAGGTTATGCTTTACCCGATCCAACAGAAGGACACATTCGTCCCTCCATATCTCGATATGTTCTACGCGCTTGATGTTGCACTTAGGCAGAGCAAAAGATGGCTCGTTATCGGCTACTCCTTCGCGGATGACATTATTCGGGCTATGTTTGCGCGTTCTTCACGGCCAGACACGGCTATGATTCTAGTACACCCTGACGACAAGGTCGAGAAGAGGGTGCGAGAGGAACCAGGGTGGAAGGGGCAAATTCGCCCCGTCAGATCCAAGTTTGGCGAGTCCGAAACCAACACTAGGATAGCACAACTACTCGGCTAGTTTAGCTATCCACTACGACTCTTCCCGAGAGTAGAGTGCCAAACGCCTGAGCGCTCAGTTTTCCAATCTCCAATTTCGGGGGATTCCCAGAGAAGAGAACAGAGAAGCTGACGGGCTCAGCAGAGAAGCATACGAGAGAGCATCCCGATAATGTGAGCTCGGCCGGCCTGCACGCGAGCGACTGCCCTAGGACGGCTTCTTATGCGAACGGATTCCAAGGCTCTTTCGGTGGACTTCTTTCATACCCTCGATGCATGCAATTCGACATAGCCGCAGTTTTCGCAGATGTAAGCATTCAGACCCTTGTTGAGTTGAAGCCTCTGAAGTGTAGACCCTGTCCTGCCGATTACAGCCTTTCCAGCCTTGACCTTGACGCTACTTACACCCTCAACCATGACCGACTTACAACGTAGGCACTCAACCACGAGACATCACTGCTTTACTTCGTTCCCGTTGCAAAATATAAGCCTAGTCGGTTCGAGTTCTGTTTGCTCTTCAGGTGAGAGTTGCGGCCCGAAACCGGGCGACTCAATACGGCAGCACGATACCGCCCAGCCCGACAGTCGCCATGGTCGTAACCTGACTCAGTGATGCCGTTCTAGTAGCTCTTGCAAGACCAGAATATACTCAGACAGTCTATTCCGTCCTCTGTGGGCACTGATCAATTCAGCTCCTAGCAAACAACAGATCGCTATCACAGCCGCACCATGGGTCCAGTTGAGAAGGCTGTCAATGATCATTCTCGGAGTCGCGGTCGATTCATGACGGTATCTGGTAATATCTCCTGTTCGAGAGCATGCTTAGTTGGTTGATGGGCTACTCCGCAATAAAACACACACACACAAAAGAAGCAAGGGGCTCGCAAAGACTTGAGTCTCAGTAAGTAGTCATTCGACTAATCTTTGGGATAACAACTCATAGAACTGGGACCACAGAAGCGCCTTAGTCTACCATACCTTACACCTGGGGGTTTGGGCGTGTCTCCTCGTAAACCGCCCTTATCACGGGGTCTTACCCTGACTATGAATTCCCGTACCGCGAATACTGAGATGAGGACGACTCCAATGATCTGTGGGGTGTAAGGAGGCAGTCCGATGGAGGCGGGGGCGCTTGTCCCAATGGAGACCAGTATAACCCTTGAGTCAAAGTACGTTTTGCGATTCAAAGAATTGAGGGAATCGGTATAGCTGTAGTTTAGCTGGACTGGATACGTCCCATTCTGAAGCTTTCCCGAGACTATTCGGATCACGATGATCTTTTGCTGGTCGACCGGCAAGAAGTGAATCGGAAAAGGGCCGCCAAGTGTGTCGTTGATGAATACGGAGATCAATCCTTTCGCCTGCGGGGCCTGAGCCGTCAGGTTCAGATCATAGGCTTGCGCACGAACGCTCTTCACCGTAGCCGTTTGATTGTTGTTTTGACCTTGGTTCATGCTGACGTAGGGAGACTGCGGCGAAACATTGACGTGAGGTACGCCCGCGTCTTTGAAGATAATGAAGGGGCCGGCAACAGCCAAAAAGAGGAATATGTAGACTCCCCCTTTCCAACGCGGATAGTTTTTGCTAATGAGGTCTCGTTCATGGTACACTGCCAGCATGGTCCCGATGGCAATGCCAAATCCTCCAACCAAACTGGCGATCAAAGACCAGTAAAGAAGCCAGTAGAGAAGAACGTACGTGGCTACTCCGACACTGACAAAGTGCCAGAAAGGATATGTTTCCTTGGTGTCGGTCTTTTTGTCGGTTTTTTCTCCGTAATGAACCAGCCCGTAGACAGCTATTGCAAGAGTTCCGACTCCAACGAATATGTTGGGAATGTACCGTGGATCCCAACTGAAGTTGGGATCTGTAACCACCCAATACGTAAGGAGTGGAACTCCACCTAGATCAAGGTAAGGAGCAATAGACTCGAGAAGGCTCTTTTGCGAATTCGTAGCCAAGTTCTGCGCGGCCGCAATTTTTGTTTCAGGTTATACGATATAACATGTTCGAAGGTTCATCCCGCGCGGGTGGCCTTCAAGATCAGCATGTCCAATTCATTGTTAAGATCCCTGTTTCTCCCGATACCATCCCACAGCTGCTCCACGAGTGACCATAGCTTAGTACGAATAACTCCACTAGTCTTTGACTGAACAAAGTGCTCTCCTCCGAAGATGACAATCATTGCGGTTATCAAAGCGAACCATGACCCTGACAAACCGAAGAGGCTGGGAGTCTTAGGACCCAATGAATCCGTAATGAGAAAGATGATGAAGCCCAGAATGAAGGGGATGACACGGTAACCAAACCGAAGGAATTTCATTCTTCGAAAGTTATGGTTGAGTTTCATGCTCCATTCTTCCAATCCCTTTAGCTTCATATCCATGGGCAAGAAAATAGTTAGGACTGTAAGATCGATGGTTACCTTGGATAAGCCGCTTCGCGCTCGCGATTCGAGCCGCTTTTGAATCTCTTTCATATCCCGCGAGGGGCCGGAGTACCGTCCGCCTCCAGTGCTTTCTTTCCACCACTTCTTCCTGAGGCTAATTTCAGCCTCCGTTCTCTTCTGCACCAGTTCAATCATCTTATCCCTCCTCTTCTGGGCCTCCCGATTCCATTCCTTGGTTAGTTCATTGACATACCATTCAACTCTGTACTGGTCCCTTTTGAGCAGGACTGGTATGAGATCGTCCTCGGTAATCAAATCGGTCTCCACAAGGACTGGTTTCATTGGTAAAAGATTATCCAATGCGGTGAGTTCGAAGACTCTTACCTATGCGAATTCGAAACCTGGGCTGGGCAGTCCGTGCAACTTCTATCGAGGTACTGCTAGTACTACCAGCAGAACCTTCTGATCACGCTCTAGTCCTGAAAAGAGAGGACTGCTAGGCACATTCCTATGAGCTGGCCTGGGCCTTTCAAGAGAATCAGAATCCTTGACGACTTCCTCGTAGTATTCGGCGGCAGGCCGGGTTTTGACACAAAAATTATTCTGAAACCGCTCAGGGAAGACTATCATTACACTTTCAGCATGAGGCATGGCTCGGATTGGTTTTCTCAGTCTAGGATTCCAATCGACTTTCACAAGACCTACGAAGGAACCGAGAAGGAGTACGAACCGATTGGTAAGGGAAGTTTCGACCTTAAGATGCTAACCGACCATCTTATGAAGAGCGCAAGGGTTGACCTACAAGAAGTTGACCTGAGGTCTCCCAAGTGGCGCAACCGTCATGTCATTACCTTTGATGAGCGCTTAGTCAATCTCATGATGGCAAAGGAGCTGAAGATAACAGCAGAATTTGCTGAGAACTTCTCACCTGTTCCCGTGACTAAACTGCAAGAGTCGGAATTTGGCATCGGGATGACGACGGGTAGAGTAGTCCCTGGAATGTTTGTCAAGGCAGCCGATAAGGCGTACGCGTTGGGTTTGCCTAGCTTCAAGGGATTCGAAGAGATACTAGAAGAAGCCATGGAGTTCGAGGATCTCACTCAGGAAGATGATGAGTACGAAGAGGATGGGGACGGTGAATCGGACGAAGACGAGTAATGCCTCACATTCGTACGAGTCTTAGCTGATTTGCCTTAGGAAGGCAGATCGGCTCGGCATAGTCTTGCACGATCTCTGCGACCGTGACTATAGCAAACTGCTTCTTCGATTTAAGAAGACCTTTTTCCTTCAGAAACTCATGATTGGCCAGTAAGTGGGGTGAAGATATTCCGAATAGAGAGGCTGCTGCGTACGTTCCCTGTGTCTGATTTCCCATCACAACGTAAAGAAACCTATCTTCTAGGAAAGCACCGCTCATTTTCAAAAATACTGCGGGGTCAGAAGTTATGATTCCCTTTTCATCGCGTCCGGTATCAAATCTCTCACCTGAAGTGCTCAAGGTCGAGTCATCATACGTGCTCTTGGGTTTCGCGCTGAAATGAAGAGGCCCCTTGGTTAAGACTTTTTCCGAAACCTTATTGAAGTCCGGGCCTCCGATACTAACTAGGTCGTTACCGAGCGACGCCCCATTTCTTCTGAGATACTCTTCGGAATTCACGACCTGAATTGATCTGTCAGGGTATACCCTACTGAGAGTCTGGACTATCTCGATCAAAGCGTTCGTGTCTCCATGCTGCATTGAATAGGAACTGGAGGCAGTGTCCAAGGGCTGATGTATGGCCCCACTGATTACCCAGATTGGTCGATCGCTCGGCCCCATTTCCCAGATGTCGGCCAAAGCTTCTCTGTTTCTGTGTTCGACGTTGAGTTCAGTCGAGAAACCGTCTATGCAATTCAGAACATAGATCGACTGCCAGTCCTCGCTCACTCCTCTCAAATACGCTTTGCCTGCAAGGGTGAACTTGTTTTTTATGGCGTGATCTCTCGCCAAGTTGTAGAAATCAGAAGATGCCGCAATTGTATCTGGAGGAAGATGGCCGATAATTCGAAACGCGCGATCGACAACGGTCCCGTTCGGATCACCGTTGGGTAGGACGTATATGTTCGAGCCATGATCCAAAACGCATTTGAACTGAATTCTGAGTTGCTTGGATGAGTAGTGCTCAGTGTTGATGTCACTGATTTTCTTGCAAAGAACTTCAGCAAACTTTACGAACTTGAGTGGTTGAGCCGCGTCTTCCTTGGCAAAGATCAAGGCACCGTCTCCTGTGAACTTAACAAATGGTCGTCCGAGTAATTCCCTCGCGGTGGTCTCGGTGAGATCCAGAAACGTATATTGTCTTTCGAACCAAATCTCCGGGGGTGGGTAAGATACTTTGAATTGGGTCGAGAACGCTAGGTCAACCACTGCAATTGTTCCGGAACACTTGGTTTTTGAGAGAAGGGTCCAGTTCCGTCTCAGAGTTTTGAGTAAACTAATCGCGTCGTGCATTTTTTCCGACTGCTATCGAATTGGTGAGCTTACGGTTTCGGAGCGACGAACTAGCCTTGTATTTTGGGGGACGTTCCTGGTCACTATAACTCCGGCACCGACGAAGGCACGGTTGGCAACCCTTACGTTTCCAACAACAATGGCATTAAAACCAATGATTACGTCGTCACCAATGTGAGGAGATGGTTTACACGGGAACTGCATGTTGTCCCAGTCATCGATTGCGTGACGAGGATATTTATGAACCAAATCTCCGAACATAGTCGTCCGGTTGCCTATGCGACTGCAATCGCAACAGAAGCCGCCAACGATCGATTTCTTCCCGATAACTACGTTGTCGTGAATACTTGCCCCGTACACGACCCGTGATCCGTCACCGATCAGGGTGTTGCATCCTATTCTTGAGTATTCGTCGATACCAACATCTGCACCAATCTGTGCCCCTTGACAGATCATAGTAAACGGCAGTATCTCTGTGCCTTCGTCGATCGTGGTTACCTTGGCCACTTTTGCTGCTTTGTCAAAGTCATACAGCGGGAACCCAATCATTGCAGGGGGCCAAATACGGACACGTTTTCCGGTTCGGACCTTCCCGTAATAGACCACGCCACTGTCATTGCGACTCACATTCAACTTGAATTAAGAATCCAGGATACAGTTTCCGAAATGACTTGGTCTTCCATTCCTATGAACTGGTGGTCGCAGGGATGAGAAATAAACAAACTCCTAGAGTTCGGTCGACCATATTTTTCGGACACAGAGAAGGGAACAGAGGTATCTTTTGTTCCGTGTATAGTTAGCACGGGAACATCGAGCTTCGACAAAAGAAGATAAGGCTTGATCGTCTCGAACTCTCTAACAAGAGGCCTCCCTATCTTGAAATCGGTCTCAGGTATTTGTGTAAATCCGCGAAGTTCGAGATTTCTATAGCCCTTTTCATTGAAGAAGGTTCGACCCCACGGCGTTTCCGCTTTCAAGAACGTCTTTTCGAAATCGAGAACTGGATTCCATAGAACAAGTTTCGCAACTTTCCCAAGATTCTCTGAAACGTAGATGATCGAGGATGCGGCTCCGAAGCTAGATGCTACGAACACATAACGGCCTGGTCTCTTCAACAACCCGTCAAAGACTCTTATGCTTGATGCCAAGTCGTCAAGCTCGCCTCGGATAGTGACGTTCTCGGATTCTCCTTCCGAGTCACCGTGAGCTCGAAAGTCAAATCTCATAACATTGAACCCCCTTTTGCTAAGCTCTTTACTCAGATTGACAAAACTACCGTCTTCATCTTTGTCGTTATTGAGTCCATGAACCAACACCGCGTCCTTTGTGTCGCGAGAGATGCGAGCTTGGTCGACTCGTCTCACCTTGGCAACAAGAGTAAGACCGTCCGAGTTCGGGTATCTGATTGTTTCTTCCGAGCTGTAGAACGATTTCTCAATCAAAGGTTGTTTCGAGTCCAATGCTTTGTTTCATCTTCTGTGGAATTGCAAGTCGGGAAGCGGCCTTAAGAATCCTACGCCACTCCGGCAATACTGCAAAATACTGTTCGAAGATAGCGGTCAAGAGTGAAGGTGAAATAGTCGATACATGACGAAGCAAGGCTGTCGCGATCGCAATGCCAATTCGATCCTGTTGCTGACGACACTTTTTGGCGATATCCTCAATCCACAAGACCCTGTCGGCGATAACCTGTATCCAGGCCTTCTCGTTGGTCAGAAGAGAAAAATTTCGACTAGGGGCCGCGTTCCAAACACCCTCAAGCAGCATCTCTCCCATTTCTTGCCGAATTGCCCTGTTAGACCCGTTGCGCAACAAAGAATGGTACGTTTGGTGGACAACTTTTGCCGGAGTCATTGCATAGCTCGCTTCCCTATGCATGAGGACCCATATCCAGTCTTCATTGTAGTAATTCAAGAAAGGCTCCATTACTGAGCCAAGCCGCAAGCCCATGAACCCACCTGAAACAAACTCAGAAAGTTCGGGGTCGCTTTGTCTCAGTCCAATGTGACCAATTATCGATTGATCCGCTAAACCGCCGATCCTCGCACCAACAAAATCGACATGCTCTAATATTCTGAAAGCCGCTTGCAATAATTTTGGATCCTTCACCGATACATCGTCGTCAACAAACAGTACTTTTTGGAACCCGATAACTTCGGAGAGCAGGAGCGCGTAGTTTCTCACAAACCCTGTGTTCCAGTACGTCGCTCCGAGAGGAGCTGTAAATGTGGGCACCGACGACCCAAAGCGGGCGAATGCGTTCATTACAACCGATTGTTGTCTGGGGCCGTGATACAACACGTCGGAAAACCTAGAAAGGGATCGAATTGATTTCCCGAAATTTGACCGCCGGGAATTATCGAGAACAATTTTGAAGGTGTCACCGCGGGCCAATTGACGAAGGTTAGAAAGCGCAGTCACGGGTCTGTCTCTCGTCAGGAAGATCACACAGGTGTCGAGAGACGAGCGACGCATTTAGTCGATACGAGCAATCGATGGATGTCAAAAACTCTGTGGCCAAGCAGTCGGATGTGCGTTATTTGAGTGCCCGATAACATTTCCGGTCAAAAAATGGCCGGAGCCTCGAAGACCGCGTTTCAGTCGTTCTTCGTATCAACACGTTCGACCTCCCTAACTAAGGGACTACGACCTAGTCCCCGCGTGGCTGAGTGTCGATGATTACGTAAGGAACTAGCTTTCCCCTGACGCTGGTTTTAGAGACCCATTTTTCATTTCCCTCAACCGCAAATACTCTGACGCTAAAGTCTCCGGGAACATCCCCGCTCGTGTAGACTTGACTGGACCAACTCTTGTCCGACAACGAGAAGGTCATTCCGGTCGCCCGCTGAGACTTGTTACCGAATGTGGTGACTGCCTCGACCTTTCCTCTCTCGACTGACGTCCCATCAGGCCGAATGATTTTGGCAGATAGTGTGAAAAACGTGCCCAATGCAACTACAGATGGGCTAATGTCGACTGTCATCGAGATTGCTCTTGGGAGCATCTTTTGTCGTTCTTCAAATTCACGGAGTATGTGGTTGCCAATCAGCCAGTACGATATGAAGGTCTCAATTTCATATGTGTCATGAGTATGATGGGGAGGATTGCGTTCGCCAAAATACCACTTTAGAAGGAAGTAGATGTATTCGGGATTCCCATTTGTTCCTGTGATAAGTCCAACATCTTCAAGAGCTTCCAATAGGCGCTGCCCAAAATTCCCTCCCTCTGCGAGTTTGTCGCCGGTGAATTGTTCGTAGATTCCTCTTAGCCGAACCTCTACGAGCTTGCTCATCTCTGCAAGCACAACGTCAGTTACTTTGCCATCGCTTATCCCGATCTGGAGTGTGTCCAAGACCTTTCGAGTCAAATCAACGTCTAATTGATCCTTGGGCATCGCATTCGCAATTTGGTCAAAAACTTCTTTGGGACTCAAGTGGGGAGAACCTGAACTTCTCCATGAACAGTTAGGACAACTCTCAGGCGGCGTCTCGGCACATCCACGGCGGCTTTCGAAAAAAAATCTCCCAATATTGGCGACTTGTCCGAAGTCATCAAATCGACGGGAAAGAAGCCTGGGGCGTTAGCTCCGGTGAGAAGGTAGGAATCTGTCTTCAAGACCAAGCAGGGCATGTATTCGTGACCCTTGCTGGCGAGGGCGTATGCTCGGTGATATCCGTTCTTTATCATGAAGACTCCTTGATAGTCAACTACAGAAATTTGCCTCAATCCTGTTCCGAAAAGAAAACCCACAAATTTCCTTTTTGTCTTGTCGTCTTCGCCTTGCACGTTTCCCAAAAGGCGTAGATCGAGATTTTCACTTACAACTGAGTATGTGAACGTATTCTGATTGAGCCCCATGAGAAATTCGCTTGTCTGTCCCTCCTTCGTTGGCAGACAGAATTCCATTGTGCTCTCAAGATCATCAGGAGAGGGAGTTCTCTCAAGGAGCACCTCTGCATATTCCAAATTCACATTTGGCTGGAAGCAATGCGTGTTCTTAATCTCGACCATGCCGAAAGACCATGATTTCATGCCCGTGGTGATTTCCTGAAAGCTCGGGTTCTCAGACACCCTTCGAATGTGGTCTTTGAGAGCGTCGGGCATCTCCTTGATTCGTGGGCGTACATTGTGACGTCCGACAATTCCTTGAACGTGAGCGATCGCGTCATTCACCTTTCTCGCTAGGTCTTCCTCTACCTCTTTGGGGAGCTGAAGCCCCTGTGACCTAATGTAATTGAGAGCTTGAGGTTCGTCAAAGAATCCAAGGAGTGCTTTCCATTGTATCGCGTTGCGAACCGAGCCTTCCACGGTCAAATGACCTCTGAGAGGTTCTTTTGGCGCGGTAGTTACGCGTTGCTTCAATCCCATTTGTCTCAGAGTGACTTTGGCAAGGTGAAACGTCCGTAGGGCCCACCGTACAACCCCGATGTTTATCAAGTAACCACGGCATGTTCCAAATGCGGGAAGTCAGCCACCGAGGTAGAAAGAGAGCTTAAGCAGGATGGTATGATTTGAGTGTCGCATCCTTCGAAGCTTGACGAGTGGAGCACACGAAGGAAGCTCATAGACAAAGCTCTGCTGGAAGCTGGCTGGAAACCGATTATCGACTTTGCCAGCTTTGCCAAGGGCGTCCGTCAAGAGACACTTGCTGTAAGAGAATACGAGACGGCGGAAGGTCCGGCGGACTATCTCCTCTTTCAAGGCGGCAAGGCAGTCGCAGCTGTCGAAGCCAAGAAACTAACACTAGGTCCCCAAAATGTCCTTTCGCAAGCCCAGCGTTACGCGAGAGGGTTCCGTGACGGAAAGTTCGAATTCGGAGAGTTTCATCTTCCCTTCATTTACTCGACCAATGGAGAGGCGATTTGGTTTCAGGACCTCAGAGAGCAACGAAGTAGATCGAGACAAGTTGCGAAGTTTCACACTCCGCGGGCATTGTCAGAGTTTCTATCAATCGATAGAGTAACAGCTGCCCACTGGCTGGCGAGTAACCATAACGACAATCCTTTCCTGAGACCATATCAGAGGGAAGCGATTGAATCAATCGAGAAATCTCTCAGCTCTGGAAAGCGGCGGATGCTTCTGGCGATGGCTACTGGAACCGGCAAAACATTTGTAGCAATTTCACAAATCTATAGACTTTTGAAGTCTAAGACAGCCAAACGGATACTTTTCCTCGTTGACAGAAGAGCTTTAGCGGCTCAAGCTGTAGGTGCCTTCGCAGCGTTCGAGCCAGAGCCAGGCCTCAAGTTTGACAAAATTTACGAGGTCTATACTCAGTTCTTTCGAAAGGAGGACATGCCTGAGGATTACAAGATTGATCCGCGAAAGATGCCTCCAAACTATCTTACTGATCCTCAGCCCGAACATACTTTCGTTTATGTGTGCACTATTCAGCGAATGCGAATCAACCTCTTCGGGAAAGAAGGCATGTTCTCTGAGGCATCGGGGGAGACAGAGGTCGAAGAGGATGCAGACAAGCTTCCAATACCAATCCATGCTTTTGACGTTGTAATTGCGGACGAGTGCCACCGAGGCTACACCTCCACGGAGGAAGGAAAATGGCGACAGGTGCTGGACCACTTCGATGCGGTAAAAATTGGATTGACGGCAACGCCCGCAGCGCACACGACATCTTACTTCCGAGACATTGTCTACCGTTATGATTACGAACGTGCGGTAAGAGAAGGTTACTTGGTTGATTACGATGCCGTTTCGATAAAGTCTGACATCACGATGCAAGGGCTGTTCTTGAAGGAAGGAGAGCAGGTCGGAGTCGTCGACACAGAGAGCGGGAAGGAGTCGTTTGACGTTCTGGAGGACGAAAGGGAATACGACACTTCAGACATTGAGCACAAGGCGACCGCACCAGACAGAAACAGGAAGATAGTCAAGGAATTCGCACGATATGCGCTTCAGCAAGAGAAGGAGTTAGGTCATTTTCCCAAGACGCTTGTTTTCGCGATTAACGATTTGCAGCCTCGGATTTCTCATTCGGACATGCTTGTCGACATGCTAAGAGACGAATTTGGGAGAGGTGATTCATTTGTCGAGAAGATTACCGGTAGTCCTACAGTCGATCGACCGCTTAAGAAGATTAGACAATTCAGGAACAGACCTCTTCCTGCGATTTCGGTTACCGTTGACATGCTCACGACTGGGGTCGACATTCCGAAACTAGAGAACTTAGTTTTCCTCCGACCTGTGAAATCAAGAATCTTATTCACGCAAATGCTTGGACGTGGGACAAGAAAATGCGAGGAGCTCAACAAGACCCACTTTACCGTTTACGACTGTTTCAATGGAACGCTGCTGGAATACTTCAGGAAGGCGACTGACTTTACTGAAGAACCACCGACCAAGCTGACTAGAACGGTGAAAGAGATTGTCGATGCTATCTACAACAACCAGGACAGAGACTATAACGTTCGCGCTTTGGCGAAGCGACTGAGGAGAATTGAGAAGAACATTTCGGCCGAGGGCAGGGACCGTTTCATGGAATTCGTGCCCGAGGGCGATATTGGGGCGTTTGCTCAATCACTGCCAACGGACGTCTCTCGTGATTGGGCTGGCACGATGAAAATACTCAGGAGCCAAGAATTCCAAGACCTTGTGGTGAATTATCAGAGGGCACCTAAAACATTCGTTGTAGCCTATGAAAGGGAAGACATCGTCAGTTCAGAATACATTTTCAGAACTTCAGACGGCAAAGAGCTGAAGCCTGGGGACTATTTAGTTGCATTCGAACGCTTCGTGAGAGACAATCCGGATCATGTCGAAGCACTGGGCATCCTCCTTAACAAGCCCTCGCAATTTCACCTCAAAGAACTAGGTGAACTAAGGAAGAAGCTGGCCTCAAGACCCGAACGATTTACGGAAGAGAATCTGCGACGCGCCTATCAGAACGACTTGGCCGACATCATATCGATTATTCGTCATGCTGCAAACGGAGAACCTTTGCTCACCGCCGAGGAAAGGGTCGATCAGGCGATTGCTAAAGTGAAAAAGGGAAGAAAGTTCACAAGTGGACAGGAAGAATGGCTTCAATACATTCGAGACCATCTTCTGAGAAATCTCGTCATCGAGCATCAAGATTTCAACTACATTCCATTTTCAAGACATGGCGGCTGGCAAGTGGCCAATCAAGTGTTCGAAGGGAAACTGCAGCCCCTTCTTGAAACAATCAACGTTGAGATGGTGACAATATGAGCGAAGTGGTTGGGAAACTCTGGGGATTCTGTCATACACTGCGGCATGATGGCATAGGATACGGTGACTACATAGAGCAGCTAACGTATTTGCTTTTTTTGAAACTTGCAGAAGAGAAGGGCGTCAAGCTTCCGAACGGTTGCTCTTGGCCAGACCTGAAGAAGGAATCTGGAACAGAGCTGCTCGACACTTACATAGAAATTTTGAGAACATTAGGACGACAGAAGGGAATGCTCGGGGACATCTTCGCTGGTTCTCTCTCGAAATTCCGTGAGCCCGTCAATCTGAAAAAACTCATTATGCTAATTGACGAGACTCAATGGACAGCTCTCGACGTCGACATCAAAGCAGACGCCTACGAAGGATTGTTGCAGAAATACGCTGAAGAAGAAAAGGGAGCAGGACAGTATTTCACTCCTCGAGAAGCGATAAGATGCGTTGTTAGATGCATGAGACCGGACATCAAAGCCAGCAAGGATTTCACGATTCATGATCCAGCTGTGGGAACTGCGGGTTTTCTAATCGGTGCCTACGAATGGACAATGAAACAGACCAAAGAAGGAGCTCTGCTGAGCAGAGAAGAACGAGACAGACTGCAGAATAAAACGTTCTCTGGAGGCGAAATTGTTCTCGACACAAGAAGACTTGCGTTGATGAATTTGTACCTGCATGAGATTGAAGCTGACATTTACTACGGCGATTCTCTCGCTGAGGGGCCTCAGGTTTCCAAGCGATACGACATTGTTATGACCAATCCTCCGTTCGGAACGAAGGGCGCTGGTCAAGCTCCGATACGTGACGACTTCACTGTCAAGACGGCTAACAAACAACTCAACTTTGTCCAACATGTAATGACGATTCTCAAGCCCGGAGGAAGATGCGCAATGGTTGTTCCTGACAATGTGTTGTTCGAAGAGACAGCGGGCAAGGAAGTCCGTAAGTTGCTGATGGAGGATTGTTGTCTTCATACGATATTACGATTGCCGATTGGAACGTTCACTCCCTACTCACCTGGAGTCAAAGCGAATATCATATTCTTCACTAAGGGAGAGCCAACGAAGGAAGTGTGGATCTATGACAACCGTGCTAATATTGAGAAAGTCGCTATTCGTCATCCGTTGACCGCCGATTATTTTACTGACTTCGAGAAATGCTATCACGCAAGACCGCGTAAGGAAACGGAGCGATTCAAGAGATTTACTCGAGCAGAAATCGCAGAAAGAGACGACAACTTGGACATACTTTGGCTCAAAGAGGAGAACCCAGAAGGGGGCGAGAAGCTTGCCGAGCCCGAGGAGCTCATTGCAGAAGCGACAACGCAGCTGCAGACGGCTATAGACGCAATTGAGGAAGTGGCTGTTATCCTATCCAATTCCAAAAGGTCCAGAAGTCGTGCTAAATGAATGACACAGTGCCTTATCGGATTCCGCAGACATGGCAGTGGGCTGAGCTTGGCGACATCGCTGAAATCGTTCGAGTACAAGTAAATCCGCAACTGAAGCCTCGGGACAAATTTAACTATCTCTCGATTGAAAATGTGGAGGCGAACACTGGCGAACTCGTGAATTTTACGCCATCTCTTGGTAAGGGGATCAAAAGTGCAAAAATCGCATTCACGACAGGCGACATCTTATACAGCAAACTTCGTCCGTATCTGAACAAGGTTCATCTACCGATTTTTGACGGAATTAGTGCAACTGATCTGATACCGATAAGGCCCCTGGGCAGAATTCAGAGAGAATATCTGGGCTACTTCCTGCGGACCGCATTTGTCGTTGAGTATGCTAATCAGAAGACGAGAGGCATTCAACTACCGCGACTTCCAGTCGATGACTTGTTGAAACTCCCCGTGCCAGTGGCACCTATCCCCGAGCAGGGGACGATTGTCGGTAAGATCGAAAAAGGGCTTGTTGAGATTAGGGCTGCAAAGCGAGCCCTGCGAAAAGTTCGTGACGTCATCAGGCAATTTCGTCAATCTGTTCTCGCCAGAGCATTCCGTGGCGATCTAACCGACCGTGAGCCAAGTGATGAACCTGCTGAGAAGCTTCTCGAAAAAATGAGACAAGAGCATCGAAGAGGGTCGGAAGAGCGTCTGCAGATGAAAGCGAAGGACCCGAAGAAGTACGGGTACGAGTCCCAATCTATGGATGTTCTCAGACTTGGAGAGTTACCTCGAGGTTGGGTCTGGACTACCATTGCAGAACTTACTGACAGTTCCTTCTATGGACCTCGATTCGCAAGAGACGAGTACACGCAGAATGGGGTTGTCACCATCAGAACTACAGATATCACAGATAGGGGGGAGATAGTTCTGAACAACCCTCCTCGAGTTCCCTTGGATAGGGATCAAATAGAGCATTTTGGCTTGAGGGATGGAGATCTGCTCGTAGCAAGAAGTGGTAGCATAGGGAAGTGTAGCATTTTCGAGCCCCTCGGCGAACCTGCCATTCCTGGGGCGTATCTCATCCGTTTCAGACTTTACTGTAGACTACTGCCACCGAGATATGTGCTCTATTATCTGCTGTCCCCAATGGGGCAATCGCTTCTCACTGCGGCTGCAACCGCCGTAACGCAGGCTAACATAAATGCCGAGAAGATTCTACATTTTCCCATACCGATAGCACCTGAGCATGAAATGAGACGGATAGTATCCAGGATTCAGATTGCTCAAACAGGAGCAGACACCGTGGAGGAGCAGGTCAAGACGACCACGGCCAGCACTACTCTACTCGAACAGTCTATCCTACATTACGCTTTTCGCGGTGCACTGGTGCAACAAAACCCTGAGGACGAACCCGCTTCAGTTCTTCTTGAAAGAATACGAGCTAGCCGGACAGCAATGGGCAGGAGGGAAAACCTCAAACGATTCTGGAGATAGCAAGCCCTTCAAGAATTACCCTAAAGCTTGACATGGTCAACCAAGCTTTACTATGATTGAAATCAAACCTCGAAGACTATCCAAGTATCTCTCCAGCATTGTTTCCCAAAGTTCTTGCCAATCCGGAGGTATGGAAGTGAATCCGAAATAGCTTAGCGCGTCAAGCAGAGCTGGATCGCTACTGTGAACGGGAAACTTCTTGCTCCTCAGCGTCCTAATCATCTTGAGATTCTTTACTATATCTTGTCGTCGATTTGACGATTTCTCCGGGCCGACAACATGTTAGATCGCTTGACCAGATGAGCCGCAAAAGGCAGGCAACTCTTGTGAGTGATTTGCTCCCACATGGACTTAGTCATTACTGAAAATTTGGGTACTCTACTGCCGCAATCAATAGTTTGGTCGACCATTTCTGAGATTTTGACCCTGTCGCCGAAACTACTTGCGAAGCCGTAAATGGTCTGGGAGAAGGGCTCGACATATCACAATAAGCCATGAAATCGATAGGAGTACTGAATAGTTGAATAGCGTAGGAAATTATGAGTCTCGATCAAGATTGGAATGAGAACACTGGCAGAAGCCATTTTCGTGGGGCTAGAGAGCTGGTTAAACAGGGCAGTTCAACCTCTCCCAGATAACTCACGATTCCGAAGCCGCCCGCATTCGCTACTTCTAACCTAGATTTCTCATAGAGTCCAGTATTCACATAACATAAGACGTCTAGGTGTCATACGCGCGGGAATCATTTTTTAGAAAAGTCGAAAATCGCAATCAGCTTCGAAAAACCGCGGTTTTGTACAATTCTCTGAACATGGCGTCGCATAAGGTTGTATACTTTTAGAGTTCTAGAACGTCTAGAATCGGAAGAAATGTCTAGAATCAGGATGAAGATTTCCCCGCTCTAGACGTTCAGGCCACCGGTCTAGAGGTGTCTAGATTCGATCAACTTGCGCGTAAGCTTACGGTATTCCTTGTTGAGGAGAACATAATCCCGGAATCGGAGCCAATCTATCTCAAGGTGGTGATCGGCCGCAAAATCATGGTGCGCCTCATCCATACATGCGTCACAGAATTCTATTTCATCGTGATTTTGCTTTTGCACTTGGAAGGCCTCAATGGCAGGTCGCATTCTTTCTAGAGTGGTCTCCGCTTCGCTGAACTCGTTAGTGTCCCCACCTTGTTCACGGAACAGCTTCATGTAAGCATCCATGTGATGGATTTTGCCCGGGAGGGCTTGAATCTGTCTCCTGAGCAGCTCCCGTCTTGCTGCAAAATCTGCTGCACCAACCTCACTCTCCCTTTGGAGGGCAAGCCAATCCCGTATCATCTCCCTCTGTACCTCGCTTATCGATTTTCCTAACCTTTTCCGCTTCAAATTGAATTCTTGGAAAAGATCGTTGGGCACCAAGGCCGTCATGACCCTGTTTGCCCCATGAGTCCGACCATTTTCATCATTCATCTGGGTTACCCGGCGACGCCTTCTAGGAGATGCCAGCGGTTGCGGGTGCTAGGTCTATAGTTGAGGATTAGCAGTTCACTGCGTGTGCGAGGGCCCGCATTATAGCTTGTCAAGGGACGATACAATCGGAACTTCTTGATATGGAACTTTGACTTTGGGAATGCGCGTCGCACCTCAGGCGTGTTTGGATAGCTCAACATTACCTTCCCCTTGGCCATGTCGATTGCGGTTCGGACATCTTGGACGGACGGTATCCCGTGGCCGCCATAGTCGACGAACTTGTCCCTAGGGTTGGGATAGGGCGGGTCAAGGTAGAACACAGTGCTCGGTGAGTCATACTTCCTCATCGTTTTCCTGAAGTCGGAATTCAGTATGATGGTCTTCCTAAGCCGTTGCCAGTAATCGTCATACCGTTCTAGTTGCTTCCTTATGATGGCGCTGCCGCGTGCGAAGCTCTGACCATGGCCTCCGAAGCTTTTCTGCTGTAGTGCGAGGAACTCAGCGGGGCTACGCCGATTCTCAGGCTTGCTCCGGATAATATCGAACTCATGCTTCGAAACGTCCGGCTTGAGATCCTTGATCGGCTCTCCTGCCTTGACTTTTCGGAAGAATCGGACTACGTCTGCACGCTTGTCGGCCAGAACCTCCTTCTCGCTGGGAGGTTTTGCGAGGGTAACACTTGCTCCCCCCGCGAAGGGTTCTACCCAGGTCTTGTTCGCCGGTATGTAGCTAACTATTTTCCTGGCTACTCGCGACTTTCCCCCGAAATACTTGAACAAAGGAAGGAGAGGTCGATAAGACGGTTTACGTTTGACTTGGCGAAAACTCAAGCTCGCTCCTAGTAAAAAGCCCAGAATCCATGGTTTCCCTGCTGAATTCACCCTTTCAATAGGACCATGAACTTAGGCCGAGGAAATTGTCCTCGAAATGCTGAGCGAAAACCCTCATAATGCCGGATTTCGTTCGCCGAGAAATAACGGGAATTTTGGTTAGCGGTGGGTTGACGGCTGGGAATACTTCAGGGCATCGCGGACTCCACCGGGGCCCCTGACCTCCTCATAGAGCGCATCCACTTGCTGCTGCCACAGTCTGTCGTCGAGACCGACAGAGGATCTCTCAGAGAAGAGGAACCAGATTATTGGTTTTGTTCCATAACTGCACCGTATTATCGGAGTTTCCGTTTCTGTCTGACGACCTAACTCCACGTAGACTTGGCGGTCGATTACTTGACAATCGGCCCTATCTGCATCAACGCGGCTGTCGTATACTGTCCTTAGTAGTCCAAGCCGTAGATAGCACCACTTCTTGCCCACAGAATTGCCTTTTGGGTGATAAAAGTAGCTGTAACGTTTCGCAGCCCGGCCCTTTCCGACAGACTTCTTGTAGCTTCCTGAGCCTGGTTCACCACACACGGGACATTTCAACCCCTTACTCGGTCGAGGCATATAGTTGTTTACCTAAGGATAGGTAAAAATCTTTCCAAAATTCCGCTTGTTTTCCTATAACTCTCGCGATAACTATCGCGATAATCTCGTGACTAGAAATTTGATTCCGTGGTTGCCATAAATCATCCTGGTAATTACGGGTCCAGACATTTGCGTAATTACAAAGACCCGAAAGGTCGATCATTATCGCATTACCTTTCCTGGCCGGGACCTTTCGAGAGGAATTCGCTCGTTCTCTACATTTTTCTGCCGTGAAGACCCGTGTCAGAAAGAACTCAGGCGGAAACCAACCGTGCTCTGAACCAGGGAGAAGTTGTCTTCGTTCGCTACCGCGACCACGTTTTGTTCAAGGATGCCAACGCGTCGGACTACCAGCCTTGGACCCGCGAGACGGTAGGGTGGCTCGACCAGGTAGGCGACGACTACGTTAGGATCGTCTGGGAACGCTACTGGGACAAGACACTCCAGCCAGAAGCCAGGCTTCGATCCACAGGCATCTCCATTTGCAAGAGAGACATTGTAGAGCTTTGGAAGGTTGCGTAACCTTGGGGCGCTTCGAGCATCGGGCTAACCTCACGGCTATCCTTATATTTGACCACCGACGTGCTAACGTCGGAAAAAACATTGCAAACAGAACCAGCAACAATGACAACTGAACTCCTACTCCCACAGAAACATCTCGAACTGGGAAAACTCCAATTCCTCGAGCAGCTGGGCCGGATGGAAGCGGGCTGGATCACCATAGAGCGTAGCTTGAAAGGCTACCGGTTGAAGACACCTGTCAGAGTCGCCCTGGACAAGGTCTTGTCTCTAGGCTCGCAAAAACTAGCCGAGTACGTCATCAGCAGTCTCGTCTGCCAGCGGCCTAGACTGATACCCTGGGTCCTGGAGAACAGGAGCCTTGTCGAACTGGCGAACTACATGCTACGGGCCGGGTCCGGTAGCAAGATGGGTTTCTTCGGCTACACTAACACAGTCAGTCTCTACTCTCACAGGCTCAACACAAGCCCGGACCAGCTAATAGCTGATGTTAACTCTGAAGGAGTCCCCGACCTGTTGAGGGTCGAGAAGCACAGAGGATTTCTCCAACAATGCATCAACGAGCTCCAGGACGCGAACAGGTCCCCGGGCAGAATCCACGGCTACGCTCGACAGATCCGAACCTTCTACCGCGTCAACGGAGTAGAGCTGCCCAAGCCGAAATATCTTCCCAGACCAAGGGTCGTTAGCAAAGATCGGAGCCCAACGCAGGAAGAACTGCAGAAACTACTTGACATGGGAAGCCCTAGGGAGAGGGTCATCGTCTCGCTTCTCGCTCTTGGAGGATTCAGAGAAGGGACCCTTTCACAGCTAGAAATCCGGCACATCAAAGAGGACTTCGAGAAAAACATCGCACCAGTCCACGTCAAGATCGAGGCTGACGAGACCAAAGGACAGTATGGCAGCTACTCCACATTTCTCTCTGCTGAAGCGATCGAGTACATCAAGGTCTACTTGGAGCAGAGGAAGAATGGAACAGCAGACGACGGCCATGGCCACATGATTCTCCCGGAAGAGCTCCGCGATACTTCACCGTTGATCAGGGACTCCCAATCCAAAAGACCACGCCCGATCGGCGAGAAGCAAGTCTACAAGTTGCTCCACAACCTCTACCACAAAGCTGGCTTGTTGAGGAAGAACAAGAACGGAGGCTACGAGCTCCGAGTCCACTCCATCCGGAAATTCTTCAAGACCCAGCTCATCTCGCTTGGAGTCGGAGAAAGCTACGTCGACTTCTGGATGGGTCACGTTGGCGACACATACCATGATATCGAGATGAAAGGGGTCGAATTCCTCCGCGATCTCTACGCGAAAGCCGGACTATCCATCAGACCACGAACAACCAGCAACAAAGTGGACTTGTTGAAACAGATGGCCCGTACCGTCGGCGCCTCGCAAGACGACATCATGACCGCATTGAAAGACTTAGCTGAACCGCACAGGATCCAGACGACCCCAGAGCAGCGAGAGGACCAGACAATCCAGGCACTGACCAGACTCTTCGTCGAGAAGATCAGCGACCGTCTAAAACGCAGCCCCGAAAATCCCGAATCTCCGATAATTCACGGCTGAACTGGTGGGCCCGCCCGGATTCGAACCGGGGACCGTCAGGTTTCCCGAACTTGGGGCTATGAGCCTGCCGCTCTTTCAGTTCTTCAACCTGAAGAAAACCTAGCTGAGCTACGGGCCCTCCAAGAAAACCGCTCGCACAACCCGAATTCTTAATCCTTTAGTGCGGGAAAATTCGCCTCCTAATTTGCTTCAACTTAGAGTTTGAGCGGTGGACACCGACGTTACTTCCCGTTGGCCAGAAACTGGCAGCATGGTCAGTGATTCTGCGCTTCCCGTTTTCGAGTAAAAGCGGGAATCTAAGGTATTTTTTCCAAATTGTCCTAACGTCGCGAGTGCGATTGTGGCTGTCGTGGAAAACGTGTAATAGTGAAAGGGGAACTCATGGGACTCGTCCAATCTTCTATTCCAAGAGTTTGAGTTCCTTGTCCAACAATTCCAATGTCCCCGGAATGTCTCGTTCCAGAATATTGAGTCTGTCCGCCAACGTCTGATCAACTCTCGTTCTATATTGCCTCCAACTATCGTCAGCGATGGTTCCGAGCATCGAAATTGATTTTGCCGCAAGTGCCTCCGCAAACTGTAAGTTGAGGTAGATATTTGATAGCGAATTTCTAACGTTTTGTTTGAGAAGTAAAAGGCTACCGCTGTTCACTGCGCTCTGGTATGCCGACTTTCGAAATATTGCAACAATTATGCTACTAGGGCCAAGCTGGGACCTGTTCGCTTTGACGTCATCGGAATTTTTCTGAATCTCGGTCTGAAGGGCCGAAATGATTCGTCTTTGAATATCCTTTTCTCTAGGCGTTTCCTTCGCCTTTCGTCCCAAAAAGTGAGAAGGAAGGCAACTGCGACCCCTCCGAGTGTTGCTAGGAAGTTGAGAATGAACCCAACCGCGAGTGAAAGTGCGTCCGCTCCCGCTGTGGTGGAAGCATTGACACTCAAGCTGGTTGAGCGATGACGACAGGATGCGATTAAGGCTTGTCTACTGGTGTTCAACAAGAGTTTTCTGAGTGACCTATTTTCTTAGGGACTATTGGTTTTGATCCGCTGAATCCGAGGTGGCCTCTCGCCGGGCGGTCCTCATCTTTTAATAAACGGGTTCTTTGGGTTTGTCGGTTGCCGCCGGCTGTATACGCGGGCCGCCGTTCCCTCAGAGGTTTGGGGGCGCGAGCTCAGTGGTAGAGCAGCGGACTCGGCTCGTGGCTGAGGCTGAAGCTGTTAAAGTGGAAGGTCCACTGTAGCAACCCGTTGGTCA
>Ga0137396_10000173_pt1 | contig 27007 bp, 23 predicted proteins | sample czc16metaG_FD_108284 | JGI IMG/M metagenome (GOLD analysis project Ga0137396, IMG submission 108284) | Vadose zone soil microbial communities from Angelo Coast Range Reserve, California, USA - czcobulk3.16 metaG | ecosystem: Environmental > Terrestrial > Soil > Vadose zone | place: USA...
GCAGCGTCATCGCGAGGTGCTCGGCGATCTCGAGGCGCGCGAGCGCCTCCTCCACGCTTCCCCCCACCGCGAGGGCGCCGTGGTTTCTCAGGATGAGGACGTCGCACGCGGGCGCGCCTTCGGCGCCGCTCAGCGCGGCCGCGACGTTTTTCGCCAGGGTCTCCGTTCCTGACGGGGCGTACGGCACGACCGAGAGCGCGTGGATCGCGTCCCGCGCCTCATCGATGGCGCGCACGTTGGGCGCTTCGCCGCGGACCGCGAACGCGGAGAGGCCGGGAGGGTGCGCGTGCACCAGAGCCTCGATGTCGGGACGCGCCGCATAGGCGGCGAGGTGCGTCCTGTGCTCGGTCGATGCGGCTGCGCGCCCCTGCGAATCGATCGGCTCGCCCAGAGCCAGGTCCACGAAATCGCGCGGTGTGAGGTCCCCCTTGCGTCTGCCGCGTCGCGTGATCAGGATCCGGTCCGGCGTGATCCGGGCGCTGAGATCCCCCTCCGAGGCCACAAGCATCCCGCGCCGCTCGAGCACCCGGCCCGCGCGCATCAGGTCGGGCGCGCGGGCGGCCCGCAGCGCCTGGACGCGGGCGGCCGCGGCGGCCTTCCCGACGCCCGAGCCGATTCCCGACTCGCGCCGCTCACCCGCGCCGCCGTTCCCGGCGGACCCCGAGCTTCGCCTAGATCTCGGCAAGGGCTCCGCTCTCCAACGCGGTGATCGCCGCCGGCAGGGCGCGCAGGATGTCGCCCGCGATGAGCCCGCGCATGCCGAGCCTCCGCGCCGCCACGTCGCCCGCGAGTCCATGGATGTAGCAGCCGAGAGCGCCGGCCTCTTCCGCATCGACTCCTTGAGCGATGAGCCCGGCGATCGCCCCGGTGAGCACGTCTCCCGCACCCGCCGTCGCCATGCCGGGATTGCCCGTCGCGTTCAGGATCAAGGGCTCCGCGGGGATGGCCGTGATCATGGGGGTGCTCTTCAAGCACACGATCGCGCGGGTCTCGTCGGCGAACCGTCTCGCCCACCCGGCCGGGTCGCGGGCGATGTCCGCTACGGAGTGGCCGCTCAAACGGGCCGCCTCCGCATAATGGGGGGTGAGCACGAGGGGCCCGTGCATGCGATGCACGCCCCTCCCCTCGAAGGCGTTCAAGCCGTCCGCGTCGAGCACGATCGGCGCTTCGACGCGCTCCAGCAGCTCCCGCGCCAGCTCCTGCGTCTCCGAATTCCGCGAGAGGCCGGGCCCGATGGCGACCACGTCGGCGCGGATCGCTTCCGCGAGGATTTCATCCCGGGCGCCCAGGGCGAGCGTCCGCTCCGGCGTCTGGGGAAGCCCCCGTTTCACGACTTCCGCGACGCGCGACTCGAGCGCGTCCACGCAGCTTTGCGGAACCGCGGCAATGACGTACCCCGCCCCGACGCGGAGCGCCGCTTCGCCCGCCATTCCCACCGCGCCCATCATGCCGGCGCTTCCACCCACGAGAAGAACGCGTCCGACCGAGCCTTTGTGCGCGTCCATCGGCCGCGATGGGAGAAGCGTGCGCGCCCATCCGGGGTCCGCGGTCAGCATGCCGGGGATCATCTCGTCGATGACCGATTGGGGGATGCCGATGTCCGCGACCTCGACCAGGCCCGCGCTGCTGCGCCCCGGCTCGATCGCGAGCCCTCGCTTCGGAAGCGCGAGCGTGACCGTGAGGTCCGCCTTGATCGAGGGGTTCTCCCGGTATCCGGTCGTCGCGTCGATGCCCGATGGGATATCGATCGACGCGACCGGCTTCTCGCAGCGCTCCGCCATCTCGATCGCCGCCGCCACCGCTCCGCGCGGGGCCCCGTGGCTTCCCGTTCCGAGCAGCGCGTCGACGAGGAACATCGCCTCGTGCGCGGCGAAGGCGGCCTCGCTTCCGGGCCCCCAGGCGCGCGGATCCGGGAGGAAGGTGACGGGAGTGTGCACCTTCTCGCAGGCCGCGAGGCTCGCGGCGGCGTCGTCGGAGAGGGCCCCCTCCTCGGCGGCCACCAGGACCCGGACCGTGAACCCCTCGGCCTTGAGGTGCCGCGCGCAGACGAACCCGTCGCCCCCGTTGTTCCCGCGGCCCGCGAGAACGATCACGCGCCCGCGCGGCGGTCGCGCCGCCGTGGCGGGACGCCGGCGCAGCCGCCCGGGCTTCGCGGCGGTGACGCCGCGCCACCAGGCGATCATGGCGCGCGCGGATTCCTTTCCGGCGCGCTCCATCAGGTCGTGCGAATGAATTCCGCGGCCCGAGATCGCGGCGTGATCGATCGCGGCCATCTCGCTCGCGGTAACCAGCCGCTGCCCGCTGGGCAGATGCACGTCAGTCCTCGACGAGCACGACCGCGACGGCGTGTGTAGGCGCGTGAGAGAGCGAGAGATCGACCCGGCGCGCTCCGACGAGCTGCCTTGCCGAGCCGTGGAGGAGGACGCTCGGCCTGGGACTCTCGCCCCGGACGACTTCCACCTCGCGCCAGATCGAGACGCGGCCGACCTTGAGCGCCTTGGCGAACGCCTCCTTCGCGGCGAAACGCACCGCGAAGGACTCGGCCGCGCGCGCCTTGGGACTGCAGTAGGCGATCTCGGTCGGAGTGAAGACCTTGTGCAGGAAGCGCGCGCCCCAGCGGTCGATCGCGGTCGCGATCCGGCCCACTTCCACGATGTCGATGCCCACCGAGACCATCTAGGCCCGCCCGCGCCCCGCCGCAAGCGGAGCGTTCAGCCGGTCCACGATTTCCACGAGCTCGTACACGTCGTTCAAGTCGAAGTCGGCGCCCGAATGCACGGTGCCGAACGTATCGCCATAGCGCGCGAACGCGGTGCGGATCCCGAGCTTCGCGGCCCCCACCACGTCGCGCTCCGGCCAGTCCCCCACCATGATGGCCTCGGCCGGGCTGACGCCCAAGAGCTCGAGCGCGCGCTCGAAGGGCTTGGGACTGGGCTTTCGCTCTCCGGTGTCCTCGAAGGCTACGACCGGATCGAAGAGGTGCTGGAGCTGGAGCTGGGCGAGGCGCATCCAGGCCTGAAGCCGCGGCGCGTCCGAAACCACGGCGAGCCTGAGTCCCCGCTTCAGGATTTCCATCAGCGTGAGGTTCACGTGCGGATAGAGCACGAGGTAGGAATCGCGCGCGCGGCGGTAGGCCACGATGGCGCTTGTCAGGAGCTTGTAATCGATGCCCCCGAATTCCTCCTTGAGGAAGAGATCGAACACTTGTTGATACTCGATCCCTTCGCGGTCGTACACGCGGTAGATCTTCTCCGAGGTTTCTTCGCGGGTGAGCTTGAGCCCAGCGTCGATCATCCCGTCGACCGCCGCGTCGATCGCGGCGCGCTTCATCTTCATGAAATCGGTGAGGGTGTTGTCGAGATCGAAAATGACGGCTCGGATCACGGGGTTCTACTCCTCAAACGCAAGACGCCGAAGGGGAGCGGTTCGGCTAGGCTCACCGATCGGCGTCGAGCGCCCGATTCGGGCGTTATCCTTCACGCATGGTACGTGGCTATTTCTGCGATTGGCCTACCATCTTGCCCAGACTGATCTCACCATTGTCGATGCGAACGTTGAACCCGCAAGTGGGATTCGTGCAGACCCAAGCTTTGAAGGTGATCGGGGCGCCGTCCCTGCCGTAGTCCGAAAGCGGGATCAGGACTCCGTTATTGCATTTTCGGCAGTCGGGTAGCTTTGCTTCCATGACCCGGCTTCCTCCCCTCCGCACATTGCCGCGTCACACCCGGGAGATCTCAGCCCCTAGGCGACCATCTCATCGATAGTCCGGCCCGGCGAAATCGGGTGTCAAGTCAAATTACGATTTATCAACAGACTGGCTGCGCTATCATGCGCCCGATTCCACCTGAGTGTCGCGAATCTCCCGTTCGGACCGCACCCGAGGCCCGTCGATGACACGCGAGCCTTCCGACTATCTCCAAAACCTCCAGGCACTTCTCTCCATGCCCCGGGAAACCCTGCCCCAGCTCACGGCCGCGGAGGCGCGCAAGAGCCTCCTCTGGGCCGCGGAACGGCTCGAACTCGAATTCATTGAAATAGAAGGAGTTGCACCGACGTTTCTACTTCTCCCCCCTACCGGGACTCCCCCGACGGTGGTGCTCTTCGCGACGTGGCACGCCGAGGTGCTGCCGGTTCACCCGGCGGCGGCAGAGGGAGCGGAGCGGCTCGCGCTCTCGGCGACCCTCGCGGGCCTCGGGGGAGCGCTGGGGGAGAAGGCGCCCGCCTCGGTCGTCGTCGCGCCGGGGTCGACGCAGGGCTCCCTCGTGCTCGCCCGGATCTTGAGGGAGCACCGAGCGCGGCTTCAGGCGCCGATGGCCTTTTGGCCGCGCATTGCCCCGCGGGCGACGCGGCGGAGGCGCATCCACCTCGGGGCGCGCGGGCGTGTCGTGCTCGGGGTCTGGGAGGCCGGTGTCAATCCCTACCGGCTTCGGGACACGATCGTCGAAGAGCTACGGAACGAGGCGTACGGTCCGCGGCCGCTGGATTTCGAGCTCCTGCACAAGCTCGGCGAGAATCGAGCGGCCCTCGACTTCCTCGAGGAGACTCTCGACGACCCCGGAGCCGTCTCGGGAGAAGGAGAAGACCGGTTGAAGCGCGCGCTCTTCGAGCCTCGCGGCCAGATCGTCGCGCCACAGGTCCGCCATCCCGACCGTCCGCAGGCCTGGCTCATCCTCGATATCGCCGAGAATATGGACCCTGAGTCGCTCCACGAACGCGCCCGAAGGCTCGCGGGCGGCGCGAGGATCGAGATGGCGGAGGGCTTCCCCTGGGACCGGATCGCGATCCACCACCCCTCGATCCAGGCCGAGATCAAGCTCTCGAAGACGGTGTCGGAAGGCCCCGAGATCTGGCCGGCGGCGCCGTGGATGACCCCCAGCGGCGTCTTCTCACGCGCTCTCGGCACTCCACTCGCGGAATGGGGAATCCCGATCCAGGCTTCCATGGCCGTGCGTTTTCCCAAGCCCGATCACTTCGAGACCCTGGCCGGGGAGACCGCCGATCTGATCCGCCGGGCACTGGATGAGGTGCCCGATTCGGACGCGTGAATCGCGTGAATGACGTACGTTCAGGTACAGCATGTACGCGTGGTGGCCACTCGATTTTGGCGGTGAACCAAAGCGTCGCATCGCCTCGGACCCCTATCTGCGCGGCGGGAAGGACTTGGGGATTTGGGCATCGCGCAACAAGCGATTGGCATGTCGCGTGCGAGGATATGGAATCGACACCGCGCATCGTTTCAGCCCTGACCCCCCATGGTGCGCGGCGAGAGCCCCTGAAGCATTGCTTCAGGGGCTTCTTTTTGTGGTCCGGAAGAACCCCTTAAGGCCGAGCCCGCAGGAGCGTCTCGAGCCCGCGGGCCCGTCGGAAATCGGCTTCACCAGACCCGCCCGCGCCGGAGCGCCGGGAGTGGGTAGAAGGTTCCCCGCCAGCGCACGCCCCCCTGCTTCAGCGTCAGCACCATCGAGCGCATGAAGGAATAGACGAAGAGGGTCACGCCGATCGGCATGAGCGCGGCCTGCCAGAGGCGGATTCCCGCGGTTCGCGCCACCTCCCGGTAGCAGAGGAGGACGCCTCCCCAGGCCGCGAGCGCGCAAAGCTTCGGAGCAAGACCCGGCAGGAGAAGACCGAACACCGGCGCCCACGCGAGCAGGAGCACGATCCAGGGCGCCGTCGCCGCGAGGAGGACGTTGTACCGCGCGGCCGGAAAGGCGTTCTTCTCCAGACCGCGGATCAAGCCGCGGACCCCGGGATGCCAGCGCACCGCGACCATCCCACCGTGCTTCGCGAACACCTGCCGCGCCCCGCTCTCCTTCAAGATCTTTCCGAGCGCCATGTCATCCAGGAGCTCGTAGCGTATCCCGGCGTGCCCGCCGGCTTTCAGGTAGGCCTCGCGGCGGACCAGATTGAACGCGCCGATTCCGATCGCGTTCTTCCGGCGCGGATCCGAGGCAAGCCAGGGCCGCTGGGTTTCGTTGAAGAGGACCATGAACGCCGAGACGAAGACCGCCTCGCCGAGGCTCTCGAGGCGCATGGCGGGGCCGACGGAGACGTGATCCCACCCGTAACGCACCGCGAGCGAGACGGCGCGCCGCGCGGCCTCCGGCGCGAGCGTGACGTCCGCGTCGGTGAAGAGGATCCACTCCGAATCGGTCGCGTCCGCGCCGAGAGCGAGCGCGTGGCATTTCCCGATCCATCCCTCGGCCAGCGAATCCACGTGGAGCACCCGGAGACGCGGGTCCTCCCGCGCGAGGCGATCCAGGATCGCGCCGGTGTCATCCGTCGAGCGGTCGTCCACGACCCGAATTTCGATCCGGGGGTAATCCTGGGCGAGGAGCGAGCGCGCCGCCTGCTCGATCCGCGGCGCCTCCTCCTTCGCCGTGGCGATGATGGTCAGGGACGGGAGGCCTTCGTCGCGCAGTGGCTCGTCGCTCCGGAGACCGGGAACACGGCGGTTTCCGCGCGAGACGCTCCCTCCCGCCTCGAGCCAGAAAAGGGCGGAGGCGGCGACCACGGCCGTCGCGGCATCGAGAGCCGTCACGGACGCCCGCGCGGACGGCGTGGGTTCATCACCGGAGCCCGCGCGCGAGGAAAAGCTCGCACAGTGTCCGCGCGTACGCATAGGCGTAGGTGTGATCGTCGCGTCCGAGGACGGCGAGACCCGCCTGGGCCCCGGCGCGATCGTCCGGACCCCGGAGTACCTGATAGACCACCCGTTCACCCGTCGCGAGGACGATCCGATAGAGCGTGGCCGGCAGCTCCCCGGACAGTGGGCGGACATAAACCGACTTCGCGTCGCTGCTCCATCCGATGATCATGTCGTCGGGGAGCTTCCCGGAAATGGCCCGCGGCGCGCCCCCCTCCACGGGAAAAAGCGAGGCTTCCCCTCCCCGGACCGCCCCCACGACCCACCGGCCGTCGGGCGAGATCGCGCCCGGGCCGCGAGCCCAGATTCCTTCCGGCGTGATGGGGCGGAGGGCGCCCCCTTCCAGCTCGCGGACGTAGATTCTGGACGCGTGGCCCAGCTCGTTTCCGACGATGAGGATCTGCTTTCCCGACGGTAAGAATCCCGCAGTGACGATATTCTCCATTCCAGCCGGCGGAAGAGTCCGCTGCTGCCCGGGGCCGGTGGGCATCAGCGCCAGCTCGGGCGGACTTACCCAGAAGCGCGTGACCAGCGCCCACTTCCCATCGGGAGACAGATCTTCCGTCTGGCCTTCCCCGAGACGCACCGGCGCGGAGCCGTCCATGCCGCGGATGCAGACCGTATAGTGGAGGTCACCCCCGTCTCCCTCCTCGCCGAAGAGCAGGGAGCGTCCGTCGCGCGAAATCGCCGCCGGGATCGACCAGTCGAGCCACGTCAGGTCCCGTTCCGAGTTCTCGTCGCGCCCCCGGCCCCGGATCCCCATGGATGAGTTGTCGCTGGTGATCAACACGTCTCCCGTCGGGGAGATGTCGTGGACGCGCCCGCTCCCAAGCAGGGAAGTCACGGTGCGCATCCGGCCCCTTAGATCCACGGCGTACACGGATCGGTTCGATCCCAGGGTGGCGGCCGTGAACCAGACTTCGCGCCCATCCGCGGACCACGTGAGGCCCTGCTCGCTCGAGAACCCCGAGCAAAGGGCGCGGGGGCGGCGATCCGATCCCACGACCATCACCGAGCCACGGTCGTCGGGATACACCGGGTGCTCGAGGAACGCTACGTGGTCGCCTTTGGGCGAGAGTCTCATGTGGCTGATCCATCCCGGAGATTCGTAGAGCACCGTTCCGATCGGATACTCCACGCGGTATCGGTTCCCCGCGAGGTGGACCACGGCGAGGCTCGAGCCGTCCGAGGTCCAATCCGCGGCCGCGACATCGTCCAGGACCTCCCGGGGCGCTCCCCCAGAAGGTAGTCGCGCGAGCGTGCCGATAGCCAGGTTGTGGGGCCTGGGCTTGGGACGAAGAAGGATGGCCAGCTCGTTCGAGCCGGACACGGAAAGGAGGCGGGTGTCGGGCAACCCGATTGCGATGGAGCCCGGCACGTTGAGATCGCACGAAAATACTTCCGTCCGCGACCCGTCCCACGCGGCGGAGTAGTACACCGAGTGGCCGTCCCCCGAGAACCTCGCGTCCTGGATGATCCCGCGCCGGAAGGTGAGCTTCTTGTACGTGACCGGGGATTGGGGCGGACCCTTCGCGAAGTACCGCCCGAGGAACGCGCCTCCCGTGAGGAGGAGAATCGCCGCGAGCGCCGGAACGAGAACGCGCCTCCAGAAACGGCGCCGCGCCCCGGGAATCAAAGGCTTCGGCCCCGAGTCCGAAATCCCAGAGAGCGCCTCGAGCGCGAACGCGATGTCGCTCGCGGATTGGAAGCGCTCGTGGGGGCTCTTCTCGAGGCAGTGCCGTACGATCCGATCGAGTGCCGGCGGGAGCGCGCGCCCGTCACCCGAGATCTCCGGAGGCTCCTCGCGCAGGATGGCGGTCATGGTCTCCGCGTTGGTCTCCCCGCGGAAAGCGCGACGCCCGGAGAGCGTCTCGTAGAGGATCGCTCCAAAGGCGAAGATGTCGGCCCTGTGGTCCGTGGGGAGGCCGCGAACCTGTTCAGGCGCCATGTATCCGGCCGTGCCCATGACGAGTCCCGGATCGGTGTCGGAGGCCACGGTAGGAGCGACCGCCCGGGTCGCTCCCCCCGTCGCGCCCGGCTCCTCGGGACGCGTGAGCTTCGCGATCCCGAAATCGAGGATCTTCACGCGCCCGTCGCGCAGCACGAAGATGTTTTCGGGCTTCAGGTCGCGGTGAACGAGGCCGCGCTCGTGCGCCGCCCAGAGCCCCCGCGCGATCTGGAGCGCGCAGTCGATCGCCTTGCGTGGGGGAAGGGCCCCTCCCGCCATCCTCGCGCGCAGCGTTTCTCCCTCGAGAAGCTCGGTGACCAGGTAGGGGGAGCCGTCGTGGGTGCCTACGTCGTGGAGGACGAGGATGTTCGGGTGATCGAGGCGTCCGGCGGCCCGCGCCTCCTGCTCGAAGCGGCGCAGACGGTCGGGATCCAACGCGAAGGCCGGTGGGAGCACCTTGACCGCGACCTCCCGGCCGAGCCTCGTGTCGCGCGCGCGGTAGACCTCGCCCATCCCGCCCGCGCCGAGCGGGGCCAGAATTTCGTACGGGCCGAGACGTGTTCCGGTAGGGATCGCCATGTCGATTCCGAGGAATCTAGCAGCGCGGGCCCGAATTGACACTTGGGCTTTGCGCCCCTAGGCTCCCGGGCATGGAAATCCCCCGGGGCACGGTGCGGAGCGAGCGCGTCGAAAGCCGGGTCCTCCGGGGAAATCTCCCGGGCGACCCGGATGTTCGCGACCTCTACATCTACCTTCCTCCAGGCTACGAAGAAGGGAAGGAACGCTATCCGGTCGCGTGGTGCCTGAGCGGATTCACGGGGCGCGGGCGGATGCTCTTGAACGACAGCCCCTGGACCCCCGGGATCGCGGACCGCATGGACGCCCTCCTCGCCGCGGGCCGGGCAAGGCCGATGATCCTGGCATTGCCCGACTGCTTCACGCACTTGGGTGGGAGCCAGTACATCAATTCTCCCGCGCTCGGAAACTACGAAGACCACGTGGTCGGGGAGCTCGTGCCGTTCGTCGACGCCCGCTATCGCACGCTGGCAGCGCCGGAACACCGCGGCGTGATCGGGAAGTCGAGCGGGGGTTACGGCGCGCTCATGCTCGGCATGCGCCACCCGGACGTGTTCCAGGCGTCGGTCTGCCACAGCGGCGACATCCATTTCGAATACTGCTACAAGCGCGATTTCGCGCCGGCGCTTCGCACGATCCGAAAGGGGGGTGGGCTGGCGGCGTGGCTCGACGCGTTCCGGGCGTCGCCGCGCAAGCGCCACGCCGACATCGAAGCGCTCAACATCATCGCCATGGCCGCGGCCTATTCGCCGAACGTCGGGAACCCTCCCGCCCACTGCGATCTGCCCTTTGATCTGGAAACGGGCGCGCTGGACGAGAGCGTGTGGAAGCGCTGGCTCACGTGGGATCCGCTCTTTCTCGTCGACCGGCACGCCGAGGGCTTGAGGAAGCTGCGCCTTCTCTATCTCGACTGCGGCAAGGAAGACGAGTTCTATCTCGAGCTGGGGGCGCGCTGCTTCGTGAAACGGCTGGAGCACCTGGGCGTCCGGTACGAGTACGAGGAGTTCGAGGACGGCCACATGAACATTTCCTACCGCATGGACGAATCCCTGCCCAAGCTGTCCCACGCCCTTGGCCGCTGAGGCGGGGGATCGGGATTCGGCCCTTCCTCGCGCGGAGGCGCGCCTCGTCTCGCTCTCGGCCGCCATCGCCGCGGGGGATGCCTCCGCGGTCGCCGCCGGCGCGGAGGACGCGATCCGCGATGGAGCCTCGGGCGAGGCGCTCTACGAGGCGCTCGTGCAGTCCTATCTTTTCCTCGGCTTTCCCCGCGCGATCGAGGCGCTCTTCGCCGCCCGTCCCGTGCTCGAGCGCCACGGGGCGATCCCGCCCGCGGCGAGCCCCGTAGCGCCCGATGCGTGGCGTAGGGCCGGGGAGGCGCTCTGCCGGCGCGTCTACGGGAGAAACTATTCCAAGCTCATGGAGACGATGCGCGGCCTTTCGCCCGACCTCGCCTCCTGGATGATCCTCGAGGGCTACGGCAAGACCCTTTCGCGGCCCGGGCTCGGCGCGGCCGCGCGCGAGTACTGCGTCGTGGCCATCCTCACCACCACGCGCATGTGGCGCCAGCTGCGCTCCCACGCGATCGGCGCGATCAACGTGGGCGGCACGCGCGCGCGCGTCCGCGAATCGATCACCCTGTGCTCCCCCATGGCGGGGCCCGCCACGGTGCAGGAAGCGCTCCACGCCGCCGCATTGGATTCTCCAGATGCTCGCGGGTGACTTCGTCAAGGGACACGGGCTCGGAAACGACTACATCGTCGTGGACGGGGAGCGTTTCGGCATCGCGCTCACGCCCGAGCGGGTCCGCCTGCTCTGCCACCGGAACCTGGGACTGGGCTCCGACGGCGTGCTCGAGATCACGAAGCGCGCGGACCGCTTCTTCGCGCGGATCTGGAATCCCGACGGCTCTGAGGCGGAGCGGAGCGGCAACGGGCTCCGGATCGCCGCGAAATTCCTGAGCGATCACGGATACGTCGCCGAGAGCGCCTTCGTGCTCGAGACCGTGGCGGGGCCGGTCGCCGCCGAGGTCTACCGGCGCGCCGGACGGGTCCACTCCGTCCGCCTCGAGATGGGCCGGGCGACCATCGATCGCGCGACCCGGTCGCTCCAGGTCGAGAGCCGCCGGCTCGACGTGACGGTCGTCTCGGTGGGGAACCCGCACTGCGTCATCTTCGGCGAGCCGCTCACGCGGGAGCGGCTCTTCGCGGTGGGACCCCGGGTCGAGCGCCACCCGAGCTTTCCCGAGCGCATCAACGTGCAGCTCGCCGCGGTGGAATCACGCCGGAGCGCGCGCGCGCTCGTGTGGGAGCGCGGGGCCGGACACACGCTCGCGTCGGGCACGAGCGCGTGCGCGGTCGCGACCGCCTGTTTCGACCGTGGATTGGTGGATGGAACCGTGACCGTCCTGATGGAGGGAGGTCAGCTCGAGGTGGAGGTTGGGCCCGATCTCGCGCTCATCATGACCGGCCCCGTCGAAGAGGTCTACGAAGGAACGCTCAGCCCGGATTTGAGGCAGCGCCTAGTCGAGATGCAGTAACGGCCGGCCCCGGCCGTCCTTCCAGGTAGCGGCTGTACGCGCCCCGCACGAAGTAGGTCGCGAACGTGGCCAGGAACGCGCTCATGTATCCCCACGCGAGGAAGAGCGCCGCGAAGAGAAGCCCCAGCATGAAGAGCACGAAGGAGCCGAGCACCTCCTGCTTCGAGGCGAACGTCGTCGTCCAGACGTGGCAGGCCTTGAGGCGCTGATCCAGCGACACGACTCCGGTGACGAGCCACGTGTTGAGGAGGAAATACGTCACCGCCGAGAGCGCGAGCGCCCCCACGTTGAGCGGCGAGAGCAGGTTCTCGAGCCCGTCTCTGCCTTGGCCCACCGAGGTGAAGACGCGCGAGGCCGAGAACACCGCGATGCAGCAGACCGAGGCGTTGAAGAGCACCTGATACCACCGCCGGTGCCGGAACATGAGGTCCACGAGCGCGCCCGCGAGCACCGTCACCGTGACGGCCAGCGACACGGGGAGCACCAGGAGCGTCGCGAAATTCGCCGCGGTCGCCATGCTCAGATAGCCACGCTGCTTGGGCGCGGGGAGCCACAGAAGCTCTCCGAGCATGTTCGCGAGGACCCAGAAGAGGAGCGTCAGCGGCTCGGCGCCGGCCTGGCCGGGCGACCAAGCCTCCCACGCGAGGACGAGTCCTCCGAGGATGACGAGGGCGACATATTCGATGAGCGCCATAAGACCTACCAGCCCGCCTTTCCGGCGGCGTAGGTCGAGAAGTGGTCGAGAGCCGTCATGACTTTGAAACCGGCGATCCTGGATCTCGCGGCCAGGTTCACCCATTGAACCCTCGCCGGATCGTACCAGTACATCGTCAGCATGGAGACGTTGACGCTCGAGAGATCCGCGATCAGCTCCGCCGGGTATTTGAACTTGTTCGCGGACTGCGGAGAGATCGAGATGTCGCAGACCATCACCGTGGAATCCGCCATCGAAAGCGTAACGGTCGCCGAACCGGCGAACGCGCCCGCGGGGAGCCACACGCCGAAGCGGCCCGCGCGGACCGCTCCACCGCGTGATCCGTCGATGTACACCGAGGAGCTGAGCGCGCGGCTGAGCGTCGCCGCCTTCATCACGGAGGCGCCCGGCTCCGCGCCGACGGTTACCGGCACGTAGCTCAGCGACCCGTCGGCCGCGAACGAGGCAATCGGCGGCGAAGTGAAGCTCGGGGTCGCCCCGCCGCTTGGATCGCTCGGCGCGAGCGGCGATTGGGTGCAGCCGGCGAGAGAGAGACCGATCCCCGTCACGAGCGCGAGCGCGGATGTCATCCACCGATGTCGCATGCTGCCTCCTAGGGATACGACAGCCTCCCGCTTCCGCGGGGTTGATTTCGCGTTCCTAAGATCGCATCGAGCGTGCCGTGGAGCGGGGGGACGAGATCCACGTGGCATCGCGGCGGTTACGGAGAAGGGAGGCAGCGCGAACAGGCGGTGGGCTGGGGAAAATGACGCCGGCCCGCGGCTCGAACGAGCCACCGGGGTTCCAGCGGATCTCAGGCGGCGACGGTCAGAGCCGCGCGCCGGAAGGCGCGCACGACCGGGGGGACTCCCTCGTAGATGGTCCGGTAACGCGGCGCCCAGCCGAGCCGCTCTCGTGCCCTCGAGCTGTCCACCTTGGGACACGTGGTGTAGGCCTCGACGGTCCAGGCGCCGAGCACGGGGATCAAGTCCTCCTCGGGAATCGGTCGGGGGGGCGGGGCGCCCATCTCCTTCGCGACGAGCGAGGTGAATTCGCCGAGCGTGGTGGGGCGGTCGTCCGCGAGGAGATAGTCGTCCCCGGTGAGGCCCTTCTCGATGGCGAGGCGGTAGCCAGCCGCGGCATCGGACGCCTCGAGGTAGTGCATTGTCCGGGATCCGTCCCCGATCATCGTGGACTCGCCTCGGCTCATCGGGCGGAGCACGCCCTTCTCGAACCATCCGCCGGGGCCATAGACGAACGCCGGATTCACGCTCATGGCGCGGAGCCCGCGTTTCCGATGCCGGTCGAACACCGGATAGGCGATGCGATGACGGAGGCCGAATCCCCGGCCTTGGCTCAAGTCGGAGCTATCGCGCACCCAGCCGTCGGGATCGGGTTCGTAGAGGAGCGCCCCGAAGGTATGGATCAGGAGCTTCTTGTGCAGCCGGCAGAGCGTCGCGATCCGATCCAGGATGCCGGCCATCGCCTCTGCCTCGCGCTCGGCCTGCGGGCGCTCTTTCGGTCCGGGCGACGGATCGGAGTGGAGGGCGAGGTGGATGATGATGTCGGCCTGCACGATCGCGTGCTCCCAGGAATTCGGGTCCCGGATGTCGCCGAGCGCCGGGATGACCGCGTAGGAAAGCCGCTCCTTCGCCTCGGGGCTCTTCACGAGGCCGACCACGAGGTAGCCGTGCACGACGAGGTCGCGGCAGACCGCGCGCCCGATCGCGCCGGTCGCTCCGGTCACGAGGACCGTCGGCTTCGAGAAGCGGTTGAGGACGGCCACGGGGTCTAGCGAATGCCTCGCCGGGCGAGGAGCTTCCACCCGAGCGGGAGGAGCGCCGCCGCGAGCGCGACCTTGACGACGTCGCCCGGGAGGAACGGAACGAGCCCGAGGGCCATGGCGCGCGGCGCCCCGACGAACCGCGCGAGCCACAGAAGCCCGAGAGCCAGGATAAGGACGTTCCCGAGCGCCATCGAGACTACGGTCGTGAAGGGACGACGGTCGAATCCGCGCTCCGCCAGCGCGCCGGTGAGCCACGCGCCGAAAACAAATCCCGCGAGATAGCCTCCCGTCGGCCCAGCCAGAACGTGGGGGCCCGCGGCGCCGCCCGCGAAGACGGGCAAGCCGCACGCTCCTTCCGCGAGATACGCGAGCGCCGATGCCGCTCCGCGCCGCGCCCCCAGGGCCGAGCCCACGAACAAGACCGCGAAGGTCTGGGCGGTCACCGGCACGGGAGAAAAGGGGAGTGGAACGGCGACCCAGGCGGACAGCGCGATCAGGGCGCTGCCGGCCAGAACGAGGAGCGCTTCGTAAGCAAGCGATGCCGGGGCACCGGCGGAGGCGACGGATGGAGCGGGTGCCCCGGGACGAGCGGAAGCGGGCCGGATCGCGTCTGCCATCGTGATCATAGGCGGAGCAGTGTATCGGGGGAGGCCCCCCTGCTCAAGATTACGTTTTCTTCTCCTTCTTCTCGGCGGCGGGGAAGAGGACGTTGTTCAGGATGAGGCGGTACCCCGGGGAGTTCTTGTGGAGGGAGAGGTCGGTCGGCGGATCGCCGACCGCGTGCTGGTAATCCTCCGGGTCGTGACCTCCGTAGAACGTAAAGGTGCCTTTCCCGAAGTGGCCGTGGATGTATTTGGCCTCGTCCGCGCCCGGCACTTCCGCGAGCACCGTGATGGCCGGCTTCAAGAGCTTCTTCTCGAAACCGGTCGTCTGACCCATGAATCCCGGGACGTTCGCGACGTGGTCCTGCACGAGCATGCTGGGAACGGGATCCTGCTTCGCGGAAAAATCGAACAGCGTGAAGTAGTCGTTCCGCTGACCCCGGACCATGTCCTTCGCGCTGGTGTCGATGTTCGAGTATTCATAGACCAGCGGGCTCGGCTCGAGCTCGAAGTTCTGGAAGGCGAGGCATTTGCTGAAGTCGAGCTTCCGCTGCCCGAAGGGGTCGGCGGGATCCCCGTCGTACTCCGGCCCCACGATGTCGATTCCCTCCGCCGCCAGGGCGATATCGAAGGTGTCCGTAGCGGAGCACATCGCGAAGAGGAATCCGCCCGCGGCGACGTAGCTCTTGATCGCGCGCGCGACCGCTTTCTTGAGCTCCGAGACCTTGGCGTAACCCAGCCTCTTCGCGGTCATCTCGTTCTCGGCGACCTGTTTCCGGTACCAGTCGGTTCCCGCGAACGCCGCGTAGAACTTCCCGTATTGCCCGGTGAAATCCTCATGGTGGAGATGGAGCCAGTCGTACTCCGAGAGGCGTCCCTGGAGGACCTCGGCGTCCCAGAGCTTGGTGTACGGAATCTGCGCGTACTCGAGCGCGAGCTGGACCGCGTCGTCCCACGGCGGCGCCGTCGGAGGAACGTAGACGGCGATCCGCGGGGCCGTCTCGAGCTTCACCGACTCCATGTTGTTGTCTGCGATTTCGGCGCGGATCTGGGCGATCTGGGCGCCGCCCACCGCTTCCATGCGGACGCCCCGCACCGCGGCCTCGCTCGAGATCCTCGCGTTGTCGGGGAGCAGGAAGGACCCGCCGCGGTAGTTCAGGAGCCACTCGCCGTGGAATCCCTGCTGCAGCGTCCAATAGGTGAGACCGTACGCGCGGAGGTGGTCCGATTGCGTCTCGTCCATCGGCACGAGCAGCTCGGCCCGGGCCTTCGCTCCCGCGCCGGCCAGCGCGAGCAGGAGCGCGCCCGCGGCGAGCGTGGAACGGAATCGGCACGTCATAGCTGCAGCTTCTTTCGGATTTCCATGACCTGGGCGCGCACCGGAGGAGCGAGCGGCGACGCCGGGTAGCGCTCGAGCAGCGCCTGGTAGAGCCTCAGCGCCTTCGCCGGATCCTCGCCCATCGCGACCGTCTCATCCCCCGCGAGCTTCAGGGCGTAGGGACTGAGGCGGCTCTTCGAGGTCGAGTCCGCGACCAGGAGCGCCCAGCGGATCGCGGTCGGATGGTCGCCGCGCTCGCGGGCGATCTCGGCCAGGAGATACTGCCAGTGGTAGCGGATGCGGGCGTTCGGAAAGCGCTCGAGCCCCGACCGCGCCGCCGAAGCCGCCGAATCAGCGAGCCCCGAGGTCCGGAGGGCCAGCGTATGCGCGTACAGCTTGAGCGCCTCGTCCCCCGGCTCGCGATTGTCGCGGATCAGGAGCACCCGCTCGATCGCGTCGTTGACGAGAAGGTTGCGCGGGTAGTGGAGCGCGAACCGCTGGAACTGAACGGCGGCCGAGTCGAAGAGTCCTGTCTCGAACAGACGGCGGGCTTCCTCGTACTCGCCGCGCCCGAGTGAGTCTTGTGGGGCGTTGATCGAAAGGCTCCCGAGGAGCGTGTGATAGACGTCCTTTCCCTTTCCGGGCAAGCGGGGCAGCGAGGGCGCGACGTACAGGGGCCCATACCCCGCGCCGGCCGAGTCGACGGGCGCTGGGGCGGCGTGCGCGCGGGCGGCCGGCGCCGCGAGGGCGTAGAGGAGGCCGGGCAGCGCCAGGCAAGCGATCGTGGACGCGCGCGCTGCGTGAGCTCTGGAATGGATCCTCAACGCATCTTTCCCGAAAGGAGCGCCTGGAAGTACTGGTCGACGAGGGCCCGGTAGCGCGGCGAGACGGGATCGCGCCCGCCGCGGGCGAGGAGGGCGGCCAGCGAAGGCCGCGCCTTCAGGAGCTCCGGCGAGAGCGCGCCGGGAGAGGAGCGCACGACGTCCACGCCGGGGCGCGAGGTCCGCCGCCTCGAATAGTCGCGCTTCTCGACGCTCCGGGGGGCGTCGAGAAGACGGCTCAGGATCCTCTGCTGGCGCTCCACGGTCTCCTGATCGAGGCGTCCGCCGCGCAGATCCTCGGCCACCTTCTTCATGTCCTCCCCGGTCTGGCCGAGCTGTCCGAGGGTTCCACCCCCCTGTCCCATCTTCTCCATGGCCTCCTCGAGCCCGCGGCGGATCGCCTCCTGCTCGGCAGCCATCCGTCCAAGCTCGCCCGAGGGGTCGGGTCTGGGCCTTCCCTGCTGGCCCTGCCCGTCGCTACCGGGGAGCAGCGAGAGCGACTCGCCGTTCAGCTTCTGCTGGTCCCCAGCGAGGCTCTGGAGCATCTGCATCGCTTCCTGGAAGCCTGTCGAGGACTTGGCCTTAGCCATGGCGTCCCGCCCCTTGAGCAGCGCCGACGCGGCCTGATTGAGGGCGATGGTCGCCTCCTTGCTCGAGCCGAGCCCGCCGATCAGGTCCTCCATGGAGTAGCGGCCCACGGCGTTTTTCTGGTTCGAGAGGGCGCGCCCCACCCCCTCCATCACTTCGGGCGTGATGAAGAGCGTCCTCTTGCTCAGATCCCCGATCCGGTTCGCGGCTCCCTCGGTCGTCTCCTCGAGCCCCTGCTGCGTCGAGGCGCGCTCGCCCGGGCCGCTCTTCGGGTCGTCGAGAAGATCTTCCTGGGCGTCCGCGATCTCGAGCAGATCCGCGATCGCGGCGTCCATCTTCCTTCCCACGTCGTTCTTCTTACGGAACACGAAATCTTCCTTCATCTTGTTCATCGCGTTCCGCATCTCCTCGAGCTGGTGCTGGAGGTCTTGCGTGCTCTCCTTCGCCTCCTGCTTCATGGCGTCCTGGAGCGAGCTCACCGCCTTTTCGAATACCGGGTACGCGCTCTGGAGCCGGTCGCGCTGGCTCTCCGCGTCCTGGGCCGATTCGCGGTCCATCTGCTTGAGCTCGGCCGCGAGCGAATCGAGCGCGGCGCGCTGCTCCTTGCCCATCTCCCGGATTTCCTTCTCCCCCTTCGCGAGGTCCTTCATCTCGTTCGGCTGGCGGGCGCGGGCGAGCGAATCGTTGAGCGCGAGCTGTCGCCGCGCCATGTCGGCGGCGCGCTCCGCGGCCGCCTCGAGCTTTTCCTCCATCTTGATCTGCTTCAGGAGCTCGATCGTGCGCTCCAGATTCCGGACCACGTCCTCCTGGGTCAGCTTCATGTTCTGCATCGCGCGCTCGAGGTCCTGGGGCGACATCTTCTTGAGCGCCTCCTGGACACGCTGCATGGCGCGCAGGATGGACTGGTCGTGGAGCTCGTTCAGAAGCTGATGGAGCTCGGTGAGCTTCTGGACCAGCTCGGCGTTCAGGGCGCGCGACTGGGCCAGCTTGTCGGCGTCCTGCCCCAGCTTCTCGGCGACCTTGTCGATCTGCTCGCGCAGCGCCTGCTGCCCCTCGAGCGTCTTCTGGATGTCCTGCCCCTTTTCCCACGGCAGCTCCCGAGCCCGCCCCAGGTCGCGCGCCAGCTCGTCCGATTTCTCCCTCAGGAGCTTGGCGCTCCGGATGGCGTCCTCGAGCGTCGCCACGGACTCGTCCTGCTGGCGTTCCACCGAAGAAAGGATCTCCGCCGCCGAGGGGAAGCGCAGCGTGCGCGTTTCGGACCAGGTGGTCTGCGGCCCGTCGACCTGATTTCCGTCCTCGGCTCCGACTTCGTATTCGATCTCCTCGCCGGGGAGCAGATTGTAGGAGGCGAGCGACCATGTGTACCGGACGGCCAGCTCGCGCGCGCCGTCCGCCTCCTGGTGCAGCGTCTCCAAGCGTTGCGGCTCCTGGCGCACGCGGTAGCGCAGGAGAATCTTCTTCACGCCGTAGTCATCCGTCGCGCCGGCCAGGATCGTCGTGGTCAGATCCCGCGTCACATCCTCCACCGGACTCGGCGAGACGATCGTGACCGTCGGCGGACGGTCGGGGATGGACTTGATGTCGTAGGGGCCGAGGTCGACCTTCCGGCCGCGCGGATCCACGAGGCGGACGCGGTAGCGCGCGTCCGCGCGGACCGGCACTACAAAGCGCGCGAGGCGCTCTCCCAGCTCGCCGCTCGACGCGGCTCCGCTTTCGTACTGGAGCGAAGCCCGGCCCACCGACCGGTTCAGGAGCACCTCGACGCGCGCGCGCGTCCCGCGGGGCGCCACGAGATCCCCGGTGATCGCGTTGGTCGCCTCGGAGGGCTGCCCGCAGTAGGCGGGGTACTCGTAACGGATCCGAAAGCCGGAGGCGCGCGGCAGGTCCCGGACCGAGATGCGATACACCGGACTCACCTGATCCGCCGCCCGGACCTGGTACACGAGGTCTTCGTTCAAATTCCGGATCACGGTCGCGTACGCGCGCTCCCGATTGCGCGGGCGCGCCTCATCGGTCGCGCGCTCGAGCGTCCGTTCGCGCCACCCGTGTTTCTCGTCGGAAGAGCCCTCCCTCGAGAGGAGCCGGGGCTTCCGCTCGGTGCCGGTGATGGTTACCCGCACGGGCACCGAAGCGCCGCCCTCGACCTCCTCCGAGCCGGGCTCGACACGGATCCGGATCGGGGCCAGCGGAGCCTTCTCGGGATCCGCGATGCGCCGGACCGTCGTGACCGTCCGCGACCCGCCGATCGCGGCCACGGCCGCGAGGAGCGCCACGACGATTCCGAGTCGCTTGATCGAGGCCGACCGCCCGCGCCACGCCCGGAGCCGCCTGAGCGGCAGCGAAGCGGCGCGGTCCGCGGCGGTCCGGACCGCGTGCTGGGTGAGCGCGTCGGAGTAGCCGAAGGGAAGGCTCGGGTCCTCCGGGTTGGCGCCGGTCGATCGTCCGAGCTCGAACGCGGTCAAGAGCCCGTCGTCGCTCTCGTGGATGAGCCGGCTCGCCTCGAGCGCGGCTTCCGGAAGCCCGGCGCGCGAACGGAGCACGCGCACGAGCGCGAAGACCAGGGCAAAGCCGGCCCCGAGGAGAAGCGCCGACCGAAGCGTGACGTACTCGGAGCGATGCAGCGGGAGGAGAAGCGCGACCAGAAGGGCCGCGACCGCGAGCGCCACGAGTCCGAACGTCGCGACGACGCCCGCGCGCTCCACCGAGCGCCATAACAGGACTCGGCGCGCGCGCCGGAGCTCACGAAGGAGCGCCGCATAGGCGGGATTCACCGGCCCGGTCTCAATGCGTCACCGCGTAGGTCGCGAGGTTGATCGCGAATTTCATCGCGGCAACTCTCTTTTCGGGCGGGTCGTCGTGGATCCCGGCGTCTTCGATCCCGTTTCCGATGTCGCAGTCGAAGGTATAGAGCACACGCACGCGCCCGCCCCTCATCACTCCATAGACACGCGCCGGGCCGCCGTCGTGCTCGTGGATCTTGGGGGCGCCGTTCGGAAAGAAGTTCGGATACCGGAAGATCGCGTGGCTGAAGGGAAGCTCGGTCAGGGGCGTATCCGGGTAGAGGCGCTTCACCAGCTCGCGGAAGGACTTGTCCATGCCGAAATTGTCGTCCGCCCACAGAAACCCGCCCGAATCGAGGTAGCTTCGGAGCGCGCGGGTTTCCTCCTCGCTCATCTTCACGTTCCCGTGGCCCGTCATGAAGAGCATGGGGTAGTTCCAGATCTCCGGGTCGGTCGGGGTCACGACGGCTTCCTGGTCCTGGCTCACGCGGATCTCTCCGCGCTCTTTGAGTCCTCGCAGGAGATTTCGAAGGGAGCTTTCATCCGAATACCAGTCGCCACCGCCCGTGTACTTGAGCCGGGCGATGGTGAACCCGCCGTTCAGCTCCACGTCGCGGGAGGCGGCCGGCACCTGACAGGGCAAGGCGCATGCCACGCCGGCGGCGAGGAACGCCGCCAGACGGAACAGGGAACGGTGAGTGGGTGAGGAAAATCCGGTCACGAGACTCCAGGGGTCGGGCTCTAAGTAGCTCAATTATATCAGATGGCGGCGCGCGCGGTGACTCAGCCGGGCCCCGCAAGAATGTACCTACGGAAGCGTGCCCCGGTTCCGGATCCCGGGAGGTCCGGTGGGCTTCAAGTGGCGGGAGCGTCGAGCCTTGCCGGCCCGAGCAGCGTGTGGGTCAGCGATCCTTCCAGATCGTCCAATCGGAACCACACCGCGTGGAGCGTGCTGCCCATCCGCTGCCCCGGATTTACACAGATCGTGGGACCGAGCCGGTCGGCGAATTTCCCCGAGACCGCAGGGGACTCGTGGATGTGTCCGTGGAGGGATAACAGAGGGCGGCGCTCCTCGAGAAATTTGCGGACCTCACGCGAGCCGACGTGGACATCGCCGTGGATCAGGTCGAGCGCGGTTCCGTGCGGCGGGCCGTGGAACGCGCAGACGAGCGGCTGGCGCTCGGGGCGAAGCTCGCGGCCGATCACCTCGAGGTCCTTGCCGATCCATTCTTCCCATTCGCGGCCGCGGAAATCGAACGGCTGCACCGATCCGTCCTCGCGGCTCCGAAACCCGTCCAGCCGCACGGGTCCGGCGAGCCCTTCCTCCCAGCGCTCCCAGTCTTTCAATGCGAACGGGGTGAGGCTCACCGAGCCAAGTCCCGCGATCCACACGGGATCCTGCATCAACCGCACCGCGCAGTGAATGTGGTGGAAGCGATCGATGCCGGAGCGCAGGAGCACGGACAGATTGGCGCGCCAGTCGTCGTTTCCCATGATGTAGAAGAGATCGGCCGAGCCCTTCTCCTCTCGATACTCGCGCAGCAACGGAATCAGGAACTCGTGGAAGAAGCCGCGCTGCTCGACGACGGTCGCGTGGGGGGCGAGGTCCCCCCCCAGGATGACCGAGCGGACGCCGAGTTTCCGCGCGAGTCCGAATGCCTCGACGTAGAGCTCACGGCTGCCATGGAGATCGGCCGTGTAGAGGACGTCGGCTTGGGTCTTCGCGGATGCGATGTCCACGATGGGCGTTTCAGTCTTCCGCGCGGATTTCCGTGAGGAGCCAGCGGTTCGACCCGTGCCGGGCGATGAGCGTGACCCGCACCGCGCGGTTCCCCTGGCGCCCGCCCCAGTCCCCGGTCCAGACCGCGGTCGCGCGGCAGAGCGGCCGCTTCTTGTCGCAGTCGAACCGGGTCATCTGGAATCCGCGGGTGCGCACGAGGCGAAGCTGATCTTGGAGCAGGAAGGCCGCGGCGACACGCGTGAGCGCGGTCGTGAGCGGAGCGCCCGGCTTGAGCGCGATCCGGACCGCGGTCGTATCCACGAGCGAGGCGAGCTCTTCGGCGTCGGAGGCGGCCCACGCAGCCTCCACGCTCGCGAAGAGCCGGATCGCGGTGGCGGCCGCGTCGGGGCGGGTCTCCGGCGCCGCGGGAGGCGGCGTATCGGGAGCCCCGGCGGCGAGGACGGCCGCGGCGAGGCACGCCAGGAGGATCCTATTGCGAAGCGTCACGAGACGGCTCCGTTTCCGTGGGGGCCGGGCGCGGCGAAGACTACCTCTTCGCGCGGCCGGCGCCCGCGCGCTCGAGCCAGAGCTGGACTTCGAGCGCGAGTCCGCTTGCGACGTAGACCGATGAGTAGGTGCCAAACACGACTCCTACAAGCATCGCGAAGCTAAAGTCGTGGATGACTTCGCCACCGAGCGTGAACAGCGCCACGACCGAGAGGAAGACGGTGAAGGAGGTGATGATCGTGCGGCTCAGCGTCTCATTGATGGCGATGTTCATCACCTTCTCGGGCGACTCCCGGCGAAGCGTCTTCGACCGCTCGCGGATCCGGTCGAACACGACGATCGTATCGTTGATGGAGTAGCCGGCGATGGTCAGGAGTGCCGCGACGACGGTGAGCGTGATCTCCTTGTTCGTGATGCTGAGCGCCCCCAGCGTGATGAAAACATCATGGAACAGCGCGGCAACCGCGCCGATGGAATATCGCCAGTCGTACCGGATCCCGACGTAGATCAGGATGAACCCCAGCGCGAAGAAGATGGCCTTGATGGCGGCCCCCCGCAGCTCGTTCCCGACCCGGGGTCCCACGGATTCGACCCGGAGAACTTCCACCTTCCGGCCCGGGTTTCCGGCCTGCACCGTATTCGCGATGGCCGCGGAGGGACTTGAGTGCCCCGGCTTGGCCTCCGCGCGGATCAAGAACTGGCCGGGACGGGAGAGCTCCTGGATCTCGCTCCCCGCCAAGCCCGCGCGATCGACGGCCGACCGCACCGCGTCCACGTGCACCGGAGGCGTGACCAGGATCTCGATGAGCGAGCCGCCCGTGAAGTCGACCCCGTACCGCGGGCCTCCGTGCGCGATGAGCGAGACGATCGAGATCAACACGCAGATCCCCGAGGCGATGAAGGCGATATGCCGCCGCGCCATCCAGTTGACATTGACCCCGTGGAGGATTTCGAGCATCGACTCTCCTAGATGCTGATGGAGGACAGCTTCCGGCGCACCGACCACGCGTCGAAGATCATCTTCGAGATCCCGACCGCCGTGATGAGGTTGATGATGAGCCCGATCGAGAGCGTGATCGCGAACCCGCGGATCGGACCCGTCCCGAACCACATCAACGCGACGGAGCTGAGGAGCGTCGTCACGTGCGCGTCGATGATCGTGCGGTACGCCCGCGCGTATCCCGTCTCGATGGCGGCGAGCACGGTTCTCTTGTTCCGGAGCTCCTCACGGATTCGCTCGAAGATGAGCACGTTCGTGTCGACGGCCATCCCGATCGTGAGAACGATCCCCGCGATGCCGGGAAGCGTGAGCGTCGCGTGGAATCCGGCCATGCAGGACAGAAGACCCAGGATGTTCAGGATCAGGGCCACCACCGCGACCACGCCCGATATGCGGTAGTAGACGACCATGAAGAGCACGACGAGTCCGGCGCCGACGGCGGCCGCGCGAACGCCCTTGTCGATCGAGTCCTGGCCGAGCGACGGTCCCACCGTGCGCTCCTCGACGATGTTGACCGGCGCCGGAAGGGCGCCGGAGCGGAGCACGATCGCGAGATTCTGAGCTTCCTCTTCCGTGAAGGTCCCCGTGATCGAGCCCTGTCCGCGCGGGATCTTCTCCTGGATGTTGGGGGCGGACTGGATCTTTCCGTCGAGAACGATCGCGAGCCTGCGGCCCACGTTGGCGCCGGTGATGTCGCCGAAGAGGGCGCCGCCGCGGCTCGTCAGGTTGAAGGAGACCCCCGGCGCGCCCGGGCGGGCCGCATCCAGATCGAGGCGCATCTGGGCGCTGGCCACCTCGGAGCCCTTCATGAGCGGTTCCTTCCCGATCACGTAGAGCCCGCGCGCCGTGCGGCCGGAAACCTCGGTTTCGTGCGCGTCCCAGACGAGCTGCGCGTCGGACACGAAGGTCGAATCCCCCTGGACCTGCCGGATCATCGCGTCCACGATCGGCACGTTCTCGCTCAGGACGACGGCCTCGGAGCGGGAGGAAGTGAGGAGCTTCGAGGTGAAGGGATGAAGGATCGAGTCGGGGGCCGCGCTGTCGGGCATCGCGCCTCCGCGGAGCTTCCGCGCGAAGTACGCGTCGAGGCGGTTGTAGAGCGCCTTCGACTCCTCGTCGGTCTTGACGAGCTTGAATTCGAGAAGCGCGGTCTGCCCGATGAGCGCCTTGGCCCGCTCCTGGTCCAGGAGACCGGGAAGCTGGATCAGGATCCGGTTCTCACCCTGCTTCTGGATCGAGGGCTCGGCGACCCCGAACTGGTCGACCCGGTTCCGGATGATCTGCATCGCCTGGTCGACGGCGTTCTTGGCTTCCGCCGGCCCGAGCTTGCAGGTGTACACCTCGAGGAGGAGATACATGCCGCCCTGGAGATCGAGGCCGAGCTTGATCGCCTTCTCGCGCAGCTTGGCGTATTTCTCCATCTTGAGACGTTCGGCTTCGTTCGTCGCGAGCGCGGGGCGCGCCTGGAGCACTTCCTGCCTTACTTTGGGCGGGAGCGAGTAGAACTGGAACGTAGGCCAGAGCGTCCAGAGCGAAGCCAGCACGAAGACCACCGTGAGGTAGAGCTTCCACTGGTCGCTGCGCGTCATCATGCTCTGGAGCGCTCCTTCTCGGGCACTCGAATGGTCTGGAGATGGCAAGACGGCCCCGAATCGGGGCGACGCAAGGCCGCGCAGCGTACCCAACGTCCGCCAGGAAGTCAATGCGGGAAAGCACGATGCTCGGCTGTAACCCGGCGTTCACGCGGCCGTCTTTGGAAGGTAACAGCCGCGGCGGATCCTCCCGGCGATGTGGGGGCATTCTCGCGGGGGAACCGTGGAAACGAAGCCGGATGCTATACTGGGCGACGTCGAAAAGGACACCGACTCGGAGAGGAGTCGGCCGTCTCCATCCCGAGAACGCTACCGCAAGGTGCCCAAGACCCCACGATCCACCATCCTCGTCGTGGACGACGAGGCCGAAATCTGCGACCTCGTGAGCTACAACCTGGCTCGCGAGGGATACCGCGTGCTCCAGGAGCACGACGGCGACGCGGGCCTGACGAGGGTGTTCCAGTCGGCGCCCGATCTTCTGATCCTGGATCTCCTCCTCCCCAAGATGAGCGGCCTGGAGGTGCTGGGCGCGATCCGCGGGGAGCCGCGGACGCGAGCGCTGCCCGTGCTGGTGCTCACCGCCCGCGGCACCGAGATGGACAAGCTCGTCGGGTTCGAGCGAGGCGCCGACGACTACCTGACCAAGCCGTTTTCGCCGAAGGAGCTCGTCGCCCGCGTCCAGGCAATCTTGCGCAGGACCCGCGGCGAGGAATCCGCGGCTCCGGTCAAGGTCGGCCCCTTCCAGTTCGACAGCGAGCGGCATCGGGTTCTCCTCCACAACCGCGAGCTGGATCTGACGCCCACCGAATACCGCCTGCTCGAATATCTGCTGCAGAAGCCGGGGCGGGTCTTCTCGAGGGAGCAGCTCCTGGACAAGGTATGGGGCCTGGGCTACTTCGGCGAGACGAGGACCGTCGACGTCCACGTCCGCCGGCTCCGCGCGAAGCTCGGCCGCGACGCCGCCCTGATCCGAACCGTCACCGGAGTTGGTTACGCGGCAGAAATCTCCTCGAAGTAGCCCGTGATTTCGCTCACGGCGCGTCTCCACGCCATCATTGCGATTCTGCTCGGCCTGGGCCTGGTCGCCGCGGGCGTGGCGCTCGACCGAACGCAGTTCTGGGTCGCGGCCGCCGCCGTCTTTCTCGCCTTCCTCGCGACCGGTTTCCTCCTGGCCCGGCGCGTCGACCGCCGCCTGCGCGCCATGCGCGTCTCCGCCGAGTCGCTCGGCGAGGGCGATCTCGCGACGCGGATCCCGGTGGACGCCCACGACGAGCTGGGGGCCCTCGCCCGGGTGCTCAATTCCATGGCGGAGCGCCTCGATACGAAACTCTCCGAGCTTCAGGCGGAGCGAAACCTGAGCCAGGCTGTGATCGGGAACCTGAGCGAAGGGGTCGCGCTCCTCGGCCCGGATCTGACCATTCTCCACGCGAACGATCGCTTCTGGGAGCTCGTCGGCGCGGACCGGCCGGGTATCGCCGCCCCGCGGCTCGCCGCGGCCCGCCAGCCGGTTCTCGAAGAGATCGTGCGCGAGGCGATGCGGAACGGCTCGAAGATCCGGCGGGAGGCGGCGCTCTACGTCGAGGAGCGCCGCGAGCACGAGGTCGCGGTCGCGCCGGTCCTGGAGGGCTCGGAGACCGGCGATTGGCTGCTCACGATCCGCGACTTGGAGCCCGAGCGGGCGATGGCAAATCTGCGCCGGGAATTCGTCGCGAACGTATCGCACGAGCTCAAGACACCGCTGACGTCCATCCGTGGCTACGCGGAGACGCTCTTACAGGGAGCGCTGGAGGACGAGGCGAATCGGAGACGCTTCGTCGAGACGATCCGGAATCAGGCCGTCCGTCTGGAGGCGCTCGTCGAAGATCTTCTCGAGCTGGCCGATCTCGACCGGCCCGA
>Ga0137396_10000175_pt1 | contig 26992 bp, 24 predicted proteins | sample czc16metaG_FD_108284 | JGI IMG/M metagenome (GOLD analysis project Ga0137396, IMG submission 108284) | Vadose zone soil microbial communities from Angelo Coast Range Reserve, California, USA - czcobulk3.16 metaG | ecosystem: Environmental > Terrestrial > Soil > Vadose zone | place: USA...
GCTCGAGCGCCTCGCGCACGATCCGGTCGAGGTCGTCGAGGTCGGCGGTGCCGAGCGTCTGGCCGACGTAGCCCGGCGCGATCATCCGGTCGCCGGCGAGGACCCGCGCTCCGAGCGCGAACCCGTAGTCGTCGCCCGAGTACTTGGGGGTGCCGTTCTCCGCTCCGGCGCCCTTGCCCTCGGTGACCTCGAGCCGGACATCGGCGTAGCGCAGGTGAGGCAGTCGGCGCGCCGCCTCGCGCACGCGCGTCTCCACCATCGGCGTCAGGGTGTCGATGAGATCGACGGAGACGCGGGTCATCAGAACGGCTCGATCAGGACGGTTTCCCCGGCCGCCACGTCGCCCCGGTCCTCTTCCAGCACGATCAGGCAGTTGCCCGCCACCATCGAGGAGAGGATACCGGAACCTTGCGGCCCGGTGGTCCGCGCTTCCCAGCGGCCGTTCTTCCACTGCACGATACCCCGCTTGAACTCTCGGCGGCCCTTCTTCTTGCTCATGGCCTCGATCGCCGTCGCCTCGGCGGTGTCGGGGAAGAGGCGCCGACGGCCGGCCAGCTTGTAGATCGCCGGCCGGACGAACAGCATGAACGCGAGCATCGAGGCGACCGGATTGCCAGGCAGACCGAAGAAGTGCGCGGGCCCGACGCGCCCGAATGCGAGCGGACGGCCAGGCTGCATCGCGACCTGCCAGAAGTCGATCGCGCCGATCTCGTCGAGCACGTCTTTCACGAGATCGAGCACGCCGACCGAGACGCCGCCCGAGGTGACCACGATCTGGCCAACCCCGGCGGCCTCGAGCAGGCGAGCCCGGAGCTCGTCGCGCGCGTCGGCCACGATGCCGAGATCGATGACCTCGCCGCCACACTGCTCGATCGATCCGCGCAGCGTGAAGCGATTGGCGTCGTAGATCTGGCCGGCCTTGCGCGGCGTGCCGGGCTCGACGACCTCGTCGCCGGTCGACAGGAGCGCGACCCGCGGGCGGCGGTGCACAAACACCTGCCACCGGCCGAGCGACGTGATGAGCCCGAGCTCCTGCGGTCTCAGAACCGTGCCGCGCTCGATCGCGAGCGTCCCCGCCTGGATGTCCTCGCCACGTTTCCTGACGTTGGCCCCCTTCTGGATGGGCCCGACGCTCAGACGGTCGCCGCGGCGCTCGACCAGCTCCTGGGGGTAGACCGTGTCCGCACCGCGCGGCATCGGCGCGCCCGTCATGATGCGCACGGCTTGGCCCGACGCCACGGCGCCGTCGAACACCGCGCCGGCCGCGACTTCGGCCACCACCCGGAGCTCGCGCGTTGTGCCCGTCGGCACGTCGTCGCTCGCGACCGCGTAGCCGTCGACGGCGGAGTTGTCGGTGGGCGGCACGTCGAAGGGCGCGTCCAGGTCCTCGGCGAGCACGCGCTCGCGGGCCCGCGTGACGGCGACGACCTCCGGCGGCGTCGGTTCGGTGAGCTGGCGGAGGATTTGATTTTGGCCGTCCTGCACCGAAATCATGGCGATATTATACGCGGCATGATTCAGCCTCGCCCCGCCGGCTTCTGGATTCGCGCGATCGCCGCGGTCATCGACTTCGCGGTGTTCTTCGTCGTGCTGCTCTCGTTCAGGCTCATCGGCGCCAGGGTGTGGGGCGCCGACATCGAGACTGCCGCGTCGTTCAAGTACCTGGCGTCGTTCTTCACCGTGGTGTTCGCCGGGGCCTACACGACCGTGCTGCATAGCCTCGCCGGCCAGACGATCGGCAAGATGATCGTGGGCGTCCGCGTCGTCGTCGGCGACGACGGGCCCCCGCCGTTCGGCACCGCCCTCCTCCGCTTCATCGCCTACTTCGCCTCGGCGGCGCCGCTCACGCTCGGCTTCGTGATGGCGGGCCTCCGCCGCGACAAGCGCGCGCTGCACGACCTGATCGCCGGGACACGGGTCGAGCACTCGAGCCTGCCGGAGCCCGCGCCGCCGCCGCCGGTCGAGACGCCGTCCGGCCCGGTCCCCGCGGACGTCGTGTGATCCCGACGGCGCCGCTCCGGGTCCGGAATCGTCTCGCCGAGATCATTCTCGCCGCGCTCGAAAAGCCCGAGGCGCGCCGCGAGCTCGTGGCGCTCGGCGAGATCGACGCGCCGTCTCCGGACTGGCTGGAGGCCGACGAGGTCGCGTGCCGGCCTCTGGTCCGGGCCCGCGCGCAGAGCGCCCAGGCGGCGCTGGCCGCGCGCGCGACCGGGCGAATCCGCTCGCGCGCGGACCTCCTGGACGCGGCCGCCGCACTCTTCGACGCGCATCTCTACTTCGAGGTGCACGAGCTACTCGAGCCGTCATGGCGCGAGGCCGAGGGCGACGAGCGGGAGGCCCTCCAGGGGCTGATCCAGGTCGCGGTCGGCTATCAGCATCTGGCCAACGGCAACTTCGCCGGCGCCCGAGCGTTGCTCGAGGAAGGCCGCCGCCGTATCCAGGGGCGGACGCTCGAGGGGCTCGATCTGGATGAGTTCGGGCGCGGAGTCGCGCGCTCGCTCGACCGGCTCTTTCAGCTCGATTGGCAAACGGTCCCGCCGTTTCCAAGACCGGAATCCGGCGGCGGCGCCCGGCGCTCCGCCCGTGTGGACGTGAACCTCAGAAAGGAGAACTCGTGAATCTCGAATTGACCGGCAAGACCGCGCTCGTGACCGGGGGAAGTCTGGGAATCGGACGGGCCATCGCGTTCGGCCTCGGTGCCGAGGGCGCCAGGGTGGCGATCTGCGCGCGCGACAAGTCGCGGCTCGAGCAGACGGCACAGGAGATCAAGAGCAAGACCAACGCCGAGGTGCTCATCGTCCCCGGCGATCTGAGCCGTCTCGACGAGGTGAACCGAGTGGCGGCGACGGTCAAGGAGCGCTTCGGGCGTATCGATATCCTCGTGAACAACGCGGGCGCCATCCGGGGCGGCGACTTCCTCGAGATCCCGGACGAGCAGTGGGCGGGGGATTGGAGCCTGAAGATTCTCGGATACGTTCGGATGGCCCGCGCCGTCTTTCCGATCATGCAGGCGCAGCGCGGGGGACGCATCGTCAACGTCGTCGGCGCCGCCGCGCGCAACCCGACTCCGGGATATTTGACGGGCGGCATCGCAAATTCGGGGCTCATAAACTTCTCGAAGGGACTCGCCGACCTCGGCGCGCCGTCGAACATTCTCGTCACCGCCGTGTCGCCGGCCGCGACCGCCACCGCCCGCTGGGAGAGTCTCATCGCACAGCAAGCGGCCTCGGCGGGTACGACGGTCGCGGCTCAGCGCGCCGAAGCGGCGAGCCACTATCCGCTCAAGCGCATCGCGACTCCCGAGGACATCGCCGATCTCGTCTGCTTTTTGGTGTCGGCTCGCGCCTCGTTCATCACCGGCGTGTGCATCACCGTAGACGGCGGCGCGACTCGCGGTGTCTACCTCTGATTCTTTCGTTTTCCGATCAACTTGACATGCGTCACCCGTTGTCATATACCTGTGCGCCAGCACGGGACAGCCCGGAGTAACGTCCTATTTCCGCCGCTTTCGCTAGGGCTAGGAGGTCAGCGATGGCCGCAAAGTTGTTTGTGGGAAACCTCTCCTTCCAGGCCACCGAGGAGGACCTTCGCGAGCTCTTCCAGCAGGCCGGGACCGTCGAGACAGTTCGGATCATCACGGACCAGTTCACCGGACGGCCGCGCGGATTCGGGTTCGTCGAGATGGCGACCAAGGAAGAAGCTGGCAAGGCAGTCGAGATGCTCAACGGTCGGCTCTTCAGAGACAGAAACCTCGTCGTGGACGAGGCGCGGCCACAGCCGCAGCGCACCGGCGCCGGCGGTCCACGCGGCGATCGTGGGCCCAGGCCCAGTGGAGGCGGCGGCGGAGGTTGGCGCAGGTAGACACCAGGTAGAAAACAAGCCCGGGGATCAAGGGCGGTCCCCGGGCTTTTCTGTTATCCTCCAGACTCAACACATGACGATGTCGAGGCGAGCTCAGACGGTGAAGCCGGGAGTGCCGTCGCCGGGGATGGCGCAGCGACTCGGAGTCACCATCGACGAGCGGCGCGGCGTTGAATATCACGAGCTTCGATCGAAAGATCTCCTAAACAAGTTCAACGGCCGGCTGATGCCCTTCGGCTGGACGGTGAATCCGTATCGGGGCTGCGAGCTGGCCTGCCGGTACTGCTTCGCACGGTACACGCACGAGTTCCTCGGCCTGAACGATCCCGCGGCCTTCGAGCGGAGAATCTACGTGAAGGACGCCGATTGTGGCCGGCTCGTCGCCGAGCTCACGCGAGCGCGGCGAAGCGGCCAGATCGTCGCGATGGGGACCGCCACCGATCCCTATCAGCCTGCCGAGGCGCGATTCGAGGTGACGCGTCGGGTCCTGGAGGCCGCTCGCGCGGTGCCGGGGCTCCAGCTGTCGATCACGACCAAGTCGACGCTCGTCACCCGCGACGCGGCCCTCCTCCGGGAGATCTCCGCGGCCTCGGAGGTGACGGTCAACCTTTCGATCACCACCGTCGATGCGGCCCTGGCGCGGCGGCTCGAGCCGCGAGCACCGCGGCCGGACCTCCGGTTCGCAGCCATGAAGGCACTGGCCCAAGCCGGCGTCGCGGCACGGCTGTTCGTCATGCCGATCCTGCCCCATCTGACCGACGACGAGCACAACCTCCGATCGCTGCTGGTGGCGGCCAAGGACGCGGGAGCCATCGGGGCCGAGTCGAACGTGCTCTTCCTGAGGCCCGGCACCCGCGAGGTGTTCTTCGAGTTCCTCGCGGTCGACTTCCCACGGCTGGTTCCGGAGTACGAGCGTCTCTATCGTGGATCCGCCTATGCCCCACCGGCGTACGTGCGCGAGACTGAAGCGCGCGTGCGGCGCCTGGCGGACGAGGTCGGGCTCAGCGCCAGGCGCCGAGCTGATCGGCCCGATCAGAGATCACCCCGTCAGCTGAGCCTGATCTGGTAGCGGGGCGGGGCGCGAAGGCCCGGGGCGACCACCGGCGCCCTCAGAAGAGCGAGAGCTGGGCGCTCGACTCCGTCTCGGCCGCGGGAGGCCTGAGACCGTCGAGCTCGGCGAAGGCACGGAAGCGATCCCAGATCTCGAGAACCTTCACCTGGTAGTACTCGACGTTTTCGTCCGGTCGCGCCGCGTCCCACAGGCTCGCGAGCTTCGCGTACTCGTTCACCGTGACGTTCGGCCCGCGGCCGGCGACATAGTAGGAGACCTGGTCCCCAGGCTGCACCACGCGCCCCGAGGCGCCGGCGAGCTCGTACGCCGCCGAGGCCGAGCGCGCTCCGATTCGCACCTTCTCGCGATAGGCCTCGATCGACTCCTGAAGCGTCTCGGTCCGGGCGAAGGCGCGAAGCTCGACCCGGTGGGCCGCGAAGTCGGCGAGCCACCGGTCGATGACCGCGCGAGCCTCGGCGCGGCGCCCGTGCACGAGGCAGCGGACGATCTCGCCGATGATCTGACGCTGGAAGGGCTCGAGGCCGCGCGAGCGGAACGCCGAGCCCTTGAGGCTCAGGCGCCCCCGCTCGTCGAGCAGCGCGTACGTCTTCATCTTGTAGCTGAACATCGCCGCGTACCGGCCGTCGAGCTCGAGCTGGATTCCCGAGGGCAAACCCTCCGTGAGCCGTTCGAGCAAGGTCTCGTCGTCCGCCGCCGAGTGACCGGGCGGCGGCACGAAGTAGACGCCGTCGGTGTCCGCCTCGACCGGAACGGCACCGAGCTTTTCGAGCGCGGCGAGGATCGCGGTGACCACGGCCCGTCCCTCGGCGGTGACGCGGTCGGCGGCGTCGAAATCGTTCCAGTGCCCGCCGCTGAAGGCCAGGTAGCCGTAGAACGCGTTGATCAGGATCTTGAAGGACTGCTGGAGCGCCCCGAGGTGCGCGCGCTCCGCGGGCTCTCGCGCCTCGCGGGCCAGGCGCTTGGCGCGCACGCGGAAGTCGCGCAGGTGCTGCAGGAGCTCCGGGAACACGCCGAGCGTGTCGGAGGCAGGCGCGATCGTCTTCGCGAGCATCAGCGAGGGATAGAGCGAGGTGACGTCCACGTGCAGGACGGGCCGCGCGACGCCTTCCTGACAGATGGCGGTATAGCCGCCGCCGACGGGGCCGACCGGTCCGGGCAGCGGCACCGATTGGCCGCGGGCGAGGTATTCGCGGAGCACGAGCGCGTCGATCTTGGCCGCGGCACCACGCAGGCTGCACGACTGATAGTCGAAGGGCACCGTCTGGGCCTGAGCGAAATACGGCGGCGCGAGGATCGACGCGATGGCGAGCGTCTCGATGGCGTCGTCCGCGGCGTATGCCATGAGCCGCTCCGGCGTCTCGCTGAACTCGCGCGTGATCTGCGAGGGGTCGACGTAGGTGCGGCCCTCGGCGGCGACGCCGAAGTGGCGGGCGAGGTCTTTCAAGCCGAAACCCGGCAGGTCACGCGTGCCCGCGTCGTGGAGCTGCGCGAGGATCCACGTGTCGATCACGTGGCGGCCGGCGACCTCGTAGCGCCGATAGCCGATCGTGCGCTCGGCGATCTGAAGGCGCGCGACCCGGCTCCGGAGGCTCTCGCCCCCGCGCCCCCAGGCCAGTGCCACGCGGTGGAGGCGCGCCCGGGCCTCGAGGTATTCCAGATCGAACCGGAAGATGTTGTGGCCCTCGATCACGTCCGGATCGCGCTCGCGGATGATCCGAGAGCACTCTTCGAGGAGCGCCCGCTCGTCGAGCCGGTCGCCCCGCACGACGTGACGGAAGCCGGTCGAATCGGCGAGCGCGACCGCGATGATCCGGTCGCCGGGCCGCGCGGCGCTCGGGAACTCGTGCCCCTCGGTCGTCATCACCTCGATGTCGAGCGCGAGACGGCGGAGATCGGTGAAGACGAGCCCGCCGAACGAGGTCCGCCCGCTCTGCAGGAGATATTGATGAACCGAGTCGGCAAGGAAGAGATACGGCGCCCCGGGCATGTTCCAGAGCTGGCCCGACTGATCTCGGCAGCGATCGCGTGCCCCGAGCGCATCGGCCCACGAGCCGAAGCGCGCCCGCCAGCGCAGGGCGCCCGGTCCTTCGAGCGCGTCGACGTCCTGCAATCCGGGTGCGCCCTTCACGAGTTCGCGTTCGGCGAGCAGCAGGAACGGCGACAGGGGCGCGGTCTCGGTGACGGTCGACGTCCCCGAGCGTCGGTAGAGGCGGATCGCGCGACCGCCCTCGGCGAGATCGAAGGCGACGAGCCCCGGGCTGGGATCCCGCCCGAAGAGCAGCGGGGCGTGCTCGATGGTGAGCACGCGCTAGGCCGGGACCTTCATGGCGTCAGAATACTCGCGGGCCCGGGCCCGCTCAACCCCCTTTGGGTACCAGCAACCTGTCCATACGCCCTCGCTTTTCCGAGGAACGATGTGGCTCTGGACGCCTATCGTCGAGCGATTCGCGACACGCACGGCGCTCGACCAGCCGCTGGACCGCTAATGATCGAACCGGCTAAAGACTGACCAGCTCGGTGCTCGCCAGCCGCGCGGAAGCTGCTGATATTCCTGGAATGCGGTTCCGGTATCAGTTTTGCCCCTACATTCCGCAATGGAAGGCTCCGGTCAGGTGTCAGGGATGCTACCGGCCCGCATCGGATACCAGATCCGAGAAAAGACTTCGGAGCTCGCAAGGCTGAGGCTGCTTCACCGGCGAGCGCCACGCGGCAAGAGCCCGCGCGGTGGCCGCACCAGGTTAGGCATGCGGCTCAGCTCCAAGATCTTTCTCGCCTCCGCGCTCGTCATTCTCGTGTTCGCGGGCGTCAGTGCCTTGAGCCTGGGTGCAGTGGGCCGTCTCGTGTCCGTAAACCGGGAGATCACGATCAGCACGATTCCTGCGCTGAGCCTCACGGCATCCGTCCGCGAAGCGATGCCGCGACTCCTCGCGCTGGAAGCGCGCGCGCTGGTGCTGGGCGACGGGCGCTACGCGACCGCATGGACAGAGCTGGCGACGCAGATCACTGAGGACCTCCAGCGCCTGGCCGAGTATCCGCTCAGCGAGCAGGAGGCACTGCACCACCGCGAGGCCAGCGCCGCGTTTGCGGAGTACCGGCGCATTGTCGAGAAGGAGCAGATGCTTCTCCGGGGCGGCGATCGCGCGGGCGCCCTGCGTCTGTCCGACACCGCCGCGCGGGCGCTCGCTGAACAGGTCCGGGGGAATCTCGACGGGACGATGGCCGCGACCCGCTCACGGGTCGTTGCGGCGCAGGCGGAGGCGGCGCGCCTGGAGGCCGGCACGTGGACCACCGTGCTGATCGCACTGGGCGCTTCCGTCGGCCTGGCCTTGTTCGGGACGGCCATCATCGCTCGACGGATGACGCGCTCGCTCGATCTCTTGTCCGTGGCCACGGCAGAGGTCGCCGCGAACGCCTTCAGAGAGCCCATCGCTGTCGAAAGCCGCGATGAAATCGGGGCGCTTGCGCAGTCGTTCAACTTGATGGCGAGCCAGCTTCGCCAGACGGAGGAGGCGAAGCAGGAGTTCTTCGCGACCGTCTCACACGAGCTTCGGTCGCCGCTCACATCGATACGCAGCGCGGTCGACCTTCTGCATCGGCGCGCTCCCGACGCCCTCACAGAGAATCAGCAACGCCTCACCGAGATCATTGCGCACAGCTCCGAGCGTCTGCTGCGGCTTGCCAACCAAATCCTCGAGTTGTCGCGCCTTCGCGCCAGCCTCACGGAGCTCGATCGGCAACCGGTCGACGTCGCGCAGCTCGTCGAGCGCGTCCTCGAGGAGCTTCATCCCCAGGCCGAGGAGGCGGGGGTCACGTTAGAGCGTGAGCGCTATGGGGCCCAGCGCGCGTACCTCGGCGACGAGGAACGGCTGTACCAGCTCGTGGTCAACCTCGTCGCTAACGCGATCCGCTTTACCCCGCGCGGTGGGCGCGTCGTCGCCCGAATCATCGACGCGGGCCCGGAGCTCGAGCTCCAGGTCGAGGACACTGGCGTCGGTATTCCCGCCGAAGCCCTCACGGCGATCTTCGATCCCTACCGGCAAGCCCACCGAGATCGGGGTGGTACCGGGCTGGGCCTGGCGATCGTGAAAGGCGTCGCGAAGGCTCACGGAGGTCGCGTGACCGCGGAGTCACGTGAGGGAACCGGGAGCCGCTTCACCGTCCTCCTGCCGCGCGCGTAAGTTCGGGTTCGTCGCGCCTCAGCGTTCGCCGTTTTTTCGAAAGCGTAGCGGCCCGAGGAACGTCTCCGATGACGACTTCGTGTCATTCGTATCGATCGATAGCGCGATGACCGACGGATTCTCCGGCTCTTCGCCGAACACCATGCGGTAGTCCTCGCGCACGTTGCGACGCTCCGTGACCCACTCCAGCCACGGGGCGGCTTTGAGATCGATTTGTACCTTCTTTGCGATGGTTGAATGGTCGCCGTTGCTCCGCACTCGCAGCGCTCGCCTGTCGTCTGCCGTGTCCAGTCCTCCACCAGAGCGGTTTCCATCGCGGAATCCGGCGCAGGCGCGAAGGCCACGGTTGGAACGCTGACCACAGAGGACACAACGATGGAAGCCCTGACCAGGAACGGGACCGGCGCGCGGCGCAAGCTGCGAGCGGGTGAAGGCGTGCACGTAGGGTTTTCCCTGAAGCCGAATAGGGGAAGCGCCCGGTTGAGGTGGCAGCATTTCATCCACTACACTCCGAGTTCGCAGCGGGATCGGGATCCCCGGACGTTTGGACTCCCCAGCATCCGCCCGGTTCGGCTAGCACAAGGCGCCGATCGGCTCGTACGGCAGCTTCCGCGACATGAGGTCTGGCCATGCCGTGCAGCCGTGGCGGCGGGCCCGAGATTCCGCCGAGCGGCACGCTCGGCCGAGGGACCGATTGACGGGTGAGCGACTTTGCGTCAAATCCGCCGCGCCGCGGGTGCCTGCCGTAGCGCCGGGCGCGCCCGGATTTTCGCCCCCCCGGCAAGCCCGTCGAGCCATAGTCGTGACGGGCGTCGTGCAGGGCGTGGGCTTCCGCCCATTCGTGTACGGGCTCGCGATCCATCTCCGCCTGAAAGGGTTCGTGAAGAATTCGAGCGGGCGCGTCCTCATCGAGATCGAAGGCGACTCCAACGCTATTGATCGTTTCGTGGACACCCTGCGGTACTTCCCGCCGCCGCTCGCCCGCATCGATCACCTGGAAGTCGGTGCACTGGCGCCGCTCGGCGACCCCGGCTTCCGAATCGATCCGAGCATCGATGACGGCAGCGAAGGTGTGCTCGTCTGTCCGGATGTGGCGACCTGTGAAGACTGTCTCCGCGAGCTGTTCGATCCACAGGACCGGCGTTACCGCTACCCCTTCCTGAACTGCGTGAACTGCGGGCCGCGTCTGACTGTGGTGACGGACGTTCCCTACGATCGCGAACGCACGACCATGGCGAAGTTCGTGATGTGCGCGGCGTGCCGTGCGGAGTACGAAGACCCACGTGATCGGCGATTTCATGCGCAAGTGGTCGCGTGCCCCGGTTGCGGTCCCCGTCTCAGCCTGCTCGACGCCGGCGGCGCGCCGCTCGCGACTGAAGATCCTTTGACCTGGGCTGCGGCTGCCCTCCGGAATGGAGCGATCGGCGCGCTCAAGGGGCTTGGCGGTTTTCACCTCGCGTGCGACGCCCGATCCGAACCGACGGTCCGGGAGCTCAGGCGACGAAAACAGCGCGACACGAAGCCGTTCGCCATCATGGTCGCCGATCTGGCCGGTGCGCAGGCGCTCTGCGCGGTTTCGCCACTCGAACGCGCGCTCCTGAGCTCGGTCGATCGGTCGATCGTAGTCCTCACCCGCCGCGCCGGAGCCCCCGTGGCCCCGAGCGTCGCGCCAGGCCTGCACACGCTCGGCCTGATGCTCCCATATACCCCGTTACATCACCTCCTGTTGGCCGAGACCGGAGCGGACGCGCTCGTTATGACCAGCGGCAATCGGGCCGATGAACCGATCGCGTGCGACGACGACGCGCCCGCCCAGCTCCGGGGCGTCGCGGATTTCTTTCTCGTCCACGACCGGCCGATTCGGCTCAGGTGCGACGATTCAATCGTTCGCATCGCGGGCGGGGGGGCCGTGCCGCTTCGCCGTGCCCGAGGGCACGTGCCGCAGACGCTCACGCTGACGCATCGATTGGCCCGGCCGACCCTGGCGACCGGTGGCCACCTCAAGGCGACGTTCGCCCTCGGCGGCAGAACGTCGGCATTCGTCAGCCATCATGTCGGGGACCTCGGCGACTATGCGACCTACCGCGTCTGGCTCGAGGCGATCGAACACTACGAGCGCCTCTTCCGGATCACGCCGAGCCGGATCGTGCATGATCTGCACCCCGGCTATGCCTCGACTCGATATGCTGTCGAGCGCGCGCGTGCGGGAGGCGAAGAACTTGCCGTGCAGCACCACCACGCCCATATGGCCAGCTGTATGGCCGAGCACGGACTCGAGGGCCCCGTCATCGGCGTGTGCTTCGACGGCGCCGGACTCGGGACCGATGGCACGATCTGGGGTGGAGAGTTCCTGGTGGGTGACTATCTCGAGGCGCGTCGCATGGCGCATCTGGCGCCCGTGCCGATGCCCGGCGGCGAGCAAGCGGTCCGGCAGCCATGGCGGATGGCCGTCGCTCACGTGGCCTACGCCGGGCTGGATCCCGCCGCATCGCCGATCGCGCGTCGCTTGGACTCCGCCACGTTGCGCGCGGTCGACCGCATGCTGGCCCGCCGCTTCAACGCTCCACTGACGTCGAGCATGGGGCGGCTCTTCGACGCCGTGGCCGCGCTGGCGGGCGTGGCAGACCAGACGACATTCGAGGGCGAGGCGGCCGCGCGCCTGGAAGCCCTGGCGGCCGGGGTCGCCCCGGAGCCCGGCTACCACGTCCCTGTCGATCGCAACGGGCTGACGTTGGTCGCCGATCCCGCATCGCTCATCCGGGCCGTCGTCGACGATGCCCGGGCCGGCGTGAAAAGCGCCGTGATCGCCCGGCGATTTCACTCGGCCGTCGTCGATTTGATCGTCACGGTGTGCTCGCGGCTACGCTCGGCGACTGGCATAAGGATCGCCGTGCTGACCGGCGGCGTCTTTGCGAACGCAATCCTCGCGCGCGAAGCCGACCAGCGCCTTTTCGCGGCGGGCTTCGAGGTCTACACGCATCGCCTCGTGCCGCCCAACGACGGCGGGCTCTGTCTGGGGCAGCTGGCCATCGCCGCCGCCCGCGACGCGGCCGCCGGCACGGCGCCACACTGATGTGCCTCGGTGTTCCCGGCCGAGTCGTCGAGGTTCGCCGCGAACACGACGTGCTCATGGGCAAGGTCGAGTTCGGTGGCATTTCGAAACACGTCTGCCTCGAGCACGTGCCCGAAGTGCGTCCCGGCGACTACGTACTGGTTCACGTCGGGTTCGCCCTCTCGCGCCTCGATGAGGCGGAGGCGCGGCGGGTATTCGAGTTTCTGGCGTCGATCAACCAGCTCGACGATCTCACGGTGCCCTCGTCGTGAAGTATCTCGACGAGTACCGCGACGGCGACATGGCGGCACAGCTCGTCGCGCTGATCGGGCGCGCGGTCACACGGCCCTGGGTGATCATGGAGGTCTGTGGCGGCCAGACGCACACGATCGTGCGGTACGGCATCGACGAGCTCTTGCCGCGCGGTGTGGAGCTCGTGCACGGCCCCGGGTGCCCCGTCTGCGTCACGCCGCTCGAAACGGTGGATCGCGCCCATATCATCGCCTCGAATCCCGACGTGATCTTCTGCTCCTTCGGAGACATGCTTCGCGTGCCGGGCTCTCGCGGTGACCTCCTCGGCCTCAAGGCTCGGGGCAGCGACGTACGGTTCGTCTACTCGCCCCTGGATGCCGTCCGGATCGCCGCCGCGAACCCATCCCGTCGTGTCGTGTTCTTCGCCATCGGGTTCGAGACGACGGCGCCGGCCAATGCGATGGCCGTGTCGCTCGCACGCCGGCGTGGGCTTCGGAACTTCAGCGTCCTCGTGTCTCATTCCCTCGTGCCCCCGGCCATGACGGCGATCCTGCAGGCGCCCGGCAATCGCGTCCAGGCATTCCTCGGCCCGGGCCACGTGTGCACGGTCATGGGCACGAGCGAATATGAGCCCATCGCCACCCGGTACGGGGTCCCGATCGTCATCACCGGCTTCGAGCCGCTCGACATGCTCGAGGGCGTCCTGCGCGCCGTGCGCCAGCTCGAGGCGGGCGGCCGCGTCGTCGACAACCAGTACGCGCGAGCAGTTCGGCCGGACGGGAACCCCGTCGCCCGCCAGCTCATCGACGAGGTTTTTGAGGTCTGCGACCGGAAGTGGCGGGGTGTCGGGTCGATCCCGAAGAGCGGATACCGCCTGCGCTACGAGTATCGCGACCACGACGCGGAGCGCCTGTTCGAGGTCGACGACGTCGAGGCCACCGAGTCCGCCGTCTGTATCAGCGGCCAGATCTTGCGCGGGCTCAAGAAGCCGAGCGAATGCCCTGCGTTCGGCCGGGCGTGCACGCCCCGAACGCCGCTCGGCGCGACCATGGTGTCGTCCGAGGGCGCCTGCGCAGCCTACTACGCATACGGGCGGTACCTCGGGCAGCCCGCGCTCGCGGGCCCTGCGGAGAGGACGGGCCGCCAATGACGAAGTCGCCATGGCACGATTGACCGTCGCCGTCGACCTCCGCGAGGCTATCCGCAGGAAGTTCCAGGAGAGCGCCGCGACGGCGGACGCGTTCGTCGCCGGACACGCGGAGAAGATCGTCGCCTGCTGTCGCGCAATGGCCGGTGCGTTCGCGGGCGGCGGGCGGCTGTTCGTGATGGGCAATGGCGGCAGTGCCTGCGACGCGCAGCACGTCGCCGTCGAATTCATGCATCCGATCATCGAGAAACGGCCGGCCCTGCCGGCGCTTGCGCTCGGCACCGACAGTGCTCTCCTGAGCGCGATCGGCAACGATCAGGACTTCGCGGTCTCCTTCCTCCAGCAGTTGCAGGTGCTCGCGCGACCGGGCGACATCGCGCTCGGCATCTCGACCAGCGGCAAATCGGCGAACGTCCAGCGTGCGCTCCGCGCCGCGCGTGCGATGGGGTTGCTCACGGTCGGTTTCACCGGCCGAGACGGCGGCCGGATGCCCGAGCTGTGCGATCACTGCTTTGTCGTTCCGAGCTTCAGCATCCACCGGATCCAGGAGACGCACGCGCTGCTGCTCCACGTCGTATGGGATCTCGTTCACGTGGTCCGCGGGGAAGACGATGTCGTCTGAGGCCGAGATTTCCTCAAGCGAGGACGCGGTCGCTCTCGCGGGCGCGTGCCCGGTGCCTGTCGGTTACGAGCATATCGTCCTCGGTCATGGCAGCGGTGGGCGCATGACGGCGGACCTGATCGGTGATGTATTCCTTCCCGCGTTCACGAACGACGTCTTGCGGGCGCTCGAGGACCAGGCCACCGTCGACCTCCCGGGCGGCTCGCGCATCGCCTTCACGACCGACGCCTTCGTCGTCCGGCCGATCTTCTTTCCGGGAGGCGACATCGGGCGGCTGGCCGTTCACGGCACGGTGAACGATCTGGCCGTCGGGGGCGCCGAACCGCGCTTTCTGGCGGCGGCGTTTATTCTGGAGGAAGGTCTCGCGCTGACCGACCTGCGTCGCGTCGTCGATTCGATGCGCCGGGCGTGCCGAGAGGCGGGAGTCGTCCTCGTGACCGGTGACACGAAGGTGGTCGATCGCGGCAAGGGCGATCAGATCTTCATCACGACGACGGGCATCGGCCTAGTGCCGTCCGGACGCGCCCTCTCGATCGGCGCCGCTCGCCCGGGGGATCGCATCATTGTCTCCGGCACGCTCGGTGACCACGGGATGGCGATCATGGCGGCGCGTGAAGGCTTCGACTTCGAGCCCCAACTGACGAGTGATACCGCCCCGTTGACCGGTCTCGCGCGAGCGGTGCTCGAAACCGCGCCGACGACCCGGTGCATGCGCGATCCGACGCGCGGCGGTCTGGCGAGCGCCCTGAATGAGCTGGCCACGGCGTCCCGCGTGGGCGTGAGGTTGGACGAACGCGCCATTCCGGTCCGGGCCGACGTCCGGAGCGCCTGCGAATTGCTGGGCCTCGATCCGATGTACGTGGCGAGCGAAGGGCGGTTGGTCGCGGTCGTGGCCGCCGCGGACGCCGAGCGGGTGGTCGCGGCGATGCACGCCCACCCGCTCGGGCGAGATGCAGTCATCGTGGGCGACGTCGTCAGCGAGCACCCGACGCTCGTCACCGTGCGTTCGCTGATCGGCGGCGAGCGCGTGGTCACGATGCTCGCCGGCGAACAGTTGCCGAGAATCTGTTGAGGGAGCCCACGATGGACACCATGGAGGTGCTCTGGATCACCGCAGGGCTCGGCTGCGACGGCGACACCATCGCGATGACGGCCGCCACCAATCCGAGTCTCGAGGACCTCGTCCTGGGAGCGATCCCCGGGGTGCCGTCGATCATCCTGCACAATCCGTGTCTGGCGTACGCCAACGGTGACGAGTTCATGCGGGTTTTCCATCGCGCCGCCGCGGGCGAGGTGAATCCCTTCATCCTCGTGGTCGAGGGCTCGATTCCGAACGAGAAGCTCAAGACCGAGGGTTACTGGGCCGGTTTTGGCATCGACAGTGCGACCGGTCAGCCCATCACGACGTGCGAGTGGATCGATCGGCTGGCGCCCCGCGCGTGGGCGGTGGTGGCCGCCGGCACGTGCGCGACCTATGGCGGCATCCACGCGATGATGGGTAACCCGACCGGGTGCATGGGGCTCGCCGACTACCTGGGTTGGGACTGGCGCTCGAAGGCCGAAATCCCGATCGTCTGCGTACCGGGCTGCCCCGTCCAGCCCGACAATTTCATGGACGTGCTCCTCTACCTGCTGCGCCAGGCCGTCGGCCGCGCGCCGATGATCCCGCTGGACGACGCGCTGCGCCCGGCCTGGTTGTTCGCGCAGACGGTGCACGAAGGGTGTGACCGCGGCGGTTACTACGAGCAGGGCGACTTCGCCGCGACCTACGGCTCGGTCAAATGCATCGTCAAGCAGGGCTGCTGGGGACCGGTGGTGCTGTGCAACGTTCCCAAGCGCGGCTGGATCAACGGAATCGGCGGATGCCCCAATGTCGGCGGCGTCTGCATCGGCTGTACGATGCCCGGGTTTCCCGACAAATTCATGCCGTTCATGGACGAGCCGCCTGGCGCGACCATGTCCACATCCGCCGTCCTGATGTACGGCCGTACGGTCCGGGCGCTGCGCAGTTTCACGAAGAGCTCGCTGGACCGAGAGCCGACCTGGCGGCGTTCCGGGCCCGAGATCAGGAGCTGACCCATGGCTGAGCCCGGCAAGCAGCTCGTCGACATGTCGTGGGACCCCATCACGCGGATCGTGGGCAGCCTCGGGATCCACACCAAGATCGACTTCGCCAATCGGCAGGTGGCGGAATGCCGGTGCACGTCGTCCATATTCCGTGGCTACAGCGTGTTCATGAAGGGCAAGGACCCGCGCGACGCGCACTTCATCACCAGTCGCATTTGCGGCATCTGCGGCGACAATCACGCCACCTGCGCCGTCTACGCGCAGAACATGGCGTTCGGCGTGAAGCCGCCGCCCCTGGCGGACTGGATCATCAACCTCGGCGAGGCGGCCGAGTACATGTTCGACCACAACCTCTTCCAGGACAACCTCGTCGGCGTGGATTTCTGTGAGCAGATGGTGCGCGAGACCAATCCCGACGTGCTCCAGCGAGCCGAGAAGACGGCCGCGCCGCACCGCGACGTCCACGGCTATCACACCATCGCCGACATCATGCGGGCGCTCAACCCGTTCACGGGGGTCTACTATCGCGAAGCGCTCCACATGAGCCGCGTCACCCGTGAGATGTTCTGCCTGATGGAAGGCCGGCACGTCCATCCCTCGACGCTCTACCCCGGCGGTGTCGGGACCGTACCGAGCCCTCAGCTATTCACCGAATACCTCGTGCGCCTCATGAAGTATGTCGAGTTCATGAAGAAGGCCGTGCCCTTCCACGATGACCTCTTCGACTTCTTCTACGAGGCGCTGCCGGGCTACGAGCAGGTCGGGCGCCGGCGCGTTCTCCTTGGCTGCTGGGGCTCGTTCCAGAATCCAGACACATGCGATTTCACCTACGAGCACATGACGGAGTGGGGCCGCGACATGTACGTCACGCCCGGGATCGTCGTGGACAACGAGCTCATCACGACCGACCTGGTCGAGATCAACCTCGGCATCCGTATCTTGCTCGGGCACTCCTTCTACAAGGACTGGGAAGGCAGCGAGACGTTCGTGACCGCCGATCCGCTCGGGAACCCTGTCGACCAGCGGCATCCCTGGAACCAGACGACGGTGCCACAGCCGCAGAAGCGCGACTTCCAGGGCAAGTACACATGGGTCATGTCGCCGCGCTGGCACGACCGCCGGACCGGCGAGCTCCTGGCGCTCGACAGCGGCGGAGGGCCGCTCGCTCGGTTCTGGGTGACGGCGCTCGCCGGTCGGGTCGACCTCGGCTACGTGAAGGCGACGGGCAGAAGCGTCAGGATCCGGCTGCCCAAGACCGCGCTCATGCCCGAGGTCGAGCTGGAGTGGAAGATTCCCCGCTGGAGCAACACGCTCGAGCGCGACCGCGCCCGCACCTATTTTCAGGCCTATGCGGCGGCGGCGGCGCTCGCATTCCTGGAACGCGCTCAGCACGAGGTCTACGCGGGACGCACGGTCACCCAGACGCCGTTCACGGTGCCGGACGAGGCCATTGGCTGTGGGTTCCACGAGGCCGTCCGGGGAATGCTGTCGCACCATCTCGTCATCCGGGACGGTAAGATCGCCAACTATCACCCGTATCCGCCCACGCCGTGGAACGCGAGCCCACGCGATTCGTTCGGCACGCCGGGACCGTACGAGGATGCCGTGCAGAATACGCCGATCTTCGAGGAGAACGGTCCCGAGAAGTTCAAGGGCATCGATATCATGCGGACGGTACGGAGCTTCGACCCGTGCCTCCCGTGTGGTGTGCACATGTACCTCGGCCAGGGTAAGGAAATCACCGTCCGCCATTCGCCCACGTACGGAGCGCACCCGTCATGACCGAGCGCGGCGACGTCCTCTCGCAGCGCCTCGAGGGCCTGGAACGACTCGTCCGTGAGCTCGAGGACGGGCCGGACTCACCGGTTCGCGCGCGCGCCCGTCGCCTCGTGGAGGGTGTGCTCGATCTTCACGCCGAGGCCGTGCGACGCATGATCGACGTGTTGAATGAAAGCGACGACGGACGCCGGATCCTGCATGCCTGGGCGAGTGACCCCGGCATCTCGGCCGTGCTGCTGCTTCACGGGCTCCACCCGCTGACTCTCGAATCTCGAGTGCACGAAGCGCTCGATGCGCTGGCGCCGAGCCTGCGGGGCCTCGGCGCGCGAGTGGCGGCGGTCAGTTTCGCCAACGCCGTTGTCCACATACGCGTGGAGCACGAGGGCGGCCGGGCGACACCCGCGTCGGTTCTGCGCGCGCGACTCGAGGAGGCGCTCGTCGCCGCGGCCCCCGACGCGACGGCGATCGAGGTTGACGTGCCCGTCCCGCCGGCGGCGTTTGTGCCGCTGGGCGAGGTGCGGCTACGGCCACGGGCACCAGAGGGGCGGGCACGATGATGGGCACGGCGCCGGCGCGCGCGATCGCGACTCTCCGGCGGTTCGCACACGAGCGTACCGATGCCGAGTGGTGCGATGTGTGTACGGCGCCACTGACATCGGTCCACGGCCATCTCCTCGAGACCGCGACTCGGACCCTCCGTTGCGCCTGCCCCGCATGTGCGGGCCTTCTCGCCGATACGCCGGGGGCGCGCTGGCGGCGCGTTTCCCATCGGGTGACGAAGCTCGTCGGCGTTCGCCTGACTGACGAGGATTGGGCGGCCGTAGGGGCGCCGGTCGATCTCGCGTTCTTCGTGCAGGTCGGGGCGTCTCATCGCGTCGTCATGCGCTATCCCAGCCCCGGTGGTCCGGTTGAAGCGATGGTCGAGCCCGCCGCATGGGGCACCGTGGTTGCCGCGAATCCCGCCCTGTCTGACTTGCGCGCCGACGTCGAGGCGCTCCTGGTCAATCGCACGGCAACCCGACGGGAGTACTACGTGGTCTCGATAGACGAGTGCTACCGGCTCGTGGGTCTGCTACGCCGCCATTGGCGCGGCTTCAGCGGCGGTCCTGAGGTGCAAGAGCGGATCGCGGAGTTCTTCGCCAGCCTCGACGACGTCGGCGGTGCTCCGTGAGCCATGACGGCATCGCCGCCCTCGCGCAGGCCCTGCTCTACGAAGGGTACTTGCTCTATCCGTATCGCGCGTCATCGGTCAAGAATTCCCATCGATGGATGCTCGGCACCCTCTACCCGCGGGCCTTCGCCGAGGACCAGCGTGAGAACGATCCGTGGTTCATGCAAGCCCAGTGTCTGGTGCACCGCGAATCCGATGCCGAGATCGACGCGCACGTTCGGTTCCTGCACCTGACCGAGCAGCCACGAGAGCGACAGGTCCATCTCGCGTACAGGCTGAGCCGGCTCTGCGAGGCACCGCAATCGGTGCCGTTCGCCTTCGAAGCCGACAACGCGCAGCTTCACGGCGTCGTCGACATCGCGGCGGCGCCGGCTGGTGACCGGGTCGTCAAGGTCACCCTGTGCGTTCGCAACGTGACGCCGTTCACCGTGCAAGCCGCCGGTCCCGCCGCCAGCCGGCGGGACGGCGCGCTGCGGTCGGCCTTCGTCTCGGCTCACGCGGTGCTCGGCGTTCGCGACGGCGAGTTCGTCTCGCTGCTGGATCCACCGGCATCGCTCCGGGAGGTCGCGGACAGCTGCATACACGTCGGTGTATGGCCGGTGCTCGTGGGATCTCCTGGTACGCGTGACACCATGCTGGCGGCGCCGATCATTCTCGAAGACTACCCGCGCGTCGCCCCGGAAAGCTCGGGGGACTTCTTCGACGCGACCGAGATCGATGAGCTACTCACCAGTCGGGTGCTGACGCTGACCGACGAGGAGAAGGCGGCCGTGCGATCGGGTGACCCGCGTGCGCGGGAGCTGCTCGAGCGCACCGAAGCCCTGTCGGAAGGCGAGCGCCGCGGACTGTACGGCGCCCAGCGCACATTCCGTCCCGGCATGCGGGTGCGTATCGCCCCGTATCCCGGTGGCGACGTGCTCGACCTCGCGCTCGCCGGTCGAGTCGCGACCGTCGTGAGCTTGGAGGAAGATGTCGACGGGCGCCACTTCGTCGCCGTCACGGTCGACGACGACCCCGGACGCGATCTCGGCACCGCCGGGTGGCCCGGGCATCGATTCTTCTTCCGTCCCGACGAGCTGGAGCCGCTGACATGATCGGCCGCCGGCTGCTGGTTGCCGGCATCGGCAACGTCTTCTTCGGTGACGACGGATTCGGCGTCGAGGTCGCACGCCGGCTCGGCGCTCGGCCGCAGCCGGAAGGTGTCCGGATCGCGGACTTCGGCATCCGCGGCATCGACCTCGCGTATGCGCTGACCGACGGAGTCGACGCGGCCATTCTCATCGACGCCGTGCCGCGGGGTGGAGCCCCCGGGACGCTTTACGTCCTCGAACCAGATGTGAGGGCCGCGCCGGCCGGCACTATTGCAGACACCCATCGTCTTGATCCGTCGACCGTCCTCGGGCTCCTGTGCACGCTCGGCGATCACCAGCCCGTTGTTCGTCTCGTGGGGTGCGAGCCCTCGGCGGGATCGGACGACGAGATGATGCTGGGCCTGAGTGCCCCCGTTGCCGCCGCCGTCGACGAGGCGGTGACGCTGGTGGAGGCGCTCGTGGCGGAACTTTGTGACTCGGCGGTGGGCCGTGCATGAGCTGGCGATCGTGGAGGAGATCATCGCGATCGTCGCCGAGCGCACGTCGGGCGCCAGGGTCGGGCGCATCGTCGTCGAGATCGGCCGGCTCTGCGCCGTGATGCCGGAAGCCATGCGCTTCTGCTTCGATCTGGCCACGGCCGGCACCCTCGCAGATGGCGCGAGCCTGGAGATCGTCGAGATCCCCGGTCAGGGCCGCTGCCGCGCATGTGGTGCCGACGTGGTGCTCGAGCGGCCGTTCGGTCGCTGCGCCTGCGGTGGCACGGATCTGGACTGGCTGGCGGGGGAGGAGCTGCGGATCAAGGAAGTCGAGCTGGTGACATGAGGAGCCTCGGTGACGATCAGGGCCGTGTGGTGCGCGGCGCCGACCCTCACGCCCAAGCGCCGTCGACGACGACGGGAGGCGTTGTCACGCTCGAGCACCGTGTGCTCGAGCGCAACGATCGGCTCGCCGCCGAGACGCGCAGCCGGCTACGCGCCCGCGGTGTGTTCGCCATCAACCTGATGAGCGCGCCCGGTGCGGGCAAAACGACGTTACTCGAGCGGTTGCTCCAGGACCTGGGCGGCACGCTCCCGATCAGCGTGATCGAGGGCGACCAGGCGACCGATCGCGACGCCGAGCGCGTCCGCGCGGCCGGGGGGCGCGCCGTCCAGGTCAATACGGGCACCGGCTGCCACCTCGACGCCACGATGGTGGCGCGCGCGCTCGAGCAGCTCGAGCCCGCGCCGCGCTCGGTGGTGGTCATCGAGAACGTCGGCAATCTCGTCTGCCCCGCAATGTTCGACCTGGGCGAGAGCCGGCGCGTGGTCGTGACGTCCGTTACTGACGGGGACGATAAGCCGCTCAAGTATCCGCACATGTTCCGCGCTGCCGACGTCCTGCTGCTCAACAAAATCGACCTGCTGCCCTACGTCCGCTTCGATCGTGCGCGTTATCGGACCGCTGCGGGCGCAACGAATCCCGGTGTCCTCAGCTTCGAGATCTCTGCGACGCGCGGCGACGGCCTCGAGGCCTGGTACGCTTGGCTGCGCGCCGCCGTCGAGCAGCCGTGGGGCATGGCCACATCATGAGCCGGAGGGATGAAAGCTGGTCGACCGATGAGGAGGCGGAGCGGGCGCGCTTGAACAATGAGCTTGCCGCCCTGGCCCGTGGCGCAACGGAGGCCACGGCCTTCCTGGAACAGCTCGGGGCGGCGCTCTTCCCCGGCGGCCGGCCAGAGGTTTCACAGCTGACGTGGCCGGACAAGCCGCCGGCGGCACGCCACGTGACTGCGACCCAGCGCGCCGAGGAGCGGCTCCGGGCCGCCGAGATCCGCTACCGCACCCTCGTCGAGCAGATCCCGGCGGTGACCTTCATGGCCGTGCTCGGCGAGGGCGAGGGCGAGAACGAGATCTACGTGAGCCCTCATATCGAGGCGCTTCTGGGGTTCACGCAGCGAGAATGGCTGGAGAACCCTTTTCTTTGGTACCGGCAATTGCACCCCGACGATCGCGCGGTGTGGAATGAGGAGTTCGCGCGTGGTTGCCGGGCCGGCGGACCCTTCCGCGCCGAGTGTCGCTTCATCGCCCGCGACGGCCGCGTGGTGTGGGTCCGCGGCGAGGCGCGCGTGGTGCGGGACGAGATCGGGCGGCCCCTGTTCCTGCAGGGTGTCGCCTTCGACATCTCGGATAGCAAGCGGGCCGAGGCACTCCTGCTGCGCGAGGCGGTGCGCAGCACCGAGGAGCGCTACCGCGACCTCGTGGAAGGGCTCGGAGCCGTCGTGTGGGAGGCCGAGCCAGAGCTGTTTCACTTTACCTTCGTCAGCCGTCATGCCGACGAGATGCTGGGCTTTCCGCCGGAGCGCTGGGTACTCGACCACGTCTTCTGGTCGAGCCGGATCCACCCCGATGATCTCGACGAGGTCATTGGAAGCTGGCGCACCGCCCTGCAGGAGGGCACCGATCATACCTTCGAATATCGTGCGATCGCCGCTGACAGTCGAGTCGTTTGGCTCCAGGACAATCTGAGGATTATCCGGGACGCCACCGGACGGGCGCAGCACATCCTGGGTCTGATGCTCGATGTCACAGATCGTAAGCGGGCCGAGGCGGAGCACGCCGAGCTGCTCGTCCGCGAGCGCGAGGCCCGCGCAGAATCAGAGACGTTGAACCGAATAGAGCGTGCGCTCGCCGCCGAGCTCGACTATCAGAGCCTCGTCCAGAGCGTGATCGATGCCGGGATGCAGCTGTGCGGGGCTCAGTCCGGTGCCTTCTTCTACAACCCCAAGGAAGCCAGCGGAGCATCGTACACGCTCTACGCCCTGTCTGGAGCACCTCGCGATGCGTTCGCGCAGTTCCTCCAGCCGAGGAACAGGCCGCTCTTTGAACCGACTTTCCGGGGCACGGGCATCGTACGCATCGACGATGTCAGCAAAGACCCACGCTACGGCCACGTATCTCCGCACCACGGTCTGCCTGGTGGGCACCTCCCCGTGTGCAGCTATCTCGCGGTACCGGTCGTCTCCCGGTCGGGCGAGGTACTCGGCGGGCTCTTCTTCGGCCATCCCGAGCCCCGCCGCTTCACCGAGCGGCACGAGCGGATGCTGAGCGGCGTGGCGGCTCAGGCGGCCGTCGCGATGGACAATGCGCGCCTCTACGAGGCCGCCGAGCGTGCCCGGCACATCGCCGAAGACGCCAACCGGGCGAAGGACGAATTCCTGGCGACCATGTCCCATGAGCTGCGGACGCCCCTGAACGCCGTCCTGGGCTGGGCTCGCGTCCTGCGCGGGTCCTACGTGGACACCAGGACCACCGCGCGGGCGCTCGAGGCGATCGAGCGCAACGCGCGCGCGCAAGTGCAACTCGTCGAGGACATCCTGGATATCTCGGCGATCGCCACCGGCAAGCTGCGTCTCACCGTGGAGCCGGTCGACATGGCCGGCGTCCTCGAGGCCGCCCGCGACGTCGTGCGCCTGGCGGCGCAGGCCAAAGGGATTGTGCTCGAGAGCCGTATCGACCCCGGCGTGGGACTCGTCATGGGCGACGGGCAGCGCCTTCAGCAAGTGGTGTGGAACCTCCTCGCCAACGCCATCAAGTTCACGCCGGCGGGCGGGCACGTGCTCACGCGGCTCGAGCGCGCGGGTGGACATGCCCGCATGGTGGTGAGCGATACCGGCGCCGGCATCACTCCCGAGTTCCTGCCGTACGTGTTCGATCGCTTCCGTCAGGCCGACAGCTCGACCACCCGGAGTCACGGTGGCCTCGGTCTGGGACTCGCCATCGTCCGGAACATCGTCGAACAGCACGGTGGCACGGTCACCGCTGACAGCGCCGGGCCTGGCCAAGGGACGACCTTCACGGTGGAGATCCCAATGAGCGGTGCGTCGGCGACTCAGGACACGTCGCAGGATCGTGAGGCGACGGTCACGTCGCGTCGACTGCATGGATTGAAGACGCTCGTCGTCGACGATGATCCTGACGCCCGTGAGCTGATGCAAGTGATTCTGGCGAATGCCGGCGCGGACGTCGTTGCGGTCGGCTCGGTGGAGGCGGCGTTGGCGGTCGTCCACGAGACACGGCCGGGGGTGCTCATCAGCGACATCGGCATGCCCGACGGTGACGGCTACGCGTTGTTGCGCATGCTCCGAGCTCAAGGCATCAACATCCCCGCCATCGCGGTGACGGCGTACGGGCGACCGGAGGACCGGAAGCATGCCGAGCGCGCCGGCTTCCAGCTCCACGTTCCCAAGCCCGTCGACCCGGTGCGTTTCGTCGACATCGTCCGAGGGCTACTCCAGATCGCTGGCAGTTGAGGCTAGGCGCTACTGGACCTCGAGGATCATCGTCAGGCCGCCGGCGCCGCGCGTCTCGACGTTGTTGTTCGTCGTGTGGTGCGGGATGTGGCAGTGGACCAGCCATTTACCCGGTCGGCGCGCCGTCCAGATGACGTCGTACCGCTGACCGGGCCCGACATTGATGGTGTCCGCGAGATATCGCGCGCCGGGCGCCAGCGTCGCCCCATCTAGCGCGACCACCTCGAACGGACCGCCGTGGACGTGCATCGGATGCACGAAGTTGTTGTTGGTGCCGATGAATCGGAGCTTGATCGTCTCGCCGACGCGCATGCGGACGACGTCCGTCGAAGGATAAGCCTTACCGTTGATGGTGAAGTAGTTCGGCAGGGCGCCTTCCATCAGCATCGCGGGATAGGTCAGCCATTCGCGCTTGAGCCATTCCTGGAGCTGGATCGTATAGTCCAGATTCGCCGCCGGCTCCCGGCGGTCCCGCGGCTCGATGATGAGCGCGCCGTAGAGCCCGAACGCTTGCTGGCGATCGGCGTGGTCGTGCGTGTGGTAGAAGAACGTCCCCGCCTGTTCCACCGTGTACTCATACACGTAGGTGCCGCCGGGTGGGACGGGGGATTGGGTGATGTTGGCCGGGCCGTCCATCTCGTTGGGCACGACGAGGCCGTGCCAGTGGACGGTGGTCGACTCCGGGAGCGCGTTGCGGAAGTTGATGCGGACCCGATCCCCCTGAACGAGGCGGAGCCGTGGCCCCGGCAACTGCCGGTTGAAGGCGTAGGCGTCGACAGAGACGTCGTCGAGGATGTGCCAGCGGACGACCCCGGCCTCCAGATCGAACACCTTCACGCCGCGGTCGAGTCGCGGCTCGATCGGCTGGTCGCCTCGCGCGTCGCGTGGGGCGTGGTGTGCGATGTGCCGCGGGAGGATCGCGGCCATCTCCCGCATCGCGGCAGCCGGGGTGTCGAAGTGCATCGTCATTCCCCTCGGCATGATCGCGCCACCCACGTCCGCGGCGCTCAACGACAGGTTCACGTAGAGCCCGGGCACGATGAGGCCGGCCAGCAGCATCAGCCCCGTCACGCCGCCCACCGCAACGATCTGGGGAATGGTTGCGTCGCTCATCATGCCGTGGTGGGCGCCACCATGACCGCCGTGGCCGGACGCCCCAGCCCCGTGCTGGCCAGCCGCATGATCACCCTGTCCAGAGGGGGTTGCCCGGTGCGGTGCGTCGTCAAGACGCCCGTGTTCGGCTCCGTGTCCCTCATGCCCGGCGGTGGCAGCCGCGAGATCGAATCGTGACCTCGCCGGGCGCTCCGTCATGAGCCCGTGCTTGAGCTTGCGTTCGACCATCCACACGTTCACGGGATACGCGACGGTAAAGCCGACGATCACCCCAAGCGACATCACACCCCAGAAGAGGAGCTCGGTCGGCACCATCGCCCGCATGTCTCGCCCCATCATGAGAAAGCTCATGACCGGCGCCATGCCCGCCATCATCGCGTTCATGCTCATGAGCTCGGGCAGGAACGTCTGGCGGACGTTGTCCCAGTAGCTTCCGCCCATGATCCGGCGCATGAACAGCGCCTGGAAGACGAAGAGGCCGCAGACGAACCCCGCGACGTACTCGACGACCAGGTCGATCCGCATGGGCAGGCCGAACATGGCCGTGATGACGGCGGCCAGAATGATGCCGGTGGCGTCGCCGGCGACGCAGTGGATGGTGCTACCCACGCCCTGCTTCCAGAGCGGGGCGGTGAACTGCTCGTGGGTGCCGGGGCGCGGCTCCTTGTCGGCAAGGACGTAGATGAGAAGCCCCAGTGGTCCCATGTAGAGCGTGACGAGGATGAAGGCGATCCGCATGACCGTCGGCTCGGGGTTGTTCCTGAACTGGTCCCAGGCGACGTAGGCCGTCGAGACGACGGCCAGAGCAAACCATGCGACCAGAAGGTAATCGATGGGCTGAACGATCATGGGTCCCTCATCGCGAATCAGCGCTTGCGACATCCACCGCTTTCACCGTTCCGGAGATCGGCGCCTCATCAGCGAGCGTCGTCCACCCACCGAGCACGGTTGTCAGAACTATGGCGAGAATTGTACTCACGAGCCTCCTCCTTGTGCGATGGCTCGAACTAGCGCGTTGCCTTCTCCGCGCTCGGACCGTTGCTCGAGAACGACAGCAGGTAGAAGACGAGATCCCAGACTTGGTCGGGCTCCAATGAGTCGGCGTACGACGGCATCGGCGTGCCGGCGAGCCCCGTCACGAGCGTCCGATACACGTCCTCTGGCCGCGCGCCGTTCTTGAAGCGCTCCGGCCGGGTCAGATCCGTCGCGGCGATCGGCAGGTCGCGATTGTCCCTGAGCGTCGGCGCGGATGGCCCGTCACCGCGACCGCGCTCGCCGTGACAGGCCAGGCACTCGGCA
>Ga0137396_10000176_pt1 | contig 26953 bp, 36 predicted proteins | sample czc16metaG_FD_108284 | JGI IMG/M metagenome (GOLD analysis project Ga0137396, IMG submission 108284) | Vadose zone soil microbial communities from Angelo Coast Range Reserve, California, USA - czcobulk3.16 metaG | ecosystem: Environmental > Terrestrial > Soil > Vadose zone | place: USA...
CCAAATTGTTTGAATGCATTCAAACCAGATTGATTCATTGCTTTTTTCCAGCTATCAAAAAACTGGTTCATGGTGCTTTGGCTTGATTCGTTGATTGCTTTTTCCATCGCTTCGTTGTATTTTGTCTGAACTTCACTACTTGCTTTCTGTAGTGATTGAAATGATGTCCTCCATTTTTCCAAGGCTGCCGAATATTCATTCCATAGCTTGCTCCAATTATCTACGGATTTTTTATTTTTAGACATGACCTAACCGTATAACAGTCTGATAAAAATGCTACATTTAGAAGACTTGGAAATCAGAGAGTGTTTTTGCTTTTTGTCTAACCAGATAACTTTTGACAGCTCCAACTGGTACCACTTTATTTTAATTTCCGTTTCCTTTCCTAGTATGAACTAAAATTTAATCTAACCATCAAAAAATGTAAAACAAGCGATTAAATCCATATTAAAAGACAGGCGCTTGATGAACAATATCAAAATTTTCATAATACTAATCGTAATTGTAGGGATTGCAGGTATTTCGGAAAATGCCCTTGCATTATCTCAATCAAATATAGAATGTGTGCCGGCAAACATTTGCATTCATCCTGGTGATTTTGTAACATATTATACAGAATTTAACAAGGCACCCAGTACAGAAACCTATACCTTTGGTGACTATATTGGAACAGATAAGATCAATTTTAGCATAACTAGTATTACCAATGGTACCAAAGTTCAATCAAATAACATATTGAATCTGAAAACTGGATTTTACAATGAGACTTTAAATGGCATAGGCTTTCCAATTATTATAATTACCCAGACACCAGTTAAGATAGACAAAAACGCGGTTGGTTATTCTGAAAAGACCCAAAATTTCAATGGCACTCAAAGAGTTGTAGTTACTGCTACCAATAAGACAGATACTACTATCGGTGAGGTGACATTTGATAAAGAGACAGGCGTGTTGATGTATCTACATCTGACAACCCAGCCTTCAAAAAGTCAGACTTCTAATCAGGGACTTGCTTATGACATAAAATATAATTTAATTAATACCAATATCTTTGCAAGTTCTGGATCTCAAGCTGAATTACAAATCCCGCCTTGGATAAAAAACAATGCCAAGTGGTGGTCAGAAGGACAGATTGGAGATTCAGAGTTTGTTCAAGGAATACAGTATTTGGTTAAACAGGGAATAATCAAAATTCCCCAGACCCAGTCTGATTCTAGTTTATCACAACAAATACCCAGCTGGGTTAAAACAAATGCGGGCTGGTGGGCAAGCGGTCAAATATCAGATAATGATTTTGTCAAAGCAATAGAATATTTGGTAAGCAGTGGCATAATTCATGTTTAAATTCACCTGAAATTTTTTAAAATAGATTCTACCTCTTTTTCTGAAACCTGATCGAATTTTTTGTAAAATTCGCTTACTGCGTAAAACGCTGTTGGAAGTAGCAATGCTACTACATCTGAGGTTTTCTTGAGTTGCTCGTATGTACTGGCAGGTATGACAGGCGAAGCTACAACGATTTTTTTTGGATTGTTTTTAACAAGCCATTTTAAAATCACAAAAACTGTTGCCCCTGTAGCAATCCCATCATCGGTAAGAATTACTGTTTTGCCCTTTAGGTCATATGTTGATTTGCCTCGAAATTGCTCAAGCTGTCTTTGGGCCTCGTTTTTCTTTTCATTTATCTCATTTACAAAATATGGTTCTTCTAGATGTTGTGACATGTCCTGATTCCAATGTACTGTACCATCAGGCATTATTGCACCTATACCATATTCTGGATGGTTAGGAGGATTGATCTTTTTAGATATTATTACATCAAGCTTGCAACCAAGAGATAATGCAATTTGATTGCCAATTACAACTCCGCCTCGTGGAATTGCAAGAACCAGACAGTTTTCACCCTTTAGATCGACAAGCTTTTCTGAAAGAAGCTTGCCAGCTTCATTTCTATCTGCAAACACATTTCATAATACAAACGCTTGTGTTATTTCTATTGTGTTCTATAATGTTTCTTCAGAGGAGGCTATAAAATAGTCTAAAGGTGGGTGTCTATAGGTAAGACAAACAACTGATTATTAGATTCTGCTTTATTTGAGAAATGTTGAGAACCAAACTAATAATCATAGGTTCCGTTGTTATCATAATTGGAATAGCAGGATACTTTGACTCGTCAAATCTAATGTCAAAATATATGGACTCTTTTGCAGTGACACCTAATTCTTCTGGAATGGCAGCTAATGTCTTTTCACAGATGGGGTTTCCTCCCCTCCAAGAAATAGACAAGTGGATTCATTATAGTTTTGCAGGTTTAGCCGTTGCAGGAATTTTCCCTATTTTATTTGGAATATTTGCCAAAAAGAAAATCCAAAAACAATTTTCAAATATTGACACAGATTTAAACCACATCATACCAGAGCCTCAGGAAGATCCATCTCTAAAAAGCATTAGCATACTTAAAGAAAGACTGGCCAGGGGAGAAATCACACCGCGTGATTTCATTCATTTAAAAAACCTTCTTGAATAAAAAAATGAATTCTATCTTGAGTTATAAATACAAGAAATCATCTAAGAATCATAAAGTCTTTCTTGACCTGATAAACCCAGTCAGATGTATCATGCCAATGAACACCCAGGCACATATCATAGCAGTAAAGACAAACTGTAATACAGGATAATTAAGATGATTGGCAAGAAAGCTTAACGGGAAAAAATTTTGTACCAAATTGGAAGGAAAAATCAAATTCAAAAATGTTTCTATATAAGGCTGTAGTGCATTCCAACCAATGAAAACTGTAACAAAAAATAATATGGTTTTTTTGCCAACATATTTTTTAAATCCTCTTTGCTCAAGTTTTACTAGCCTTTCATTTAGGTTTTGTACGTCTTTTTGGAGATTGACAATAGTATACTCGTTTTTTCTTTGTATTGATTCTGGGTCTTTTTCTTCACGATATAATGTAATTACATTTTCCATGTATTTTTGGTCAGACAATGGCAGCATCTTATCATTAGTTAGCATGTCAAGTATGTATTCCAGCCTTCCAGGATCACCTTTGCCAAGCTGTATCAGTTGTTTTACAGAGTTTATCAAATCGTCAGACAATGATTAATAGAAAAATTTACCCAGATAAAAGCGAATAAGCTCATTGTTTATCTATTACAATACTAGAAAACAAGACTAATTCTACCTTAATTTCATAAAAAATTATTTAGTTTAGCTAAATCCCGCTCCAAATTTATCGCCTTCTTGGAGAGGATCAAAATCTGTGCTTTTTAATTTCAAATACAAAAAGGCTTCATTTACCAGTTGAATTGCCAAGTCTTCTTGTAGATCAAAGTGTGATTTTGCATAATCATAATACTTTTTCAATGTCTGTGGGTTTTGTTCGTCAAGTGAAATCTTGTCTGAAGTTATTTGTAATGCTATCTTTTCTATTTGTGAATCGTAATCAGAATTATTCATATGAATCGGTATTTTGGTTCCTTTTTAACATTTTGTAATCACTAGTAAATAATTTATGGCCACAATTATAGTCTGTATAAAATAATACATCCTCGGATTATTGTTTACGAACCTCGTACACTAGTTATGAGTTGCTACCCTCTAAGGATGAAAATTCGCTTGATGGAAAAAGAAGAAATGCCAGAACCTGAAAACTTGACTGAAGAATAATGGAGATTCTGCTCTCATCTGTCTCATCAAATGTCTGTACCAAAAAAATACATACTGCATCTTTATAAGAATACTAGAGATCCAAGTTTTATGGCTATAAGCGTACCAATAGGCACGGAACACTATATATGGCTAAAAGAGATTTCTGACAGACTAGGCCTGAGCCTAAAGAAAACAATGGAACATCTGGTTTCATTTTACTACAGCGAGATGATAAAAGATGCAGTTGAAGAAATGAAACACGAGGCAAGTGGTTATTCTCCAAAAAGAATCCATGATATAGAAATGACAGCACCATCACTGAGTTACCAACAGAATCCAGCTACAGTTCAGGTTGAGCACCAAAAAAATCCTTTTGAAAATCCAACAGTTAAAAATTCATCACCAAGGCCAACCAAGTATACAATTCCACCATCAAAACCTGTTTCGCCAAACTCACCACCGTGGGTAAACTATGCTCGTTCATTGGCTGAAAACCTAGAAACCATTCCAGAGTCACAGACTTTTACCGTACCTTTTTTCAATCCAAGTACACAAGGATGTCCTTCTTGTGGCGCATCTAAAAGTCCTGATGCCAAATTTTGTCACGACTGCGGACATCCGGTATAGGACTGGATAAAATTACCTTTCCTTTTTTGGGAATAATTTAAGATCTTTTAATATATTTTTGAACCCTTTTAAATAGGAATTTGAAAGTATTGAAAATTAAAAAATGATTTAGCCAGAAGAGATCTAGTTTTGTGAAAAATGTCAAACAGGTTGCTGTACCAAGATATTAGATTCCATTTCAAAACTAAAGTTAATCTGTTTGTGTGTTGCTTGTTAATGTGGTGCCTGAAAACAAAGACGAGTTTGAGATATTATGTGATAAAGTTTTCAAAATAGATGATAAAATTCGTTCTTGCAGAGTAATTAACAATAAAGGAAAGTTGGAGGCAGGCGGGATGAGAGAAGGCCTGAAAGCCCTTGAGGATTCCAAAAAAGATGAGATGTTATTCATGGAGCTTTCGCTTCGAGTACGAATGCGTCACGAGTTCGATGAGGAATTTGGCGCAGTCGAATTTTCGCTTTCTTATCGCGGTAAGATAGTTGTGTTCAGTTTTCCTATGAAAGATGAGAAGGTTCTTTTGGTAACGACTGAAAGACAGGTTGGATTGGACAAGGTTCCGTTTGAGATTTTAAAATTATTAAAATAAAATCATTTGATACCAGGTAGCAATATGTGAATTTCAGCCCCCTTGTCTCTTCCGTCAGATTCTGCCCAAATCTTTCCTGCATGTCCTTCCACTATTCCTTTGCAAACTGACAAGCCAACACCAGTCCCGCCATGTTCTCTTGTCGTACTTGTGTCTACTTGATAGAATTTTACAAAAATTTTGTCAAGACTTTCCTTAGCTATCCCAATGCCATTATCTTTTACTATGATTCCTACATGTCTGTTTTCGGAAAATAGTTTTATGTTTATTTTGCCATTTTGTTTTGGACAAAAATCTAGGCTATTAGCAATCAAGTTTGATAGGACTTGTTCGATTCTAACATTATCGCATACCAATGGAATAGGATTTCCCAAGTCTGTGGTTATGGTAATACCATACTGGTCTGCATCCGGTTTCATCTTGTTAACAGAGTTTGTTACAATCTCAGCTAGGTCATGGACGTCTTTATTCAGTTTCAGCTGCCCAAGTTCGATTTTTTGTGCATCCAAAAGATCAGAAATAAGTCGTAGAAGAGAACGCGTACTAGAACTTACAATTTCTAGCTTCTTTTTTTGTTCTTCATTTATTGGCCCTATCTTTTCTGACATCAAAATATCTATGTAGCCTTTTATTGGAACAAGTGGCGTTTTTAGCTCATGCGTTATCATTGCCAAGAAATCATCTTTGAGCAGGCTTAGTTTTTGTAGTTCATCATACAAGTTCTTGTATTTTTGCTCAGTATGTGAAAGAAGGATTGTAGATTTTTGAAGCGATTCTGCCATCAAATTAAATGATTTTTGCAGCTCTGAGATCTCATCACCCTCTTTAATTTCTATTTTTGTGTCATAGTTTCCTTTTGATATTTCATTTGTTGCAACAATTAGTTTGCTAATTGACCTTGTAACACTATTAGAGAAGATAAAAAATAAAGAAATTACCAATGCCAAAATTACAATAGTAGAAATAGTGAGTAATGTTATAGCGTTAGCAGCTAGTGCCTCCTTGCTTGATTGCAATATTAAGAGAAAACCGATAATTACGATTAATTCTACTGCAATTAAAAATACTAGAATTAGTTTTGACCTAATCTTCACAATAATTTATCAATTTTTAATGAGAATAACGGTCGTGAGTATTATTTTAATACAGACACTGAAAATGACTCTCACACATATCGTTTGAGGCAAAAGCTGAACAGGCCTGGCTACATTTCAGTAAATCTAAAAGATATGAAAAATACTTTTGTTTGGATATATGGGTTTATCTGTTTATTACTTGTAGGAATCTTTCAATGGTTCTTTATTTGAAAACTCTTCTAATTTTTTATTGATTGATTCTATCACATCATTACGGGAATTTCCATATAGTTTCTTGAGTACTTCAGATAGATATTCGGGATGTTCATAACAATCAGTCAGGTAGCAATGATAGTTTTTGTCTAACATACCAATTACTTTGTCATAACCTGGTTTACCTATATCAAGAAGAGTTTTTTCTTAGCCAAAATCGTCAGTCCCATGTATACGTCACCATTTTTTGGTAGAGACAGAAATATTTTGGTTGTTTTACTTAACTTAAGTATATGCCTATTATTTTTGGAAAATATCATTTAAAAAAAGTTGATCCAGTCAGTTTTTGAGTCTAATTTGATCAAACCTTCAATTTAGTTTAAACCTAAATTCTACCTGATCGCTTTTTGTTCTGGTATTTTCTTGATACTATGTTCTTTTAAAGTTGTGATTCAAAAACAAAACACATTTGTCTAAACTTGAAACTGCTGAACAATTTGCAAAACAAAAACATGTAGGAATGACTAGAAATGATGGTAAGACACCTTACTTTGAACACATAAAAGGTGTTGTGAACAGACTCAAAAATCTTGGAATCTCTGATGATGATGTTTTATCTGCAGCATGGTTACATGATATCATAGAAAAAACCAATACAACTTTTGATGACATAGAAAAAAGATTTGACAGCAAAGTTGCAGTTTTGGTTTTAGCATTATCAAAAGACATGAGCTTGCCAAAAGCAAAACAAGAAGAACAATATGTAAAACAACTAAAGGAAGCTTCGTTTGAGGCAAAGCTTATCAAGCTTTGCGATATCTCTGCAAATCTCAAGGACATAAAGAATGCACCCCTGTCTAAGACAAAAAAAGTAAAGATAATGCGAAAGATGCTGCATTATCTGAATGCGGTAAAGCCCGGGATTGTCAATAACAAAGATCAGGTTCCTGGAATTGCAAGTTTGATAGAAGGAATCAATGAGATAGTTGTTATATACGGACAAAGACCAATCAAATTCTGATTATTTTTCATTATCTTTTTCTTCAAGACTAGTTATATCTGATTTTCCTGTAAACGAGCCAGAAACAGATTGAGCTTCTCTTCTTCTTTTAATGTACAAGCTAATTGCTCCAGCGGTCATTCCTCCCAAAAGAATGGCACCAGTAACAACCCACTCTAGACTCATAGTGATTTGAACTTCTTTATTGCTTCGCGTGTTAGCTTTTCCTGTTCTTCTTTTGAAATTTTTGTAGGATCATCAGAAGCTAATGCCTTGTTGTAATCTTCTTCAGTGTTTGATTTCATCTTTTTTTTCTCATCAGCCATTGTAGAATAATCAGAACACATCGTAGATTGATATCTCTTTTCATACTAGTCTATGGTCTAGCCGTAATATTTTTTGATCTTGGAACCACATTTTGGACAGGTGTTATCATTGTGATGAAAACCACAGCCAAGGCAGACATATCTGCCTGGCTCTCTAGCTCTGAAGGTATTAAAAAATCTCTCACGATCATTTTTCTTGCCAAAAAAAATCATTGTAATGATAAAAATCACAATAGATGCAATAACAATAGGAATTAGTATTTTGAAAAGAAATGCAAGCCCTATAAGAACAGGAATAAAGATTGCAAAAAATTTTATCTTGTCCAATCAATCACCAAAAAACTAGTCTTGTATCTTTCTTGATTATATATATATCACAAATTTTTAGCTGGTACTTTTGTAACAACATTGTATACAGCATCATTGCATTTTAATTTTTATAAATTGATGTAAATGATTTGTTAAAGAATCCTTAAAACAAAAACCATCTAGTGTAATTGTGCATCAATACTTTGTTTGAATACTGAATAAGGTTGGGCTCCCACAAGTGGAATGTATCCATTTTTGTCATCACCTATGAAAAATGTCGGAGTTCCCGAAACCCCGTAGGTCGTTCCATCTTGAAAGTTTTTGCTTATTTTATCTTGATATTTTGCAGAATCAATACATGAATTAAAATTATTAGAGTCTAGTTTCAAATCCACAGCAAACTGTTTGAATGCATTTGTTGCATTGATGGAACTCAACGTGGCCCAATCGCGCTGGCTTGAAAATAACGTATTGTGATAATCCCAGAATTTTCCCTGCTCATTTGCACACTGGGCTGCAAGTGACGCAGCCATTGCGTTTTGGTGAATATTTCCCAGGGGGAAATCCCGATAAACTAGCTTTACTTTACCTAAATCAATGTAATCTTTTTGTATTTGTGGTAGTGTTTGGGAATAAAATGCCCCACAGAAGGGGCATTGAAAATCAGAAAATTCCACAATCGTCAATGGTGCATTTTTATTTCCTTCTACAGGACTATCTCCTAGTGTAACAAATATTTTTGCACTAGGTTGTGTTTGCTGTGCTTGAGTTGGTTGTGGATTTGTTTGTGGTATTGTCTGAATAGTATGAATCGCATTTTTTGTTTCTTGGCCTCCAAGAACATAGCCACCAAAAAAAGAAGCTGCGACAAGTGATAAAACAATTCCAACAATTAGTTTGTTGTAAGTTGATCTTTTTACACTAATAAGATTTGATTCAGGTTTTTCTTCTGAAATTGGGTTATTTTGGTTATCTTCTGGGATTGGTTTATTTTGGTTATCTTCTGACATTTTAACTTCTTATCTTAAGAATGGTTAATTTATCTTATTACATTCTATTTGTTATTTATCTTAACAGAATCGCATCCTTGGATGGTATTTCCAATTCCAAGCAATTTATCAGTCAAGACATGAGTGTCTTACTTTCAGTGTAATTTCCAACTATGGAAAATCACGATCAACGATAAATGCAAATAAAAAATTCAGAGTAATAATTAACAAAAAAATTCTAGCAACATGATGTTCTTTTAGTTCAGTATCTCAGGTTCATTTCTTGAGTAATTTCTTGAAATTTCCTTAGTTCTCGAAAGAACTCAATTCCCTTTGTAGTAATAACATAAACATAGTTTCTTTCCTTTCTGGCAGCTTCTACAAGAGAGGCACCAATTAATTTCTGGCAATTCTCAACTGTTGTATAATATGACAAATTGGCCTTACGAGATACTTCAGAAACTATCGCGCCTTCAATACCGTTGTCCATTATGATTTGCAAAATTTCTGACATTATGCCCATATGAGTTCTGTATTGTTGTCTTAAGATGTGTTTTCTTGCATACGTATTAAATGAGAGCTCAGTTTTGAGGTTTTCCATATTTGCTAATTATTTTTTTTTATAATAAAATAATTGTTTAACTATGTTAGTGAACTATGTTACTGAAAGAATACCTTTAGTTTGGAGTCCTGTAAGGCTTGCTCATTTGAATCCAACATTTTTGTTGCAAAAACATCTTGAATTGATATATAATTTTTCTACCAAATAATCACATGACAACAGTACCGCCAATCAGAGACATTGTGGAGAACTCTGTCATACTGAGCAAATGTGTAGAACATACTATTCACATCATGCAGTTTGTGGATGGTAAAGAAGACATGTTTGCGCTGGCCAAAGTCTTTCTCTGTGGATTGTTTCTAGGTGTAGGGTAGATAGAAATGATACAAGGAGAAAAAATTAGCAAGCTAAAAGAGATCAAGGAAACTGTTTCTGGCGCAGTAGAAATAATGCATCAGATTAGATCTCCTGGCGTGCAAGAATCCTTTGGTAATATCATTGATACTGCAAAACTTGTCAAGGAAATCATCCAAGTTCTCAAAACGCCCGAGATGGTTAAGAATATAGAAAATTTTCGTTTGATTTCAGAAAACATGAACGAAGCATCCACAAAGATGCAAAATACCTTACTACAGTTAGAAGAAACAGGTGTCATAAACGAAACCAAAGGGTTAATCAAGTCCACCACGTGTACGATGGACTCGTTTGGTAAAAGAAGTCAGGATCTGCACGAAATAAGTACCGCTATTAAAGAAATGATAAAATCTATCAGTGGTTTGGCGGATGAATTAAAAAAAACCGTTATACTCTAGGTTGTCTTGGTCAATTTTTCTCTGTATCGTCTTCTGTAAGGCTTTTTGTGCTTTCTCTTCTCCCTAGAGTGATGTCTTATTTTTTTTGGCAATAATTGATCATGTTTCTCCACAGATATTTCATTATCTATCGAATCTAGTGGAAATATCTAACACTTTAAATTAATTCAGAGAGATCTTTCATGTACGGATAGAGATCCAAACAAAATATTATATTTTATAACAATAACATTAATCATTATTTTGTCATTAGCAGAGTCGAATGTTCAAGCATATCCTGTGTTTTCTCAGAATATAGTTAGCGGAAACGGATCTCCAATTGTAATTTACAGGGACTCGTATTCGCCAACTTCAATAGTCCACATTGTTATCAATGCTCCTGATTTTAATTCAAATCCATATGCAATAGATACAATAGGAGACGAGCCTGAAAACAAAATAATCATCTCCACCAGAGAAAGCAGTATACCTTACAGGCTAGCTGAAACAGGAACTGACACCGGAGTTTTTGCAGGCTATGTAATCTTATCAGTAACTACATCAACTTGTTCACCAGTTTGTGGTCCAACAGACGGATTCTTGGCTGCATCAGGAGATGATGCCATAACAGTTTCATTTACCTACACAAAAGATAGAACGATTACTGCTACATTGGGATCCGAACAAGGTAAAACAATCCATCAGCCGACTCCGGAATTTGGACCACTAGCTGGTCTTGTTATTACAATATCAATAATTGGTGTAGTGGTATGTTCAAGAAGATTTGTGAAAAATTAATTACCAAAATTATGTAAAATGATTTGTGCTTGAAGTCTCAGGTTTATCTCAAATAAGCTAAACGGTGTCTTTCGCTTTTTTTGTCTGTGAGTTTTTCTAAGATGCGTTTGATTTTGTTATTTTACTATTTCCAAATTTGGTAACTTTCGAATGAAAGTAGTCTGTAAAGTGTCATTACTACCTAATCCTTTTCTACTAGAAAAATTCCTTGATATTTCTTGAGCTTAAAACTAACTGCCGTGCCAATTCTTGCACTCGTGATTTCTCTATCTACTATGGGTCTTGTTAATGCAGAATCAAATGATACTGCTGGAACAACCTCAGGTACAACAACATCAGGCCTGACTAGTGCTTCCTGTACCCAAGATGAGATAACCACTGCAAAACAGGGATTAGCTGACACTCAAAAGAAAATGGCAGATCTTAGGACGCAATATTACAGTGACTGGCAGACTGCACACAACTCTGGACGGTATAGTGGGACTTTTGAGCAATATTCTCGCGAAAAGATTTCAAATTCAGCTGATGCCTCCCAAATAAAATCAGATTATCAAAAATACAGTTCTATTCTGAGAAGCTGTGGTGTTGGTCCAATGCATAGGCCAAATTATTCATCGAGCACTACATGTAGCCAAAGCGATATCACTAATGCAAGACAAGAGCTTGCAACAACAGAGAAACAAGGATATGATTTAAAAAATAAAGCATACCAACAATTCCAGCAGGACCAAGCTTCAGGACAGTATAATGGAACTTGGGGGCAATATGCAAAAGACAATTTCTTGAACCTTCCTGAGGTTACGCAACTAAAATCAACACATGACAAGTATTCAAGCTTCTTGAAGAGCTGTTTTGGAACGCAATATCGATCTCAGGGAGCAATGCAGCAAAATCCAAATGACAACAGCATGCCTCCGTCACCACCTCCAAATACCAATAATCCTGATTCAAGCTCTAGTCCTCCTGACAACTTGAACACTTTTGGAAGTGATCTTGGTTCAATTGGCAACTCAGCTGGTTTACCACCAATTGACCAATCCCAGAACCCGACTCCTGCAATATCCAGTCCAACAGATGCCCTAGGAGCAGTTTCTTCTCATAGTATTCCAGGATGGATAAAGGGAGTTGCTGCATGGTGGGCCCAAGGCAAGATATCTGATGATGACTTCGTAAGTGCGATAAAATTTCTAGTCAAATCAGGAATAATTAAAATATAAAATCATCTCTTCATAGTTTTTTGTCTTCCAAGTTAAAACCTACTGAGCTATAGAAAGGAGTAAAGATTTGTCAAGAAGTATTCTAAAAGTCGGATAACAGTTTAGCATTTTACCATTATCAATACTTTGGAATTGCCAGTTGTTACATTGAATATCATATTCGAAATCAGAATTATCAAACTTCCAGTCAAATCCATTATCAATACTCGAGTCTGGATAACCATGTCCACGAATCAAAGTAATTGTATTATTATTATAATCTGCTTGAACTTTTGCATATATGGAATTAGGAAAGAGGTAGATTACGTTTGTATGGTTTGTAATAGCATCAAATTCTCTTTGTGTAACATACTCGTTATGTAACACGATCACTTTTTTGTATTTTTGTAGTATGTTTGGATTTTTATCAACATCAACGTCTGTGACTACATCATAATTCAATAATTTCAATATGGTGTATGAACTCGCACTAGTTTGATAGACGGGTATTATCTCAGTAGAGATGTCAACGGTCAAGCATCTAGAATCACATTTTTTACCATAGTAATCATAAAACCCGTTTTGATTATATGCAGCTTGAGTAAAGAGAGGATAAATTACCACTGCATCAGCAGGCTTGGCAAAGAAACCAATTTGATTATAAAAATCATTGAATATAGGATTTAAGGAAATGGTTTTACCTGTTATTTCCTTTTGTGCATTTATGTTGTAATCTACCTTGAAAAGATAATCGTCAATTGGAACATACACGATTTCTATCCTGCCTTCAACGTTTTCATTAACCTTGATCCATCTTTTAATTGGAGTTTGTGAAGTAGAATTTGTCATGTTGGAATTTGTCATGTTGGAATTAGATTGGGTTTGACTGATGATCTGTGCTGTATTAGAACCTGAGGTTGGTTTTTTAATTACCACATTATCAGAATTATTAGAATTTGGGAAATACTGAATGATAGCAATAACTGCAATTACACCAATTATGATGCCAATAAAGGTAGATTTTTTTTTCATAATTTTGTCTCTGTAATGTAAACTAATTTTGCATAATACAATTGAGGTACAATTGACTAAATGAGATTATAACAAGTGATAGAAGGAGAAAGATATTGCAAATAATTGTTTCAGTTCAATTTTTTAGACACAAGTTTAATTAAATTTTCAATATTATTATCCCCAAAATGTGATCAAACAAAGGATCAAAAATTAGTAATACAAAGTAATACAAATTAAATTTTGATACTTTCTATGCTGTTCCTTTTCGTGTCATTTTAAAAACAACTACTACACCAACAACAACTGTCACTGCGGCTATAGATGATCCAATTAAAACAGCATTCCAATATGAACTATTTTGCTGAGGTGAAATGGGTGAGCTGTTCTGCTCCGAGTTATTTACGCTAGGCTGAGTTGGTACTGTAGTTGATTCAGGTGTTGGTACTGTCGTTGATTGAGGTGTTGGTTGAGGTGACTGTGTATTATTTTTTACTGTCACAGAACTTGATTTCTCAGTATTATTTTTAGAACCGTTCATTTGTTGAAGAACCGTTTGCGTATTGTCTGGACCCATACTACCCGTCTGATGTGGGAGCTTTCCCATTACAGCCAATGCCTGCCTTATCTGCTCATCATTCCATCCAAGGGCCCTAAGTTTGCTTATAAATTCTGTGCCGTTAATTTTTCCACTTTGATATTCTTTTATTATAGAATTTCCATTCTCGGCAACTTGGGGTGGAGCTGATGGGGAACCAGCAGTAACAGTAAACTGGACAGTTTTTGTTGTATGGCTTTGCTCTAAATTAGTTTCAAGTGCCCAAACGAGATTTATCTGATATTTCCCTATAGGTTCATCTTTAGTATTGCACAACGTAGAGTAACGTTCTATTATCACACTATTTACAACAACATCACAGACACTGTTTTCATAACCATTATTGAATATGGGATTTGGGTTGTTCATACTAAATAATGAAAATGTTATAGTCCTGTTTCCAAAGTTTTGATTCAACGAGTCACCGTGTGTATAAATTGGAAAACAGTCTTGTCCACCACAATGACTTGGTACGGTTACTCCAAATGGTTTTGAGAATGGCAAATAGATGTAAAGATCAGGATAGGGGTAAGATTCCTTTGATATATCTGGAAGATGTGATACTGTAATGGTAATCATAGTCCCAGGTGGACCTGATAGGGGAGATATCGTAACATCCGGGCTGCCAAGTGTAGCAGGATCTGTTGTAGCCGATGCAGAAGCATAGAGTGGAATGATTAGTATCATCAATCCAAGTAAGATTGATATTTTCAAACAGATGAGATCTTGAATTGATAATTAATAAGATTTGGGGCGCTATCATAAGAAAGAACTATCATCCAGCGTAGTATTCTTTAGACAAACTTTACTTTCCTAAAACTAGTTTTAAGAATACATCTTATGAATATAGCACCACTTCCATGCAAAATTTGGTAAAGCACTCATCGCCGGGTGTCCAGTTTTTTTAAAATGATTTGTTGCATGTCTTCCTGTTGATGAATCACAACACCCAACATGTCCGCACGTCAAGCAAAGCCTTAGTTCAACCCAATTGGTGCCTTCTTTTTCACACTCTTCACAACCTTCTGTGTTAGGAGAAACATTTTCCTTTATACCATCAAAATGCTCACATGATTTTTTCATAAACTATCAACTAAAAACAAGACAAGGGCAAAATAATTTTTCTTATCAGTCCATATTTTTAATGGTTTGAATCCTGTCTTTTGAGCCATTTTTTTAATTTTTGGTATTGTATACTTGTATGAATATTCGGTATGAATTAATTCGCCTTTTTTGAATTTTAACAATAGATTGATTGCAGATACAAAAACTTGATGTTTTACCTTTGATTTCAGGTACATTTCAATCCTATTTTGTCTTTTATTAAAAATGGCCACATGTTCAAATTTATCTTCGTCAAAGTTTGCGCACAATTCCCGATTAATGCGCGAGAGTAGATTAATGTTGAAATTTGCAGTAACGCCCTTTGCATCATTGTAAGCATTTTCTAGGATTGTTACATCCTTTACTAAATCAACACCTAGTAGAAACAAGTCACCATTTCTCATAGAGGAGCGAATTTTTTTGAGAAATTCAATTCCATTTTTTGGATCAAAATTACCCAGGCTAGAACCCAAAAATACAACAAGTTTTTCTTTGTGGTCTAGCTGTAGTATGAATTCCAATCCTGTTTCATACTGATCAATTATCCCAGTTATTCTCAAATTATGATATTCATCATGCAAATTAATTGAACTGTCTTTTAGTATGTTAGAAATGTCAATTGGGTAATATTCTACGTCATCTTGTTTTGAGGTTAAAATTTCTATTAGTTTTCGTGTTTTAATTGATGAGCCACTTCCTAATTCAACCAAGGCATATTCACCAACAAGAAATCTAGATAGATCTGGTTTAATCGAGCTTAGAATTTCTATTTCTGTTCTTGTAAGATAGTATTCAGATAAGCTGCAAATTCTGTCAAACAGATTAGAACCTGTTGTATCATAAAAAAACTTGGGATGAATGAATTTCTTTTTTTGGGACAAGCTGTATGAAATTTCTTCTGCAATTGTGATCTTTGAACCAGTCTTTGGTTCAAAGTAACAAAACCTGGGGGTTACCGCAATTTTTTCGTAATTTTGAATCTCTAGTTTTTGTTTTTTATTGATCAAATGTCCCTCACACACCTAAATCCTGCAAACATCCATCTCTCATCTGGTCTGAAAAAGTTTCGATAGCTGTTTCTAATTGAATATTTTGGAGTGGCAAACGAAGATCCACGAAGCACTTTTTGATTGGAAAACCACTTGTCATTGTATTCAGCAAAGCCAGACTTGAAGCCAGGATAACCTACAAACTCTGAGGATGTCCATTCCCAGACGTCCCCCATCATTTGGTGTAATCCATACTGACTTTTTCCTAATGGATAAGACCCAATTTCAGAAGGCTGCCACAGATAGGATTCCAAAAGATTTCCATGATTTTCTGTTGGAATTTCATTTCCCCATGGATAGATTGTTTTAATCTGTTTACTTTCATTCCAGCAAGCTGCCTTTTCCCATTCTGCCTCAGTAGGCAATCGTTTTTTTGCCCACTTGCAGTAGGCATCTGCCTCGTAATAGCTAACATTACAAACTGGTTCGTTTGGATTTAGTTTTTGTTTTCCTCTAAAATCATGTCTTAACCAGTTTCCGTTTTCTTTTCCCCAATACATTGGAGATTTCCAATTGTTTTTCGTTACTTGTTCCCATCCATCTGCAAGCCAGAATTTATAGTCTTCATAACCACCATCTTCAACAAATTTTAGATAATCTGCGTTGGTTATAGGAAATTCATCTATACAATATTGATTCAAGTATACTTTGTGTTCTGGAAGTTCGATATCATAACAAAAATCAGATCCATTGTATCCTATCTCGTACAGACCGCCTTGAATTTTAATTGATTTTTTTTCCACTTGAGATGGTTTTGGAGTATTGTTTTGTTTTATTGGCCTGTATGTACTGGCAAGTAGATGTTGAATGTCATACACTAGTAGTTCTTGATGTTGGCATTCATGATTAAATGCCATTTTGAAAAGATAAATTTCATTTCTACTAATTTGTGATTTTTTGAGAAAATTCTCGACTCTGTTATTTATTATATTGAAATATTGTAGGGTTTCCTCAACTGTTGGTCTTGATAGAATTCCACGCTTTGATTTTTCATGTGGTTCACCAAATGACTGATAGTATGAATTTAGAACCTTTGAAAATTCTTGAGAATAAAACTCGTAACTTTGGTCTATCTTATTCATTATAACCTCATAAAACCAGCTTACATGCCCCAGATGCCACTTTGGGGGGCTCATAAATGCTGCAGTTTGAACTATAAAATCGTCTTTTTCTAATGTTTTAACAAGCGCTAGGGTTTGAGCTCGTAATTTTTTAAATTGTTCTAGTTGGTTTGCAATTTCTGAAATATTTTCTTGTTTTGTAGTCATGTAAGCCGTATGAAGAAATGGTATATTAGTGATCTTCTAAATTCTATGCTGAAACTTGCTTGAATCTTCTAGATTACTAACAATAATTTTAGGTAGAATATTATGGAAAAATCATTACAACATAAAATTCCCGCCTTCTACGTAATATCGAACGTTATGATTTGAGTTTTGTCATGCGATTTTTTAATAAAAAAATTGGATTAATGATCACTTGTCTTTTTCAGAATTATCGTGATCATTTTCTTGATGTTCCCCGTTCACTGTAGCAGTTGTTAACTGATGGGGATTTACACAGATATCTCCGCCTTCACCACTTAGTGTGAAGGAGACTACTGTTCCTGTTAATTTACCAACGGCACTAACCGAAACGTGTGAAACCTCTACTGAGTTTCCACTTACCTCTAGCTTCCCTACTGTTTCAAAAGAAGCAGATGCGACTGCAAGTCCACTTGCACAAGGTGTAGTAGTTTTCAATTCAACTATATGCGTATGAAATACGGGATCAGAAGCTACACCATGTTGAGCTTCACTGTCAAGTACGCCGCCATGAGTTGTCACAGCAAGAACTTTTCCAGAATCACCAAAAGCTCCGTATCCAAATAGTCCACCTGAACCATCCCTTGGTATTGTTGCACCTGTCTTAATCTCAACTGAGACATTCTTTTTGCCATTTTCAATTCCAGCCTTGGTAATATCCAAGAAGCTTGCTGCAAATGCAGGAGTAGCCATCATTAGTACTCCAATAGCTACAGTTGCCAAAGCAGCAAAGATTTTTTTTGAATGCATTAACTAGAGGGATCACAGTGATTTATTTATGTATGATCTTCTCATTTCTATGAAATCTCATCTTTCCCGAAATAATCCAACGAAATTAGCATTGAATCATTCATAGTTTTCGTAATCCTATACTTTCAATTCTTTATGCGGATTCTGAACCCAAAGGTTTGAGTCCTGTAAGACTCGTTACTATCTTGGAATCAATCTTTCATTCTTTGCTGAGAAAGGCGGTGTATAAAGATATTTTGGTACGTGATATTGAGATTACAAAAAAGGTTCTCCAAAAGCTGTAATATCAAAAAAACCAGCTTTGTATTTTCTGAAAATGCCAGATTACAGATTACCACATCTCTGAAATAATGTATACTACCTTACAACCATTACAGGACAACTGGCATGATGCATCACCTTTTGTGAGACGCTGCCAATTAACAATTCTTGAAAAGCTGTCCTTCCTCTTGTTCCCATAATAATCAGATCATAACTTTTAGCTTTTGCAAGTTCAATTATGACTTTGGCAGGATCACCTTGCGTTACCATTATTTGTATGGATATGTTATTTTTTGCAGCTTGATTTTTGTATTCTTCTAGCATTTTTGTGGCTTGGTTTTTTAGCTCATCTATTATCTCAAAGGTGTTAGCACTGTCGCCTCCTAACTCACATTGTACAACATGGACTAGATCTATTTTTGAACTGCACTTTTGTGCAAGATAAATTGATTTTTCAAACGCCTTTTTTGCCGACTCTGAACCGTCAACTGCCACAAGCAAGCTTGAGAACACTGGAATAATACGTAATTGTGGCTAATATTGTTGATCTTATTTCGTTCATGGTTACTGTGTAAAGTAATTTTTACAATCGTTTATGGCTAAATTTTTCTAGAAATGCTGGTTCTATAATTCCTTTATTTTCTGTTTCATTGAGCTTTTTCATGATGGCATCTTTTATAAGAGCAGAAGGAGTGCAGCCTTGCTTGTTGCAAATATCAAGTAGTTTTGTGTGCTCTTCTTCTGTTAGTTTGGTTGAAACAACACGGTAGACCATTGGTAGACCTATGTAGACCATAGGTAGACTGGGAACTAAAGTACTAGCAAGTATGTTATCAATACAGCCATTTTTCTGAGCTTAAACAAAACTGTCTTTTAGTTTTCTAACTGACTGTTTTAGATAAAGAAGTCTGCGATTGGGTAGAATAAGAACACTTGATCAATTTTTATCTAGTTTACGGTTAGTTTTTTTATGATTTGAAAAGTTTGAATAAACTATGGTATATTCTAAACACATGATAAAAATAATCAAGGCTAACGAACACTATAAAAACGAGATGGATTGGCTTACTACTTATCATCATTTCTCGTTTGCAGAATATCAGAACCCAGACAAGATGAACTTTGGGCCCCTGCGCGTCTTCAATGATGATACCATACGACCAGGAACTGGATTTGACTCTCATTTCCACAAAGACATGGAAATCATAACCTATGTCATAGAAGGCGAGCTAGAACACAAAGATAACCAGGGAAATCATGGAATTATCCATCCAGGTGAAGTTCAAAGAATGACTGCTGGTTCTGGGATAATGCACGCAGAATCAAACCATTCTCAAGAAAAACCACTGAGACTATTGCAAATGTGGGTATTTGCAAATAAAAAAGGACTCACACCGTCATGGGAGCAAAAAAAGTTTGCAAAAGAAGAAAGGATAAACAAACTGGTACCTGTAGTTATATCTGAAAACGTAAAAGATACAAATGCATTACACATACATCAGGATGCTATCTTTTACCTTTCAACCCTAACTCCTCAAAGTCAGATAGAACACAAGCAAAACATGGAACGAAAATCATACCTGTTTGTGATAAACGGAGAGATAAAACTCAACGACAATATCATGCAAACAAGAGATGCTGCAATGATAGAGAAAGAAAATAATTTTGTAATCACAACAGAAAAACAAGCCGAACTAATTTTAATTGATCTGCCAGAAAAATATGCCATTAATAACTGAAAACTCATTTATGGAAATTTTATACACTATTTTACTCTATAACACGAACAAGATCTTTTAGTTTTCGCCTAGATTTTGGTGGACGTTTTTGATGCGGATACCCAATACATAGGATTGAAGTTGGTCTCAAACCAGTACCGATTATCTGTTTTACTTTTTCTTCATCTATCATTCCAATCCAAATGGAACTCAGACCCAAAGCTGATGCAGCAAGTTGTGCATAAGCAGCAGCTAAAGTTGCGTCCTGAAGAGAAAACTTGGAAAGAATCTCAGCTGGAAAATTTATCTTAACACGGGAAGGATCCATGAAAAAAATTAGTACCACTGGAGCATTCACATATGGTTGGTTGTTTGCCGCCTCGATCAAGCGTTTCTTAATTTCCTTATTTTTGATGTAAAAGACCTCAAACCCCTGAAAATTACCTGCAGAAGGCGCCGTGTCCGCCGCAGCCAAGATTTTGTCAACTTTCCATTGTTCAACAAACCTAGATGTATCAAAATTCCTAGTTGACCTACGTGTTGCCATGACCCTGAAAAGATCACTTTCTGGGACGGTTTCTTTGTTTTTAGCAGTAAGGATTTCATTTAGAAGTTTGTTTTGTTCCCCTTCATCTTCTATTGTAATTGATGGAAAGAATTCTTTTGGATAGATTTTGATTGGTTTTGGTTCATGGGGAACTTTTCTATATTCTAAAACCTCTTTTCTTAGAACCGATGTTCTTACTTCAAGCATTTTATGTTCTTGTAACCGAAATTGAGTGATATCGGTATTAACCAGTATGGTACTAAATTGGTCTTCAAGTTCTACTTTTCCAGTAGAATCTTTAGATAATAATTCAATAAGATTCTCCAATTCGTCTTTGCTAAGAAGTACTACATCTTGATCATCTTCATCGATTCCTTTCCAAATTAATCGGCATCCATCTTTTGAGATATAGGAAGGTTCAACTCTAGAGAATTCTCCCATGCATTGGATCTGTTTAAAGGGGTTAAAAAAATGATACTCTATATAATCAAACTAGTAGCCCCTTCTTTTCTTTTCTGCAACAATTAGTAATCTTGTTAACAACAATCCTGCAACAAATCCACCTACATGCGCTGTAAATGCAATCGGAATAGAAACAACGGAACCAACAAAGGCAAACAGTATCTGAATTGCAAGCCAGTAATATCCTCGTATGTTGCCAAGCGCTGCTGTTATTCCCATGACACCAGATATTGCACCTGATGCACCTATCAATATGCTAGAACCATTTCCTGCGATAATAGACACCGTACCATAAAGTAATGCACCTGCAGTTCCTGCAGCAATGTAAATTCCAAAATATCTTGTTTTGCCAATTGATCTTTCCGCAAATCCGCCAAGATACCCTAAAGCAAAAAGATTGAATACGATATGTGTAATTCCGGCATGAAGAAACATCGAGGAAAATAGTCTTGTGATGTCATCAGCTAAAGCATGATTTCCATAAAAGAGATAGTTTGGAACAAAGCCATATTGTGCTATTATCTGGTTTTGTGTGCCTGTTATGATGCCATATGCTAATACAATACCATTTGTAATCATCAAAATAGTTGTGACCGGAGGAAGTTCGGATATCTTGGGAAACAACATTGAACAAAGATTTGCTGATATAAAATGCATACATTATACAGGATCCTACAGTGATCTGAAAAAATTTGGAAAGGAGTTTTGTGGCGAGCCTTACAGGACTCAAACCTTCAGTGAGTTCAGGGCTAATCAGAGAACAAGTGTGGAATTAAGATTGAAATAGATGACAATTGACTAATTTTGCTTGATAATGCAAGCAAAAAATTACAAACAGAAAGTTAAATTAATTTGAAACCCCGTAACATTATCGTGGCTCTGCTAGAGAATAAGGACATATACAACATCCTTACGACATGGGCTATAGAAAAAACTCTTCTAGATCTTGGAAAACCAACATATGATAAAGTGGTTGATATGCTAAAAAAGGAGTACCGTTGTTATCTGACTGACTGTTATGAACATCCAGAATATCTGAATGCAGTACTAAAGAAATTATCTGCTGATTCCAGTGTCGCCATCGTAGTATCAATCACAAACAAATTGAAGGAATTTTTGTATAAAGAACCAATAAGAAAATTTGTAGAAGCAATAATTCCAATAGACCATGAAGTTTAAAAGAAAAAACAAGTTGGATCTACTTACGTACCAATACTAGACTTTAGGTATAACCTACTAAGGTTGAACAGTGTAGGTTTTATTATAAAAAATTGGGAAGAGATTTGAAAAATATTCTTGACATTATTACCACACATATGATGCCTATGACCACAATCATTTCAACCATAGGACCAAACTCTGGAACTATCCATGTACCAATGATCTCAATTTTTTCAGTTCCAGCTATGAAGGGAATTGTAATAGTTCTTTGAGTTGATGTTTCTGAATTTTCTTTAGCATATCCTGATATGTAACCGCCAATTACAAAAAAATACGGACTATCAGCACCACGGTCCTTTTTGTCTATCAAATCTCTTGGTAGAGTCATTGTCAAAAGACCCTCTTTTGTTGCTTGCAGAGTTATAACAAGGGCTCTTGCCGGTACATCAGGTCTAACAGATAAAATTTTGGCACCCCCTGTATTGTCATACTGAATTGAAAAATTTGTATTCATCACATTAATGACCTTTTTTGAAGTCACGTTTGTTTGCTCCTGAGCAGATGCATCATTAGACAAAAACACCCCAATTGAAATTAAAATGCCAGTTACCACAAGCCAAGAAAAGGACATAAAGGTAAGTAGGTTCGCAGACTGAAAAGCATTTGGATGTAATTCTACTTTCCAACAAATCATAACTCACGTCATAATCTTGTAAATAATAGACAGGAATGATTCAATGCCAATTTCTATGAACTATTTTGTGAAGAAAGAGATTGAGTATCAAACTACTTTATTGTAAGTTTGTCTGGGACCGCCATGCTTACTGTTCTGGCACATTCATCAAATATCTGTCTAGGTAAAGAAAAAAAGTAATTTTCGTCGTCAGTTACAAGCATGATATACGTATTAGTAAAAAATATCGGAAGCTTGCCCTTTTTCATTATAATTGATTTTATGTCAGTGTATGGAATGTAGAAATTAGACTTGTCAGCTTGAATTATAGCGTCTGGTGTCATCACTGCCATTCTACGAGCCCTTTGCATTGACATTGCTTGAGACCATGTCCCCATGGTAAACAAATTCTTGACAAAACTTACCGTAAGTGCTCTTATTATTCCCGTGGCAGTAAAAAAAAGAGAATAATATTCCTCTGCATAAGTTGCAGAACCAATCATCCCAAGAATCGTTTCATTACTGGCCATACGTGACAATACGGATTTAGAACTAATAGTGAGAGTATGTTCTAATTTAGTACAAACCTGTTATCTCACACAGATTCCGACAAATCATAACGTGCAAATTATCTAGTAGATCCAGTTTTTGCCAACAAACGTGGCGTTCCCTTTTTCCCATATTAAATTTAGAGTGACCACAGCTTGCTCCAATAGGTCAAAGGATTGCCATAATTAACATCATTCCGTTGGAGTTCTATGGTCTTCATTATGATATATGTAATATGATAAATTGTTTGCCCACAAAACTTGAAGATATACGTACTTCACAATGAATCAGCCGCAAATCATTTGAGAGTGCTTCCCACCAGAATGTCATTAGCCCAATAGAATCCTGTTGGACCAGATGGCAAGATATCGTAAGTGTATTTTTCACCATATGGAACACGCTCGATACTATTTACGTGTGAATTATCAAGATGATCTTTTTTTGATAAATCTCCTAATAATCTGCCATCCGCTGTTGGATGCCCAGGGGATGCAAATAATTCTCTACCATCATCTAGTACGAGATGAACCATTTTATGAGTGGGCGGCACCAAAGTTTTGCCAATTTTCAAAATTGTTCCTGCTTGTTTGTGACCAAGATTATCTAGCGTCCAAACTTGCATTCCAATTTTTAATTCTTTAATATTCAAGTTTCCTTTGGGCGTATCAATTACAGTATTTGCAGAAAGACAAATCGGGCATGGTCTATTTTGATTTTCTTTTTTAAGAAATGTAGCTGTACTACCACTAATCTTAACAAGAGTTAGCTCAACAGTACAACCATTGCTTGCACTATCTCCAATATGCAAAGTTATTGGGCTACCGACATTTGTGGCAAGAGGATATTCTCGAAAATCCAAACCCTGAATTCTGTCTTGGAAGATCTTTTGCACAAGTAACGGTCCTTCTCTTTGGCCTTCAGTAAGTGTTACAAGAATTCCACTATTTCCTTGGCTTTTTGCCCAGCCAAGTGTTACAAGTTTTGCAGCAGTTGAGGATTGTACACAAGCTGGAGAACTGTCTTTGGCTTTGATGACTAGCTGAAGACCTTCTTTGCATGTTACATCTTGTGCTGCAATTCCTGATTTGAATTGCTTTAGTGGAGATAATACGTTTTCATTTACTGTTTTGGTTCCTGTGATGTTATCAGATATTGTAAACAAGAATGATTTTGAAATGGTTTTTTCAGTTTCTGACTGGTTTGGGTCTGTTTGATTTCTCATAGTGTATGGAATTGTTACGGTTGCATTTGCAGTTCCAGCTGCTGATGCCCTATATGTGAGGGCTGAACCAGGACTAGTTATTGTAATTTTTTCACCAGGTTCAATTTTTTGCAACATGGCAATCATTGGACATATTATTTGGTTTTGGTTAATTGTAACATGATTATCAAAGACTATAGAAAACGGTCCGTCGCAAACACCATGCTGAAGTAATATCAGATTTGGAGAATTGTTTACTAGAGTTGCATTGACTGTGAACGTGTTTCCAACTTTGATTGTAGGCGGTTGCACTTGAAAATTGAGAATCTCAACTTTGTTTGTATTGTCTGTTTGAATCTGATCTGCATATGCGTTGTGTATGAAGAAGATTAGAACTGAGGCAAAAATTAATGGCTGCCAAGAAAAATGCATAGTTTATGATAGTCTAAAATGCATATAGGCTTTGATTAAAATTGGATTTAATCTAATTAATCCATCAAATCATAACGTACTAGTTTTTACCGTAGGGTTCAAACTTGTTTCAAAACTCACACAAGTTGTAGCTGCCTCTAAGATACACACAACTCTGTATATGTGATTTTCACGTAATTATTAACAGAAGGTGAAAATGCGTTGACTATGATGGAAAACGCCCGCTGCACAAAGTCCGTTGATGGAAAACATGACTGGACTCCAGAGACTAATTTTTCCCTCAAATGTACTAAATGTGGTGCTGTAGAGAGTACCGGCTATTAAATAAAAAAACTAATTTGCAACGGGCCTGCCATATCTGTTTTACCGGGCCTTACAGGACTGGTTAGTCCAAACCTCTTTAGATAAACTAAACAATTAAATAATTGTTTAATTGTTATGTTACCATGGAATCTCTCTGGAAGGCAATAGCTGATGATAGTAGAAGGGAGATCCTGTTGTTGCTTAGAAAAAAAAAATGACTCCAAGTGAGTTGGCCGGGCATTTCCAATTTACTTCTCCTGCACTATCTAGTCATCTTCGTATTCTAAAGAATGCTGATCTTATTACTGAACAAAGGCTTGGTAAGAACAGGTACTACTCACTTGACGAGAGAAAATCACTTGAGATAATTGATTTTTTTGAAAAGATGTGGGGTTACAAAATGAACTCGCTTAAAGAATTTATCGAAAATAAAGAAAGGAAAAAGAAACATGAGTGATCTTGATATCAAGAAAATAATTGAAATTGATGCATCTCCCGAAGTGGTATTTAGGGCTATTTCTGATCCAATGGAATTAACCAATTGGTTTCCTGATGCTGCAATACTTGAACCTAGGACTGGAGGCAAATTCAAGTTATCCTTTTTCAAAGAGTCTGATAAGAGTGGGAAAATGGATCAGGATTTTTTTCCTGAAGGCAAGGTTTTAGAATTTGTTCCAAATAAAAAACTGGCATATACCTGGCAGCACAAAAATATTCCGGACTTTCCTGAAACTGTTGTAACATGGGAATTGGAACAACTAAGTAAGAACAAAACCAGATTGACACTGACGCATTCAGGATTTACAGGCAAAGAGGAAGGCATTACAAGTGCCAAAGAACACAATCAGGGTTGGTCATACTTTCTTGGCGAACTAGTTTCATACTGTAAGAAAAAATAGTTATTGTACCATTGTAATTATTTTTATTAAATCAAATATGAAATCTAAATTTTCTAGAAATGGCTACAACACAAATTATTGATATTACTATAATCATTCCTGCCAGAGTGCCAAACTCTGGAACAGCAGGCGATGGCTGATTAGAAGGCCTAACGATCACTTCACCTACCATCCACTTATCTACTTTGTCAGAATATTTGTATGTTCCAGCATCTTGGAAAGTAAAGGAATATGTCTTTCCCGGTGCAATCGTGCCACTATCAAATATAGTTCCTATTTGGTTCAAATATGGCAGACCACTTACTACAGTATGATCAACATTGTCATTGTTTGTCCACGTTACAGTATCGCCAGGAGAAATGTTCAGTATGCTTGGAGTAAAGCAGGTAGATGTTTGTGAGCAATAGTCACTAGGCCCTGCGCCTGGAATGATACTTACTTGAGATGTATCTGCAAAGGCTGATGGAACCATTGCAATAATTCCAACTATGAGGATGGATACAAAAAAAATGTAATATAGATTGGCGTACCACATTTAAAGTAATTGTAAATTGTTATTACACTATATGACTTTGATCTTTATTCTGGCTTAATCCGAATTAAAATATGGAAAAAAAGGAAAAAGCTCCTTACACTAGTTTCGTGTAGGTGTGCATGCTTGAATCCAATATTGCAGTACGCCTTGGTTTAGGCCAGTGAACAATTTTGCATTCTCGTTGAATGTGTTGATCGCCTGCTCAGTAGCATCAATTGCAGCCAGCACTACTTTATTTTGTACTGCTTGTGCCTTGATGATTTC
>Ga0137396_10000177_pt1 | contig 26939 bp, 20 predicted proteins | sample czc16metaG_FD_108284 | JGI IMG/M metagenome (GOLD analysis project Ga0137396, IMG submission 108284) | Vadose zone soil microbial communities from Angelo Coast Range Reserve, California, USA - czcobulk3.16 metaG | ecosystem: Environmental > Terrestrial > Soil > Vadose zone | place: USA...
AACTTCATGGTGTACGGCATCGCGATGCTGGCGTATTGGGCGATCGGCTTCGCCATCCAGGCGGGCGGCGTGGGGGCGCTCGGCACGCTGGGCGGCTACGACAAGCTCGCCCACGAGGTCTCCCTCACCATCGCGGGCAAACAGTGGGGGCTGTTCGGCGGCACCGGGTTCTTCCTCACCGGCGTCGCGTACACGGCGCCGGTGTTCGCCTACTTCCTGTTCCAGATGGTCTTCATGGACACCGCGGCGACGATCCCCACCGGCGCGCTGGCGGAACGGTGGAAGTTCGTGGCGTTCGTCGTCTTCAGCGTGTTCGTCGGCGCCTTCATCTATCCCATCTACGCGAACTGGACCTGGGGCGGCGGCTGGCTGTCGATGCTCGGCAAGAACCTGGGGCTCGGCCACGGCCATGTGGATTTCGCGGGATCGTCCGTGGTGCACATGACGGGCGGGGTGATGGCGTTCTTCGCGGCGGCATTGTTGGGTCCGCGCCGCGGCAAGTACAACTTCGACGGCAGCGCCAACGCGATCCCCGGTCACAACATCCCAATGGCGCTGCTCGGCACATTCATCCTCGCCTTCGGGTGGTTCGGCTTCAACGCTGGATCGACGCTGGCGGGCTCTGACCTGCGCATCGGGGTCATTGCGACGAACACGATGCTGGCTGGGGCGGCGGGTGGAATCACCGCGATGGTGTACATGTGGATCAAGTACGGCAAGCCCGACCCGTCGATGCTGGCGAACGGGACGCTCGCCGGTTTGGTAGCGATTACGGCGCCGTGTGCCTTCGTCACCGCGCCGTCCGCGGTGCTGATCGGCGGGGTGGCAGGGGTGCTGGTGTGCCTGGCGGTCTTCTTCGTCGAGCGCCGGCTACGCATCGACGACCCCGTCGGCGCGATTTCCGTGCACGGCGTCAACGGGCTGTGGGGCATCCTGTCGCTCGGCTTGCTCGCCGACGGCACGTACGGGGACGGGTGGAACGGCGTCAACGGGGCGGTGCGCGGGCTGTTCTATGGGGACGCGGGTCAGTTCGCGGCCCAGGTCGTCGGCGGCCTGGCCAACTTCGTGGCCGTGGGGGCGATGACCTACGTCGCGTACAAGGTCACCGCGGTCCTCGTGGGCGGTCATCGCGTGGCCCCGGAGATCGAGGAGCTCGGGCTCGACTTGCCGGAAATGGGAGCACTGGCGTATCCCGACTCGCCGGAAGTGGCCTCGGCGGTCATCCTCAGCGAGCCCGCCGATGTCTCGCTGGGCGGCGGCCTAGAGCCGGCGACCGAAGCGGCCTGACAGCGACCCGACAGCGTTTTGACACCTAGCGTGAAGGAGTGAACATGAAGCTCATCACCACTGTCGTTCGCCCCGAGCGCCTGCCCCAGGTGAAGGCGGCGCTGTTCCGCGCCGGCGTCACCGGAGTCACGATCAGTCGCGTGAGCGGGCACGGCGGGGAGCGGGAGCTGCACGAGCACTACCGCGGCGCCAACGTGGTGCTCGAATTCCGCGAGAAGGTGCGCCTCGAGATGGCGGTCTCGGAGCCGTTCGTCGAGCCCACCATCAATGCGATCCTGTCGTCGGCCCGCACCGGCCAGGTCGGCGACGGGAAAATCTTTGTCCAGCCGCTGGAACGGGTGATTCGGATCAGGACGGGCGAGGTGGACACGGCCGCGGTCACCGCGGTCACCGCGGACGAGGTGCAACGCCGGGCGCTGCAGCAAACGGCGCAGCATACACCGAAGGTGTAACGACAGACGGACCGACTCCTCCACGATGAGTCAAGGAGAGCACATGCGTCTTCTCAGCGCCCTGTTGATCGCTCCAGTCTGGCTGGCCGCGCAGAGCGCGCCTTCGGCACCGGCGGACACGGCCGACAAAAAGGGCGTCGCGCCGCCGGCGCCGACCGTCAACCACCTCGAGACCACGCTGGCCGGCTTCAAGCTGTCCGGCTTCGCGGAGGCGTCGTACGCCTACTCGGGTCGCAGCCTCGGCGACACGGCGATCGTCGGGCGGCTGTACGATCGGCTGCAGAACCGCTTCGCCCTGAACGCGCTCGCCGTCGTGCTCGACCGGCCCTACGACCCGGCGAAGTTCAGTGCGGGGTTCCACACCGAGCTGCTCGTAGGGCAGGATGCGACGGTGATCCAGTCGAATGGGCTCTTCGCGGGCGCCACGACGCCGGTCCCGGTCGACGTGCCACATCTCTACGTCACCTTGAACGTCCCGACGGCCAGCGGCAATGGGCTCCAGCTCAAGGTGGGTCGCATCCCGACCCTCCTGGGCTTGGAGGTGATCGAGACCTACGCCAACCCCAACTGGTCGGAGGGGAACCAGTTCATTTATGTGGAGAACTTTACCGCGCTCGGGGTGAGCGTGGAGACGAAGTTCAACAACCATCTGGACGCACAGTTCCGCGTGATCAACGGCTGGGACCAGGTCGCGGACAACAACGGCCGCAAGTCCCTGATGGGACGAGTGGGGATCTATCCCGACGCGGCGACCTCGCTCGGGATCGTGGGGTTCTGGGGGCCCGAGGAAGCGAACATCAACAATGCCAACCGGTACGGCGTCGAGGGGTTGGTCTGGCGCAAGATCGGCAAGGCGGCCGTCTGGGTTCAGGGGGATTACGGGAAGGAGCAAGCCAACGCGGCGCTGCCCGATCCGACGAAGGACGCGCAGTGGGTGGCGCTGGGAGGCTGGGTCACGTACGACTTCACCTCATCCGTCGGTTTGGCGCTGCGCGGCGACTACGTGAACGATCAGGACGGCGCCCGCACCAGCGGCGTATTCGGTTTCCCAGCAAACGCGGGACAGAAGTTCGGCAGCGGCACGGCGACGTTGAACATCCGCGCCTGGCCGGACGCCGTGGTCCGGCCCGAGCTCCGGTACGACCGCTCGACCCTGGCGGCGTTCGCTGGCAAGAAGGATCAGGTCACGTTCGCGCTGGCTGTCGCGTATCTGTACTGAGGCTGGCGAAAGAACCGGTACAGCAGCCAGAGGTCGAGCAGGCCCACCGCGCCCAGGACCGAGAACGCGGCGCCGCTGTCGATGAGGTGGAGCTGTCGCAGCAGGGTCGAGATGCCATAGCCGACGACCCAGGCGTCGAAGCTCATGCAGACGCGCCGGAAGGTTTCCGGTCGCACGTGCCGAATGACGCGCCCGCCGAGCGGGATCCCGACGATGAGGCTCGGGAGGATGTAGGGGAGCAGACCGGCGCTCTCGACCGTGAACATGCCGGCCACGTAGTACGCCGCGGCGGTGAAGGTCGATTCGGCGAGCCGGACGAGACCCAGCCCCGCTCGGAAGTCCTGCTTGGCGAGCCCCTGGTTGCTCAACATCACGGCCAACGGCGGGCCGGAGATCGTCGTGACGGAGTACAGCACGCCGAGGCCGCTCCCGAAGAGCAGTCCGGCGCGCTGCTCCGCCTTGATCGGTCGGCGAAATCCGGCTGCCTGCAGGAGAATCAGCGGCAGCAGGGCGATAAAGGTCGCGAGCTTGAGCCACCCCGGCTGCACCCGGTGCACGAGCGCCGTCCCGAGCACGACGCCCGGTGCCAGGCCGAGCACCATCGGCAGGACCCGGCGCCACACCTGGGGGACGCTCGCTCGATTGACCCATAGGACATACGCGTTCAACACCACCTCGACCCACACGAGAGCCGGGTTGAGGATCCGATTGGTATAGAAGAGGAGGGCCACCGGCGCCGTGATCGACGAGAATCCGTACCCGAGGGATCCGTTGACCGTAGCGGCCAGCAATGTCGTGAGAACCAGTGCGAGCGTGCTCGATGTCATGTCCAGCGAGGTCTGGCTCCCTCTCGTTCAACGTTGACGTGATGGCACAACAAACAGGCCCGGCGCACCGTGGGGTGGCCGGGCCTGAAAGCGGCTCGAGTAGCGAAGAAACTAGCGGTTCTTCACATCTTCAAGAGGCACGCTGCCGTGTCCGTCCAACCCTGCAGTTGGTCGTAGCAACAACAGACCGGGCAACACAGCGGCGTCGCGTGCATGTGATCGGGCAAGCTAGGCCGGGCGTTGCGGCGTGTCAACCGGGCGGGTTGACAGCCGAACGCTCGCTCCGTAAATAACCGGCATCCATGATGACGCACCGCGCCTGCCGCCGTTGTTGTCCGTGTTGTCGGACGATCGACGCTCGCTCCCCGGGGAGCGGACGCGGTTGCGGCGCTCGAGTGCCGGCCGGCAATGGATGCTGACCGACTAGTTTAAACGGCACGCGCGTCGCAGATCGGGCCCGCTTCCCAAGAGGGAAGCGGGCCCGCTGTTTTTTCTCGCTGCGGAGGTTCGAGAGATGGCCCAAGTCGAGTTGGCGAGCGGCAGACGGATCAGGCAGGCGTCGGGCTTTACGCTGTGGTTCACCGGCCTGTCAGGCGCGGGAAAGTCCACGCTTGCCGCCGCCCTCAGCCGGGAGCTGCGCCGTCACGGGATCGCGGTCGAAGTCCTGGACGGCGACGAAGTGCGCCAGAATCTGTCAAAGGGGCTGGGCTTCTCACGTGAAGACCGCGACACCAACATCCGCCGCATCGGCTACGTGGCGAGGCTGCTCACGCGGAACGGGGTCGCGGTGATCACCGCCGCCATCTCTCCGTACCGCGCGGTGCGCGACGAAGTGCGCCGGGAAGTGGGCGCGTTTGTCGAGGTACACGTGAAGGCCTCGCTCGACGAGTGTATTCGGCGGGATGCCAAGGGGCTGTACCGGCGGGCGCTGGCGGGCGAGATCCCCCACTTCACGGGGGTCTCCGACCCGTACGAGGAGCCGCTGCGACCCGAGCTGGTCGTGGACACCGAGCGGGAGGACGTCGGCGACAGCGCCACGCGGGTGATCGAGCGCCTCGTCGAGCTCGGCTATCTCCGGAGCGCGGCCGATGCCTAGCCCGGCGGAGGTGCGCGCGCACGCTCGGGCGCTGCACGGGGCGAGCCCCGAAGCGATCCTGACGTGGGCCGTCGCGACGTTCCCGCGAAAAGCGGCGCTCACCGTGAGCTTCGGCGGTGGCGGTGTGGTGCTCGCGCACCTGATCGGTCGCATCGACCGGACGGTGCCCGTGATGTTCCTGGACACCGGATTCCATTTCCCGGAGACGTACGCCTTCAAAGACCGGTTCGTCAGGCAATACGGCCTCAATCTCGTCGAGCTGCATCCGTTGACCGACCCCGGACCGCTGTACCGGACCGATCCCGATCGCTGCTGCTGGATCCGTAAGGTCGAGCCGCTCGAGCGGGCGCTCGCGGGGTTCGACGCGTGGATCAGCGCCGTGCGGCAGGATCAGACCGACCACCGCGCGGCGACCGAGCTACTCGAGTATCACGAGGTTGCCGGACGCCCCATCGTGAAGGTGTTTCCGCTCGCTCACTGGAGTCGGGCGGACGTGTGGGACTACATCCGGGAGAACGACGTTCCCTATCACCCACTGCTCGATCAGGGCTATACGAGTATCGGGTGCTGGCCCTGCACCAGACCGACGACAGCGGGGGAGCCCGAGCGGGCGGGCCGCTGGGCCGGCACCAGCAAGACCGAGTGCGGGCTCCACACGTTCAGCGTGAAGCGATGAGCGTGGACCTGGTCAACCGCGTGATCCCGGAAGACGAACGGGCCGCCGCGCTCGAACGCGCGGGCCGCCTGCCGTCGCTCACGCTCGATCCCCGCACGATGGCCGATCTCGAGCTGATCGCGACTGGGGGATACAGCCCGCTCACGGGCTTCCTGGGCGCGGCCGACTACCAGCGCGTGATCCACGAGATGCGCCTCGCCGACGGGCGGCCGTGGCCGCTGCCCATCACGCTGCGCGTCCACGTTGCGTCGGGAATAGGCGATGCGGTGGCGCTGAAGGCACCGGACGGGTCCATCGTCGGCCTGCTCGACGTGCAGGACGTGTACACCGCTTCCCGCCCGGAGGAGGCGCAGCTGGTCTTTGGCACGCGCGATGCTGCGCATCCCGGCGTGGCCCAGCTGTACGGGGAGGGCGATCTCGCCGTCGGTGGCGAGGTCTGGTTGCTGCGTCGCACCGTGCCGCCGTTCCCCGAGCTCGCGCTCGATCCAGCCGACACGCGGCGGATCTTCGCCGAGCGCGCCTGGCGCACGGTGGTCGGATTCCAGACCCGCAATCCCGTCCATCGCGCGCATGAGTACATCCAGAAAGCGGCGCTCGAAATCGTGGACGGTCTGTTGCTGCACCCGCTCGTCGGCCCGACCAAGGAGGACGACATTCCCGCGGGCGTCCGCGTTCGGAGCTACCGCGTCCTGCTCGAGCGCTATTACCCGCCCGACCGGGTACTCCTCGCCGCGTTTCCCGCCGCCATGCGGTACGCGGGGCCGCGGGAAGCCGTCTTCCACGCGCTGGTGCGCAGGAACTACGGCTGCACCCACTTCATCGTCGGCCGCGACCACGCGGGCGTGGGGAGCTACTACGGCCCGTACGACGCCCAACGGATTTTCCAGCGGTTCCGACCGGATGAGCTGGGCATCGAGCCGCTCTGCTTCGAGCACACGTTCTACTGTCGCCGCTGCGGGGCGATGGCTTCGCCCAAGACGTGCCCGCATGACGGAGACGCCCGCGTGACGCTCTCCGGCACCAAAGTGCGCGAGCTGTTGCGGAGCGGCGAGTTGCCGCCGCCCGAGTTCAGCCGCCCGGAGGTAGCCCGCGTGCTCGCTGACGGTTTAAGGGAGATACTCGCATGACCGCATCGACCCTCCGCGAGGTCCTCGATCGGCTGGGACGGGCGTTGCGGGAGCGCTGGGCGTGGTATCGCCGCCAGCAACGCGAGGACCGTGAGCGGCACTGGTGGGACGTCTACAACCGGTGACGGGCTGTCACCCCCGCCGCCGTAACAACGGCAGCTCGAGCGCATCCCGCAGTGCCTGCCAGCTCGCCTCGAGGATGTTCTCCGAGCAGCCGACGGTGCTCCAGCGCTCGTCGCCGCGCGCCGACTCGATGACGACTCGGGGTTTCGCCGCGGTGCCGAGGTGATCGTCCACGATTCGGACCTTGTAGTCCACGAGGCGCACGTCGGCGAGTTGCGGGTAGTGCGGCACGAGCGTCTCCCGGACTGCGCGGTCGAGCGCGTTCACCGGTCCGGCTCCCTCGGCCGTGGCGCGCGTCACCACGTCGCCGACGCGTAGCGTCACGCTCGCCTGTGCCCGCACGGCGCCACAGCGGCTCTCGACCATGACGGTGTACTCGATCATCTCGAACGGCGCTCGATAGTCGGCGGACGAGCGCCGCAGCAGCATCTCGAAAGAGCCTTCGGCGCCCTCGAACTGGTAGCCGGCGTGCTCGAGCTCCTTGATCCGCTGGAGCACGGCGGCCTCGCGCTCGCCGGCCGGCACGCCCAGCGCCGCGGCACGGAGGCGCACGGTGCGCCGCCCGGCGAGTTCGCTCACCACTACGCGCATCTCATTTCCCACGAGCGCCGGATCGACGTGCTGGTAGCTCTCGGGAAGCTCGGCCACGGCGGCGACGTGTATCCCGCCCTTGTGTGCGAAAGCGCTCCGGCCCACGTAGGGGGCGTGGGGATCGGGGTTCAGGTTCGCGACGGCCGCCACGAAGTGCGCGGCGTCGCGCAGCTCCCGCAGCCGTTCCGGCGCGAGCACCTGGTAGTCGAGCTTGAGCTGTAGCGTGGCGATCAGCTGGACCAGGTCAAGGTTTCCGCACCGCTCACCGTATCCGTTGATGGTCCCCTGGACGTGGACGCAGCCGGCCTCGACGGCGGCGAGGGCATTCGCGAGTGCCAGGCCGCTGTCGTTGTGCGGGTGAATGCCCAGGGGCGACGTGATCCGGTCCCGCGCCTCCCAGACGCGGGCCTCCACGTCGGTGGGGAGGGCGCCGCCGTTGGTATCGCACAGCACGACGCAGTCGGCGCCCGCGGCCGCGGCGGAGTCGAGCGTCGCCAAGGCATATCCCGGATCGAGCCGATAGCCGTCGAAGAAGTGCTCGGCGTCGTAGATCACTTCCTTGCCCAGCGCTTTGAAATGGGTGACGCTGTCGGCGATCATGCGGAGATTCTCGTCGCGGCTCGTCCGGAGCACGCGGTCGACGTGCAGCGTCGAGCTCTTGCCCACGAGCGTCACCACCGGCGTCCCGGCTTCGACCAGGGCGCGACAGTTCCCGTCCTCCGCACAGTCGCCGCCCGCGTGCCGGGTCATACCGAACGCCGCGATCTTCGCATGGTGCAGCGGGACGCCGGCGATGCGCCGGAAGAACTCTGCGTCCTTGGGATTCGAGCCGGGCCATCCGCCCTCGATGTAGCTGACCCCGAGCGCATCCAGCCGGCAGGCGATCCTGACCTTGTCCTCCGCCGAGAGGGAGAGGCCTTCGCGCTGCGTGCCGTCTCGCAGGGTCGTGTCGTACAGGATCGGGTTCATGTCGCTCTCCGTGTGTTCCACAGCCTATCGAAAAAAAAGGCGGCCTCTCGAGTGAGAGGCCGCGTTGCCCGTGGCGCCGCGCTGTGCTCGTCAGCGGAACGCCGGCACGCTGCCTCTCGTCGAACGCGGGATGGCGATGGCAATCATCACGACACCTTCTCCGCGGGCTCCTGATCGGCCGCGACGCTCGCGACCGGCGCGCTCGCCGGGGGCGGAAGCGGGGCCACCTTGCGGAACAGCGGCAAAGCGCGGTGCCACGCCACGACCAGGTCCCGCGCCCGCGGGCTCAACGTCTTCGCGAGATGCTGCTCCACGAGGCTCAGGATCTGCCACTCGTCCTGCGGCTCGAGCGGGCGGATGGCGACCATGTCCCCGTTCAGCCGGGCGGCGAGGCTCAGCGTTTCGTCGAGCACGTAGGCGACGCCGTTGGACATGCCCGCGCCGAAGTTCCGCCCAACCTCGCCCAGCACCACCACCGTGCCGCCGGTCATGTACTCGCAGCAGTGGTTGCCCGCGCCCTCGATGACCGCGACCGCGCCCGAGTTCCGCACCGCGAACCGATCGCCCGCGCGTCCGGCGGCGAAGAGGGTCCCACCGGTGGCGCCGTACAGAGCCGTGTTGCCGAGAATCACGTTGCGATGGGTCAGGCCGGCGTACGCCGCATCGCGGAACGGCTTGATGACGATTTCGCCGCCCGACAGGCCCTTCCCCACGTAGTCGTTCGCCTCCCCTTCGAGCTCGAGGTGCATTCCGGCAAGCGCGAACGCGCCGAAGCTCTGGCCCGCGCTGCCGCGGAACCCCAGACGGACCCGACCCGCCGGCAATCCGGCGCTCCCGTGACGCTCGGCAATGCGTCCCGCGATCCGCGCGCCGAGCGTCAGATGGCCGTTCCCGACGTCGTACGACGCGCTGAACGGCCGGCCGCTCTCCAGACAGGGCCCCAGCGTGGTGAGAATCGCGTCATCGAGCGACTCGACTCCAGGGCGGTCGTTGCGCGCCACGCTGCGGCGGCGCGGCGCGTCCCGTGGCTCCGGGTCGGCGAGGAGCAACGACAGGTCGAGCATCTGGGCGCGCGGCACGTCCGGGCGGTCGACCCGTTCCAGCAGGTCCACGCGGCCGATGATCTCGTCCAGGCTGCGGAACCCCATGTCCGCGAGGATGCGTCGCACATCCTCCGCGATCGCGGTGAAGTACGCGACCACCTGCTCCGGCGTACCCTTGAACTTGGCCCGCAGCTCCGGCCGCTGGGTGGCGATCCCCGTTGGACAGCTGTTCAGATGACATTGCCGCGCCATGGCGCAGCCGATCGCCACCAGGACCGCCGTCCCGAAGCCATACGCCTCGGCGCCGAGCAGGGCCGCCATGACGACGTCGCGCCCGGTCTTGAGACCGCCATCCACACGCACCTCGATGCGGTGACGCAGTCCGTTCTCGATCAGCAGCGCTTGCGTCTCGGCGAGGCCGAGCTCCCACGGAGATCCCGCGTGCTTGATCGAGGACAGCGGCGAGGCGCCCGTGCCGCCGTTGTGCCCGGAGACGAGCACGTAGTCGGCGTAGGCCTTCGCGACGCCCGCCGCCACCCGGCCGACGCCGGCCTCGGCGACCAGCTTCACGCCGACGCGGGCGCGGGGGTTCACCTGCTTCAGGTCGTGGATCAGCTGCGCCAGATCCTCGATCGAGTAGATGTCGTGGTGCGGCGGCGGCGAGATCAGCGGGATGCCGGGCACGGCGTGCCGGAGCCGGGCGATCAGCGCCGTCACCTTGTGACCGGGGAGCTGACCCCCTTCGCCAGGCTTCGAGCCCTGGGCGATCTTGATCTCGAGCTCGTCGGCGCGCACGAGGTACTGGGTCGTGACCCCGAAGCGGGCGGACGCGACCTGTTTGATCCGGTTGTCGGCGCGATCGCCGTTCGGGAGCGGCACGTAGCTGTCCGGATCCTCGCCGCCCTCGCCCGAGTTGGACCGGGCGCCCATGCGGTTCATCCCGGTCGCGAGCGTACGGTGTGCCTCGGGCGACAGCGCGCCGAGCGACATTGCGGTGGAGATGAAGCGGCGCCGGATCGCCTCCGCCGGCTCGACTTCCTCGAGCCCCACGGGAATACCCGTGCGGATCGCCAGCAGGTCGCGCGGCCCCGCGGGCAGGCGCGCCGCGACCTTGGCGACGAAGGCGTCATAGCCGTGGCGCTGCAGCGCCGTGACGACGGGCGGCGACCACCCGTGGTCCTCGCCGTCGCGGCGGAACCGCACGCGCCCGTGGTCGGGGAGCGCCCGCTCCCCACTGTCGTCGCCGTAGGCGGCGACGTGGCGGGCGAGAACGTCCTCCGCGATCTCGGCGAATCCGATCCCGCCGATGGTGGACACCGTTCCCGTAAAGCAGCGATCGATCACCTCCGCGCCGAGCCCCAGCGCCTCGAAGATCTGGGCGCCGCAGTACGAGGACAGCGTCGAGATCCCCATCTTCGAGAGAATCTTGAGCAGGCCTTTCTCGGCGGCCGCGCGGAATCCGGCGCGGGCCTCCGTCGTGAGCCGGGCCCGCACCGACGCGAGCGCGAGCCAGGGGTGCACCGCTTCCGCGCCGTAGCCGATCAGGGCGGCGAAATGATGTACGTCCCAGGCGTCCCCGGCTTCCGCCGCCAGGCCGAGTCGCGTGCGGAGACCCTGGCGGAGCAGGTGCTGGTGCACCGCACCGATCGCCAACAACATCGGGATGGGCGGGTGCTCGCCATCCGCGTCGCGATCGCTCACGATCAGGATGCGCGCGCCGAGCCGCACGGCCCGCTCCGCAGCGGTGCACAGGACATCGAGCGCGGCGCGGAGGGCATCGGCTCCGCTCGCCGGGCGCCACAGCGCCGGCAGCGTCACTCCCTGGTTGCCCGCGAGGTTGCGCAAGGCCGCGATCTCGTCTTCCAGGAGAATCGGATGCTCGGTGCGGACCAGTCGCAGCGCGGCTGGACTGTCGGCGAGCAGCGAGCCCCGCCGTCCGAGGTGCATGCGCAGCGACATGACGAGGGTCTCGCGCAGCGGATCGATCGCCGGGTTCGTCACCTGCGCGAAGCGCTGGCGGAAATACGCGTACAGGCTCTGCGGAATCCGCGACAGCGGTGGTATCGGCGTGTCGTCCCCCATGCTCCACACCGTGTCCTGGCCCGCCGTCGCCATCGGCTCGGCGACGTAACGCAGGTCCTCGAAGCTCCAGCCGAACGCGAGCTGGCGCGTGACGAGCTCGGGGCCATCGTAGGGCGTGAGGGCGACCCCGGCGGCCGGGCGGAGCGGGCGGACGGAGCGGGCGGCCCAGCGCGCGTACGGGCGGCGGCGGGCCACCTCCCCCTTTGCGTCAGCGTTGCGGAGAATCGTCTGGCGCCGCGTGTCGACGACGATCAGCTCACCGGGGCCGAGGCTCCCGCTTTCGACCACGTCCCGCGGGTCCAAGTCTACTAGTCCCACCTCGGACCCGGCAACGAGCAGGCCGTCGCGGGTGATTTTGTAGCGACAGGGCCGCAGGCCGTTGCGATCCAGCGCCGCGCCGGCGATGATGCCGTCCGTGAACGCCAGCGCGGCGGGGCCGTCCCACGGCTCCACCAGGCACTCGTGGAACTCGTAGAACCCTCGCAGCGCGCGCCCCATCTCGGAGGCGCCCTCGTGCGCCTCCGGCACGAGCATCATCAACGCGTGCACCGGGTCGCGGCCCGCGCGGACCAGCAGCTCGAGCGCGTTGTCCAGGCTCGTCGAATCGCTTCCCTCCGCCCAGATGACGGGCTTCAAGCGATCGATGCGCTCGTCCCAGAGCGGTGACGCAAGGGCCGGCTCGCGGGCGGTCATCGCATTCCGGTTGCCCCAGAGGGTGTTGATCTCGCCGTTGTGCCCGAGCAACCGAAACGGCTGGGCCAGCGCCCAGCTCGAGCTCGTGTTGGTCGAGTACCGCTGGTGGAACACGGCGATCGCCGACTCGAAGTCGGACGATACCAGGTCCGGGAAGAAGCTCGGCAACTCGGTGCCGGTGAGAAGGGCCTTGTACACCACGGTCCGACACGAGAGCGAACACGCGAAAAAGCCGTCGAGCTCGGGTCCCGCCGCCGCAATGCGTTGCTCCAGGATCCGGCGGGCGAGATAGAGCGACCGCTCCCAGGCCGGCGCATCCACGTGCCGGCCGCCCGTGGGCGCGGCGATCACGGCCTGCCGGACGGCGGGGCAGGTGGCGCGAGCGGTGGGCCCGAGCACTCGGGGCTCGACGGGGACGTCGCGCCAGGCGAGCACCGGCAGGCCTGCGGCGCGCAGCACGTCTTCGATGATGGCGGTGGCGCGGTCCCGGGCCGCCGGGTCCGGCGGCAGGAAGAACATCCCCACCGCGAACGGTTGCTCGGGCGCGAGCGAGAGGCCCAGCCGCGCCGCCTCTCTGTGGAAGAAGGCGCGGGGGATTTGGACGAGCAGGCCCGCGCCGTCACCCGAATGGTCGGTGGAGGCGGCGCCGCGGTGCGCTACGCGGGCGAGGGCTTGGAGCGCCAAGCCGACAATCCCGGCGGACCGCTCTCCCGACGCCCGCGCCACGCAGCCGACCCCGCAGGCGTCGTGCTCGCGCCAGGGGTCACGGTCCGGCGCCCGGCGGTTGGCCCAGCGCGATCGATCGCGTTCGTGCATCACGGCTCCGTGGATCGTGCTGCGAAAAAAGAAGGCCCGCTCTCGTGAGGGAGCGGGCCGGGGCGTTGCTCGTGATCTCGCACTCTACGCCGCCCGGTCGCTCCCAGTCACGGGACAGGCCGGAGTCAGGATCAGATTTGCGTTCGACGTGCGGACGGTCACGGGCACCTACCTGATCGTACTAACCGGTTCGTATTAATATGCGGCTTACAGAATAAATATACGCTATCCCGTCGTTGGTCAAGGGGTGCCTTTGGCCGGCGGGCGACACCCGTCACCGGGCGATTAGGTGTTGGATCTCCCCGAATGGGATCACGAGGTCGGCCATCGCGTCGTAGGTGCCGCGCTCGCGCAACTCCCGTGCGATCCGGCGGATCAACCCCAGCGTTGCCTGCGCGACACGGGGGCCCAGGCTCGCGCGGCGCACGCCCAGCGCCTCGAGCTGGTCGAGCGGCGGGGCGGGGGGGCCGGCGATGACGTTCAAGGGACCGGTGATCTCGCGGGCCAGCCGCCCGATCGTTTCCAGGTCGCTCACGTGGGGAACGAACAGGGAGTCGGCCCCGGCGGAGCGGTAGGCGTTGGCGCGGCGCACGGCGGCGGCGAAGCGCTCTGCCGGTGACCATTGCTTCATCTCGAACGCATCGGTTCGCGCATTGACGACGAGTGGCACCCGCGCCGCCGCGCCCGCCTCGCGCACCGCCCGGAGGCGTTCCGCCTGCAGCGTGAGGTCGAGCAGTCGGCCCTCGTCGGTCGCGTCCTCGAGATTCAACCCGATCGCGCCCGCCGCGATCACGCCGCGCGCCGTTTCCGCCGCGGCCTCTGGAGTCGCGCCGTAGCCGGCCTCGACGTCGGCGGTCACGGGGATCCGCACACCCTGCACGATCCGCCGCACAACCGCGAGCATCTCTCCGCGACTGATGCGCTCACCGTCGGCGTACCCCAGCGCCCAGGCGACGCCGGCGCTCGACGTGGCGATCGCGAGGAACCCGGCCTCCTCGATCAGGCGGGCGCTGATCGCGTCCCACGCGTTGGGGAGGACGAGCATGCGCGGTCCGGCATGCAGCGCTCGGAAGCGCTCCGCCTGTTGCGACTGCGTCGGTGCGGTCATCGCCCCCCCTCCTTGCTGATCACTGGACCTCGCACGCTCGTCACCGGGCGGTAAGTTTGTGGCACCCAAACTCACCGCTCGGTGGCCATCATGCGTGCACGATCGCTTCCCCGCCTGTTTCCCGTCACCCTCGCCGTTCTGCTCGTCGGGCCCCTGTGCGCCCAGGCGACGCAGGCCCCCGTTCTCACGGTTCACTCGATCTGGGGCACGCGTGAGTTCGCGAGCGACCTCGTGGCCCCGACGTGGACCAAGGACGGTGCGGCGTACACGGCCATCGAGCCGGACAGCGCGGGGAACACGGATCTGTACCGGGTGGACGCCGTAACGGGGAGGAAGGAGCGCCTCGTCCGCGGCGCGGACCTCGTCCCGCCCGGAGCCCAGCGTCCCGTGGCTATCGAAGAGTACGGTTTCTCGAGCGACGGCGCGAGGGTGCTCATCTTCACCAACTCGGCGCGCGTGTGGCGCCAGAACACCAAAGGCACTTACTACGTCTGGGACTTGCCGGCCAAGCGTCTCATCCCGGTGAGCGCGCAGCCGGGTTATCAGATGTTCGCCAAGTTCTCCCCTGACGGGCGGATGGTCGCCTTCGTGCGCGGCAACAACATGTACGTGACGGACCTGACGACCGGAGCCGAGACGGCGTTGACCGCGGACGGCAGCGACAACGTCATCAACGGGACTTCCGACTGGGTGTACGAGGAAGAGCTCGATCTGCGCGATGCGTTCCGCTGGAGCCCGGATGGTCGTCGGATCGCGTTCTGGCGGCTCGACCAGACGGCGATCCGGCCCTTCTATCTGCTGAACGCCGACTCGCTCTACCCCGAGCTCGTAGCAGTGCGGTATCCCAAGGCCGGGACGCCGAATTCGGAGGTCAAGATCGGAATCGTGGATCTGGCGATGCGCCGGACCGCGTGGGTCGACCTCGGATCGGAAAGGGACGTCTACGTCGCCGCGATGGACTTCGCCGGATCGGCAGACGAGATCTGGCTCACCCGCCTGAACCGTCACCAGAACCGGCTCGACCTCCTGCTCGCCGACGCGACGAGCGGGGCGTCCCGCACCATCATGGCCGACTCGGACGCCGCCTGGGTGGACGCGCACGAGCCCCGTTGGATCGCGCGGGGCAAGCAGTTCCTGTTCGAAAGCGAGCGGGACGGGTACCAGCAGGTGTATCTCTTCGACCGGGCCGGCGCCCTCGTGCGCCGCGTCACGCCGGGCGGCTGGGACGTGCTGCAGGTGTTCGGCGTCGACGAGAAAAAGCAGCTGTTGTACTTCACCGGCGCGATCGATGGACCGCTGGGCCGGCCGCTTCTCGCCATCGGGCTCGACGGCAAGGATCTGAAGCGGCTCGCCGCGGAGGCCGGAAGCCACGGCATCGAGTTCGCTCCCACGTTCCAGCTGTACGTCGACACGTACTCGCGGGCCGGCGTTCCCCCGGTGCAGACCCTGCGGCGGGCGGACGGCAAGGTGGTGCGCACGCTGGCGGCCAACGCGTCGCTCACCGCGAAGGTCGCGGGGCTGGGCCTCCCGCGCCCCGAGTTCCTCACGATCAAGACGGCGGACGGTGTGCAGCTCAACGCCTGGATCATCAAGCCGAAGGGCTTCGATCCGGCGCATCGCTATCCCCTGTTGATGACCGTGTACGGCGGGCCGGGCTCCCAGACGGTGACCGACGGCTGGGGTGGCGCGAGCTACCTGTGGAACGAGATGCTGGCGGAAGACGGCTACCTCGTCGCGAGCGTCGACAATCGCGGCACCGGCGCGCGGGGCGCCCGGTTCAAGAAGCAGACCTACCTCCACCTCGGTCGGTACGAGTCGGCGGATCAGATCGCGGCGGCCCGCTGGTTTGGCGCGCAGCCGTACGTCGATCCCGACCGGATCGGCATCTGGGGCTGGAGCTATGGCGGCTACATGAGCTCGCTCAGCATGTTCCGTGGCGCCGGCGTGTTCAAGGCGGCGCTCGCCGTCGCCCCGGTCACCGACTGGCGCTTGTACGACACCATCTACACCGAGCGCTACATGCGCACGCCGCAGGAGAACCCAGCGGGCTATGCCGAAGGCGCCCCGCTCGCCTACGCCGACAGCCTGCAAGGCCACTTCCTACTGGTGCATGGCACGGGCGATGACAACGTGCATTTCCAGAATTCGATCCGGCTGGTGGAGCGCCTCGAAGCCGCCAACAAGCAGTTCGGCATGCGGATCTATCCGAACAAGACGCACGCGATCGCCGGCGGGAACACGCGCGAGAACCTGTACGGGTTGTTCACGGCGTGGCTGAAGCAAAGCCTCTAGCGGGGACCGCCCTTGCCGTTCTGACGCTGATCAACCTGTTCAACTATCTCGACAGGTGGATCGTGGCGGCGCTGGCGGAGAGCATGAAACACTCCGAGCTGCAGCTTTCGGACACGCAGCTCGGCTCGCTCATGACCGGGTTCATCGTCGTGTACATGCTCGCGGCGCCGCTGTTCGGCTCGCTGGGCGACAGGCGATCGCGCACGCGGCTCATCGGCCTCGGCGTGGCGATCTGGAGCGCGGCCACGGCGCTGGCGGGGTTGGCGCGGAGCTACACCGCGCTGTTCGCGGCCCGGGCCGCGGTGGGGATCGGCGAGGCGGCCTACGGGACGATCTCGCCGACGCTGCTCGCCGACTACTTCCCGCGCGAGCGGCGAGGGCGGGTGTTCGCAATCTTCTTCGCCGCGATCCCGATCGGCTCGGCGCTGGGGTATGTGGTGGGGGGTCTCGCGGATCACTACTTCGGCTGGCGGCCCGCGTTCTTCGTCGCGGGCGTCCCCGGACTCCTGCTCGCCGGCCTCGCGCTGCGACTGCACGAGCCGCGGCGCGGTGGCCAGGACCCCGACGCTCCCGCTCCGGCTGCGGCAGCGGGGCAGGCGCGCGGCGCGGGGACCCGGTCCGCGTACGTTGCGCTGCTCCGCAACCGCCCCTACACCCTGACCGTACTCGGGTACGCCGCCTACACCTTCGCGATCGGGGCGCTCGCCTTTTGGACCCCCTCCTTCCTCGAGCGCGCGCGCGGTATCCCCAAGGCCCAAGCGACCGTGCAGTTCGGCGCAATCGTGGTGGTGACGGGGTTCGTCGGTACCTACGGCGGCGGCTGGTTGGGAGACCGGTTGTTGCGACGCACGCAGCAAGCGTACCTGTGGGTGTCGGGGGTTGCGACGCTCGCGGCCGCGCCGCTCACGCTCGCGGCCCTCGCCGCGCCCGCGCCCCCGGTCTATTGGACGGCCATCGTGGCGGCCCAGCTGCTCCTGTTCGCGTCGACCGGGCCCGTCAACTCGACGATCGTGAACGTCGTGTCCCCACACGTGCGCGCGACGGCCGTCGCGCTGAGCATTTTCACGATTCACATCCTGGGCGACGTGCCGTCGCCCTCGCTGGTTGGGGCGATCTCGGACGCGCGCTCACTCGGTGAGGCGATGCTGATTATCCCGGTCGCCGTGCTCGTGGGAGGGATCATCTGGAGCTATGCGGCGTGGCAGGGCGACCGGGCCGTCGCTGCCGCTGCACGGACGATGTAGGGGCGCAGCATGCTGCGCCCCTACACAGGGCTGTCACGACGTCAGCCGCGCATCACGGTGTCGTCTTCGGACTCCGCCAGCCCTCGATCTCCTGGACGAAGCTCCGGGCGACGTCGGCGAGATCCACCGGTCCGATCGCCGGATCCTGCTGCAACCTCTCGACCCGCGTAAGGTTGACCGAGGCCTTCTGGTATGTGCTGTCGATCCCGAGCGCGGCCTTATAGGCGTCCGCACTCTGGATAATGTGGCCCGTGCGCTCCAGAGCCAGGCCGAGGTTGTTCTGGAACGCCGCTACGGTCGAATCGATCTCGATCACATGTGCCAGCGGTCCGACCGCCTGATCGAACTTGCCTTGGCCGAGGTACACGATCGCCAAGTTGTTCAGCGACCACACGTCACGGTCGTCGAGCACGAGGGAGCGGCGGTAAGCGTCGATCGCCCTCGTGGTGTCCCCGAGCGCGCTCTTTACCCGTCCGAGCAGCCGGAACGCCTCACTCGATCCCGAATCGATTTTGAGCGCCGCCTCGACGCTCGAAAGCGCGTCCTGTGGCTTACCCTGCTCGATAAGCACGCGGGTCAGGTTCAAGTGGCTCTTGACGTGAGTCGAGTCCTGCTCGAGCGCGCGCTTGAACGCGTCGACCGCCCCGTCGCGGTCTCCCGTCTTCCACCTGGAGAGGCCGAGCATGTAGTATCCCCACACGTTGTGGGGCTGGTCGGTGGTGTACGTCGCGAACATCCGTGAAGCTTCGTCGTAGCGCCGTTGCTTGAACGCAGCGTTGGCGCTCTCAAACGAGACGGGCGGGGTCGCGACTGGAGCGGGCGTCGACCCGCCGGTCGGCGTGGACGAGACGGTGGACACTTCTGCCGCGTTCGCGTCGGATGCCTTGGGGTGCTTGTCCCCGCAGGCGCCGAGGATGAAGGCGGCGATCGAGATGAGCGTGATGCGGTTCCGCATAAACTCCTCCTGGATTGGGGTTCGTGCCCCGTAAGAGCAGGAGGGGGGCCAGCAAGCGACAGTCAGCTATCAGCCGTCGGCACAACCAGTTGTGGGAAACGGCGAGGGCGGTCGTGTCCGGGTGGACACGCGATCAGACGGCGTAACGTGTTGGTGGGGACACGCGCTACTCGCGGCTGATGCCATGCCTCCGCATGATCTTCAGCAGGCTCGCGTGATCGGACAGGCCCAGCTCCTCTGCGGTCTTCGTGATGTGCCAATCGTTACGCTCCAGCGCCGCCACGATGATGCGCCGCTCGGCCTCAGCCTTGAGTGCGTGGAAGCTGGTAGGCGGCGGGCCGGGACTCGCTCCGGGCACGACGCTCCCGGCGCCGTCCCGTATCTCGGCGGGCACGTCATCGAGCGCGATCACGTCCGTGTCGGTCGCGATGATCATGCGCTCCACGACATTCCGCAGCTCGCGGACGTTGTTCCGTTTCCACTCGTAGGCCAGCAGTGACTCGAGCGCAGCTCCCTCGACCTTCTTGGGACGCACCCCGAAGCGCGCGCAGGTAGTCGTGACGAGCTGCTCCACCAGTGCCGCGAGGTCGGACAGCCGCTCGCGCAGCGCCGGCACGCGCAACAGGTGCACGTTAAGCCGATACAGCAGATCTTGACGGAACCGCCCCGCGGCCACCTCCGCCTCGAGGTCGCGGTTGCTAGCGGCCACGACGCGCGCGTCCACGGTGATCGTACGGTTCCCGCCCAGTCGGCTGACCTGCCGCTGCTCGATCACCCGCAGCAGCTTCGCCTGCGCGGGCAGTGGCAGCTCGCCGATTTCGTCGAGGAACAGCGTGCCGCCCGCGGCTGCTTCGAACGCCCCCTTGCGGAGCACATTCGCGCCGGTGAAGGCACCGCGCTCGTGCCCGAACAGCTCGTCCTCGACCAGGTTCTCCGGGAGGGCGCCGCTGTTCAAGGCGACGAACGGGCCGTTCGGGCTCGCTCCGAGGCGATGCAGCTCCCGGGCGACGAGCTCCTTCCCCGATCCACTCTCGCCCACGATCAGGACGGGACTCGGAATCTTGGCGACGCGCGCGATCGCGTCCTTGAGCCGCCGCATGGCGGGGCTGGCGCCCACGAGGGGCGCGTCGGTGCCGGCGCGCTCGCGCAGGGCGGCGACCTGACCGACGAGGCGCTGTCGGGCGAGCGCGTTTTCGACCTCCTGCACGACCCGCTCCATCGGTTCGGCCTTGTCGATGAAGCTCTGGGCACCGAGCCGGATCGCCTGGGTGCAGCGATCGTAGTTGCCTGTCCCGGTGTAGACGATCACCGGGATGCGGAGGCTGCGTCGCTCCATCGCCCGCAAGACCTCGAAGCCGTCCATCCCCGGCATCTCGAGATCGAGGATGACGCAGTCCACGGGCTCGCGCTCGAGTGCTTCCAGGGCTTCCCGCCCGCCGTGCGCGACCAGCGCGTCGTACGCGCCGAGCCGTTTCAGATCGTAGGCGTACTGCTCCGCCATCGCGGGGACGTCGTCCACGACCAGGATGGTGGTCACTCAGCCTCTCCCGGCAGCTCCACGATGAACTTGCTGCCCGCCCCGGGTGCAGTCTCGACTCGGAGCGCGCCGTTGGCGTCGAGCACCAGACGCCGCACGATCGAGAGGCCGAGGCCGGTGCCGTCCGGCTTGGTGGTATAGAAATCGTCGAACGCCCGGTTCAGCTCCTCCCGGCTCATTCCCCTGCCCGTGTCCGCGACGGTGATCCGCACGACGGAGCTGTCGCCATCTCCACCGGCGCCCCGCGTGGTCCCGACGGTCACGGTCCCCCCGGGCGACGCGAGGCTGTCGAGCGCGTTGCCGATCAGGTTCTCCAGGATTCTCCGCAGCACGAGGGGATCCGTGCGGACGGCCGGCAGCGCGTCCGCCAGCACGCTCTTGAGCTCACCCCGACTCGCGTCGCTGACGCGACGGATCGTCTCGCGGACGGCTGCGTTGACGTCGCACGGCTCGCGGGCCGGCTGCGGGTAGAGGCGGGCGTAGTTCGTGGCGAGGTTCTCGAGATACGAGATGCCGGACTCGACCGTCCCCTGACGGTCCCGCAACGCCGCAGCGAGCTGATCGGGCTCGCCGTGCGCAGCCTCGAGCAGGTGCCGGAACACGTTACGGATGGGGATCAGCCCGTTCTTGATGTCGTGGTTCACCTGCCGCGCGAGGTCCCCCACGGCGATGCGCCGCTCGGCCTCTCGCAGCCGGCTGGCGCCGGCCCGGAGACGCTCGGTCATCGCGCCGAGCAGCCGCGAGAGCGCGCCGATTTCGTCGGCGCGATCGCTCTCGAACGCGACGTCGAGGCGCTCCATGTCGATCTCGGCCGTGCGGCGCGCCAGCTCCCGCAGCGGGCGGCTGATCCAGTTGGACAGCCAGCTTGCGAGCAGCAGGGCGATCGCGCCGGTGAGCAGCACCGCTGCCGCGAACGCCGCGTCCACGCGCCGGCGTAGCGCGGCGAGGGGGGCGAGGGAGTGCGTGACCACGATCCGTGCTTCCCCCAGGCTCGGAGCATCGCGGAGGTCGACGAAGGGAACCGCCAGCGCGCTCACAACCTGTGCCGCCGAGTCGACGCGTGTGAGCGTGTCGGTGGGGAGGGCGAGGGAAACGGCCAGATCGGAGTCGGGAGCGAGCCGTGCCAGGAAGCCCGAGTCCACGGCCACGCCGCCCACCAGCGTGAGCCGCCGGCCGCCGAGGCGCAGCGAGTCGGCCCGTGCCAGCGCCAGCAGCGAGGCTTCGGCGGTGCGGGTTTCGACCAGCGCCATCCCGCCGGGCGCGGCCGCCAGCAAGCGCGGCAGCGCTGGCTCGACACGGTCGTATTCATTGCGAAAGTGGCCCGAGCTGATGATGCGACCCTGATCGTCCTGGATTTGGAGCATCGCCAGGCCGGTGAAGCGCATGGCACCGCCGGCGTAGTCCAGGAGATACGCGCGGTCGGTCCCTTGCAGTGCCGCAAGCCGGAAGCGGTTGTCCGCCGCGATCGCGTTCTTCAGGGCGTCCAGCCGACCCGCCATCCCGGCACTGTCCCGGCTCAGGTCCGCGCGGATCACCGCGACCAGCGATGTCACGCGCCGCTGATACTCGGCGGTGAGGCGGTCCGCCATGTCGGCTCGCACGCGCAGCTCGAACACGGCGAGGGGGAGGAGTACGATTAGCCCGAGCCCGATGAGGATCCGGGCGCGGAAGCTCATCGCGGCACGAGGCGGACGGCGCCGTCCCAGTCGACGCTGAGGCGTGGCAGACCACGGCGGACCAGCGCGTGCGTACGCGTGTCGATGAGCGGCGTGATGGACCCGCGCGGCACCCACGCGGGCAGCTCTCCCGCCGCCGCGCAAGGATCGACCGTCCGGCGCCGGACCCGGAGCACGTACGCCGCCTCGGCTCCGCCCCGGAGCGCGGTCTCGAATGCCGGGGGCGCGAGGCCCGCCACGACTGCGCCGCGGCCCAGCGCGGCGAGGCCGACGAGGCGGGCGGCGAGGTCGCGCGCGTCGCGGTCCGCCTGCTCGTACACGATGCGCCGTCGCGGCGGTGCCAGGGTCGACGCGGTCTCGGCCGCGACGCCGCAGCGCTTGAGATCGGCCAACCAGAGCCCCCCATCATCTACTTGGGCGGCTCGCGCTTCGACGTGGACCGCCTGCGGGAGGCTTTCCAGCCGCAGGGCGCCCCGCTCGAGACCACTCGCTTCGGGCGCGAGCAGCACGTACGTGTGATCCCACTCGAGCGGGGCATCCTGATACTGGGGGCGCGTGCGCCCATATTCGAGCGCCGCAGGGTCGCTCGTGAGCAGGAGATCCACGTTCGCGTCGACGGCGTCGCGCGCCTCGCTCGCCGGTGCGAGGGTGACCTTGAGGGCCGGAAGCCCGGCGCCCGCCATCGGGCTCGCCCAGAGCGCGTCGGCCCCGCCCGCCGCCCCGGTCGTCCAGTACTGGCCTGTGCCGATCGGCCAACCACCGCCCGGAGCGGACTTGGTCACCGCCAGCGCGGGGTCGGCGAAGCGCTGAAATGACAGACCGGACGGGTCGATGCTGAGCGCTCGATCGTCCAGGACCGTAATGGATCGAGCGACACTCGAGTCGCGTGCCCGCCACGCGGCCACCACGTCCCGCGCGGTCACCGGCGCCCCATCCCAGAACCGCGCATCGGATCGGAGCGTGACCGTCCAGCGCCCTGCGGCGCCCTGCTCCCAGGATGCGGCGAGCGCCGGCAGGACGCGTCCCTGGCAGTCCACGTGGATCAACGTCTCGTACAGCTGCGCGAACACGAACCGCTCGGCCATGTTGCGCGGCAGCGGCGCGTGGGCCGGGTCGACCGGCTCGGTCAGCGCGATCGTGACGGTGTCACGAGACGCCGGCCGGCCGGCCGCGATCAGGCACGCCGTGTCCGCGTGGGCGAGAGCCGGCGCGAGTGGCGGCAGCTCGGCACGGGGCGCCGCCCCGCGGCACGCGGCCACGACGAGCAAGCCGAAAAGCAGGACCTGATGGTGCGGACGAATCATGGGGGGCTCGGGCTCCGGAGGCTCTGTCGAAGAATACAGAGGGCCGGAAGGCCGAGCCAGGATGGCGGGCTAGGCGCGCGGTTTGCGCATCATCAGCGCGAGCACGTTCCCCTCTGGATCCCGGAAGTCGGCCAGCCACAGCTCGTAGTCCGCGGCCCGGTGCACGAGGTGGGGTTCGGTAATGAACGCGACGCCCCGGTCGCGCAGCGTCGCGTGCGCGGCCGCGATGTCCGGCACGAGGTAGTAGACGAGCGACGCCGGATGATCGAGTTCGGGACCCTCGGGGACGCCGAGCATCACGGTCGTCGCGCCACACTGGAAGAACGCCATCTGGGGCGGCGCCTGGAACAGAAACGGCATGCCGAGCGTGTCGCGGTAGAAGCGGACGGCGCGCTCGAGATCGCGGGCGCGGACGAAGATTTGGCCGATGGCGGAGAGACCGAACTGCTGGGTAGTGGCGGTCATGCCTCACTCCTCGAGTGCCGGTTGCTGCTGCGTCAAACAATGGAGCGTCCCCAGCCCCCACACCAGATCCACCGCGTGAATTCCCACCACCGGCCGGTCCGCGATCAGCTCGCCGAGCAGTCCGAGCGCGACCCGGTCGTTGGGGTCGTTGAACGTCGGCACCACCACCGCGCCGTTCGCGATGTAGAAATTGGCGTAACTCGCCGGGAGCCGCTGGCCCTCGAAGTAGAGGGGCGCGGGCATCGGCAGCGGCACGACCTCGATCTTCGCCCCGTCCTCGAGCCGCATCCCCTCGAGCCGCTCGCGGTTCTCGTGCAGCGCCCGGTAGTTGGCGTCGCGGGGGTCGGTCGCGTGGCACAGCACGACGGCGCGCGCGTCGACGAAGCGGCACAGATCGTCTACGTGCCCGTGAGTGTCGTCTCCCGCGATGCCTTGACCGAGCCACAGCACGTTCGTCACGCCGAGGTGGTCACGCAGCGCGTGCTCGAGCTCGGCGCGCGACAGGCCGGGATTCCGCACCTGCACCGCCGGGTCGAGCAGACACTGTTCGGTGGTGAGCAGGGTCCCCCGGCCGTTGACGTCGATGCTCCCCCCTTCCAGCACCACGTCGCGGTCGCCGGCACGGGCCCGCAACAGTCGCAGCCCGAGCCGTTTCGCGATCCGCTCCGGCACCTGGTCATCCCGTTTCCAGTCGCGGTATTTCGCCCAGCCGTTGAAGCGGAACCGGGCGATCGCGACCTCGGGGCGGGGGCGCTCACGCCGCACGAACAGGGGCCCGAAGTCGCGGGTCCACCCGCGGTTCGTCGGGAAGCGGAAGAACTCGACGCGCGCCCGGTCCACACCGACCCGCTCCAGCACGCGCCGGGCCTGGTGCTCGTGCGCGGCCGAATTCACGAGAATACGTACCACTTCACCGGGCACGAGCTTGCGGACGATCTCGCCATACACCCACGGGATCGGTGCAAACTTGCCCGGCCAGTCGCTCGCGTTGTGCGGCCACCCGATCCAGGTGGCGTGGTGGGGCTCCCACTCGGCGGGCATGCGGAACCCGAGGGCGGCGGGGGAAGACATCGGGGAGCGGGGAAAGGGGGGCGGCTACGAGCGGTCGAGAAAGCGCTCGCCGATGCCGGCGTACGCGTCGATGCGCCGGTCCCGCAGGAACGGCCACCCCCGGCGCACCTCCTCGATGCGCCCGAGGTCGATCTCCCCGATCAGGATCGCCTCTCGATCCTGCGGCGCCTCGGTGAGGATCGCGCCGAACGGATCGGCGAGAAAGGACGAGCCCCAGAAGTCGATCCCGTCTCCCTCACGCGATCGCTCGAGGCCCACCCGGTTCACGGCCGCGACGTAGCATCCGTTGGCGATCGCGTGGCTCCGCTGGATCGTCCGCCAGGCGTCGAGCTGCGCGGCGCCGTGCGCGGCCTTCTCCTTGGGATGCCAGCCGATCGCCGTAGGATAGAAGAGCGTGGTGGCGCCCTGCAGCGCCGTGAGGCGCGCCCCCTCGGGAAACCACTGATCCCAACACACCAGCGCTCCAATGCGTCCGACCCGCGTGTCGAACGCTCGGAAGCCCAGATCGCCGGGGGTAAAGTAGAACTTCTCGTAGTAGGCGGGGTCGTCAGGGATGTGCATCTTACGGTACGTCCCTACGATACGGCCGTCGGCATCGATCGCCACCACGCTGTTGTGGTACAGCCCCGGCGCGCGCCGCTCGAACACCGGCGCGAGGACGACGACCCCCGATCGCTGGGCCGCCCTCCCCAGGACCTCGGTGGTCGGCCCGGGCACGGGCTCGGCGAGGTCGAACGACGCGGCATCCTCGCGTTGCGCGAAGTAGCGCGAGCGAAACAGCTCCGGGAAACACACGAGTCGCGCTCCGGCGGCGGCTGCCTCCGCGACCTTCGCGACGGCGTTGCGCAAGTTCACGTCGGGATCGGCCGACATCGCCATCTGGATGAGCCCGATCGTGTATCTCCCCGGGGGGGGCGCCGTGTCCACGCCTAGTATACCTCGAACTCGACGGTGACATCGTACCCGTCTACCTGGCACACGCCCACTCGGGCGACGTAGCGACCGGGTTTCGGAGCGGCGTCCTGAGGCAGTTGCACGGCATCTCGGTAGGCCCCGCCGCGCGTTACCACGAAGCGGCGTGGGTCGGGCGGCCGAGCCTGGGTGGTGTGCTCCCAGCGTGTCACGCCTTCGTCGGTCAGGACGGTCGCGCACAGCAGATCGTTGGTCGGCAGACGGAACGCGATGGGCGCCTGGCGCTGGTTCCGGACGCTGTAGAGGAGCACCGGATTCACACCCGTCGGCCGGCCGCTGCGGTCGGTCCACGCAATGCGGTTGGGAATCACCGCGAGCGTGATGTCGGCGTGCAGGGTGAGATCGCGGTCGAGCATCTTGTGGGCCGTGCCTGGAGGCTCGACCTCCTTCATCTCCTCCACGACGATACTCAAGAGCTCTCGCGCGGCGCCTGGAGGAGTGAGCGGCACGCGCCCCGTCGCCTCGACATAACGATCCAGGAACCGGCTCCACCGGCTCGGCTTGCCTTGTATCTGGAGCACGAAGGTGCGGACGCCGCCCGCCTCGAACGGCTGCGGCACGACGATGGTCCAGCCATCGTCGGGATCGCGCTGCAGGAAGCCGTGGACGATGACGCCGCTGTCGGGCGTCGCCTGAGCCCGGGCCGTCGCGACGCCGCAAGCTGCCAATCCGATGAGACCCCAGGTCACGCGCATGGCTGGAATCTTCATCGGCGCGGTGCGTGGGGCTAGTGTTGCCAACCCGTGGCGCGGCGGTCAATGTTTACCGCGCGTCCTTGTCCACATCATGCGATGGTCGGAGGCAGGGTCATGAAGCACGCACTATTTCCCGTCCTGGCTGCGGCGGCGCTCCTCGCGCCCCCGCTGGCTCAGCGCGTCCCGGGGCAGGCGACGTGCGTCTCCCACCCGGCCGTGCCCGTGCTGCCGGTCTATGCGCCGACGGTCGCGCGCGCGCGCGCCCTGGTGTGCGACAGGCTCGCGGGTCGGATCAGCGGACTGCAGGTGGCGGTGGGGGTGGACGGCAAGCTCGTGTGGTCGGAGGGCTTCGGCTACGCGGATGTCGCGCGCAAAATCCCGGTCACGGCGGAGACGCAATTCCGGATCGGGAGCGTGTCCAAGCCCATCACCGCGGCGGCCGTGGCGCTGTTGTACGAACAGGGGAAGCTGGACCTCGACGCGCCGGTGCAGCGCTACGTCCCGTCGTTTCCCGATAAGGGTCTCCCGATTACGACGCGGCAGCTCGCCGGGCACCTGACCGGCATTCGGCACTATCGGGGTGACGAGTTCCTGCTCAACCGTCACTTCAACACCGTGC
>Ga0137396_10000178_pt1 | contig 26912 bp, 31 predicted proteins | sample czc16metaG_FD_108284 | JGI IMG/M metagenome (GOLD analysis project Ga0137396, IMG submission 108284) | Vadose zone soil microbial communities from Angelo Coast Range Reserve, California, USA - czcobulk3.16 metaG | ecosystem: Environmental > Terrestrial > Soil > Vadose zone | place: USA...
CTGGAGCACCTCTGCAAATCCGCTTGGAGGGACGCCGGGAAGACGGAACAGCCTTTACACCGCCCCGGCGGGGGCGGGCGCGGCAATCTCATTCTCGCCGAATCCATTCTCGCCGGACGGTGATTCCTCCGGTGCCTTTCTGCCAAATCACCCTACGGGCTCAAAAACCTGCGGATTCACGCTGTCCCAAGACGTTGATGACACTTGGAGATTATATCAGGAAAAGACGGCTGGACCTTGAAATGACCGCTCAAGAAGTGGCAGAAAGGCTGGGTGTGCATAGAGACAGCGTCTATGGGTGGGAATACAACGCGTTCAGCCCTGCTGCCAAACACCTCACTAGAATTGTTGACTTCCTTGGTCAGGACCCCGGCATGGCTGTGACGAGAATCTGTGGTGACCGAATTATCGCCTATCGCCGTCTCCATAACCTGTCTCAAAAGGGGCTGGCACGGTTACTTGGAGTCAGTGTTGGGGCTCTTAGGAGGTGGGAGAAAAATGAACGCCGCCCCCCGGTGAGGCTATTTCAATGATTACTTGACGTCGCTATTCCGCAAACACCTTCGTTGCTATGAGTAGATTGATTTTATAGCAATGGGAGATCTCGGGATCCCAACTAAAATGAGCGAGAGTATGAGCGCACACCCTTTCTCGCACAGGTGGTGTGAGTAGCAGGAGAAGCACTCCTGTATTTTGCCTGTACCTGTGGTTCTCATCTCTCGGTTATTGAGGCGGAATCCCCCAAAGTAGTCGATTTGGGCACTCCAGAAATGGACATATAATACAGGACAGGAACGCAATCATAGTATAACCCAACAACTTTTTCAGAAAGGAGTATTCTTATGTTCCAAGAATGGAAACTCGATCGTATGGCCCTCAAGGCACTGGAAGCCGACATCGACAAGAAGGCAATCGCGCTCGACGAGGCTATACACAGACTCGAGCGGATCATCAATCGCGTCAGAAAAACCCTGCCCAACTTGTTGGCTGACTTCAAACACGCGCTGGAGAACTGGCAGGGCAAACACGTCTCACAACCGATATCGCACCCGTACGAGATCGACGACGATATTCAAAGGGCCGTACGCTACACCATTTATGGCATCGCCGGCCTGGGATTCGAGGCTGTAATGGCCGGAATAATTTTTCATGACCGCTTCGGAATCGGTGCATGGTGGGGGGGTGTATTCGCGATAGCCAGCGGCATTTTCGCCGAGGGAATTGCTCTGTTGACATTACAGCATGCCACGCAACCCCAGACAACACGTCGCCGGCTTAATCTGTTAATGAAGGTATCCGCAGTTCAGTTCGTCATATCGTTCGGAATCTTGATTTACGTGATGCGTAGCGCGGATCCGGAAACGCTCATTACCATGCACAGTTTGTTTAGTTTTTCGATTTTTTCGGCCTCTGTCACCCTCCTGGGACTCTTGGGTTCGATCTTCGGACAGCGTACAATCCATTTGTGGAGCCGGCACCACACGAAACATTACGAGAGGATGGGCGAGCTACTGCACCATGCGGAGGCGCTGCAGAACAAGCTGCGTTGGGAATTGGCCGAATTTAACGCCTCAAAAGCGGGCAGCCGTGTGAATCACAAGATAGGAGAAGTCGCAACCCAAAAACATCATGATCAGGAAAACCACGGGGCGGGCGCACATGCTGCCGAGGAGGGTAACCAAGCCACGGTGTCTGTTCACCGAATTCCAGATCTTTCTGAACTAGCCAAGGTACATTCAAGTCAGGGAGAACACCCATGAAACGCATGTGGATACCGGTTTGGATAATGTTATCGACCTTCATACTCATGCGCGGGGCGGCGGGAATGGGGGGACATCAATCATTGCATGCCCCAGCTCATAAGGATACAAGCCAGATACCGTACATGAGCGGATGCGATCTCGAGGTATACCCTGATTGGTCATTGAGTACAAACTACCTGGTTTACGGCGAAGTCGCTCGCGACCTATTGGCCGTAATACCGGGCGTGTGTGCCGATTGGGGAGTTATCAGGATTGCCATCTGCCCGTGGGATTCAGACGGCTGGTCTGCCCAGGAAACGTTTTCGCGTGAAGTCAAATGGCAGGAAGGTGTCGATACGACGATCCAAATCCCTGACGACGAAATAATCGAGGTGATGAAGCATCAGATTGACAAGTATCGTCAAGCTCAAAAGACGCAAGCCCTGGAAAAAATCAGGCAGTTGTATTCGGCGGGCCTAAATGAGATTCTCCATGAAATCCACGAAAAAGAACTACTTCCTCCGCCGGACCATAAAGAACCTCCCTGCACCGACTTCAATGGACTACATGCACGCATCGCCAGGGCGGGAGCACATCGGTTGCAACTTGCACTTGAGCTAACCGATGGAAAGCGCGAAAAATGCGAGCCACAACTTTTGCCGACGGTTGCGCCGGAGACACCGACGGCATTGGTGGTGGTGTTGCTCCCCGCTAAGGGTGATAAAGCGCCGTACGAGCTATTCGAGGAGCGCATGAGAGAAATGCAAAAAGCGCTTCCCTGGGCGGAAATCATCCCGTATTTTAACGTGCGCTATTTGGGAGATGCTTTCCGGCACGCCTTGGAGAAGTGGAAAGAAGCGCACCTTTCGCGTGCTCATAGTGTGCTGGGTGTTACAACACGGTGATAACGTAATTTTTTCTTGTGGGGTATTGACACTGGGTCAGTTTTTTTGTACCATTCGACAGGAGGAAGAAGATGATGAGCGATAGCTACTTACTCCACATATCCTAGCTTCTGGGAAGTAGTATTATCCCGAAACCCGGAAGCTAGAAAAAATCGGGGCCAAAAAAGTGAGAGGAGTACGGTGAGCAGCGGTGGTAATGCTCATGTGTACTCCTTTTTTGTTTTCCCGGGTTTTAAATCAGCGCCGAGTGACTTGACAATTGGTATCAAACATGGCATGATCGAATTGATAACTCACTAGATCCAAAAGCAAGCCCAGTGTTATCAGCACTGGGCTTTGTCAGGCTATCACATCCAACGAGCTATAATTGTCATCCCCGCTAAGAGAAGGCAATCAGCTAGCGTTGTTCTTAATGTGCAGCCCTTGTTCTTTTACGGTTTCAATGTACAACGGGGGATTGAAACATGCAAGCCCCCCTCTGATTAAAAATAGGTAACACGGGTAAGCAAGGGCGCACGGTGGGTGGAGTTGGCCTGGCACAAAACAACCCAAGCGGAAGGAGCGCGCTATGGCCCGAGCTTACACCTATTGGACTTCAGAAATCCTCTTTTGTGATATGCCTCACTCAAAGGATACCCCAGCTTTCGATGTGTCGGATACATCGCTGGAAGATATATCGGCTCAGCCCCTAGAAGATGTATCGGATCCATCGGTGGAAGAGGAATCGTCGGTGACGATGGATGAGGAAAAACAGACCACGCTAATCCGGAACATTGCAATAAAGGGTAGGGCACAGCTTACCCCGACGGAATTTCGGTACATCATGAAGTTGGAAGGCGTGCGCCTGCAAAAAATGAAGGGCGTACAATTTGACCGACGCTCGATCTGGACAATTGTCGCAAGAAAATTGGGAAAGGACCCAACGACCATATTAAAGGTCGTGCGACAGGGAATAGCGAGAATGTCGAATGAAACCCCAGAAGAGATAGCACGCAAGTGTCAGACGGTCAGAAGGAAAAAGCCAAATCTCTGACGTAATCAAGTCTCGTGCACAATTATCGGATGATCTTCAAAGACGCTCATGACTTGTTCTTGCCACGGGTTGGTGATCAGTGTACTGTGACGAAAATGATCGACTCCTTCTTCAGAGCTTCATACGCCCATTGTCGCGAACACTCGTCACACCTGTGCTCGGTGAGGACGCCTAATGAAGGATTTCAAACTTTGAGGGCGTACAGATTGGTTCAGCATGAAGAAATTTGGCCGGTAGGCAGGAGGTGTCGCTGCATCGGGGGCAACGGAAACAATGAATCCATCTGATTTTCTTAATGATCTCCCTTGAACTTACGCATTGATTGAAGCACAACTCGGGCTACCGATTCGCGTTTCTTAATTCGTTCAGATTCGTTAATCGATTGATACTGGACCTTCACCCTGTATCCCTTCACTCGCTCTTCCTTTACGGTCTCTTGTGCCGCTTGCTCATCAAGATAAACAAAGAGGGCTTCGGGTTCAAAGTACGATATCTTTTCTTGATCTTTGCTACCAAGTTTCTGGGAGGCGTACGCTTTAATCTTACTTAATTTTTTCCCGTCAGACGCGCAAACGATGACCTTGTCGTAGCCGGCCGAGAGGCATTTCCCGATATTGTGAAATTCTTGTTCCTCGTCTGTCGTGACCGAGACTTCACAGGCGATCTTCTGGCCATTCTGTTCGAGGCCAACATCGATCCTACCCAAACCGTCGGGGGTCGGCTCTTCAATGACTGCCCGAAATCCGCGATCTTCCGCCATACGCTTGATGAGCGCCTGCAAATACCTATGCTGGGAGAGTGTCCTGTCTTCAGTCGCCACTGGCAAATCTACAGGCTGTATAGCTTCGAGTGTCGTCTCTTGTTTAGTCGAAGGTGATATCCCTCGGTCGTTTCTTTCTTCGGTTCTAACTGGTAGGGGTGTTTCGTCTTCGTATGGAGGCTCCGTTTTTTCCTTGCCCGTCGGTTGACCAGTTTCTGTTGTTCCAGGATTATAACCCTCGTGGGAAAGCTCGATCAGTTTCTTCCTTCGTGATTTGCCAGTTTCAGGATTAACGGTTCGTGGGGGAAAGATTTTCAGGTTAAAGTCGTCATCTGATTTTTCGACTCGAGCGATCGCTTCGCCAAGTCCCAGGTTCTGAAGGTCTTGTGAGTTGAAGTGTGCGAGACCATCTTGCAGCTTTTGCGCATCGAAGTCACCCAACCGGAAACAGATCCTCGTACCGGGGTTGGAAATAACGGAGTTTGCGACGCCGGTATCTTGGTTGAAGATTTGCCGTAATTCCTGGTGGGCCAAAATGAGACCCACGCCGTACTTGCGAGTACCGCTCAACACCCCCGCGAGTGAGGGCGTGATAAAGTTCTGGAATTCATCGATGTACAGAAAGAAGGGCGCTCTGTCACTGGCCCGCATCGATTGCCTTGCCATGGCTCCTTGGTGGAGCTTGGAAACCACCATAGTTCCGAGGAGCGTTGAGTTTTCTTCGCCCATAAGTCCTTGGGCCAGCTTGACCAGGAGAATCTTGCTTTGATTAAGAATATCATCGAAGTGAAGCTCTACTTTCGGTGCGATGACTCTCCTGACGATCTTGGGACGCAGGAAGGTGTCCAGACGTGTCAGGATAGAACCTAAAGTGCCTCCTCTGAGTATGTGGTGTTGCTTTTCCCAAAAATATCGAACGTCCTGATCTCTGACGGTTCGGAGAAACTCTTTGCGGAAACCTTCCTCAAGAAGGAACCTTCGCAGATCGAGCAGTGTGCCGCCGCGATCACTTTCTAGAAATGCCTGAATGGCATTACCGAGCACGACGGTCATCTGATCACCCCAGCTGGTTGACATCCGACGGAAGACGGCGACAAGGTCCGAAGCGGCCACGTTTTTCTCCGCCTCTCCCTTGGCTGAGAGGATGTTGATCCCGATGGGGTTTTCCGCATCCGATGGATCGAACAGAACCACATCTTTGAATCTCTTGCCGGGAACACAGGATATGACCCGCTCGATCAAATCACCATGAGGATCGATAACGGCCAGCCCGTGTCCTTGTTCGATGTCTTGCACGATGAGGTTGTGCAGTAAGGTAGATTTCCCCGTGCCCGTAGCACCGATGAGATGAGTGTGATTGAGACGATGCCGTGTCTCCAATGAAACCACTGAAGTCGCGCCTCGATGGAGGTTTTCGCCGAGCACATAGGTATGGCCTTGAGAAGTTGGCGGAGCTGATCGGGTTTTTCTGAAATGCCGGAGGAGTTTCAGCGATCTGATGGAACCGGAGGGGGGGTGTACGAGACATGCCAGTTCCCGGCTATTCAAGAGCATTCCGCTCCGGTGACTTGTTCTATTCAGAACATCTTCGATATGTATCTCATGATCGTAAACGTCGTTGGTCAGGGGAATGAGCTCATTGCTCTGGGGATCAGCCAGTTGCACGAACCCACTCGCAAGTCCCCGGACGATATCGCGGGCTCGGTCAGTCGAGCTGCTGACTCCCACGACCCGGATGACCGCGGCGAACAACGATCGTTTGGTCTTTTCACGGGCGAGTGGCAGCATCTCCGGGGCATCGGCGAAGAAAGAGCCCCCGCTTCCATCCGACACCGAGCGCAAAACGCTCTCAGTCCACGGGAACCGCGTGGATTGGAATAGAACCTGCAACAGGCCTATCTCGCCTCGCTGGAGGGCTTCCAGGGCACCCAGGAGGCCTATAAGGGGGTCCGGATCGAGCGATAGCAGCGTCTTAAGGGGCCGCATGAACTCTTCCGATAGCCCGAAGTCCACCACGAGAGAGTGGTCGGCTATCACCTGATCGAGTGAGTTGGTTGTGTGCCGTTCCAGCACCGCACCTGGGAAGTACCCCCTAAATGCTCCTTCGACGCCAGGCAGGTCTCTCTCACGGCAGGCGAACTGAAAGGTGATTCTTTCATGCTGCCCAAGAATCTCGAAGCTTATGGGCGAGTGACACAACGAGAGCGCCAGGAGAAACTGCTCCGTTTGATCTGTTGTCACTTTTTCGTCGAGCGGAAGCGCGACGCTGAATTCACATATCGAAGAGTCACCCGCAAATGGCGCGGGGGAGACAAAAGATCGAATATCCGGTTCGTAGCGTGCCTCTTGTTCGGGGGTGGAGGGACTGAAGCCTTCACGGACGCTTTCGATCAGGCTACTTAGAATGGTGGGCCTGCGTCCGTCGTCAAACGGCGGATGAACCTGGGGAAAATAAAGATGGAACGGCTCAAAGGGAGGTTCGAGCTCGACGGGAGAGTCCCACAATTGCCAACCTCGTCCGCGCTGTTCCCACAGGTAGAACTGCTCGGTTAGCTGATCGGAAAGCGAGTTCACGAATCAGTCCCTTACCGTTTGAAAAAGTCTTTCAGGATCGGTTTTCGCTCTGATTCGCTGAGTGAGCGTAGTCCTTGGGTTTTTGTCGTATGGTCCAATACCTCAAGTACCGAAGCGTGTACGGATTCCTGAAACATGAGTGCCGTGTCTCTCCGGTAGTACGTCTCAGGTCGAATAAACCTCACCAAGCCCGGGCCGAAGAAAGGGATAATTCGCATCATGTCCAAGAATACTCCGACTTTTTCACCCAACCACCACGAGATAAAAAAACCTTTGGCAAACGGGGCAGCACAGATATCGAAAACGTGTTCTCTGCGGGTGACCCTCAGGTACTCACGTTTAGGAGAAAGCATCCCACCCTCCTTGTGAGTGACGCGAGAAATCGAGGTATCTGGGAGCTGGCGCTCCTTGATGTTTTGCTCGACCGAAGCGTAAAATTGCTGAGAGGAGGCCTGCAGATTATCAATGAGCTGGTGCCAATGAGAAAAGATAATCGGGCTATCTTTCGGAGATTTGGCGATCAAAAAGATAACTAGACCGATAATAACGATTATAAGTAATTCGGCTGAGCCGACGTACCCCATTGCGTCCTCACGTTATCGAACGTACGATATTTTTAATTCACCCTAAGGTACACTTGGCGGCTTGAGAACACCCCGCTTCGGGATGCTTGACTGGTCAAAGCTTAACGACCGGGAGCTTGCATTTCGCGGTCGCCGCCTCTAGCCCGGAGTAGAAGCCCTGTGAGGAGGGTTGCTGCGCTTCCATCGGGTGAGGCCAGTGGGAGATGATCGTCCGCGTTTGCTCGCTCAAGGCCCTGAGGAATCATCATTGATCTTGGCAGAGTGCATATTTCAGCACCTCACCGTGGGATTGATATATTTCATTCGTTCCTACATGATTTCTTGAATGGGATACACGTAAACAAGGTAAAGATAGAAGAAGGCCATCGAGATCACGAGGATGATAACACCAAGGATTGGTGAGCTGACCTTAATTCCTTTGGCTCCCGCCTCGAATTGCGTCACTTGTTCTTGTGGCAGTGGCATCTTTCGCCCTGGTAGTGTCTTTTTCCGTCGATCTTTTCGATAGAGCCCGTCGTAAAACTGTACACCCGAAAATACGATTCCACAAAGCACCATGGTGATAACAAGCCAAAAGATTACTTTGGAAGAATAGAATTGGTATTCAAAAACAGCTTTGCGATGTAGAAAGCCTTGAATCCGGTAGTCGTAATAACCTTCGAGGTACTTACGATATCTGCTTGAGACAGACTCATCCATTGCAAAAGCTGCCGGCAATTCTGGGAGCGTGTCTCCGCGGTATTGTCTGAGAAAGGAATCGAGCTTCGACCTTCGTTCCAGGGTTCGATCAAGATTCCCTCCACCGCGTTCCACATGAATCTGGCAGTAGAGAGAATCCTGCAACCAGAGAATGAACAGGCTTGAGCAAAGTACACAAGTGAGAGTGCGACCGATGTATTTCATCATGATCTCCTGGGTTTGCAGTATGGCTCTAGCGCATCAGCCAGCCGATGCACTCCCGGCGGGAATTGATTTTCCGTGGAGTAGTCATTTTCTCCTCGGAACTCATGTAATTGTGGATTGCGACTGTGTCTTTCCCGAGCAAGTCCTGGATCACCCCTAACAATCCTGCGTTGTAGCCGTCAAGCCAGGATAGTCCTGGTTCGGCTGGAAGATCTGGAGGGGGCGTGAGTTCAGATGGCTGAACTTGGACGTAGCTGATTCGACGGCTTTGTCCGTTCGGAAGGACGATATCATAGCCACCCTTAAACTTTCTAACAATCCTGCCATCGCGGTAGCGCAATTCCACCGCGCCGTTATTGAGAACTGTCCGACTTAGAAGATCGTTTGATCCTCCAACGTCGATGTCGGATACCTTGTTTCCAAAGAATCCGTATGATCTGCCCTCCCAATAGGTGGTTCCTGCCATCTTCGTCTTGTCCCAGCTAAACAAATAGGCATCGAATCTTTGAGTATTGTTGAGAAAATTAATGAAAAAGACCATGTGCTGGAAGTTTTGATCGATTCTCTCGATCTTCCCTTCAGAGCTCTTCCCGTCGCGATCGGCATATTTCAAAACAAGATTGCACCAAGGAGAAGAAGCACAATCCTGCTTCGAATCCAAGATAGAGAGTGTGCCTTCAATGCCATCGTGGTTCATCTTGTATTGCCCGATCCATTCAGAGACTTTCGCATCACTGAGAACACGGTTCGGTAGAGAAAAAACGGTTAGAAGGGCGGACAGCGTTACGATTCTCATCATAAGTGACCCCCTATTGATATTGATCCATTCCCGGTGCGGTCACGGGTGACCATACTGTCGGATGTTTCCCTGGAGCAGGTACGATCGCATCGAGACCAAGCATATTTCATTGTGCGCATTCAATAAAGCTAAGCGGGCGATACTCCCTGAAGCGGTGGCGTCACGGGACGACAGATATATTAATTCGCTCAGTTACCCTCTCAACTTACTGGTTTTCAAACTGAAGTGATTTGACAGGATGCAGCTCCCACGCGCTTCCGTGCGTCTTTATGCGGCCATGTTGGTCCGGTCCGTGGAATCCGTCGTAGAACCCCAGCCCCACGACCGTGCAGGGTATTCCTGTCGAGAGGTCTATTGATGGCTTTCCGAAATTGGTCTGCATATTGTGGCCATGGCTGGCCTAGTACTCGAAGATCCTTTTCTGCAGCTCGCAACTGTCCTTCGTCACTTCAACGATCGCTCGTGGCATTGCAGGGTCCTTGGGTCCAATTTCAATATGGTAGTCGCAATCAGGATCGCTCCCACCGGCCTCGTGCCGCACGAAGAAAAGAAATCCTTTGAGAGTATAGAGCGAATCTTCTCCAGTTAGTAAGTTGAGGGATAATTTAATTTAGCAAGTTGTGCTGGGAGCTCCCTACCTCTTGAAGAGGTCGCGCAGGATGGGTTTGCGTTCGATTTCCGAAAGGGAGCGTAACCCCTGCGCACTCGTTCTCTGATCCAAGACCTCAAGAACGGCAGCGTGAACCGCAGATTGGAACATAAGGGCAGTATCCCACCGGTAGTACGTCACCGGACGAAACACGCGAAGCAAAGCCGGGCCCAGTACTGGGATTTTAAGGAGCATGAGTGTGCCCACGGTGGTGACTTCACTCAGCCGCCACGAGACGAAGAATCCATTGCCAAAAGGGGCCGCGCAAATGTCGAAAGTGTGCTCCATGCGGCTGACGGTCAGGTACTCCCTCTTGGCAGAGAAGACGCCCCCTCCGGGAAATCCATTCGTGAGAGGTGGGTTTTCGGCGTTTGCCGTTGCATGACGCCTTTTTCCGGTGCTCCATCGAACTGCTGCGATGAATCCTGCAAGTTCTCGATCAAGTGAGACCATCTGGAAAAAATGACGGGTCGTTTAGAAATGAGGATGAGGACGATGGGGATGGAGATGAACACCGCCAGCTCTTGCCAGGCTACCATAGAAAAGTCCCTATTGTTATGAACGCAAAATCGGTTAAGTCTGGCGAGGCACCCATCTTCGACTAGGGAGGAACACCTGCCGGTCCTGGCTACTTGGTTCAGAGAATCGATTGCGCAATTCTCATTTTGCGAACAGAATTAGAGTCGTCGCGGCCCCAGAGCAGATTATGCCCCCAAGGTATGTGATATGGTGTAGTCTACCGGGCCAATTGCAACGTTTATTTCCTCGCACTGGATGGTTGATCCCCAATGCGAACCCAGACCAAAGAACTGTCATTTTCCCTCTTCACATACCATGTTTGCCCGGAGCGAGGATCCACTTTGAGAATAGTAGTACTGAGATTGCTTGCGATTTCAGATGCCGAAACCTGAACCGAGTAAGTGGGATCGTGCGACTCAGCCTTATTGATTAATTGCGATCCAAGTCCTACTCCACTGCCAACCAGTCCTGAAATTAGTGCTGTAACCCATGTGAGCCGCCTCTCTTTTTCCCGTTCATGTTGTTGAAACTCTCGGTCAAGTTTTCGTTGCCTTTCCTGAGATTCTCGCTCCAACCGACGCTGTTCTTTCTCTTCATCCGCAGTCATGATACCTCCTTGGTTTCCGGTCTCACTGTCAGTGAATATCCTTTTGGTTGATGTTGCTTGCGCTTTATATGTAAAAAGTCAAGTCTTATCAATTTGAAAATGGTTGTGTGAATCCAGCCAAGGTATTGTCATCTAATTTGTCCAAAGTAATTTTAGACGGTAGAGATAGGCTTAGCCATCCATCCTTTTCTTAACATCATCGCCAGACTGAACCTCTCCCCCGGCAACTCTCCTCGGCCGGGCGCGTCTGCATAATCTTTATGAGATTTCGGGCAATTGAACGACTTTCATCCCGCGGCAAAGAGTCGTTCGATCTCTTTTAGTTAGCTCGCAACAGCAATTTCCTCACATCGGCCGTATCAAAGTAGCCCGCGGGTCTCCCCTGCTCATCGGTAACAACACAGATGAATATATCCTTATCCAACATCTGGTCGTGAATTTCGCCTATAGATTTTTTGGGGTTCGCGGTGACGTAGATACCCATTTTGTTTTTCAGATTGGAGAATTTATCCGCCGCGATTGCCGTCAAGAAATCCCCGATCGTGCCCGTCTCTCGCAGCTCTTTCTTATCGGGCTCTTGAAAGACTACCGGCCAGACCGCCTCCCGGTGAATGATGTTGACCAGAACCCCCTGGTTATCAACGATTGGAATAAACCATCGATCCGGTTCTTTCCTGAGCACGTCAATGACTTCCCGGATCTTCGTCTCCTGCTTCACCGTCCAGTCAATTTTCTTGAGGGGAAAGTCCCCGACTAGCACCTGACTCAATCGTTCTTTCGGTGAAACCTGACGCATCTTCAGCAGAGTGTCGGCCGTCTCACGCTGATTCTCGCGCCCGAAGAAATACGCGGCGCCAGCTCCTATCCATGCTCCAAAAGCGGTGAGAATGACCGCAAGGATGGTCTTTCGGAACTCGAACCAGTCTTTCAGCAGGTCCTTCGCTTGCGCCATGGTGAAGGATGTATCGATTCTCGAAGTGACGATTAGCTTAACGCGTGCAGAGTCAATTCTGACGGTGTCAATGCGGGCAGTCGTCGATGAAGGAATGAACCCGGGCGGAAACGAAAGGGGCAGGTAGAGAATGCACACGACCAAGATCGTAAGCACAAGCAGCATGAAAAGGACGAGCCGATATTCGTGTTTCGGTAATGCCGCTTGGGACCCACCGAGTAAGGCCACGAGTCTCCTCCTAATTGAATGAGAAAGGGGTTCCACCTCTGAAGCGGGCCGCAAGAGTCACCACTCGTCAGTCCGCCTCAGTCGAGATGAGGGATGAGATTGTGGAGCGTGTTGTTGATCTTGGTCTCGTCCAGTATTATCGACCTCACCGGCGTCAGCCCTATCACTTCGCACCCTTCGGAGCAGATCTCGAACTGGGGCTCCTCCGATTTCCGTGGCGTCTGCACTGCGCCACTCGGTTTCGGTGGCGTGGGGGGGCCCGTTGACCTCACGCTCGGATTGTTCGCAAGTATGATTCGTCGTGTCGAGAGCGAGCCTGAACTAGGACCTCATCTATCCAAAGGTGCTAAACAGGGCGCCGTGATAGCGGGCGGAGATCATGGCCAATTGCTACGCGCCCATCGGATGAGGTTCACTATGGCATTGCCACCTGCCGCAACGTTGTCATCTTCCGGAACCCACACACCGAACAACGGGCCTGCCCAGTAACTAAACCCCTCCAAATCGATCTCGCCTCCGCTTGCTGTACCTACGACGTAGGGTCCGTCGTCCCAAAACCCGAACACGGGACCGCCCGAATCGCCTGCGGTTTGGTCCGCGTAGTACTCGAGCTCGTCGGCATCGTCGTCAGAATCGTCATCAACAATCGGAAACCACATCTGGCGTGAAGGCCGATTGGCACCCGCTATCATGCTGGGATAACCAGCGAGAGTCCAATAATTCCCACCCTCCCAGCCGCTGTCATAGGTCTGGGCACCGAAGTAGCCATAGCTGTTGCCGAGCGGCGTGTAAAGGCGGAGCACAGCCATGTCCCAAGCCGACACCTGATTGCCGGTATTGTAACCCCAGTAGTCCGACACCCATGAACTCACGCCTGCCCCGAGCACCGACGAGCCGTCGTAGTAGGCGGGAACGAATTGCATCGCCCAATTAGATGACCCCCATGGAGCCATATGTCCGGCGGTTAACACCACACGACCGCCAACTAGCACGCCGGACCCCGACCAAGCATAGTTTGGTTTGGAAAAGTCATTCCACACGAAGATCCGACCAATGCAGATCCAGGGATAGCCTGACGGATAATACACCTGACGATCATCGGTGCCGAAGACCCCATAATCTGGCCTCACCCACTGTCCTTTGATTCGGCGCATGAACTGCTGCGCCCGTGAACCGATTTTGGGGTGTGGCATGTAATCCACCCATGCGGGCTGGAAAGGTTCAGTGTGTATGGACGCTTTGATCCCTCGCTTCACCTCCGCGATCGACAGCCGCCCCCCTTTGCGGCCCGGCTGAACCAAGCCAGCACCCATGGGAAGCGCAAATTCCCATGCGCTGGGAGCCTCCGGCGATTTGATGAACTTAGAACGTTCAAAATCATTTCCTGGCATGTGGATCGTTACTCGCCGCGTCGATGCCTGTGCCGCCAACTCCTTGGGCATATGCCGAGTCGCGAGCGAGTTTTCGAGCGTCAAAAACTCGTCAGCTCGCAGCGGCGCCTCTGCGCTTATTGTTTGACTGACACGCTTTTTCTTCCGATCGGCTTTGGTTAGCATACAGTTCTCCTTTGATTTAGTGTAATTTTGGCGTGTGCGGATAATGGGTCCTTAAATCCTGGCCTTCGAATATGGCCTCTGCCGTTCTTTTCTCTGTGGCGCTACCTGGGATCCTCCAATCGGAGCATGATCACCGAGAAGCGCATCAAGCTTCTCAAAAAGAGCGCGAGCACCACCGGGCGAAAAAGATGATGGGGCAAAGATAAAGCTTTATTCTTGACGTGATTTCAGGGCGTTCCCATCCTGATATTAAATGACGAAGTGAACTTAAGCGGATCCGAACCGACTTTTTGAGTACCGGCGGAGTAGTCTAGCCAAACTACCCCATAGAGCCGGATTTCTCCTCCGAGTTGGAATAGGTCCCGCAAAGTGCCATCTTGAATTTGAGATTCAACTTGAACAAACCCTTTGTACGCATTTTCACCCACATATAGTCGAGAACTGAGGGCTCCATCTATGGTAGAAAAGCTTCCAGAGCTGCTTCTCCTCAATCTAGAATTTAGACCGAGTACCAACTGGCCCCAGGAACCGAGATTTGCAGCTCCAACCAACCACATGGCGGCACGAGTGCCGATGATTCCCTGCGTACCTGTCGATTCTGCTGAAGCGCCAGCCAGGGCTATCCCAAATTCTATGATCGGCTTATTCCAGTTTCTCTTTTTTGCCACCTCGCGCTCGAGTGTTATACTCGAGTCCAACGCCCGCGTCGCGATGTCGGTCGAGTCCTTCGCTTTTGCGTCGATAGAGTCTCTCTCCGCCTTCGATTTCACAATGAATGACGGGGCTGGTCCTCTAAAGTGATCCTTGATGCGCGTTTGGAGCGCTAGTACCGAATCGTTGAACGAGAAAATCTTGGCAATGTAACTCTCGTCGAGTCGCAGATCGGACTCGTCTAACAGAGTAAACCGGAGCCCGAGGGCCAGTAACGTGGTGTCCCCGGTCGTTTTACCACGTTGCGATGCAATCGAGAGACGAGTGTGATATAGGATGCGTTGAAGGGCAGACTCCTGGTAGCTTCGAAGAGTCAGCGAGGAACCGCCGATAACAAGATATGGTGAAAATTCCAACGCCAGTGCAGAGGGCAATGAGGAGTTAATTAGAGGGTCTGACAAGGCAACGGCTAGTTCCTGGGTGGTGCTCGGCCGTAGGATGTTGTCCGCTTGTGTCCCAAGGATTTTAAAGGCAGGAGCGTCAGGCACGGCGAATTGCATCCTGACTGATTGGATCGTGCTGTCCGGTTGCGCCAACAGCACATTTTGCGCCAGGGGGACTAAAATGAAGTATGCGGCGAGCGATATAATGAATTTCATCACCTCTCCATTCAAGGTGTTTTTAGGACAGCCCAGAGTTCGGGGCTGACGCGCTTCCCGTTCATCGGGCCTGACTCATCGACTGAATCAAGCTGGTGCTTACCCTGTAAGAAATCCATGCTGACAGAGTATTGATCGCCTGGTTGAGGGTCGGGAGATACGACGCTGAACTCGCACTGCACCAGTCTGCCGTTATTATTTTCAAGGGGCAGGGGTAGGTCATAACAATCGTCATTCGGATTTTGATTATTACCATGCTCGTCCATCACGACAGTGTTGCTAGCGGATTCCCACAACCGTAGCCGGTACGAACCGATCTGCGCATTGCCGATTATTATACAAATCCGCAGCCGATCTCCGGGGCAGCGAAAATGGATTTCTTTCATATAAGCCTCTTTTTTATAGTCTGACAAATTCTCGACTGCTTGGTCTTGGTAATCCTGCTTCCTATCGAATGAATCGTCCGAACGGAAATAATCTTTGGCCACGCTCGTGACGTCGCAACACCCCGGATATAAAATCTTCTGATGCCGTTCAAGTAGTAATTCAAAAGGTTATTCCGAAACCTCGATTTCACAGCCCCTATGCTTGCCGTGAGTCTGAAATAGCCTCCCCTTCCGATTTTAAATCCCACGCCTTCGACACATGCTCATATATAGGCCGAAAGTGGATCCCGTCGACGAACGCGAGAGAAGGCTGTTATCAAACCTACGGACTCAGCCGGACTCCTCAGAATCTTTCGAGCATGAACCGTAGGAGAAAATAATAGCTGCTCGAAATCAGAATGATCTTTGTATAAAAGAAGATATAGATGGGTCTATTGAGCCAGATTGGCGCCATCGTTTCATCGCTGCTCTTGAACCCCCTGCGTTCCCTGGCGGAATAAAAAGCGCTCCAGATGATGGAACCCGCAACGTATTGCATGAGGTCACAAGCAAGACCCATGATTATGAGTGTGCCGGGAAGAAAAAACTCGTGAGGCACCGTCGGCTCCCCCTCCCGAGTGCCCTTGAATATCCATATCGCTGCGAGCCCGGCAAAGCCCAACTGACGGGTGATATCACTAGCCTTTTGCGAATAATCATAGAAACTCTGGAGGAATTTACCAAGCTCCATCAGCGCATCCGAGGACCAGTGTTGTCAGTGTCACGTTTGTCTTCTTCTATCGTTGAGCTTGTGATCGTGTAGATGTACCCATATTTCCATCCCTTCCCGCTCGGTGCTCCCCTGAATCCTGGTCTTTTCAGCATCTCTTTTTCCCATGACCGGGCTTCGATCTCAGACAAGAACTTCCTCTGCTGCCAATCGGGGGGGCTTCCGTGAGCCCTCTTGCGTTCTTCCGGATTGTCTGTCAGACCGACATATTTCATCGAAGTCTCCTTGCTGGCGGGATCAAAATTCTCTGGAGGCAAAAGGTCTATCGTGACTTCATCGATTTATCGTGCAAATTACTCAGCTGCTTTGCGGTCATGGCGATTCTTTCCTCCACTTGCCCCCGGATTGATTGAGCGGCCTTTTGATCAAGCAAGAGATAAGAAAGAGTGTGGATCGCGAGAGAGGCCGTGATGTCGTCGATTGCCGGTGGATAGTTTACGGGGTTCGGACCCGGTTCCGGGCCGGGCCAAGGACGGAAGTGAAGCCACCAGATTAGGCGTGGCCACCACGGTGGACATATGTCGTCGCCCGGCTCGAACGTTGGATTTGGCATGGTATTTTCCTCCTGGATGATGGTGATTATTTCTTAGGAACTAGTATCGCAACCGATGCAATTCCAGTTTGGGCGATCCGATCGCACATGCGAGGTCAAATTACCCGCTCCTTGGAGCCGGGTGGAGAAAACCAAATCTCATCCGGCGTCACATCAATCGAAGCAACCTGCGGCACTACGTCCCAGATCGTTCCCAGTGCGTCTCGATACGTCTTCGTGAGGAACGCGCTGCAAAACAGTAACTTATGCGAGGGCGGCTTCACCGCAATGCCAATCATCAAGCGGACTAGTTCCCGCAACAAACCCGGCAGGTCGTACTTGTAGCCTTGCGATTGAAGTTTCCTCGAAGTCGTAACGACCTGCTGGCGCTGCGCTTGCGCGATGTTGGGAAGGTAATAAAGGCCACAGTTCAGCACATGGGGATTGTTGTAATCACTTGCGCGACCATTATAGATTTTTCCCTCCCGCCCTTCCATGCCGCGAGCGAGTACCTCGATGTCTTCCTTGAGCGTCGAATTCCAAATAATGGCATCGTTTTGGTCACGGATAGTGCAATCCAGAATGGGTGTGCTTGCGTCCGTATACGGTTCAGCCAACAGAAAGCAGTGAGACCATGGGCTCGGTTGACCCGGATGAAATTGGCCAAGTGCCATCGCATTACGTATCAATTGGTCGAGCGGTCTGTCCAAGTTAACGAAGATCATCGACCCCAGAAGCATCTCTGGTCCATGTTTCTGGGCTTGCAAGTTCAGAAAATCGGAAAGGTTCATCTTGACTGTGGTTTTGGCTTACTCAAGTATTGTCGTTGAATTCTACCAGGTAAGGGATCTGCTACCCTCTTCATCGATCTTTGCACGGTGCTTCTTCTACGCTTGCATCATCGCCCAATGTGTTATTTCAGGATACTTATCGGCGGTCTCGTTTTGGTTATTCTTGAACATATTCATCGCGGCGTCCTGAAATCCTTGCTGCATCGGCGAGGCGCTCGCTCCCGGATCCGCGAAAGATATTGTGCTCGCACTTGGCGCAGGGGGAGGATCAGGTATGTCCGATCTCGGTTGACTGAGATCCAGCACCAGCGAAACACTCCCTATCCCTTTTGCCCTTCTCTGGTTCACAGATGCCGAATAACCTGTGCCCTTCGTATCGAATTTCTCGGCGAGCAACTGCAGGATTGAGGTGTGATCGAGCAATCCGTGGTAAACCGATTGGGCAGACACGAGGGGTGAAACAATAAGCGCAGGGACCCGGACCCCCATCGATGTGAAGGGCCCGCTCACAAACGAATTGCCCGGAGGAGGCGTGTAACCGATCAGCGGGGGAGGGACGTGGTCGAAGAATCCCCCGTGCTCATCGTAGGTCACGATCAGGAGCGTGTGCGCCCAGCGTTCAGGGTTGCAGGTGAGGGCTTCGTATACCTGGCGCAAGAAGGCTTCTCCCGGTCCGACCGGAAGAGGAGGATGGTTATCGTTTGGCAGATCGCTCCCGATATGCGGGGCATCGCCGTACGACGGCTCAATGATGATAACGCTGGGAAATGTGTCCTTCGGTTCGATCTTGACGTCGTTCGCAAGAGAATCGATGTAGCGATAATCCTCACCGAAAATTTCCGGAATTCTTCCGAGGAGGGCAAAGAAAGAGATTCCAGAATGGTAAACTCGCCAGCGCACATTTCGTTTCTTCAGCCAATCGAGGTATAGGTCTCCTGTGGGAGGAAATAGCCCCTTGGTGTAATCAATCTCTGAATCGCCGGACAGCGCCATCAGGCGGTTTGGTTGGGTGCTTGCTGGAAGGGGCGCGTGCCATTGATCACAGACAGCGTAATTCCGCGCAAGAAAATGTGTTATCGGAATGTCTTCGGGTGCCAAGAAACCCATCGGATCCGGTTGAGCCGGCCGAGCGATCGATTGGAAATGAAAATATGCCCTCACGAAACCGGCCATGGTGAAACCGTCTGACACCGAACTCCACGCGAGTTGTGTTGCCACGAAGTCGCGCTCGTGCGGCAGATCGGTAGCCAGTTGGCCATCCTTCATTATGAAAGGATAGAAAGGTTGGCCGGAGGCATCGATATTTTCATACGCGTCTTGCATCAATGGGTCGAGTAAGCCATTCACTTTTGTCCCATCTGCAAAAGGGTTGAAGCTGAGATGGCCGAGCATGTGATCGAATGAACGATTTTCTAGCATCACTATCGCAATCGTATCTATGAGATCAAGATTGGGTTTGGTCATTGGGAGCAACTTAGGATTAGGTGAGTGTGGAGTCTAAGGGTTGCGGGTTCCCCCATTCGCTCGCCAGGCAAAAGAGCGGCCCTTGCTTCCCATATGCCTGACGGAAGCAATGCTCTAAAAGCATCGGATGACCCATTTGTTTGCACGACTGCAGCTATCCCTGCATGAGAGAGAAGTATTGGACGAACGGACCGTGAGACGACGGTTTTGACGATCACCCCATTCCCGAAAGAACGGACATCTATTGTGTCGAAAGCAATGAGAGAATCCTTGCCCAGTCTTTGGGTATCAAAATCCATGTCTTTCTCCGGACTGGACGGCCAATGGAGGACGAGGTGTTTTGTCGAGTCTGTTTCGCCATGTCGTTCCGCGAACAGGACGTAGACTATCGAGTCGGGATCACCGTCACCCGACCGTCGTTTGACCAGGGTCGGAGAACCCGAGACATCGTATGACACTTGCGCCGTATCGCTGCCACAGAGCCGGTCGGGAAAAACGTCGAACCGGTTGACCTTCGGGTTACAGGATGGGATCAAAAAGGCGACGACGGTCGAGAGAAACAGCGTAGGGTGGAGTGGGCTCATCATTATGAAGTTGGTTAAATCATAAACTGAATGGATAAAAAACCAAAGAATTTCGGATGCTCCGGATCATACTTTATCGTAATAGGCCCCCAAAGACCCCGGTGAATGTTCTGGTGAAGATATTCGTGTCCACGATTGCTCAGGCAACGCTGAGGAAAATTAGAAGAGACTGATTTGACTTGTCACCCGAACCAAAAAAATAACATTTCTGGAGCACTTTTGAGCTCCGAATAACCTTCACTTGTTCTCCAATGTTTTGACGGCGGCATATGTTCCCGAGCTAATGCCCAGCAAGGCCAGGCTGCTCTTGTCGATCACCGGCATCTGAGAAGGTCCCGTTGTGCCTGAAAGCATTTGCACCGTCTCGCTCAGGAACCAAATCCCGTAGGCGGCATTAAAGACGAGGGCTTGAAATCGGTGAATGCTCACCCCGTTGGCATCGGACAAGATATCCAAGAAGAAGTTTTCGCTATTTTGGTTTTGGTGTCGGCCGGCTCTTGCTGCAGGGTTGGACCGGTCGGAGCTATCGATGGCGTGGGCTGCCGTCATGGTCGCACCACTGATCCCCAACAAGAGGAGCGTTGTACCGTCGAGCACTGGAAATTTCTTCGAAGCCTTCACAACTCCGATGAGAGCGGAAATGATAATACATGACCACCACGCCAGTTGGACTCGCGAGAAACTATAAGGTCTTTGTAACGCTGTGCTCTGGTCCCTCACTAACCCCCATTCGTGATCGATGATGATAACCAAAACTACCAAAGCGACGAACGTTGCCTCGAACCAGCTACATGCGTTCTCCGAGAAAATGTAAAGTACTACACCCCATACTATCAGGACTAAGACGCTGGACACTTTGGCAATCATAATGATTCTCAAGATTCTGCGAGCTATTGATTAATACCACCCAAGTAGTGTGTCCGAACACGAATTTGACGATTTAGAGCCCATAGCCAATCGGTATCTCCCATTTCCGTGGACATGCGAACCCCTTGCTTCTTCGATGAACCGGGATCGCATGGACGCGCTCACCAAGCTCAGCGATTAAGTCACGCGTCAACGAATGCGCGGATCTCCATCAAGAGTATAAAGCTCTGAACGGCCCATTTGGGATCATGTATCATGGCCGATGATTTTGCCAGAATAAATGCCAAGTGTAAACTGACTCCCTTTGCCCCCGGAGGCGAATTTGATAAGGACGCTTGGATGGAGAAGAATCGCTCGAAATAAACTCGAACAAACTCTGAATTACAATACGCGCAATCCACCCTTTCAGCTACGTATTTATTACACCTCCCCTCCGATTTCCGTCCTTGACAATAGTTGCTGAATTTTTTATCTTCCGCAGCCACCTAATAGGCATTGGGGGAAGTAGTTTGCGCGGGGGCGCGATGATCAATTCCTGTCGATTCCTTCCACCTTGAGTGAGGTCTCACACATGCAGACCAATCCCTTTCGAGAGAAAATCAAGGTCCTCCTCGCCGATGACCACCCCTCTGTCCTTCTCGGAGTCAAGGCGTATCTGTCCACCCAGAAACACATCGAGATTGTTGGAGAAGCCACAAGTGGCGAATCCGCGGTAGAGCTATCAAGGGAACTCTCTCCGGACATTGCTATTATCGATATCGGAATGCCGGGTATGAGCGGCATTGAAGCGACCTTCATCATCAAGGAGCAAATTCCGGGAATCAAGATCATAATTTTCTCGATGCACGATGACAGAGAATATGTCCTACAATTTTTGCGATGTGGTGCGTCTGCCTATGTGCTCAAGAAATCCTCTCCTGAGGAGCTCCTCTGCGCCATCGAGTGCGTGATGAAGAAAGGGGCATATTTCAGTCCTCCAATCGCAGAAATGCTCCTGAAGGAACATCAAACTGGCTTTACAATGAAACCCGAAATGAAGCTCACACCCAGGGAAGAACAAGTGCTTAGGCATGTGGCAAGAGGGAAATCCAGTAAGCAGATCGCCCCTCTCCTGCATGTTCAGGAGAGGACCATAACCAAACATCGGCAGCACCTGATGGAAAAACTAAACATTCACACGGTCGCGGAGCTTACGCAGTATGCCATCTCGAAGAAATTAATAGAACTCGACCGGCGGTGAGATATACGTCTTTCCGCTACCTCAAGAGAGTAAGAAAACCGTATTGCTTCCCCGAGGTCCTTATCGTAGATTCTCGTCCAACCAATTGGAACATCGTCTTGGCAAGTCGGGCGAAGATCTCGAGTGGGACCCTGTTTCTTTGATAGGGAGGCTCCCACCTCGGGGCAGGTCCACCACGATGCTGTTCCTTCTACCCGCATCTCTGCAAGGACCAAAATAAGGAGGACTTATCGTGGCGTACCCAACCAGAGGAAGATTGACAACGAAAGCCGAAGCAGACGCCTTAGTAAACGCATTCCAAACAAGCCCGATTTTTCAAGGTGTGAAAGGCGGTTTCTACGGCAAAGAGTTGGTCGAGACGCTTCTTTCGCAGCCAGGGTGTGACGGCATAAGGTACTACCATGGCCTGGGGCCGGACCCGTTCGATGGTGGGAAGGTCAAGCAGACGATAGTCCTGGCCGCTGAAGACGCCAACGGAAATGTTCTCACCAACACGCTCCTCGAATATGGACCATTGTGCCCCCCGTATTGTCCCGGTGGCAACCCACTCGGTTCTTGAATGCGAATGGAACCGTAATGCCCGGATACTATTATTACTACTTTGTGCTGCAGTACGGCCCGCTGATTCCACTCCTTGTGGCTGTTCCTAACTTCAAGAAGTTGGACAGACCACTGAGGATCTTCGCATGGTACATGATGTTGTCGCTTCTCCTGACAATTCTCATGACGGTTCTCGCTTTGCGAAAGATGAATAACCTTTGGGTTATGAATTTATCGCAACCGATCTATGTTGTGATGATCCTCTGGGTGTTTCAGCTCTGGGAATCGGAAACAAAATTGAGAACACTCATGAAGGGCTGTATCGTCTTGTTCGTTTCCGTCTGGCTATACGAAATAATACTCCAGAACAAGGTGATGCAATTCTCGACGTATACCATACCTTTGGAAGGCATCATTTTCATTTTCGTCTCTTGCCTCACGATCTATCAGGCGAATCGAGATCTGGATGAACCGATCGTGGACAAACCTCGCTTTTGGATCAGCGCGGGGATGCTGCTTTACTTTGGAGGGGTTATCATCATCGATCTTGTCAGCGAAAGGCTGCTTGAAAAGTCCGATGAAACGCTTCGCCTGGTTTTGCTTTTACAAGTGACGCTCAATCTCTGCGCTCAAATCTTCTATCTGATCGCCTACCGTTGCAGAATTAGGAAGTTCTGGATCGAGACCGAGGGAGCGCTGGCGTGAGAACTTCCTATGGATGATACTCTTTGGCTCGTCATTGCTGCAAGCCTAGTCGTCGTAATATTTGCCGGATTCTTCATAGCGACGGTGATCGTCAACCAGAAACGGTTCATCAAGGTACAAGAGGAAAAGCTGCGGGAGAGCATTCGTCTCCAGGAGGTGTTGCGTGAGAGGCCGCGCCAGATTATCAAAGCCCAAGAGGAAGAACGTAGACGGGTTGCCCGTGATTTGCACGATGGGACAAGCCAAATGCTCTCCTCGATCATGTACAATGTTCATGCAATAAAGGGGCTTCTCGCAACCAGCGATCAAAGTCTTTCGAATGAAGTAACCGAACTTGTTGACACAGTGACAAGGGATTGTGAGAGGACGCTGGACGAATTGAAAGGAATCGCCCACAACCTCCGTCCCAAGATGTTCGACGAGCTGGGATTCGATGCAGCCGCTAGGAGTCTGCTCGGAGATTTTTCAAAGAGAACGAATATCACTGTCGAATATTTCTCTGGGAATAATCACACACCCGACACTTCTGCGTTTCCACAGGAAATCGGTCTCGGAATGTTCAGGATTCTTCAGGAAGCACTCACCAACATCGAAAAACATTCGAAAGCGACCTCTGTGACTGTGACGTCGATCAGAGAAAAATCGCTTTGCCAACTCGTCTTGGTGGACAATGGAAGAGGGCTTCACAACGAGAAAACTTCCGTGCCACCCGAGGATAGAGTCGTACGCAGCGGGTTGGGACTAATATCGATGAGAGAGCGCGCTGAACTGTTGGGCGGAAGGTGTGAGATTCTGGCGAATAATCCAGCGGGGACGAGAATCATCGTCGAGATACCGCTCGAGAGCATCCCTCACGCGGTGAAACCTGAGTAAGAGGACGTTAAGCTACATCCCAACTATCCAACCATCGATTTCCGAGTTTTCGGCGCGGTTATGATTTTTCTCGTTAACAGGATTTTTCACAATTTCGAAGGAGTAATAGATCACGTTACTTCGCCAAGCGTCGCGCCTCTCAGAAGAAAGCTCATTCAATCCTATTCATTTTCCAATTAATGAAGGGACTAAAACAGTGAAATCAACAGCACGAAGGCAGTATTCGGACAAGAACACCTTCCCAGTGAGCGATGAAGTATTTAGACAAGTTTACGATTCTCCGTCGTCACTACCCGGGAAGTTTAGGTGGGTCACAAAAGATGAAGACGTGCGAGCTATCGAAGAAATTCTCGGGATACCCGCCAAGACAATTGGTGCTCCACTGTGGGTTAGCGGAGGTAAGAAAGAATGTTCAAAATGCAACCGTGAGGTCAATTGGCTGGACATCGTGTTGTCGGCAGTACATGATATCCACGGAAAAGAAATGATTGCGAGAGTAATTCTTGGAGACAAGAAATTTGTCAATACTGAAAATCCACGCGCGATTGAAAACCTCCATTGCGCACATTGTAAAACAAAAATCGATAATATTCGCAGTTTCAAGTGCCACAATTGGGCGTATGCTAAACTTGCGCAGTTGGAAATCATCCAGGAAATGAGAAGAAAGAATGCAAAGAAATAAAATGTGTCGACAGAGCTTCATACGTCTTCTGGAAATTATTTGGGCTCAAGATAATTATCAATGATCGATTCACGTTCTCAAAATATGTCAACGTGAATTTGCAAGGGCGACTCATTACATCTTTCCTTGTCGCATGCGCCTCAATAGGTGGTCGCCTACGGGCCTGATCTGTACCCTTGCCCACATAAGAGTGGTAAGGGATTAGCAATACCCTCTCCGACACACGTCAACCGATGATCGCAAATATCTTCATCGCACTTTCACTTTTCAAAGCCTTAGCTCACTCGTGAGAGCATATTGTTAGTTAGTGGTCTGCTCCCCATCTTTGATCCAATATGAATGAGAAACGTTTCGTGATTGGAGTACACCCCGTTCTTGATCCAAAATGAGTCAGGAATCGGGGGTCATAACTAAGAACTATTCGTTCCATTGCCATCTTCATCCCTCTCAAATTCGGGGCCCTGCATAATGTGTGTAACATTTTCATTGCCATATCAACGGGTGGTTAAACGAGAAGGCTGAAAGGAAATCAATCGGCGTTCTATTAATTATCTCTTCGACCAAGCGACGCGTTCGCTAAGGCGACTGCTTCGAACATCGCCATGCGGTACGGCCGCCTTAAGGATCGTTCCCGATCCCAGTCCTCGAATAGGATTGGATACTGTGAAACCATGTATTCCGCGAGGTTGATCTTGTTGGCCCGCTGACCGGGGAGGAGGCGGGCTTTGAGCTGCGCAAGTGTGAATTCATGTACGCCTACCCCATGCTGCTCCAGAAATTCCTTCGCTTCGATTCCCATTCGATCTAATATTGATGAACTCCTCGATGGATGGAGTTTTTTCATGGCAACCAATGTGGGCGAGTACGCATCGAGCAACCGCGACAGTATCGAGGTGAGGGTCTGGAACTTTTCGATCGGCGATGTCCTTCTGATCACCCGGATTCTCCAATCTCTGAGTTCGGTCCCGATGATCACCGCCGTGCCGACGTAACGTGAGCCCACGTTAATCCCGATGGTTGTTGTGCGAGTTGTGGGCATACTTTTTCAATAAATAAGTGAATAGTGCCCCCCGGCTTTTCCTAATTCGTTCAATCGGAACCTGTAGTACCTCCTCGAGGATCTTTTGGAGGAGGGATTCGGAGTACCTTCGGGCGTACGATTCGTACAGGGAAAGGCTCTCATGGTCGTTTAGACTGAGTGCAAGCTCTTGTGCGAAACTTTTTTCCTTGGATCGTGATTTCATGGTTCGCTGGTTAACCCGCCGGCGGTAACGGCGGTATTAAATAAATATATTTATTTAACGGCGGCGTTATACATAAAGGCAAGAATTGGATCGACTCTGTCCACACGAACGGAGTGACTTTCATCTCTACTTGTCAACAGCAGCTTCTTCGAACGGCTTAGACGCCATCCCTTCTGTGGATTGCCAATGGCCTTCGAGGCCTCTCCGGGTATATACCTCTCTGGCTTTCCCAGTGATCTCCTTCCTGGTTTCGTGCATGAGGTCGAAGAAGAGGTCATCCACCATAACCTTGTACAAGCCAGCAAGCTTGAAGACGTTTACAAGCGTGGGCATAGACGCACCGGTCTCCCAGGAGGAGATTTTCGAACTGTACTTAAGACCCATGATTTCCGCGACGACCCCCGGCTTCAGCCCGCGGGCGATTCGGGTCATTCGAAGTCTGTTGGGAATCTTTTTGTATTGTGAGTAGAGCATACTTCACAGGATAGTTTCTTCCTTGTGTCGCACAAAGACGGGACAATTTGTCTATCCCGACAAACGCACTCGTCTGCAATCAGCCATCACCTTCAAAAGGGGTCGAAGTTTAGCGCAAAAAGGATGTGGATAAGAGCTGTGGAAATACTGTTGACGAAGTAGGATAAGAATCCAGTCTTATCAAGGCATTGGGCTATCTGTACGCTTGAATTGACCCAACTCTTATGTGCGACATTTCTTTCCCCATTTACACTCTTGTCAAAAGGAGTAGAATGCTCTCGCCTGCGAATAGCATCAAGCTATTCCCCAGTGTTGCCCTTTGACAATTCAATATGCTGACGGATTCCACAAATATTGGTATGACTCTTAGCCAACTTCTTACGCCCGATGAAGCTGCCGCCATATTGAGGTTGTCGAAGGCAAGTCTCTATCGGCTGGTAGAGAAAAGGATCTTGCCGTTCTACCGAGTGAGCGGCAGTCTGAGGTTTGGCGTGAAAGATATGGAGAGTTATCTGTCTTCCCGTCGTGTGGAGTCAGTCATGCAGGAAAGGAGATGATCATGGCATATGAGCACACGAAAGATTCGCAATTCCTGGTGGGTGGATTTCCGCTGTGAAGGATTGCGGTATCGAAAGCGAAG
>Ga0137396_10000179_pt1 | contig 26875 bp, 23 predicted proteins | sample czc16metaG_FD_108284 | JGI IMG/M metagenome (GOLD analysis project Ga0137396, IMG submission 108284) | Vadose zone soil microbial communities from Angelo Coast Range Reserve, California, USA - czcobulk3.16 metaG | ecosystem: Environmental > Terrestrial > Soil > Vadose zone | place: USA...
AATCGTTCTCTATGATCATCTTGCAGACCGATGGATCATCAGCCAATTCGCCGGTGTAAATTACCCCACCGATGAGTGTGTTGCCGTCTCAACTAGTAGCGATGCCACCGGAACATATTATCGTTATGGTTTTCACCTTGGTTCAAATTTCTTTGACTATCCCAAACTAAGTGTGTGGCCTGACGCATACTACATGACTATGAATATCTTTGATTCGTCCGGCAGCACTTTTCTTGGTCCGAAGCCTTATGCGTTTGATCGTGCTAGCATGCTCACAGGCGCCCCGGCTACCGTAATCAGTACGGGTCGACTAGCCAGCACCGAATATTCACTGTTACCAGCAGATTTGGACGGCTCCACTTTGCCCCCGGCAGGGGCGCCGAATTCATTTTTGGAATTCCCGGGTCAATCGACACCAAAGTACAAGATTTATCACTTCCATGTTGACTTCACAACGCCCGCAAATTCGACGTTCATAAATTTCGCAAGCCCGTTAGCAGCGGGCTTTAATGCGGTCTGCGCTAGTAGCTGTGTACCACAGGGTGGCACATCTTCTTTACTAGATGGATTGGGAGATCGTTTGATGTTTCGACTCGCTTACAGAAACTTCGGCGATCATGAGTCATTATTAGCGAATTACAGCGTAAAGCATAGCGCAGTGGCCGGTGTTCGGTGGGTGGAGCTCCGGAACGTGACGTCGGGGCCGGTCGCTGTGTTCCAGGAAAGCACTTATCAACCCGACACCACCTGGCGTTGGATGGGGAGCGCGGCAATGGATAAGCGTGGCAATCTTGTTATCGGTTACAGCGCGTCGAGTGCCAGCATTTCGCCGCAAATCCGCTATGCTGGACGATTAGCAACAGATCCCGCAAACACTTTATCCCAAGGAGAAGCTCATCTCTTCGATGGTAGCGGTAGCCAAACTCCTGGCACCCGCTGGGGCGATTACACGGCTATGAGTATCGACCCCGTTGATGACACGACGTTTTGGTACACCAACGAGTACTATTCAGCGACAAGCGATTTCAACTGGAGAACCCGAATCGGCAGTTTCAGGTTTCCTGGTATCATTAGCGCCGTGTCGCGAAAGGTTCACGGTGCTGCGGGAAGCTTTGACATTAATCTGCCCATATCTGGAACGCGCGGTGTCGAATGTCGCAACGGCGGCTCAAGCGGAAACTATCAAATAATTCTAACATCTTCGAATAACCTAACGGCCGTCGCTAATGCATCAGTGTCCTGTGGAACCATAAGTAGCAGTTCGATCGGACCGAATCCTCATCAATACACGATCAATTTAACTGGTGAGAATGCCTGCAATGCGCAATACGTTACCGTTACGCTGAACGGCGTCACCGACTCGTCTGGCGCAGTTTTTAATGCCAGTCAGACCTTTGGTTTGCTAGTTGGCGATACAAACGCTGATGGTTTTGTCGACTCGGCAGATATCTCACAGGTAAAATCTCAATCGGGTAATGCGGTAACGACCGCCAATTTTCGGGAAGACCTAAACGTCGATGGTTTTATTGATAGCGCGGACATCTCACAAGTTAAGGCTCAGTCGGGAACCGCCTTGCCGACCTCTCCTTAAGACACTTTGTGCAAGAATATTTGGCTACAGCGGCCCTTAATCTTTGGACCGGCACAAATTGATCCGATTGGAGACCAATTATGTCCGAAATAGGGTCAAACTCAGCATTTGGCACGAAATCAGCGTCGTCTTCCGAACGCAAACGGACGGTTGCTGCTCGGCGACGACAATCGTGCAAACGATTTCTTTCCTCCCCAAGGTCCTTTTGTCGCGGATACGACCGCGGCCAAGATCATTTTCGAATGGAGGAATGCAATGAACAATAAAACTATCCGACCCCAGAGGCTGCTCCTTTCTTGCTGTGCTGCGTTTGCTCTTTCGTTTTCTGCAACGCCGCTAATTGGGCAGATATGTCAGCATTCGTTTAACTACCTACCTGGACGCCAATCCAGATTATAGCTTCGGCACGACACCCCCTAACGACTTTGCTATGGCATCGGCCATTCAGGCCAGAATGGGTGTCCCAATTCAGGTCGTTACAACACCGTTCTTCAATGAAAATACAGCCTATCCTCCGGTCCTAGGCTACAGCGGCATGCCACCGTACTATAATTATGGCCCCGCCGTTGGGCCGGTTGGAACCGGAGGCGAGATCGAAAACCTCAATCTACAGAGGCCGATTGTCTCGGGAATTGTCCGGGGACACCTCAGGGGAATCTGGCCTTGATGTCTTGTGCGACGGAAACCAATACTCCGAATTTGTCTTAAGAATATTCACCTCCGCAGGAACGTTCAACGATGTCCTCGTCCGATGGAATTTTTGCAGTTTCCGGCCCGATATCGGCGGCGTATGCGGCGAAACCGCAGTTGGGTGGGATTTTTACCAGATCTCCGGACCGCGTCCGATACCGGGCCCTGTGGTATTAACCGGTGCGGTGTCGAGAAAGACGCAAGGCAGCGCCGGCACGTTCGACGTTAATTTACCCACACAGGGACCCGTGGGGTTGAGTGCCGATCTGGGGGTACCAACGGCAACCATAAAATCATCTTTAGCTTCTCAACTCCTTTAAGCAGCGTTGGGAGTGCGGCGGTTACAAGCGGAACCGGTGGGGTAAGCAGTGCCGTGATTGGAACCGATCCTCGTCAATACATCGTTAATCTCACAGCAGTCGGCAATGCTCAGTATATCGTCGTGACTCTCACAAACGTTAATGATGCTGCAGGCAACCATGATGACAGTGTTTCGGTCCCGATGGGGGTCCTTCTTGCAGACGTGGATGCGAGCGGCCGCGTCGACTCAACAGATATCTTTCAAGTGCGACAGCAAACTCTTCAGAATGCCAATTCCTCCAACTTCCGAATGGATGTTGACGCGAGCGGTCGCATTGATTCGACCGACGTCTTCATTACGCAGCAGCAATCTCTGACCTCGCTTCCTTCGCCCCCATAAGTCGTGCCTCCTGACCGGTCTTACATGCAGCACTTCGACGTTTTCATTCATTCAGAAACCTGCAAGGTGGCTGCAAGCGATAACAGCCAGGTCCTCTTGTACTCTTGGGTGGCGCTTCGGGGCACGATGCGCTCAACCTCGGCCCTGGTAAGAGGCTGCTCGATATTGGGGCGGGATGGGGAGGTGTCCACGAGCTTTACTCCGATTGTAGCGCGCCATTGTAGAAAAGTCGAGGCCGATTAACCCATTCCTAATAAGATTTCGGTTGAGTTTGGAGTTAAGTTTCGTGACGCGGCGCGAAAAACTGTTCCCTAACTGTTTCAGTTGTGCGGCAACGCGCGGTCAAAGAAGCTACCGAAATTAGTCATACTTTGATAACGGGTGACCTGGTGCCCTGCACTCGCAAGATCTACTACTTTCTATAACGCGGCATCTTTAAACTTCAACCAATCAGAAGGAGAGACCCAAATGCCTACCAATCCCAATGCCGACGCTGTGATGACGGAAACGATGGACCAGTTACACATGATGCTAGATCCCATGAAGGACCACGGCATCTTGTCCGGCGCGGCATACAAAAAGATTCACCAAGAAGCCAGTGAATTTTTCGAACAACTTGGAAGGATAATAAGATATAACGGTACGGAGGAAGCCTATTGGGAGAGATTTCAGTCCCTGTTCGGCTTTGCGAACGCAACAGAGATATTCACGCCGATGAACGCAGCGAATCTTTGCCCTGAGCCTACTGGTTTATTAAACGCAATCAACTTGCTGCGCGCGGAGTACAATAAAAATGTTGCACAACAAACCCGGATGGTGCGGGGAATACGTGTCGAGCAACTTGAGCGAGCTCGCAAGGTGCTTGCCGATGGCTTGAATTGTGAGCCGAATAACTTGGCTATCGTTCGCAATGCGAGCGAGGGAAACAACGCAGTTAGCTGCGGATATCGCCACTGGCTGCGAACAGATGAGCCAAGCAAACGGCAGAACGTGGTTCTGTGGTCGGAAAATCACCCGACGAACCTGACTGCGTGGAGGCTGCGTGCTGAATGGGATCGTTCCAGAGATGGAAATATTCCGCCGCTATTCGAAGTGAGACTCATCAGTTTTACGAAGGAAGAATTCAAAGACGACGACCGTATTCTTGCTAAGTTCAAAGCGAATATCGATAGGAATACGCGATTTGTCTCATTCTCCGAGACTTCCAACGGTTCCGGCTCTCGCATATCGATGGCAGTGATTAAGGGTATCTGGGAACATGCGGAAAGCTTCCCGGAATGCCATATCCATATCGACGGCACCATGGCATGGGGCGCAGCAGATCCCAAGACCGACCTGCCTCTGTCGTACTGCCACAGCTTCGTCTCGAGCGCGCACAAGTGGTTCCTCGGCCCGAAGGAGACGGGCATCCTTTATATGCACCCTAGAAAGGTAGAAAACTTTGCGCCGAGTATCTACGCCTACGACTACAAAATCGAGATTAAAGAGAAGTGGGACGAGATGCCCAAAAGCGCGCTGCGCTTCGAACTGCTCGGGCAGCGCGACGACGTTCACGTTATCGCGCTGTGGTGGACACAGCTGTTATGGGATATTTTGGCGTCACGACCTGATCGTCATCCCGCGAAGCGGGTTTCCTCTCTCGCCCAGTACCTAAAAACTGAGCTTAAGGAAACGAGTTGGGAAATCCGCACACCTGAGGATGAAAGGCGGAGCCGGGGCGTGGTTCGGGTGGAAGCACCAAGGGTAAACGACAAAAAGGAATCCCTTTACGAATGGATGTACGACCCCAAAAATCAGGTCCGTGTTGCCGGTTCGGGTGGCGGTGCCGCCCTTAAAGAGGAAACCTTCCGCTTGTGTCCGCATATCTATAACACACGTGCTGATGTTGATCGGGCGATTAACGGGATGAACAAATGGCGAAGGTTATGAGACATGGAAGAGGTAGCGGCGTTTGTTAGGTTGGCTACACTAACTCAACAAAGCCCATCCGTCGCGTGGGAGGCGCGTGATTGTCATGAAAGTGATATGGAAAGCTGCAGAATCCGCGTTTTTATATGGCAGCGCGTGCAGGAGTTGGACCTGCAATGCGAAAATCCCGTCCTTTTTTTATCGACCGTTCTCATTCACCGCCAAAACTTTTTGAGACGCGTATTGAGAGCACTTGAGACAAAGCGCTCAGCGGCCGGGTTAGAAGGAAAATGCAGATGGGTACGCGTGAGAGTAAATGGGATTTTTCACCGGGTCTCGTTGCGAACGAGAATTAATGGCTCCGTATGATTTGCCTAAAGCTGCAGGTTTGTCATTCCTCCGTGGCTCAAACTGTTTCGCAACTGTTATTGCGGATTCGGAATCCAAACCTTGCCTATGGCTTTCCGACTGGATCGCCAACGAGCTGAGAGCGTGGTGTTACCACCGGCCGTTTTCCCCGGCTTTTGAGAAGGCAAAACAGAATATTCGATTTGTCGCCTTCGATGAACATGGCGATAAAGCATTCGGCGAAAGACATCGGCGGCCGCGCAGAAGAGACGTTTCCCGATCTCCCGCACGAAATTATCCGAGGGAATCCGGTCGCTTCGCGATAAGCGAGGGCAACGGAATTGGACAGAAATTTCTCATAATCCGCGTTTCATCTTCTGCGTTCGGCGCCTTCAAAGCCACATGAAAAACTCGTCGCTTTTCGGAGACTTCGGTTCCTCGTGGAAATAGCCGGATCCATCCTCTTCGGATGCGATCACCAGGAGCCCAGATCGCAACCGCATCAATAGTGTCGGATTCATCGAGGAAGCGTTGAACTTCCCGTTCCAGCTCAGTCGAAATCTGGTCGAACCAAGTAATTGCCAGAACATTTATCTCGTTGTCGGCGCTCTTACGAAATTTCAATCGCGGATCATCCCTGTCTTCCGTACCGTCTGCGTGAAGCCGTCGATAGAACGCGTGCTTTCGGTTGTAAGAGCGATCCGAGATTGAACCGACGCGGCCCTTAATCTCTAAATTGAAAAACCATTGGCGTCCCCAAACTGTCAGAGGAAAATGCCAATCAACAGTCTTCGTGCTTTGAGGATTCTGATGATATTCCCGAACTAATCCGTGCTCGACGAAATGATTCCATCTGGCGAGCCACCATATTTCGTTGAGTGTGAATAGATGTCGTCCGGGTTCGCGAATTTCGGCGAGCAACTTCTTGTCAGCGAACCAGTGTTCTGGAATCAGAGTTCGGGCAATTTCAAAGACTCTCGACAAGTAAAGCAATTGCTCTCGATCGAGACCGCTGCCGCCCATTTCATGTACGGTAAGTCGAAGACGAAATGAGTCTTTGGCATTCTCAATGCTAAATGGAACCGATCCGAATGTGTATTCGACCAACATATACTTTTCGCCGGTGTCGGGCCTTGTAATGAGCTCCAGTGGGCATAAAGCAAAATCCTTCATCCCGATTCGAAGGATATCTTCGGCAAGAAAAGCTGCTCGGCGCTCAACATCCGGCTCAGAGAGAGCGCGCGTCTCGCGGAGATAAGCGGCGATTTCTTTGCGCGTTGGATAGCCGGTGCGGCGAACCTTGCTCACAGGTCAGTTTGTCACCCATCTATCAGCAAAGCGAATTCAACCGACTTCGCAGCTACGGACAACTGATCGTCATGCACAATTGCTTGCAAAGCCGGAAAATCCCGAAACCGACGGAAGTTGGAACAACCGCGCCGGCACGGCGAGGAGGTAATAGTTATCTACTAGGGGGATGGGTCTGTCCCTGCCGGCCCGAGCGAACTGGATACGTTTCCAAAGTCTGCAAAGGACTCGAGCCGCGTAGGCTCCGAGGACAAACTGTTCACGGTTGAAAGTGGCAAACGTTGCCAACCGCCACCGGCACCGGTCGCGTGATTCTAACGCTTCGCCAGCATATGCCGCCGTTGCCAAAACGGAGCTTCCGACCATCGCGTCTCGGCGGCATAATAGAGGGCGAGGTGGCGTTGGTAAGCATCCTGAATGTCGCGAACGATCCGTGGATACCCGGGCAACGACCGCGTATCACCATTCAAGTGGCGATTAGCTGCCTCCGCTGCTGCCAAGCCAGTGAAAAGCGCGTTCAACAGCCCTTGAGACGATATCGGATCAAAACTAATAGCTGCGTCTCCAACTGCCAACCAATTCTCACCCGCCACTGACTCAAGCATTGCGCTGTTAGCCCGAGTAGTCCCACCTCCTGAATTCGGCAGAAACGCCACGTCAGCCAGCAGTGCTAAAAGGTTTGTGACTCCTCGAGCTCGGCTGAGCAGTCCTCCGCGCTCGCGTACGATCCGGGCCGAAGGCAAGTCGCCGTCAGTATGGAAAGAGAGAACACGCTGTTGTCTTGGGAGCGGGGCCGTATACCACCAACCCTCCTCGACCGCCTCGACATAGGTTAACCCACGACTGCGGTCGCATTCATCGCGCCCGCACACCCAGGCACATACGAGCCTGTCGCGCGCTTCGGCGCGCATGCCTAGTCTTCGCGCAATAGGGGCGGCACGTCCGCCCGCATCAATCAACAAATCAGCAGCTATCGCGAGAGAATCGCCTCCGGTCTTAAGAAGTACCTGCCACCTCTGGCCATCGTGCTCGAGCTTATCGACGGTAGCCGGACATAATAGATCGGCTCCTCGGGCTTTGGCCGTGTTGCGCAGCCACTGCTCAAACCGCGCACGATCGAGATGCCAGCCATGGCCGTCGGGATCGCGCAAGAAATCAATCTCTTGCGGGTCCGGCCCGCCCCAGACAGCGCGCTTGCCGTACCACGGCTCATGTCCCTCAGTAAGAAAACTCTCTAGCAGCTCCATATCAGCCAATAGACGCCGCGCGGCGGGCACAAGAGACTCTCCAATTCGCGGTGTGATTTCCACCCTGCGTTCAACAAGCGTAACACGCCGCAACGGCGCAAGATTTATGGCTGCCATTGTGCCTGCAGGCCCAGCTCCAACAATAAGGACGTCCGTCTTGCGCACTTAACGCCTCAAACCGTGGGGAAAGCGGCGCACTTTTTCTATAGTGGTGAGGTCTATCTCATCCGCGCGCTCGTGCGGCTCAGGCGTGCGTTCACTTGGAACTGGTCCAGCCGATTCGACAGCGAAGACCTTTGGAATACGACGTGGCTCAAGCTGCTCCACCTCCATCATTGATGGAAAGTGTTCGATGTCGCTCGGGCCGTTCTGCACTTCAACAATACCCATTTTTCCAAAGTCTTTAACCATGTTGTTGATTTGGTCGGTATAACTTTTTGCGCCAAGCGGACGAATCCAGGCGGCGCGGTTAGCAAAAGCTGCCAGCCGTTCGCCGAGAGGACGATTTTCATCCATCACGATGTCATAGTTCTGACGCGCGAGCACTTGGTTGGGGACGCGTGCCGGCCAGAAAGTGGGCAAGTAGGGGTCGTAGGTCTTGACGTACCCCGAGCGACAGCTCGCCGTGTCCGCCTGCCAGGGGAGAGCCATCCAGCGCGTGATGCCGCCTGGTACCTGGCCTCCCAAGGGACCGTTCGGAAGCGACAAGGTGTCTTGAATCAGGCCAGCGCCGTACTGGGGTTCTTCCCAACCTGATGCGGCATGCAAAATCCGGTACGGCGCCATATATATAGAGGGCTGCCGCATTGGCCATGTCATCTCACAACCCGGGTGGAATGCATCCGCGAGACAGTGCTCGAGCGACGCTTTGTCTAGCATCGCGGCTTGCTCTACTGACGGCACCTCTTCGATCTTTCGTGCCGGCTGCTGCTGAGGCTCATAGTCCGGTTCGAAGTCACCTTTGGCCCACTGTTGCAGAAACGAAAGCTGCGTATCAGTCAGGGCTACGTGCTGGCGTGGCGTTGCCGCTGGCGGAATGTTCATGGCATCGCCGTACCCCCATGGCCACGGGGTCGGTGACCATGCGTCCCGGTCAAAGACACGAAAATGGTTAGCGATCGCTTGTCGCGTCTCCTTCGCGTCGGGCGTGGGACTGGCTAGTCGCGCCATCCACTCGGGTCGTGTGAAATCATTCGGCGCTTTCCAACCAAATGCAGCAGCGAATCCGGCATTCACCCATTGCAGCCTCGACAATCGCTCAAAAAGAGGCCGTATATCGTTATCAAAGGAGGGACGAGACGACTTTGGAAGCATGCCAGCCTTGATCGCCACATCTCGCATCAGATCCCACATTGTGCGCACTGATTTCTGCATGGGGGCATAGTTTGGCGGCGCCACGACAACCCACGCGGGATCAACTTTCAATTCCTGGCCGTCGTAGATGACTTTTGCGGTAACCGGTCCATCTGAGATGTCGTCATACCACCCTTCGTTGTTAGCGAAGGTGATGGCTTTGCTACCGTCGAAAGATGCAGAGTGGCCTCGCCCTCCCAGGACGATTAAATGACCGACCTGATCTGTTCGAAGCTCACCCAAGTAAACAGAAGTGCCCATAAAATTCCCCGTGTCGAACACGTGCTTCTTTCCGCCTTGCTGATTAACTCCATTGATTTGCCGCGGTCCGGGATCGATAACAAGTTGCGACCGGTCACCAATTGCGGCATTACGCAAAAGGGAAGGCGGCGCTGAAGCCGCTTCAGGAATATCCAGGGCTATCTGAAACTGATACCACGCGGACTTCTTGTTCGCTAAATGGACGGACCACTCGATTTGAGCATCCTTGGCGGTCAATTCTGCTACAACCTGGCCCGCAGCATTCAAGCCATAGATGCGAAACCGTGCCGCCTGCCGCTTAAGAGCCCCAGTCCTGTCGCGATAGAAGCCTGGAGGTTCTGGAAGCGGATCGGTTACTTCAGGGCCAATGAAGAATTTGTCCGCGCTGTTGCCGACACGCGCGACCCCGATAGATGGATGGATCGCTGCGTTGACGATGCAACGGTCGGCGATATCAGATAATGCCGAAATTGGCCTGGGCTCCGCGGGCTCGCGGGTAGTGACTCCATTCGCATTGCGTCGCTCATCAGCGCTGGCCGCGTAGACGACCTTGCGAGCGGCCGAAATGCTGCCTTGGGGCTCGTGTTCCGGCAGCGCGTGCCATGGGTTGAAGGCTAAGTTCTCGCCGTAGGTGCTTTGGCCCAAGGCGGCGATGTCCTGTTGCGGAAGAATTAGGGTAGCTACGTGTATGGGCGGACTATCCCCCTCACTCCAGCGGACTGTCGCTCTGTCCAGCGGCATTGCTTTTGCATTGGTACGGAACTGCACCATCAACTTGAACCGGGCTTCGCCGTTCAGAAGCCTACGGACCAGATCCTCCGCAAGGTAGTTCGAATTATCGGTAGGAGGCTCGCTGTCGCGCGCTTGTTCTGGCTCAAGCTTGTATTTGACGTAACGCCCCTTCCCGAAAGCATAAGGCAGCACACTCCAGTACGTCGCGGTAACCACACTCAGCTCCACCTTTTGCATGGCATCGAGAACCTGCTTGGTTACAGCGTGAGCTCGTAAATATGGATCATAGTTGCCCCCTACTACACCAGCTTTCGTGAACTCACACATATCCTTGGCTGTATCCACGAAGAAGACATCATGATTCTGCAGGATGAAGTCCTGGGTGTTACCGTCACCCAGTAACTTTTTGCCGGGCACACCGAACAACTTGATCCCGATCCCGCATGTGCTCCTAAGATCCGGATCAGTGGGCGCGATGTCGCTTGAAAATCGCACCCAAGCCGCTAGATTCTTTAGAGCAAATACGCCTACCCGCAAATCCTCAGGTAAGTCACCTCGTACTTCGAAGTCTCCACGGGCTACTCCATGAACTTTTCGGAATACCGGTCTCATTGCAGGAACCTGCCCTTGCTTGATCCGGCGCCCTTGCACTATGTCAACGAACATCTGTTTTAGCTTACCGCCTGGGTCTTGGACACAGTCCCAGCACGCTGGCGCCTGCTTGCCTGCGCGCTTTTTCCTAGGCGTCATCATCGCGTGTCTCCTCTTCAGGTTGTGCAGTTTCCCAGTTAGTAAACTTTTTGCCGCGGCATACTATCCTCGCTCGCGGTTGACCGGAATTAGAACGAAGTTCCCCAAAAATCTTTGCGGCCTTTTGCATCGCTCTTGTCAGAAAGGTTCCTAGCGCCCAGGATGCCTGGGAGGGCTAACTGTCTCCGAGCTATTGCCCCAATGCACGCGAAACAGTTGAGAAACAGTTGCGTTCGTTGAAGAAAAAAACATCTCTGTAATGTTTCGTAACTTGCGCCAGCGTCGCTGGTTTGAGAACCTTTCAGCTAGTGTCGTGTAGCCAGCGGGGCAGACTTCCGCAAGTAGGAGACCCTATTAATGGCATCTGTGCATCAGGAGAACGTCGCCCACTACCATGCCGCGATGTCGCAGCATGCTGCGCACGGTGGACACGTAATGTATATCTTCCATCGTGAGTGGCATCAAAACGCGCACGACCTTAGGCAAGAAAAATGAGAACGATTTTGCCGAATGCCGGGCTGGATAGGCCCACTGGCCGAAAGCATGTCGCAGTCAGAAAGCCCGCTTGTCGCTGACGGAATCGTTTTTGTCAGCCAAGCGATGGCATTTTATTAATCGCTGCGCGGAGCGGTCCAAGCTCGTGATGCGTATATTTTTGGTGCTGCTCCCGGGTGGCGTGGCCGGTCAGCTTCATCCTCAATTCCTCTCGTACGCCGGCGTTGGGCATCTCACTATTAAATGAGTGTCGCAGGCTCTGAAAGGTGAGAGAACGTATGGTACAGGCCTTTTTTATTTTGCCCATTGCAGCGACGCGCTTTGTTTGTTAGCCCGGGTTCTAGGGATAGCTGATTTTTCATGTAAACAACAATTTTCGAGCGATATGTAGAAAACACAACGAAAGTTGGATCAACCCCCCGTGGAGCAGGTCGGCAAGTAAAAGTTATCTGTGGCGCTTCTTCTAAGTCAGGATCGACATGTTGCAGACGGAGTGTTTCTTCGACGGGGGGTTCGCCGGGGCTTTCCTGAGCAGTGCTTCCTCGGCGGCGAATTGGCGGCTGAAGGATTTTTGCAAGAATTTGCAGAAAACCGCGAACTTCGTCCCCAAATTCCGTAGTACACTTGTGATGGCATTTGGGGCTAGATGCTCGTCAAAAACGGACGCGATTTGCTATTTTTGCAGGGTTACAGACCCTCGTTTGATATCTCTTTGCTAGCCTGCTCAATAATTGGGTTCTAACGAGATAGCCGTTGCATTCCATATCCACATAGCTGGCGTCCTTGTCGAGCGCCGCGATGAGTTCCTCACGAGCAGCCTTCTTGACTGCCGTGTTCATCTTGCCGCCCTGTGCCTCTTCGCATATTCATAGCTCCGTGCCTTTTAATATAAGCACAGGGATGGCATCTGTTGGCTTGAAGCCATAACAACAACTATCAGAAAGCGGTAGTTTTAGTCCATTTTCTAACAGCCGGGCTTCCGTTAGAAGGTACTTCGTAAACATCTTCCTTTATTGTACCGTTTGATAATGTAAGCAGCGCAAAACCGTTAAGCAGCCTGTTTGCCTGAACCGGGTTCCCCTTAGGCATTGGAGTATTAACATAGTAATCAAAGTTCTGCGTGCTTTCTGCGACCTGGTAACCAAGTCCGTACGGAATCGAACCATGTCCCACACACCGCAGCATCGGGTGAAGTCCAGATTTTGTAACATAATCCTGTACGCCCGGCGCTGACTGGTTATACACAACTCCGTTATGAACATGGCCGTAATACCAGACATCAGGAGCGCGTTTGTCCAAGAAATTACAGAGCTGATCAAACAGCGGTGTTCCGCTTGATGGAGGGCTAACTTTATTTCCATCGATACGCAAACCATTATGATGTGTAAATACAAGTACCTTTTGCTGCGGAGTTATGCCAAGCGAGCGGATAAAATCGTGCTGGTGTGCATCGACAAGCTCACCATCCATATACATGAAGTTCCGGTTATCAAAATAAGCAGAGTCAAGACCCAAAATTACCCAGTCAGCAAATTTTACGGCAAAATAGCTGTATCCGTGTTGTGCAGAAAAAATTGTTTTATCGGACAGGGCGGTCTTAAAATAGCCATTAGCGCCATCATACATTTCGTGGTTTGAGTTAAGTGTAAAATTGTATTTACTTCCCTGTGGAAAGTTTCGCAGCAAATTAGGAGTTTCTTCAAAATCGGTACCTGCATAATAAACATCGCCAAGATGCATGGTTATCATTGGGGCCGGATTCAATGACCTAATCGCGTTTCCTACGAGCACTGCGGGAGCGTTATAGCTTCCGTCCTGCCAGGGCCCTGTGCCCCAGTCTCCCATCACTGCAATTGTGAGACTGCTTGTTGAAGGAATTGAAATAACCGGCGCCGAAGGTGAAAAAACAAATGGATACCTGTCGTTCGGAAACGTTCTGTAGAATATGCAGTAGACCAATGATAATTCGATCCAGTTAGGATCAAGCTGGGCGTATGGAACGCGTTCAATGTATAGGGTGCCATCACCTGCAACAAGGCCGGGAGCTCTGCCTATATCATTAAGAAATGCCTGCCACTCCTGCGGCGTGATCTTCGAGGGCGGCATACCCATTCTTCTTAAAAAATCTCTTGTTGTAACCGAGACATCGTTATTGGCTATATAAAGTACGGGGCCAAACTCTATGCTACCCGGCGCGTCATCTGGTGGGCGGACACCATTTATCAGATCGATTAAAATTTGTTCGCTATCCTGAAGATAAGTCCATATACCAGCTTCCGGCATTGATAGGTTACCGGCGCTTTTAGCATAGAACTCTGCGATTTTTCGGTGAGCTTTTCTGGTCGGTTTTTCCATAAGAATTATTCGAATCCGCGGGTGCGGCCACTTAAGGTCAGAGAGGGGGAGGAGGGCATGATCCAGGCTACTTGCTTTCGTTTACACCCGAGAATTATCCGACTGCGGTCGCGAATGGTTTCCTGGGACCGAGGGGGATGGTCATGGGAGGAAAGTGACCGTAATTCTTCATAAGATATACACGTTAAGCGGAAGTCTCCTCCTAGCGAGTGAAACAGTTCAGGAACAGTTTGAATCCCGACTGTCTTGCAACTGTTTTTATCGCCGGGTGCGATCGGTCCCCGCTAAAAACTAATCCGGAAGAAGTACATGTATGAAACCGACACTTATCGCTCTTTCGGTGCTGTTAATAACCACCCTCATCACCTCGCAATTGTTTGCCGCTGGCAAATCCGTCGGCGGCTCAGCCGGAGAAATCCAGATTGAAGTATCCTTAACCGGAATTATTGAGAAGACTCCTGACGTCAGCACCTGTATGGATGGCGCCTTGTATCAGATTCGACATACAGTCATTGGGAAGAATGGCTCAAGCCACTCCGTAGCTACGCGAATCATCAGTAAGCAGAAGCAGGTAAATGATTTCCTGCAACGAGTCGTTGGTACGAAACAGAGGGTAACCGTTACCGGTTATCCCGCGATGGGCGCCGAATGCCCTTATCTCGATGCGTATTACGCGGGCGGGGCTTCTGCGCAGTGATTAGTCTTGCCTTCCAAAACGCGACCTATCCTCCAGCGCAAACTCCAAACGGGTGCGGCCATTATGGTCAAAAAAACACCCAAATCGCCCAACCACGTGAAATTCGGATCGGCCGCCGAACTTCCAGTACCGTTATCGCGTGTATTAGCGGGTGCCGCCCATGAGGTTGCACTGATGCCCAAATGGATGCGGCGACCCGCGCTGTTGCTAGTGAGGCTAAGGATGAGCAAATCGAAAAAGCCGTTCTTCATTTCGATTGGAATCCTTTCACTTTGGACGATGACCCGTTCTCATTCACCGTTACCTATCAAAGCCGCACTTCTCCAGCCGGCTTTCACGCAGAGACTATTACCAGCACTTACAAGAAATCTAGCGGCACGGTGACCTTCACTGGAGAGGGCGGGATTTCCACAATCCTACAGAAGGGAGTGCCTTACAGAGTCGAGTGTAAAGGCAAGAAATTGATCCTTAGGAGAAGAGGATCGCACGATCTTGCTTTTGATTGCTTAAACTAGGAGCGCCAAGAGCCTGGTCGAAGGCTATATCTGAATCAATTCATAGGTCAGCGTGATCGATCAGGACGCCGCCGCGACTCATAGGACGAGTTTATGCCGAAGTTAAGTCGGGGGATCGCGGCAGAGATAACCAAAGCTGCACTTGTCCGTTACACGAAAGCTGCACCCAAGGCGATCGTTGAAGAATCTCCGATTGAGCATTTCAAGTTAAGCGAGATTGCGAAACGAGCTGTTCACGTTGATATCGTCCGTGCTGTTGAACGCGCCGGTTTTTCTACGGTTTTTTCGTTCCAAGATTTCCTCGACGCTGAGGCTGTCCGCGACGTCATTGACTCAGTAATCAAGGGAACCGAGAGTAGCGGGCCAAGGTCCCGGCAATGAAATCGGGAAAACAAATCGTAGTCAGCAATACCGTTAGAACTCAGCCATGGTGGAACAATTCGCAACCAAGTCCTCGGACAGGAACAGAGCAACTAAAGATGATCATCTAGATCCTTCGTTTGTGTTGCCAATCGGTGCTTTTCTCATATTGGAATCATTGTGTCCTCCTAACAATGGGGACGGAGAGAAGGCTGCGCTTATAGAGCGCCTGCTACGACAAGGGCTAATTCAAGCTCGCGAAACGGAAGTTCCGCTCTTTTTCTTCGATAGCGAACAATACGCAGCCATTTCAAACGTCGGCTGAACCAATTCGTACCTATGAGGGAACCACGAATCTGCCTAGAATTTGTCCATTGACGGAATAATTGAGTCATTCCGGCATGTTCGAAAAAGCTTAACCACCAGTTCCGCCCTATGCGCTACTTCGACGAGAAAAGGTGTTATCATCGTGCCATCTCTGAAAATCTATGACGCGTTAAAGGCAGCGCTGGCTGTTGCGGTGACAAGCATAGTTTCCGCCGCAGCTACGAAGGCTGGCGCGGCAAACACCGTAATTCCCGCGAAATACGTCGGCAAATGGCACGGCATTTCGGCCACTTGGTCGCTGCAGGAAGCTGGAACAACCGGCACGGCGGCGACCACGACGGACTTGGGCTCTGAAACCAAGCGGTTCTCCTTTGTGGTCGCGCCCGACGGAAAGATTACCGGTAAGGGAAACGCCGTCTGTTGGTTTGACGTTACCTGCAACGCCAACCTGATAGCCGTAAAGCAAAAGCTTGAGGCTCACCTTGTGCCCAGCAAATCCGTTTTCAGTTTTACAATTGCGGGCGAGATGACATCCGAAGGCGCAATCCGTCTGGAATCGGCGACGACTCAGAGAATGACGTTGCTGAATGCTGGCAAAAGGAACGATCAATGGGAACCCTACACCGTTTTCGGTTATGGCACTCACCCGATCAAAGAAGAAGACTGCCAGTTCGTCTTGGATGTTTCGCAAACACTGCCACGCGGAATAAAAATGGCTTGGACGGCAGTAAAGTTTAAGTCCGACTATTGCGGCAAACTAGCCGAGGAAATTTGGTACCTGGGACACCAATACATGCCTCACAGTGATCTCATGATCGCGACGTACAAAGAAGCGAAAAAAAACGAAGACGTTTTGGCGATGTCAACGTCGGAGATGCAAGATTGGGTGTTGGCCAAAGTTAAAGAGACCGATCCTGAAGCGACTATTTCCGAGGAAGCGACCCAAGAGGCCAGGGGCAAGGCTACCGTTAAAATCAGCGATTGCACGGCGCCCTATCTATATATCTGCAACTGGACTGAAGAACATGGCAATTACCACGTTCTCAATCATTTCCAGAAGGAAGACAAAATGGAACAAACTCTTCGCCACCAAGAGTTAGTAAAGTGGTGGGCCGATAACGAGATCGAGACATATAACAACGTCAATTTGAGGAAGGCGCGGGAAAAACTTGACGAATTAAAAAAGGATTGCAGAAAGAAGTGCGCCACGGAGTGCTGCGGAGACTAGCCGTGAAGAGCCTGACAGTTAGCGTTAATGGGCTGTGACGTTGGGCACGCTATTTTTCGTCGCTACTACTTTGATAGCCAAATGTTCATTTATCATACGAAAGCCATCCACGGGGACACGCGTTTCGTTCTATTGCGAGTGGACGAAAGTGACATTCATTTTGCGTTGGATGGGACGCGCGTTCTCGCCCAGCGCGCTAAGCTTTCTCAGCTCGAACACGGAGATCGTTCGCCTCTCGCCGAGGACGTACCAGATCACGCTCTGCGTGCACGGCGGCGTGGTCAGCGAGCCGGCGTAGGTGTAATAGGTGCTCACCTTCTTCGGCAGAAGTTTGTCGAACTCAATCCACACCGGACCGGACTTGTCGCAGACCTTCTCCGGAAGGTTCGCGAACACCGGCGCCAGAACCTGATAGGTCGGGGTCGTGCTGCTAGTCAGCATCACGCCAATCACCGCGTAGTCGTCTAGGCCGCCTCCTTCGAACCGGTGAACGATGTGCATCTCGGCCGGCGCCGCGGCACCGTTGATGTGATGCTCGCTCGGGAAGTGGAAGTGAAATTGGAGAAGCTTGTAGACATTATCGCCGATCGTGATCTTGCCGGCGTCGCCCGTCGGAGTGACCAAGATGTCGTGGCCAGTGTTTCGAATGATTGCGTTGCCGGCAACGTAATCGACGTTGATCGCCTCGCCTGGGGTGGGCTTTTCCGGCACTATATCGATGGGTGACTGCCTGTCGCCGCCGCACTGGTTGTTCGTGATCGGAAGATTGGGCCACTGCGCCGGACCGGAATAGCCGCAGTAGGAGTAACGTGGCGGACAGTCCTCGTCGGCGAATGCCGCGGCGGCGAACAGAAGGGGGATGAACAAATGGCGTACTTGCGTATGAAGAAAATGACAGCACCGATGAGATTTGTAAACCACCGTTGTGATCAGTGGGGCAATCTGCTCTCAAGGCGTTGTTTACGATGAACGGCGAGGCAAGCCTGGCCTTTCTCTGACGCATTTGGTCTGCGGATTGTCATGAAACTGACATGAAAATCTCGCAGAATCAGCATTTGCTATGGCAGCGCGTACGGGAGTCGAGCCCAAACAATAAAAACAGGTTTTGGATGCCGACTGTTGCACAACTGTTTCATTTGCGCGGAGAGAAAGGCTTCGTTTCTTCGTTTAAAGTGATCGTGCGTCCAAGAAGCTCATCACTGCTCTCTCCCCGCTCTGGCATGAAATGTAAACAAAAGCCAACGCTTTGAATCCCTGTGATGCAAATCAGTGATTTGCAAATCATTAAAGCTACGATGTCCAACATGGAAGCCCTCCTTGCTTTATTTCTTAGCTATCTGGATTTCTACAATCGGCCAGCAGGGACCGCAGAAGCAGAGGCGTTCCTCCGCAGCCGGTTTGAGGCGGACGAATCCGTCGTCTTTTTGGCAATGGCTGGAGCCGAAGCGGTTGGTTTCGTACAGCTCTATCCGACGTTCTCATCGCTAAGCCTGCGACGACTGTGGATCCTTAGCGATTTGTACGTCGCTGAACCGGCGCGCCGTCGCGGGATCGCGAAAGCGCTGATACGGCGAGCACAGGAACTGGCTCTCGAAACACATGCCGAAGGTTTGACACTTGAAACCGCTGTAAGTAATACAGCGGCCCAACGGTTGTACGAACAATTAGGATGGCGCAGGGATGAGGATTTTTTCCGTTATTACCGACAACTTAACCAGGTGCGTGACTGACGCTATTAAATGTTCGTATGAACTACATCAATGTCGATATTCCGATTTTTTACTGCTTCGTCCGAAAGGAATTCTTATATGACCTTGCGGCCCACAAAGGAGAATTTGAACCAGTGTCTGTATTCGGCATTCGGTCTGTTGGGGGAAGGGCTCTGGGATTTCACGCTTTAACTAGTAACGGTGCTCAAATTGCCGGTTTGCCAATTCATTCTTTGTGCTGGAAGAAACGCGCACCTCGCATGGCATTGGATTTTCTCGAGCTTTGGGAATGTTTCGGAGAGTACGTTAGTGTTCACAAATTCGACTTCCTTTCCCATGCCGCTTCACGGTGTAGAATCATTTTGAAGGACAAAACATGGATCGAAGGTAGTTACATGTTCACGGTCGATTGGTGCAGGAATTCCTACTCTGACGAACCTTCGATGGCAAAGTCAGCGCATATCATCAAGCTAGATAATGGCAATTTCGCGGCGCAACCGAATAATCGAATCCTTTGGTTTGATCCGTGTACCGTTGTGAGCGGGGAAAGGCCGGATTACAAGGTAAACACCCGCGTCTGGAAGTGCGAAACACAGCCTAAATGGGTCACCGAAGACTCGGATAGATTCTTTTATGACTACGAGGAAATCCGGCAGTCTGTCACGCGCCGTAAGCCGATTAAGAATGGCTCCCGGAGGGATGTTATCTCGGAAAAGCAAAGAGGCTCGTAGCGGGCGCGATTCTATTTCGCACCGACCCTCGGATTGACGCTGTTAGCTTCTCATTGGCGCGCACAAATGTAGCGTCCTTGATCGAAAAACGCTGTGGAAACATCGCCTTCCCGTCACCCTTGAATTGGAGTCTACCTATTACGCGTAAGCCTGACGGCTATGCTGCCTTTATTGTTCCAGTACATCCACGCTAAATCGTTTGCAAAAAAATAGAGCCGACCGGGAAAGGGCGGCGAAAAATTCATTAACTTAGAGCCGATTAATATTGGAGGTATTTTTGATCTGCCAATATAGTGCCAATGAGCTGGAGCCAGTTCGCGTTTGGAACACGCCGAAGCATCTCCCACGGTCGAATTAGAGGAGTTGACCGATACCCGTCTGCACTGCAGGGAATGTTCCAGTCAATCCATTCTTCGTTTTCCGGAACAATAAAGTTATAAGTTTGGCCCGGCACAATGTGAATGCCCGAGTCATTCCAAAGCTTATTTGCCTCGACAGCAACGTAGGTAGTTTCTCCAATTGTCAGTCGTCGCTCTGGAAATTGGGCCATCGCACTGATTCCTCGTCGTCGTTTTTCCGTAAACGCCAGCGCCTTCGAATGGCGCAGCTGTCACAAATCAATGGACCACCGCGGGCAGCCAAATCCGATTTCCCATTAACCATAAAACATCGCTGTCATCAGTTGCGCATTAGTTTTTCCTTGCGGGCCGACGTGAGTATCCGACATGACATTCCAGCAAGATAGCTGGGCGAGCAGGTTCACTTGGCGGACGGACAAATTTAACTGAAGGACCGTATTGTAGTTCGGGAAATTCAGAAGCTTTTCAGCTTCCGCGTAGGCTCCTACCTCGTCGCTCAATAGATCATACCAAGCTCCAACCCAAGTGTTATAAACCCAGAGGACACGCACAATATAATTGCCCTGAATGCCAAAATTGGCGTTGGGGAGCACTGGGAGAGTTTGCATATACATGGCTGTGCCGTTGTAACTGCCTGAGTTCGCCGCCCACAATCCTTTGGCCAGTTCCTCGTAATGGGAGGAATCGAACACCTGTGCAAATGCCACGTCGTCATTTGGCACATCTTGACGTTTGACCTCCTTGTGTTTGAGGGAGGCGGCGCTCGGCTGGATGCCGAAGAGCAATTGAATCTGCGAATCAATCACGATTTGGCCGGAGTTATCCTTGCTCAGCGGCGTCTGTCCATTAACAAAGGCAATAATGTTGGGCAGGTTGCGACATAGGAGGGATGTGATGCCCGTGTCTTCCAAACTTCCACCGTCAGCAAATTCGTACGTGTAGACTGAATTTTGCGGAAGGTTACGTCCTTTGACCGGCCAATAGGCGTAGTGCGGGATCAGACCGTCCAGAATTGGAAATTCTTGCTGAATTGTTTCTGCAAACGCAGCACTGCTTATCGATACCATATCCGACAGAGAGAAAGGCCGGAAGGGCGCGCTAACCGAAGCATACCGAGTAGAAGTATCATTGATCCACCCCGAACCCATCGCGAACGGTTCTACCAAACCGCCTCCAATATCCCTTTCGTCCGGTCCGATGCCGGAGAAATAATTGCGGACACCGATCCCGACGGGCGTGGACTCGAAGTAAAGAAGCTGAGCACCTTCCTGGGTTGGATTACTAACTATGCATCCGTTCATAACGTAAAAGGGACGCGGGCGCCGGATGCAATAAAACTGGTTGGCCGAGAGTTGCCGATTACGATCAAGAATGCCTCCCTTCCAACCCAGATAAGCGGGAGTGAGGGTATAATATTGAGTAGGGAAACCGTTGTCATCCGGGTTCCACAAGCCCCAACGCTTGAGGATCAAACTGCCGACCAACCCCTGCCACAGCTCATTGTTCGGATAGTTGTATTTATTCTTCAGCGATAGGATGGCATTAAGATCGTTGAAAAGGCCGAGCGTGGGCGGAACGTGGCCGAGATTGTTAGGAGACAAGTAATCGAGCGCATATTCTGGGTGCTGTGGGTTCCAGTTCCAGTACGTGAGATCACCCGGGTTAACGACGGTAAGGCCCAGAAAATCATCATCTTCGTATTCCGGCGGCAGATACGTATACGTGGCGCTGGCCCAAGTGCCGCCTGACACCGAAGAGATGAAGAAAACTTCGTCGAGAAGGTTCAGATATTTGAGGCCCCGCAATTGACCCATCGCAGCGGAGAGCGCGCGTGATCCACCGCCCGAAAAACAAGCTCCAACAAAATTAGCGGCGCTTGATCTCGCCTTCAAATCATGTTCGTGAGAGAAAGAGCTTCCCATTGGCAGCGGGAAGAATTCCGCGGTGAAAGGCTTGGGCGTAGACATGCTTTTTCTCTTTCGTTGAATTTTTGCGGTGGCCCCCTTTCGCCTTTGTGAGGTGGCAGACTCTGGCGAGGTGCTCTTAGAGCTACGCTTCGAGCGCGCTTGACGCGAACTTGACCTCTTTGTCCGTACGGGTCGGTTCGTCACAGTCTATAGATATTTTCGTGCTACTTTGAGAGCGCGAGCAAATAGGCGTGGTGCGCCTTTTCGAGTGTGGCTAAGTCAGAACCTGTAAGGTCGCCTCGGGCGCCAGCCGCTTCCCTTAGACAACCGCCAACTTCCTCGAGAAATTTCGGATAGACACTGTTGGTTAACTTACCTTGTTCGCGCCCCCGCAGAAATTGATTGGATGCCTCGACGAGCTTCTGCGCGCAAGCAAGTTTTGAGAATTTTGGGTGGTGTTGGAAGATCTCCTTCTGCCAACGCACCATCTGCATAATATCTGCCGGATCGCCCTTCTCGAGCTGTAACATCGTCAGGCGCGCGTCGATCGCGTTCAGCAACGTTGCAACCTTGCCGATGAGCGGTGGCGCGGATCCCTCTGCTGCGACAGCCGCAATAGAAGCATCCAAGCCAAATTGATCAGAGCCACCTAGCGCCCCGATTTTTGATAGATCGCCTTTAACATGAGGAACTAATCGCTCATGGACGAACTTTACATAAACGGCCGGATCAAGTTTTAGATCGACTTCGGGAGAACTTTCTCTTGTGTGAAAGCCCTTAGTCAGTCGCTCGGCGATGCCACGGTACACTTCTAGGCTGTCTTGGATTGCCGCAGCCAGCGGCACAGTTCGCACGCCGACGCCGAATCCGTTAATTGGAACGCTCCCCGCCATCTCATCCACGGTCAGATACGGCGACCCGTCTCGTGGAACTCCGGCGGTCTGCGCTGTAATGGCGACCCAACGGTTTTCGCCTGGCTGAACCCCTCGAACAACAAGCGTTTTTCCTAAAGTAGCCGTTTCTGTCCGCGACTTTTTGCCGACGCTATGCACGTTGGCGCTCCGCACATATCGCTTCGAGATTCCAGATACGCCGATTCGTAACGGAATATCGCGCGCGAATAGCGCACCGTTGTGAATAATTGCGTAGTCGGTCACCGAACCACCCGGCGTGGGCGGCAGCGTGGAAAGATGCATGTTGCGCTGCGCTTTGTGATTATCGTTAACGATACGTAAGTCAGTCGTTGGCCAACCTGGCGTCTGTCCCACAAGGCTCGGCGGAATGTACGGGCTGCCCGCGGCCGAGATTTCGACCGCGAGGCAGAGATGGTTGCCCGCGATTGCGTTGAGATGCCAATGATATGCCGAACTGATCCACGGTCCTGTTCCAGCGTCTGTTGTGATTACGGGATCAGGATCAGGGAACGAAACATCCGGGTCGACCACGGTCGCATCGACGTAATTACTGCCGGTGCCAAACTTGGAAACTAAAAAGTGAGCTGTGACCTGCGGCGTTGCGCCGCCTGTGTTGCGCCGGACCCTAGCGTAAGCCCAGTTATCACCGATCGTGCCGGATCCGTTACCGGCGTCACGATTGTCTGGCTGATCATTGATGAACGCACCAGGCGAAGTGCTGCGGCGATTCCACACATCGCTGGTGGCGTAAAACACTGGGTGCGTCGAAGGCTCTGCTCCGTTATCCCCATGCGTTGTATCATCCGTCCAATCGCGTACATAAAAGTCCAGATCCGGTGTAATCGCGTCGACTTCGAAAAAATACGGGTCGATTGAGATTGGGACTTCGGTGGTATGCGCTGCATCAGCGTAGAGTTTGTGGGTACCCCAGTCCACGAAACGCTGGAACTGGACGCCGGTAAGAAAGGTGGATGTATCGGGATAGTTGCTGGCCGAGAAGATTCCAAAGAAATTTTTTCCGGCAGCGACCAGCGAGGCGTAGTCGCCAACATAAACCGCGCTGGCAATCGTATTTGTTGGTTTAGTTGCGTCCGTGTTAGCGAGCAATACTCCCGGATTATCGAAGACGGTCGCATCGGCGTCGGTAGTACGCGTTAGATGGGTCTCCCAGTGGCCGGAGACGACTCGTTGATATAGAACACCCACGGTACCGAGCGAGTTAATTGCCACCTCGGGATTCATCGCGCCCGTCACAGTTAGAAGATCCGCCGACCAATTTTGACCGCGATCAATTGATCGGAGAACGTGAATCGTCTCGCTGTTGGCACCGTTACTATCGCCGTAGGCAACATAGACTCGATCGCTGTTACGAGGATCGACTGCAATACTCAGATTGCTGGCACCGAGTCGTTGCTGACCCATGTTGCCGGATTGAATTGTAATCGCATTAGTAATAAAGTGACCGGCAATCGTGTCGCTAGGATCTAACAGAGCTGTAAATGGAGAGCCGCTTGTCCCCCATGCGTCGTCGCGAACCACAACCACGCGCGGCGAGCCGTTCCAGTCGTGGATAAATGCTGCGTAGACTGTGCCGTCGAGATTCGCAGCGGGTACTTGCGCGAAGCCATCTTGGCATGCCGTATTTCGTGCCTCGATCACGTCTAGGCCGAAAGTCGGGGCTGCTACGGCTGCGCTCTGTGTAACATCCAGCGTCGAGGACCGTCCACTAGGTGCAACGCAGCCATAGCCGTTATTGAATCCGACGTAGAGCTTATCCTGGCCAGTTCCACTGCCGGCGATTGCGCTCAGAGCTCGCGCGTGTGGCTGGTCAACGTTTCCGGTTCGAGTGTCCAAGACCGCCATGACGGTAGCCCCATCCAAAAAGTCTTGGGTTCGCAGAACGCTCATCGGATACCCAGGAAGCGCCGCGCTTAAAATTCCTCCGTAAAGCCAGCTCGTGTCGTGCAGCGGCGCTGCGCTTAAGGTGGAGCCAAAGGACAAGTTGATGTCGCCCGTCGGAAAACCGTTTCCCATTTTGCTCGGCACGATGTAGGCCATTGTCCACGTCGCACCGCGATCGGACGACACATAAATCGGTGCGGTGTTTGTCGTCATCGGACTTTGCGTGAGGTTGTCCCAGGTAAAGGCGGAACCGGCCATACGGCTGTAATCATTGGGATCAATCGTAAGCGTAGGCTCTGAATCCTGGTTCTGCTCTCCGCTACGATTTTGCGGGATCATGTTCACCAAGCGGTCTTGAGCGTAGCTTCTGACCAAGCAACCCGTGAGGACCAAAAGCGAAGCGAAAATCCGTGGGTTCATCAGCGCACCTGGTTTTTCTCGAGTAGCCCAAGGACGCGTTTTTCATCCGAGGCAGACAAAACATCGAACGGCTCGGTTACGAAAATTGCATGCTGCTGTTCGACAAAACTCGTTATACCCGTGCCGCGAAGCAGGGTTGCCTCGCTTCCTTGCGGCCGGTGCCCAATAAATAGCGACTCGTCGCCGGGCTTCAGCTTAGGCGAGTTGAACCACATGATGTCGCGGCTTCCGGCAAAGACGACTGGAATGACAGCGCCGTTCTGGGTGCCGCGCAGCGCGGACGTCACGCGCACCATCGCCACCTGCCAATCCGGGTCGTGTTCGTCACGCGGAATAGACTGTTTGTCTTTCGACTCGGTTTCCAGCGAACGGACGCTCTCGACTTTCCCTCGGAAAACCATCTGGGCAATATCGAGACGCGCGCGGACGGGCACGTCGCGACGGGCCTGCAAGCCAGGCTCGAGGGTTTGCTGGATATTCTGTGCCTCAGCGCGTGGTGCCGGAAGCTCACCTACATCAGCAATCGTGATTGTCTTTCCGATGAAACGTGGGTTGCCAAAGAAAAGGGCTTTGGTGCCCACCTTTACGTCGCTGGGCTTGCTGAGGATCACGGTCGCGGTGCGACCGGTTTGATCACCGGCAAGCTCCTTGCCTGAGAACATCCGATCAACTTTGATAACAACGGTGCTCTTAGTTGGGGCGAGAAGTGGCTCTTCGCTGGCCCCAACCTTCTCGACGGTTCCCAACACGACTATTGCTGAACGACTGGCAAAGTCGGTCATTTGTTTGTTGCTCTGCGCTGCGGCCGGGTGCCGACCAGCCGTCAGCATGATCACTAAGATCCCGCACCGCGGGCCTATTCGTGCAAGTGCACCACAGAAGCTAAGAAGGCAAATAGCACTGCGTTGAATTAAGACCCATTCACCGCAATCGCTCCTGACTTGGTGAGATATATTCATTCTCTTACTAAACTAATACCTAATACGAGAATTTGACGCCGAAGTTTCGGAAAAATTTGATAATTTTTGCATTCTATGTTTGACGTCTACGGACGATATCTGACGACCAGTGGCGTTACGGTCACCGTCTAACGAGAGTGCAGTACTGGATTGCAATTCACAAACGTGGATTTAACGCTGGCGCTCAGCCGCGCCCGAATGTTGAATCGACGAACGAGCGTAAGCTATCCGCGTCGGCTGAGCGCTTTTGTTAGGCACGAGTTTTGTGGTCAATCACACTTCTTCTTTCCTTCTGTTTGCCGTTGTAATGGAAGCGTTGTCACTGCGCATACCCCCGGTCTGGCGGCAACAAAGGCTTTATTGGGTGGAAACTTTCAAGTGGAACGCGCGGTCGCTATACGCGCCGGTGCTATCATGGGTGTCTACCCAAACTCCCTTGTTGTCGTCGAATGGGGTGTACGGACCACCCCCAGGGCAGCACCTCAGCGCCACGCCGATCTGGCCGGTGGGTTCGGTGGCAATACCAGGTCTGCCGATGGTAGCGACATAAACGCCCTGGCTTACGTCGCCGGTGAAATAGACCTGGTACATACCTGTGCCCAGCCGCCTGGTGCTCACGACGTTACGACCACGGACCAGAGTTCCGTCCCGCTCAACAACCGCCCAGAATTCGCGGACGCAACAGCGCTCCACTCCCAACTTCGCCGCTTCATCCTTAACCGGTTGGGCGGTGCGTGCCGCCTTTGCCGCTCGCTCATCCGGCGCATTAAAATTAGCTTCGTCGGTTTTCTTGCTATCGTCTGCCATTTTGTTCCTTTCGGTTTTGTTTGTTTTGTTGTCCAGCCTTACTGGGGCTGAAAGTGTTTTGATAAATCCTACGCGCGCACGATCACGGTGCCATTGAGGCCACTATGTATATTGACCTCTCTCTATAGAAGATTACCCGATGTTTGGCCTGCTGCTAAAGTGAAACAGTAGCGCAACAGTTTGACTTCAATTACGGTGTCTTGAGAAACAATTTCGGACGGCTGGGTTCACCCAAAGTGCTACTTGTTTCGGGAGGTTTGCGTTGCCAGCCCTCCAGGTGAAGGATAACCGAGAATTATGGT
>Ga0137396_10000180_pt1 | contig 26770 bp, 27 predicted proteins | sample czc16metaG_FD_108284 | JGI IMG/M metagenome (GOLD analysis project Ga0137396, IMG submission 108284) | Vadose zone soil microbial communities from Angelo Coast Range Reserve, California, USA - czcobulk3.16 metaG | ecosystem: Environmental > Terrestrial > Soil > Vadose zone | place: USA...
CGAAGCGGCGACCGTCCGCGGTTTCCACGCCCTGCACCTGATCCCTCTCGAGGAGGAGCCGGGTGACCATGCCCTGCGTGAGCTCCAGGAGCGGGACCGACTCCAGCAGCTGTCGCACGGCGCGCCGGTAGAGGGTACGATCACACTGCGCGCGCGGCGCCCACACGGCCGGCCCCTTGGAGCGATTCAGCATGCGGAATTGAATCGTGGCGCGATCGGCGGCACGCCCCATGATGCCGCCGAGGGCGTCGATTTCGCGCACGACCGTGCCCTTAGCAATCCCGCCGATGGCCGGGTTGCAGCTCATCTGTCCGATGGTATCGAGGGAGGCGGTGAGCAGGAGGGTGCGCGCGCCGAGCCGGGCGGCCATGGCGGCGGCTTCGGTGCCGGCGTGGCCGCCGCCGATGACGATGACATCATAGTCAAGAGCCATGACGGCAAAGATAGACGCCCAGGCGCCGAGCGACGAGTGGACGCCGAGGAGCTAGGAGGTAGGGGCGCGTGTCGTGATGCTGGTGATCTTGCGAAGCAATCCCCAGAGCGTCTTGCCGGTCTCGACGGTCAAGGCCTCCAGCCGTCCGAAGTCTGCCGGCGCGATGTAGTCGAGGTCGCGAGCCATCTCAATGATCGTCTCGACCTCGGCCAGGGACGCGCGGGCGGTGTCGAGGTATCGACGGTACTCCCGCGCACCCCGCCGCGTATTCCCCTCTGCGATGTTCAGTGAGACACTATAGCCAGCCCGACGCAACTGGTCCGCCAGCGCATTCTGCTCGTAGTCCGGGAATCCACGCGCTGCCTTGGAGCACTCGACCGCCAAGCGCTGCGCATGCTGCCAGGCTTTGAGAGTCTTGTAGTGGGCCATGCCTGAAAGATGGAGGTCAGACACGAAAGGCACGGTACCAAATCCTTGCGTACCGTGCCTTTCCTTCGCCCTTGCCCCTCGACGTCCACTCAGCGTCTCGGCGCCTCGACGTCTAGGCTATCCAGCTCTCACCCATCTTGCTATTTCCTTGAGGTTCGGGCGCTTGCCCGTCATCAGGATCCCCACCCGGTAGATCCGCGCCGCGATCCACGCGACGGCGAGAATCGAAACCAAGAGGATCCCGAGTGACAAGGCCACTTCCGACGCGGGAAGGTTGCCGGCCGCCCACCGTACCGGCATGGCAATGGGGGCGGTGAAGGGAATCATGGAAAGGGTCACCGACAGCGCGGATCCGGGGTCATTCAGCATCGCGAACATGCTGATGAACGAGACGACCAGAAGCATCGTCACCGGCTGCTGTGCTTGACGAGCCTCTTGCTCGTTGGACGACATCGCGCCGACGGCCGCGAACATCGCCGAGTACAGAAAAAAGCCTCCGAGGAAATAGGCGGCGAACACGACTCCGGTGGCGGCGGTGACATGGGGAACCTGGAAGACCTGGCCGGCGTCCCCGATGCCTCGACGCCCGAGCAAGTGGCTGCGCTGGGCGTACAAGAACCGCGCAGACAATCCCCAGAGCAGGAACTGAAAGAGTGATACGGCGCCCACGCCGAGAATCTTTCCCAACAATAACTGGAAGGGGCGCAGTGACGACACCAGAACCTCGACGATTCTCGTTGTCTTCTCTTCAAGGACCGAGCTCATCACGTTGATCCCGTAGAGCAGGATGGCCACGTACAGAATGATGCCCATGAAGTACGCCAGCGAGAACGACTGGGCCGCGCTTTCGCCGGTCGTCTTGCCGCCGGCGATCTTCTTGGTATCCAGGTCCACTCGGACCTGTGCCCGCGCTACGATCCGCGGATCGACGCCCTCGCGTTCCAGGCGCACCGCGCTCGCGACGCCACGCAAGGTGTTTTGCAGCGCGCCGAGGGCGTTGAACGCGGAGACGTTCGACGCGCGATACTCCGCCTTCCCCGAATCCACGAGCGCGTCCGTCAGCAGCAAGAACCCGTCCAGTCGCTTCGCCCCCACGGCGTCGGTGAGCGTGAGCGTGTCCGCCGCGCGACCGCCGGCCGGAATGCTGGTCGCCACGAAGACTCTGTTTTGATTCGGGAGGCTTTGATTCAGGAGATCGGCGACGCGTGGTCCCAGGTGGGCGGAGGTGCCGTCGACCACCACGATCCGTTTCACCCCCCCACCGCTGGCGAGCAGCGACGGTAACACGAACACAGCGCTGAAGAACAACGGACCGAGCAAGACGATCGCCCAGAACCATTTCTGCCGCACCCGCTCGATGAACTCCCGGCGCACGACGGCGAGGATCTTATGCACGGGCCACCTCCACGGGACGTGCGGTCGCGGTCGCCGCCTCGGGACCCACGAGATCGATGAAGATCTTGTTCAAGGAGGGCTCGGCGAGCTCAAAGCGTGAGAGGCGGGCGCCGGAGGACACGAGTGCCTGAAGGATCTGTTGGGCGTCCGCGCCCGCCGCCAGCTCCAGCTCGGCGTATTGGCCAGACACGTCAGCCTTGGTCGCGAGTCGTCGGTCGGCGAAAATCCGGTCCGCATCGCCCCGGGCCCCGTCGAAATTGACGAGCACGTTGCGACCACCGCGCGTGTGTTTCACCTCGGCCAGCGTGCCGTCGACCAGCTTCTTGCCCCGCGCGATGATGCAGACGTAGTCACAGAGCTTCTCAGCCTGCTCCATGATGTGCGTCGAGAGGAGGATCGTCTTGCCGCGCCTGCGCAGGTCGAGGACTGTTTCCTTGAGCACCTGGGAATTCACCGGATCGAGGCCAGAAAACGCTTCGTCCATCACGAGGAGGTCCGGCTCGTGCAGGACGGTCGAGATGAACTGGACCTTCTGCTGCATCCCCTTCGACAGCTCATTCACCTTCCGCATCCGCCAATCGGTGAGGCCGAGGCGGTCGAGCCAGTCCAACGCCTTGGCGCGCGCCGTGCGGCGATCCAGGCCCTTCATTTCAGCCAGGAACAGCAACACGTCCAGCACGCGCATCTTGGCGTACAGCCCGCGCTCTTCAGGCAGATACCCGATGCGCGCGGAGTGATCGCGGCCGGATCCCGCCTCGCCGAACAGCTGCACTGTTCCGCCGTCGGGCACGTAGATGTTCATGATCATACGGATCGTCGTGCTCTTGCCGGCGCCGTTGGGCCCGAGGAGGCCGTAGATGACGCCCGGCGGCACCGTGAGCGACAGCGCGTCGACGGCGGTGTGCCCGGCGAACCGCTTGGTCACGCGGTCCAAGACCACAATCGGTTTGGAACTCATGTTCCCCTCGGTCGCGAAGCACTGGACGCACGGACGCGAGGCCGCGTCCGTTTCCCGACGGACAAGCTACTCGGTCGAGACGGGTTGCGCTGCTCCCGCGAGGGCGGCGTGCAGAGTGTGCCAGGAAAGGCTTGCGCACTTCACCCGGGCGGGGAACTGCCGCACGCCCGCGAAGGCGGCGAGCTTCCCCAGGATCTGGGGGTCGGCGGGAGCGTCCGGGCCGCCGGTCACCATTTGATGAAAGTCGTGAAATAACCGCTCGGCTTCCATTTTCGACTTGCCCGCCACGGCCGCGGTCATGAGAGACGCCGAGGCCGTGCTGATCGCACACCCCGACCCCTGGAAGCCGACCTCCTTGATGACGTCGCCGTCGAGCCGCAGGTAGACCGTGAGGTGATCCCCGCAGAGCGGGTTGTTGCCTTCGGCGCTGCGGTCGGCGGGCTCGAGCTTCTTGAAGTTGCGGGGGCGGCGGTTGTGCTCGAGGATCGTCTGCTGGTAGAGGTCGGCGAGGTCGCTCATGCTCCGAATACCTGCCGCACCTTTTCGACCGCGGCGACGAGCGCATCCACGTCAGCGCGCGTGTTGTAGAAGGCGAACGAGGCGCGCGCCGTCGCCGGGAGCCCAAAGAAATCCATGACGGGCTGCGTACAGTGGTGACCGGTGCGGATCGCCACGCCTTCCTGGTCCACGATGGTTCCGACGTCGTGCGCGTGGACGCCCTCGACGGTAAACGACACGACGCTCGCCTTGTGCGCCGCGGTGCCGATCACCCGCACCCCCGGCAGCGCCGAGAGTCGGTCCGTCGCGTAGCGGAGGAGGTCCTGCTCATGAATCGCCAGCGCCTCGCGGTCGAGACCGGCGAGGTAGTCGATGGCCGCCCCCAGGCCAATCGCCCCTGCGATGTGCGGGGTGCCCGCCTCGAACTTCGCGGGAATCGGCGCGAACGTCGTCTTGGCGAACGTGACCGAGCGGATCATGTCGCCGCCGCCCTGATAGGGGGGCAGGGCCTCGAGCCGGTCGGCGCGGCCGTACAGCAGTCCGATACCGGTGGGGCCGAACATCTTGTGGCCGGACACCGTGTAGAAGTCGCAGCCCAGGGCTTGCACGTCGATCGGCAGATGCGGCGCCGCCTGCGCCCCGTCGACGAGCACCGGGATGCCCTTGGCGTGAGCGAGCCGGACCATCTCCGCGATGGGATTGATCGTCCCCAGTGAGTTGGACACGTGTACGATCGCCACGATCTTCGTCCGAGGACCGAGGAGCTTCGCGTATTCGTCGAGCAACAGCTCGCCACGGCGGTTCATCGGAATGACGGTGAGTCTCGCGCCGCGTTCCTCGCAGATCAGCTGCCAGGGAACGATGTTCGAGTGGTGCTCCATGGCGGAGACGAGCACCTCGTCTCCCGGCTTCAGATTGGCGTGCCCGAACGACGAGGCGACGAGATTCACGCCCTCCGTCGTCCCACGCACGAACAGCACCTCCCGGGCTTCCTTGGCGCCCAGGAAGCGCCGGGCTTTGTCGCGGGCGCCATCGTAGGCCGCGGTGGCGTGCTCGCTCAGGTAGTGGACGCCGCGATGGACGTTGGCGTTGCCCTCTTCGTAATAGCGCGTGAGGGCCTCGAGGACGGCGCGCGGCTTCTGACTCGTCGCCGCGTTGTCGAGGTACACCAGCGGCTTGCCGCGCACCCTGAGCTGCAGCGCGGGGAACTCCGCCCGGAGCTTCGCGACGTCGAGCGCGGAACGGAGATCTGCCGTCGAGGAAACCGGCGGACGGGCAATCGTCATATGGCCTGCCGCCAACCATCCATGTGCAGCCGCTCGCGGACGATGCGGTCGAGCTGCGTCCGTACGTCGGGGACCCCGACCCGCGCGAGGATCTCGGTGCCGAACCCGTAGGTGAGGAGCGCGCGCGCCGCATCGGCCCCGATCCCCCGGCTGCGCAGATAGTAGAGCGCGGTCGGGTCGAGCGGGCCAACGGTAGAACCGTGGGTGCACTTTACGTCGTCGGCGTAAATCTCGAGCTGCGGCTGGCTGTCGGCCCGCGCGTCGCGCGAGAGCAGCAGGTTATTGTTCGTCTGCTTGGAATCGGTGCGCTGGGCGCCGGGCCGAACGATGATCCGCCCGTTGAACACGCCGCGCGCCTCCGCGTCGAAGATGCCGTTGAACACCTCATGGCTCTCGCAGTGTGGCTGCGCGTGGTCGATGCAGGTGTGGTGGTCCACGTGCTGCCGGCCCCCCAGCACCTGCAACCCGTTGAGGATCAAATGCCCCCCGGCGCCACCCAGCACCGCCGTGAGGTCATGGCGCGAGAGGGCGGCTCCCAGGACGATGGCGCACGACTCGAGGGCGCTGTCCCTGCCCTGATGCGAGGTGGTGGTGGCGACATGGAAGGCGTTCTGGCTTTCGCGCTGCACCCGGTAGTGCTCGCCGCGGGCTCCGTCGCCCAAGACGAGCTCCGTCACGGCATTGGTGAAAGAGGCGGCCTCGCCAAGCGCGGCGTACGTCTCGACCACGGTCGCGCGCGCCTCGCGCCCCAACACGATCAGATTCCGCGGATGCCACATCGGATGGCCGGTGGCGGTGGTGGCGACGAACAGCAGCTGCAGCGGCGGCTCGAGCGCCGTCTTCGCCGGCACCGAAACGAACGCGCCGTCGGCGAGGAATGCGGTCGCCAGCGCCATGAACCCGTGGGCGTCGAAGCGGGCGTACTTCCCGAGGTGCGCCTCGACCAGCGCTGGCTCCGTCGTCAGCGCCGCGGCGAGCCCGCCGAGGCGCACGCCGTCCGGGAGCCCCTGCGCGGAGGACAGCTCCGGAGCGAACCGGCCATTCACAAATACCGCGCGGGGCGCTGTGCGGCCCCCGACGAGCAGCGGGGCGAGGTCGTCGAGCGTCGGACGCGGGGCGTCGGGCGGGATCAGGGAGAACGGAGTTTCGGCGATCGCCTGGACGCTGGTGAACCGCCACTCTTCCTGGTGCGTCGTGGGGAAGCCGACCTCCGCGAACCGAGCGATCGCCCGCTCGCGGAGCGGCTTCAGCCACGCGGGGAACCGTGTGCTCCCTCCGCCGTTTCCCGCGAACGCCCGGTATTCGGCGAGGAAATGCTCCTTCACGCGACCGCCGCCTCGGGCCGGAGCCAGTCGTAACCCTTCTCCTCGAGCTGCAGCGCCAGGTCCTTGCCCCCCGATTTCACAATCCGGCCGTCGGCCAGCACGTGGACGTGATCGGGCACGATGTAGTTGAGCAGGCGCTGGTAGTGCGTCACGACGACGAACGCCCGGTCCGGCGCGCGCAGCTTGTTGACCGCCTCGGCGACGGTCTTCAAGGCGTCGATGTCGAGCCCCGAGTCGGTCTCGTCGAGGATCGCAAGGCGCGGCTCGAGCACGGCGAGCTGGAGGATCTCGTTGCGCTTCTTCTCGCCCCCTGAGAACCCCTCGTTCACCGGCCGGCTCAGGTAGCTGTCGTCCCAGCCGATCGCCTTGAGCTTCGTTTCGAGGATCTGCGCGAAATCCAGCGGGTCGAGCTCTTCGAGACCCTGATGCTGGCGGATCGCGTTCACCGCCGAGCGCAGGAAATAGGCGTTCGTGATGCCGCGGATCGCCACTGGGTACTGGAACGCGAGGAACGCCCCGGCGCGTGCCCGCTCCTCGGGCTTCATCGCGAGCAGGTCGTTGCCGTCGTAGCGGACGATGCCCTGCGTGACCGTGTACGCCGGATGGCCCGCCAAGACCTGGGCCAGCGTGCTCTTGCCGGAGCCGTTGGGGCCCATGATGGCGTGTACCTCGCCCGCGTGGACGCGCAGCGTGACCCCGCGCAGGATTTCCTTCCCTTCGGCAGCGGCGTGGAGGTCGGTGATCTCCAGCAGCGGGTCAGCCAACGGATCCCTCCAAGCTGATGCCCAACAGGTTCTGGGCTTCCACGGCGAACTCCATCGGCAGTTCCTTGAAGACTTCCTTGCAGAAGCCGTTGACGATCATCGAGACGGCGTCCTCGGCGGAGAGGCCACGTTGCTTGCAGTAAAAGATCTGATCCTCGCCGATCTTCGAGGTGGACGCCTCGTGCTCCATGATCGCCGTGCTGTTGCGCACGTCGATGTAGGGGAAGGTGTGGGCGCCGCACTGGTCCCCGATGAGCATCGAGTCGCACTGCGAATAATTCCGCGCCCCCTCGGCGCCCTTCAGGATCTTCACCAAGCCGCGGTACGTGTTCTGGCCGCGGCCGGCGGAGATCCCCTTGGAGACGATCGTCGACCGGGTGTTCTTCCCGATGTGGATCATCTTGGTGCCGGTATCGGCCTGCTGGCGGTTGTTGGTCACCGCCACCGAGTAGAACTCCCCGATCGAGTTGTCGCCCTGGAGGATGCAGCCGGGGTACTTCCACGTGATCGCCGACCCGGTCTCGACCTGCGTCCAGGAGATCTTGGAGTTCTTCCCCGCGCACTTGCCGCGCTTGGTGACGAAGTTGTAAATGCCGCCGCGCCCCTGCTCGTCGCCGGGGTACCAGTTCTGGATCGTCGAGTACTTGATGGTGGCGTCGTCCAGGGCGATGAGCTCGACGACGGCGGCGTGCAGCTGGTGCTCGTCGCGCATCGGCGCCGAACAGCCCTCGAGATAGCTGACATAGCTGCCTTCGTCCGCGACGATCAGTGTGCGCTCGAACTGTCCCGTCGATTTTGCGTTGATGCGGAAATAGGTCGAGAGCTCGAGCGGGCAGCGCACGCCCTTCGGCACGTAGCAGAACGACCCGTCTGTGAACACCGCGGAGTTCAGCGTCGCGAAGAAGTTGTCGGTGTAGGGGACCACCGTACCGAGCCACCCCTCGACCAGGGCGGGGTGCTCGCGCACCGCGTCCGAGAACGAGCAGAAAATGATGCCGTACTTGGAGAGCTCTTCCCGGAAGGTCGTCGCTACCGACACGCTGTCGAACACGGCGTCCACCGCCACCCCCGTGAGCCGCTTCTGCTCGGCCAGCGGGATGCCCAGCTTTTCGAACGTGTCGAGGAGCTTGGGGTCCACGTCGCTCAGGCTGTCGGGGCCCTTCTCCTGCTTTGGCGCCGCGTAATAGTGGATCGCCTGGTAGTCGATGGGCCCGTAGGTGATGTTCGCCCACTTGGGCTCGCTCATCGTGAGCCAGTGGCGATACGCTTTGAGCCGCCACTCCAGCAGGAACGCCGGCTCTCCCTTCTTCTGCGAGATCAGCCGGATGATGTCTTCGTTCAGCCCGGCCCGCACGACGTCCGAGTCGATCGTAGTCTCGAACCCGTACTTGTACGGCTGGAGGACGCGCGCCTCGATCGACGTCATACGCACTCCCCCGACGGCGCGCAGCCGTGGAAGGTGATCTGGTACTCGCACGCGTTACAGCCGTGCACGATATGCGTCCGCCGCTCGACGGCCGCTCCGAGCACCGTCTGGAGGAACTGCTCTTCGGCGGCGCAGACTTCCGGGAACCGCTCGGCCACGGCGCGGATCGCGCAGTTGTGCTCGGAGAGCCGGAAGGTGCCGGCCTCGGCCTGCCAGTCGGCCATGTAACCCGCCTCGCTCATCACGCGAGCCACTTCGGCTAGCCGCTGCTCGGCAGAAATACCAGCCAGCTGGGTCGTGAGCTGCCGCGTCAGGTCGGCGTAGTGCTCTCGAAAGATCTCGACCGCCGTCTCCCGCCCCGCCTTCTCGGCGAGCCGCTCCATCACGTCGGTCAGCGCCCGCTCGTACTGACGCGGGAACAGCGCCTCCCCTTCGGCGCTCAGACGGTAAGCGTAGGTCGGGGCGCCCACCCCGCGCTGCTCGCGGCCGTAGGCGATGAGCTGCTCGGCTTCGAGCTCCTTGAGGTGATGACGAATCGCGTTGGGCGAGACCCGCAGCTTCTCGGCGAGGTCCTTGGCGGTGAGCGGCTGGGCCCGCTTCAGTTCCAAGAGGACTTGGCCCCGAAGTCCTTTATGCGCGGCCAGTTGCGGCGTTGGGATTCCCATGCGGGGAATGCTACGCGCCGTATTGGTGATTGTCAACTAAATCAAAGCAGATTTTGACGAATTGATAAACTACTATAGCACAGACGATTAGACGTCTGACGTCGGATGTCTGATGTCGACTGATCCTTCAATAGGCATCCCGGTTCACTTCCCGCACCAGCCGCTCATAGTCCTCCGGAGTATTCAAGTCGTCGACCACGGCGGGATCATCCCCGGCGAGAGTGACGGTCTGGGCGGCGTGCTCGCGCAGCACCGCTCGAGCTCCCTCCGTTCGAGCGGCGGGGCTCGACTCCAATTCTCCGAACAGGGCAGCGTCCCAGATCACGGGGTGCCCGCGGCGCCCGCCGAACGCGGGGACGACCGCCCCTGGCCGCTCCCGTCTCCAAGTCTCGATCAGGCGCTCGACGGTGGCGATGCGGACGTGGGGGAGATCGACGGGCCAGACCAGCACGGCGGCAGGGCGCAACGGCTGGAGGGCCCCCAGCGCGGCGCGGAGCGAAGCGATGGGGCCGGCTTCCACGTCGAGGTTCTCGACAATGAGGCAGTCGTGGGTGGCCAGAACAGGGCGAATCCGGGCGGCGTCCGGCCCGAGGACCACGACTCGGGTCTTCAGGTCCAGGGCCTCGAAGGCCTCAAGGATGCGCACGATGAACGGAGCCCCACGGAAGTCGAGCAGGGCTTTGGGGGTGCCCATCCGGGCCGAGCGCCCGGCCGCGAGGACGACGCCGGCGAGGGGCATGGAGGCTCAGAGCTTAGCTGTGCACAGGGTTGCACGCCACCTGCAAACAGGCACATTAGACGCCCCCAATGGCTATCCGTCGCATTCGCCAACTCGGCGACCCCATCCTGCGGGTGCGCTGTGAGCGCACGCAGGATCCCAAGTCACCGGCGATCCGCCTGGTGGCCGACGACCTCCGGGACACGCTCAAGGCCGCCCGCAAACGGTACGACATGGGCCGGGCGATGGCGGCGCCCCAGATCGGCGCGCCGGTGCGCGTCGTCGTCGTCGAGATTCCCAAACAGATGCGTTGGGTGATGGTGAACCCCGAGATCACCGACGTCGGTTCTGACGACTTCCTGGTCTGGGACGACTGCTTCTGCTTCCCGAACCTGCTGGTGCGCGTGTCCCGGGCTTACCAGATCACCGTGACGTGGCAGGACGTAAAGGGGGACGCGCATACGGAGCAGCTCGAGGGTCCAATGGCGGAGCTGATCCAGCACGAGATCGACCACCTCGACGGTATTCTCGTCGTGGATCGCGCGACGGGGCTCGACCCGTTCGCGTTCCGCCGGGAGTGGGAGAAGCTGCACGACAGCGCCGAGCGCCACGGCCCGCCGAAGCCCCGGGAGATGCTTTAACCTCGGCGGGCGCCCTGGGGGCTCAGCAGCAGCCGCTATCGCTGCACCACGGGCAGTCGCGCACGGGGCTCACCTCCTTTCTTTTTTCGGGAACGCACACCGACGACGCATTTCCCGCCGCGCCGCAGGGCGAGGCGGGCGCGAAGCCGCCGCTGGTCCTCCTGCGCATCCACACAGCAGCACGCTGTTTCGATGCAGGCGGTGAGCGGCTTGAGCAGGGGATGATCCTTTTGGCGCAGCGCGTAGTAGACCCAGCGCCCCTCGCGACGCTCCGCGACGAGGCCGGCTTCTTTGAGGAGCTTCAGCTGGCGGCTGACGTTGGGCTGCGGTTCGCCCAGAACGTCCACCAACTCGCAGACGCAGAGGCCGTCGGGCGCCATCAGCAGGCAGCAACCGATCCGCAGGCGTACGCTGTCGCCCAGCGCGGCGAAGGCCCGATCGATGTCGGCCGTGGTGAGAGTCGTGATCATATTCTTAAAGTGGAATATGTGAATATGTGACCGACGCGTCAAGACCCCAACGCTTCGTTGGCCCCGGTGCGTCGGCGCGTCTAGATTGGTGTGTGACAGGGGTGCCTGCCGGTCTCATCGAGCGGGCTGAGAACACACCCTTACCACCTGATCCGGTTCGTACCGGCGGAGGGAGTCACGATGTCCTGCGTCACCCAGATGCATCACGCCCGCCAGGGCGCGCTCACCCCCGAGATGCGCCGCGTCGCCGAGCGCGAGGAGCTTGCGCCCGAGCTGGTTCGCGAGGAGGTCGCGCGCGGGCGGCTCATCATCCCGGCCAACGTCGGCCACCTCGCCAAGCGGCTCGACCCCATGGCGATCGGCAAGGTCGCCCAGGTCAAGATCAACGCCAACATCGGCAACTCAGCCGTCACGAGCGATATCGATGGGGAGCTCGACAAGCTGCATCACGCCGTACACTACGGCGCTGACACGGTGATGGACCTCTCGACGGGCGGCGACATCGACCGCATCCGAGCGGCCATTCTCGACGCTGCGCCCGTGCCCGTCGGGACGGTGCCCATTTACCAGGCGGTGCAGAACGTCCCGCGGATCGAGGAGCTGACCGCAGACGACCTGTTCGATATGGTCGAGCACCAGGCGCAGCAGGGCGTGGACTACGTCACGGTGCACTGCGGAATCTTGCGCGAGTTCGTCCCGCTCGCGTTGGGCCGGGTTACGGGGATCGTGTCGCGCGGTGGCTCGCTGCACGCGTACTGGATGACGGCGCACAACCGGCAGAACCCGTTCTACGAGGACTTCGACCGGCTGCTGGAGATCGCGCGCCGCTACGACGTGACACTGTCGCTGGGCGACGCACTGCGCCCTGGCTCGCTCGCCGATGCCAACGACCGCGCCCAGTTCGCCGAGCTGGAGACCCTCGGCGAGTTGACGACACGGGCCTGGGCCAAGGACGTCCAGGTGATGATCGAGGGGCCCGGTCACATCCCCCTGCACCTGATCGAAATCAACGTCCGCAAGCAAAAGGCGCTGTGCCACGAGGCGCCGTTCTATACGTTGGGCCCGCTCGTGACCGACATTGCCCCGGGCTACGACCACATCTCTTCGGCGATCGGCGCGGCGATGATCGGCTGGTACGGGGCCGACATGCTGTGCTACGTGACCTGCAAGGAGCACCTCGGGCTCCCCAACGCCGCAGAGGTGCGCGAGGGCGTGATTGCCTACAAGATCGCGGCCCACGCCGCGGACGTCGCCCGCGGGCGCCCGGGGGCCCGCGACCGGGACGACGCGCTGTCGCGCGCGCGGTTCGGGTTCGACTGGAACGAGCAGTTCCGCCTCGCCCTGGACCCCGAGCGGGCCCGCGCGCTCCACGATGAGTCGCTGCCCGCCGAGTACTTCAAGAGCGCCGAGTTCTGCGCGATGTGTGGGCCGAAGTTCTGCTCGATGCACATCACGCGGGAGATCGAGCGCAAGTTCGGGAGTGAGACGGGTATGGCGAAGGAGGCCGTGCCGGCGGACTAGATCACTTCTCTATGAGCGCGAACGCTCGTACCGGGAAGCTGCCGATCCCCCTAACCCTCGGCGGGGTCGCGAAGAACCGGAACCCGGATCCGGGCAGGCGGTCCAATCCGCACAGGTGCTCGACGATGGGAATGCCCGCTGCCAACAGGGCGGTGTGGACAGGTCGCGTGCCGTCGCTGTCGTCATCGATGTTGAGGGAGTCGATGCCGACCAGCGCCGCACCGGCGTCCACGAGATGCCGTGCCGCAGCCGCCGTGAGGAAGGGATACCCCTTCCCGTAGCGCTCGGTGCGCCAGTGACGGTCCCAACGGGTGTGGACCAGCACGGCCTTTCCCCGCACGTCGACTTCACCGAAAGCCTCGGCGGCGATCGCCCGTCCGCGATCGGGGGCGTGAATGACGATCCCATCGAGGTCCGCCACCGCCTCGAGCGAATAGCCCGCGACGTCCTTTCCCTCGGCGTAGCGGTGGGAAGGAGCGTCGATGTAGGTCCCCGTGTTCGCCAGCAGTTCGATCATCCCCAGCTGGAAGGTCGTGCCGGGTGCGTAGCGGGTGTTGGAGGCCTCGCGGCTCAGCCAGTCGCGGATCTTCGGTGCGGGGAGGCCGGGATATGTGATCATCCCGTCCTCGATCTCGTGACTCAGGTCGATGAGGCGGGCCATAACCGCGACAGTGCCTTGAGCAGCTGGCCTTCCACGGATCGTCCGTTGGGCGCTTCCGCCAACACCTGCGCGAAACGCCGCTTGAGCAACGGGTCGCGCATTCCCTGGGCGGCGAACTGGACCGTGAGGGGGATGAACCACGTAGCCTGCCGGGCCCCCGGTCCAGCGCGCGCAACGGCAGCGTACTGCTCGAAAAGGGCCAGCTGGAACGCGCCCTTGGAGGGGAAGTGCCGGTAGATCGCGCCCTTCGTGAATCCGGCAGCCTCGGCGACTTCGTCCAACGTGACCGAATCGAAGCCGCGCTCAGCGAAGAGCGGCAGGCCAGCCTCGATCAGCCGTGTTCGGGTTTCCGCCTTACGGCGCTCTCGAACGATACCCATGAGAATCCAAGATACTGAACCGTATCCTTTTCGCTAGGCGAGTACCAAGAGGGGCCGCCAAGGAGATACTCATTGGTATCTAATCTGCTGCGTTGTAAGAGCCTCCAACGCCCTGGCCGGTGTCAACGGCAACTGTTGATCTGAATGCCGAGGGCGTCGAATAAGGCATTGGCGATTGCGGGAGCTGTGGGAATGATCGGCGGCTCTGCCAGTCCTTCGTCCATCTCTCTGGAGTGCGCGCAAACGTGGGGACCGGCTCGGCGCCGAAGCCATTAACGAAAACGTGCGCGAGTGGTGTCGTCGTTCGACGTCGATACAACGCCCGCTGCACAGAGTGCAGCGATTCGCCTTCGAGGCCATCGAATGGTCTCGATGTCCGCGCACGTGGGGTCGAGCCCCTCGCAAGGCGTCGAGCAAGCTGGTGCGCGGCTCGATCGTGAGGAGGTAGTGGCGGCCGTTGACCTGAAGGCGCATGGCCGTCTAAGTTATGGCCTCGCACGCGAGTCCGCGCGCCCGCGCGCCCGGCTGAGGAGTTCGATGCCCTACATCATCGCGGAACCCTGCATCAACGTGAAGGACCGGTCCTGCGTGGACGTGTGTCCGGTGGATTGCATTTATGAGGGCGAGGACATGCTGTACATCCACCCGGATGAGTGCATCGACTGCGGCGCGTGCGAGCCCGAATGCCCCGTGACGGCGATCTTCCCCGAGGAAGACTGCCCCCCGCAGTGGAAGAGCTTCATCGCCAAGAACCGGGACGTGTTCAACGGCCCGAACCCGCCCGGCAAGCCGCAGCGCAAGGGCGTCTAGAGCCGCTCCAGAAACTCCACGAGAACCCGCGTCGCGGCGAGCGGCTGCTCGAGCGGCGCCAGATGCCCCGCCGCGGGTACGCGCTCGAGGCGCGCGCCCGAAATGGCCGCGACCATCGCTTCCATAACCGGCGGCGGCGAGATCCGGTCCTCCTCGCCGACCAGGGCCAGCGTCGGCACCCGCACCATCGTCAGCGTGGGCCGCGAATCGGGGCGGTCGCGAAGGGCCCGGAGGGCCCCCACCATCCCGGACACCGGCATCCGCTCGATCATCTCCCGTACGTCGCGGACAACCTCAGGTTGGCCCTCGAAGGTCTGCGGGGCGAGCACCAGAGGGAGGAGCCGCTCGGCGACCGCGGCCTGGCCGTGCCGTTGGGCGACCGCAATGAGATCGTCCCGGCCACGCCTCGCTTCCACAGCATCGGGCTCGGCCTTGGTGTCGCAGAACACGGCGGCGCGCACGCGCTCCGGGTGGCGTCGCAACAGCTCGAAGAGGATGTAGCCCCCCATCGAGAGACCGCACACCACCGCCTGCGCGGCGCCGACCGCGTCCAGCACCGCCGCGAGGTCGTCGGCGTACCGCGTCATCGAGTAGCCGTCTGCGGGGGCACTGGACGCGCCCGCACCTCGCAGATCCGGCGCGATGCGCCGCCACCGGGTGAGCCCCGCGACCTGGTGCCTCCACATCGTGCGATTGAAGGGGAACCCGTGCACGAAGAGCAGCGGCGGGCCGGCGCCTCGCACGTCGACGGCCAGCTCGACGTCGTCCACGCGGACGATCAGCGGTTCACGCGTCACGGCGCCGCAAACGTATGCCAGAAGACAACGCGACGGAATGCAGCCGGCAGGGCGCCCAGCGCGGCGAATGCCTTGGCACCGTAGGTCGCGTCCAGGGTCACCCCGTGCCGAGCCACCAGCTCCCGCGCCGCCTCGCCGGCGGGCGTGGGGTGACCGTAGCCGGGGCCCAAGCCATCGACGACGCGGAGCGCGGAACGCGGAACGCGGAACTCCACTCCCCGAGATCGGAGCAGGCGGACCGCCCCGCGGGCCAGGCGCGCGATCCGCCAGCGGTTAGCGACCAGAACGGTGGCGACTCGCACACCCACGACCACCGTCGGCCATCCCAGGGCGCCCATCGCGAGTGCGAGCCCCGCGGCGGTCCCACCGGTGCCGAGCGGCAACACGATGGCGTCGGGCGGGGCGGGCAGCTGGTCGGCGAGCTCGAGCCCGGCGAGCAGGTGGCCGACCACGGCGGCCGGGGCCGCGCCGCCGCCGGGAATCCAGCGACGGCGACCGAGGCGGGCCGCCGCCCGCCACGCCGTCCAGAGTGCGAAGGGGAATCCGGCGCGCGATCGACTGCGTACCACGACGTCCGCTCGGGCGACGGACGCCGCGGCGAGCGCGCAGCTCGCGGGGGTATCGGGTTGGGGAAACTGGGCGAGGACGGTGCGAAGGCCGAGGTCACGAGCGTGCGTGGCGGTGGCGAGGCAGTGCGTCGAGCCGAGCCCGCCTATCGTCACGCATACCGTCCCCGCGGGCAGTCCGATGAGGAGGAATTCAAGACCGCGGACCTTGTTGCCGCCGCAGCGAGTCGACGATCGGTCCTCGCGCTTGAGCCACAGCTCCGCGCGACCCGTGGCGGCCGCCAAGTCCGGTCGGACGTCAGCGGGCGTTGGCCAGGCGCCGAGACTGCACGGCGCGAGGGCCCCACGTATCTTTCGCGAAAGCTCAATCGGATCCATGACCATGCGGGTTTCGACCGATTACATCCGGCACGCGGCGCGCGCCGCGCGCAAGTGCGGAGGAGACCCCTTCGACGGCACCCCCCAGCCCCCAGACGCCGAGTTCTACAAGACCCTCGCCAAGGCGCTCGAGGAGATCGTCGCCGGGCTGGAGCAGCTCAGTAAAGAAGAATAGCGCGTGGACGGGTACCTCCGCTCCGCCGCCACGGTCGCCGAGACCGTCAATGCGTTCCGCCGGGAGCCCCTAGTCGCCGTGGACACGGAAGCGGCGAGCTTCCACCGCTACGTGGACCGCGTCTACCTCATCCAGCTCTCGACCCGCGCGGCGACGGCCATCATCGACCCGGTCGCGGTCACGGAGCTCGGGCCACTGGGCGGCTTGCTCGCCGACGCACAAATCGAGAAGGTCTTCCACGACGCCGATTACGATCTGCGGATCCTGGACCGCGACTACGAGTTCCGGGCCCGGCGCCTGTTCGACACGCGAATCGCTGCCCAACTGGCTGCCGAGCCCGCGATCGGGCTGGCCGCGCTCCTCGAGAAGTACGTCGGGGTCCGCCTCCCCAAGACGCATCAGAAGGCGGACTGGTCGCGGCGGCCGCTGCCCCCTGAGATGCTGGCTTACGCCGCCGACGACACGCGACACCTCCCCAAGCTTCGCGATGCGCTGCGCGCCCGGCTCAGCGAACTGGGCCGGCTGTCCTGGGCGGAAGAGGAGTTCCGCCGGCTCGAAGAGCTGCGCTGGTCGGGGCCAGCCGGCGAGGGCGACGCCTACCTGAGAGTGAAGGGCGCGAAGACCCTGGCCCCGCGCCAGCTCGGCGCCCTGCGGGAGTTGGTCGCCTGGCGGGAATCCGTAGCGCAGCAGGAGGATCGGGCGTTGTTCCGCATCATCGGCAACGACGCGCTGCTGGCGGTGAGCCGGGCCCTGCCCAGGTCCGCCCCCGACCTGTCCCGCATCCCCGACCTCCCGGCCTCGCTCGCCCGGCGGCACGCAGCGGCCCTGCTCGACGCGGTGGTGCGCGCGCAGGCGTTGCCCGAGGCGGCCCTCCCCGAGATCGAGCGCGCACGCCGGCCGCCCAAGGACTCGGCGCTCGAGGAGCGCGTGGAGCGTCTCAAGGCAGTGCGGAACCGGATCGCGCAGGAGCTGGGGATCGATCCCGGCGTGCTGTGCGGGCGTCCGACGCTCGAAGCCGTCGCCCGCGCGGCCCCAAACGACCGCGCCGGGCTCGCTCGGGTGGGCGAGCTCCGGCGCTGGCAGGCGGAGGTGCTGGGCGACGCGCTGCTCGCCGCGCTCTAGAAGCCGAGCATCGCGCGCACTTTGGGATCGATCTTCTCCGGCGTCCAGTACGGCTCCCACACGATCTCGACATCCACGTCCTTCACGCCCTCGAGGGGACGCAGCGCCTTGTGGATGTCGTTCAGGATGAGGGGGCCGGCCGGACAGCCGGGCGAGGTGAGCGTCATCGCGATGTGGACGTTCCCGTCCTCCACCTCCACGTCATAGACCAATCCCAGGTCGATGATGTTGAGGTTGAGCTCGGGGTCCTTGACGGTGCGCAGTGTCTCGCGCACCCGTTCGTCGGTGATGGTTCCAGTCGTCATCGTTTCTCCTCGGCGAACCTACGCGCAGCGCCCCGCCACGGTCAATTCCCCGGCGGGGGAAGATAGCCGCGCACTGCACAATGCCGGCGTCGCGCCACCCAGGCGTATACGCGCCGCGCAACGGGCCGCACACCAGGGATCGCGAAGACCCAACGCATCCAGCCGCGCCCCGGCAGCAGGCGCAGGATCTCCGGGACGGCGTCGGCGCCGGCGAAGACGCGCCGGTCAGGCAACACGAGGTGCATCGCCGCAGCGAGCGCCGGAAGCGGAATCCCGAACCGCGCGACCGTCGCCTGGTCCTGGAACGGCACCAGGGTAATGCGATGTTCCCGGTCCCAGCGGCGCACCAGCTCGACACTGCGTCGGCACAGCCCGCACTCGCCGTCGTAGATCAGCGTCGCTTCACTCCAGTCACCGGGCATCGCTCGCCTGAGCGGCCGCGTCCGCCACCCGGCCGCGGACTTCCTTGAGTACCGTGAACGACCGGCGCGCCCGTGGAGCGAACGCGCGGTTGGTGAGCAGCACGACGAACAGGCCGCGATCCGGATCGATCCACAACGAGGTCCCCGTCCAGCCGGTGTGGCCAAAGCTGCGCGGGCCGAACTCGGTCCCCGCGCTGCTCACCGTCTCGCCCGTGGGCACGGCCTGCCAGCCCAGCGCCCGGGCTTCCGTGCCGTGCCCGAAGTCGGCGGCCTTGGTGGTGAACAGCCGGACGGTCTCCGGCCGGACCACGTGGCGGCCGTCGGGGAGGGCACCCTCACGCAGTATCCATTGGGCGAAGCGCGCGACGTCCGTGGCGCTGGCGAACAGCCCCGCGTGACCCGCGACGCCGCCGAGCCGCGCCGCGTTGCGATCATTCACCTCCCCCGCCACCGCGTGGCCGTGCCACTCGCCGGTCGGCGCGATGCGCCGGCGCAGGGCAACGGGCGGGCGGAAGAGCGTGTGCGTGAGTCCCAGCGGCGCGAAGATCTCGCGCGCCGCGAAGCGATCGAGCGGCTCACGGGCGGCCCGGCGCACGATCTCCCCCAGCAGGATCGCGTTCACATCGGAGTAGAGGACGCGCGACCCAGGTCGGTAGATCGGGGATTCGGCGAACACGCGCCGCAGTGCCGCCGCGGCATCCGCTTCGCGATAGAGCGGCAGGGTGGCCCGCAGCCCCGACGTGTGCGTGAGCAGGTGGCGTACCGTGAGCCCCTCGGTACCCGCGGCCTGCAGCTCCGGGAGGTAGGTCCGCACCGGGGCGTCGAGCCGCACCGCGCCCCGCTCGACGAGCACCATCAGGGCGGAGGTCGTTGCCACGATCTTGGTGAGCGACGCCAGATCGAACAGTGTGCTGTCGGGGTCCACCGCGGCGCTTCGTGGCGACCAAGTGAACCGGCCGTAGCCTTTACTAGAGAGGATCGTATCGGCCCGGCCCACGACTAGGACGGCACCCGGGTACGCGCCCGCACGGATTCCCGATTGGACGATTGGATCGAAGGTCGCGGCGTCGAATCCCACGCGCGCCGGCGCGGGCGCCCCCCTCCCGGCGCCGGCTTGCAGCAGGACCAGCGCAGCTACGACCAAACCCCGGGGATGCGTCGGTGGCAGGAAGGGCAGCGGCCGTCCGGTCCGACGCGCTGCTGCTTGATCACGTAGCCGGAGCGCTCGATCAACAGATCGCCACAGTCGGGGCAGTAGGTGTGCTCCCAGCGACCGACCCGGCCGGGGAGGTTGCCGGCGTAGACGAACCGCAGTCCGGCGCGCGCCCCGATCTCGCAGGCACGCACCAGCGTCGCGGCGGGCGTGTCGTCCGGATCGGTCATCTTGTAGTCCTTGTGGAACGCCGTGACGTGCCACGGGATCTCGGGCGAGACCGCGGCGATGTAGTCGGCCGCGCGGGTGAGCTGGGCGTCGTCGTCGTTGAAGCCGGGGACGATGAGCGTCACGATCTCCATCCAGAACCCGCGCTCATGGACCAGGCGGACCGCGTCGAGCACGTGCTGCAGCACGCCGCCAAGCTCGCGGTAGCGCCGGTCGTCCATCGCCTTCAAGTCGATCTTGTAGCAGTCGGTCCACGGCCGGATGAAGTCGAGCACTTCCGGCGTGGCGTTGCCGTTCGAGATGAAAGCCGTCTTGAGACCGCCCGCGCGCGCCGTCTTGAACACCTCGACTGCCCACTCGGCCGTAATGAGCGGCTCGTTGTAGGACGATCCGACCATGCGGGCGCCCTGGCGGTGGGCGAGCCGCACCAAGTCGTCGGGCGTGATGTCGGTCGGCAGCACCCCTGCGGTCTCGTCGCGCAGGGCCTGTGAGGTAAGCCAGTTCTGGCAGTAGCCGCAGTGAAAATCGCAACCCAGCATTCCGAAGGTCAGCGTATCGCTGCCGGGGAGGCAGTGAAAGAAGGGTTTCTTCTCGGTGGGGTCGCACTGCAAGGCGGCGACATAGCCCGCGGGGACGAGCAGGACGCCGTCTTTGTTGAAGCGGACCTTGCAGATCCCCCGCCGGCCCGGCTTGACGAGGCAGCGGTGGCCGCACGCGAAGCAACGCACCGCGCCGTCCGGAAGGGTTTCGATCAGCTCCCCTTCCCGAACGCGCGCATCAAGCACCTGGGCGAGCGACGCCGCGCCGCCGTCCGGCGCGTCGTGCGTCAGGAACGAGGTGATCCCGCGATGCGCCATGGGGCTCACCGCAGGCTCCCCGGCGTCAGCTGGTACAGCAGCACCGCCGTGCGGACGTCCCGCTCGGAGAGGCGGCGGATCGTCCCCTTCGCGTACATGAGATCGGTGGAATCGGGAGAATGGTCGAGGCCGATGACGTGGCCGATCTCGTGCAGGGCGACGGCACGCACGTCGTCGACGCCGAGCGGGCGCCCCTTGGGATCGAAAGTCGCGATGGTGACCGTGGCCCGGAGAATGTGCCCGTCCTGGTCCCATTCCAGGTCGGTCTGGCCGGTGCGCTCGATCTCGAACTGGATGCGCCAGCGGAACGTCACCTCGGCGTTGGTCGAGTCGCTGCCGATGTCGAACCGGACCGGCACGCCGGTACCTCCCCACTCGGCGAAGGCGTCGCGGATGGCGTCGACGAAGGCCGGCTGGAAGTTGGCGACGGTTGCCGGCGTGACGTAGACGCGCACGCGATTCCGCGCGCGGTTGTCCCAGCGATGCAACATCGAGTCCTGGCTGGCGGCGACGATTTCGTTGAGGTAGGTGACGCCGGCGCTGGCCCGGACGCGACGACGCGTTTCCGACCGGGCCAGCGCGTCCATGTAGGAGAGCCCGCCCGTGTCGGCCCCGACGCCCTGCGACGTGGTGGTGGTCACCGGCGGCTGGGGCGGCGGCGGCGGGGGGGCAGTCGCGGTGTCCGGGACGGCGGACACCGGCGGCCGCACCGGGGGCGCGACCGGAACCCGGTGGCGCATGAAGACGTTCCACAGGATCGCGAGCGCCATCAGCGTGATGGACGCAGCGATCAGGGCGGTGAGCCGACGCTCGACCATACGCGCAATATGTCAAAACGCTCGGCTCCGCCGCTAGCTTTGCCCCTCCGCCGTCTCTATGATTGTGGCCCCGCTATGTCGAGACCAGCGTGATCGCCTGGCTTGCGAAGACTGTCGTGCGCCGCCGCTGGCTGGTGCTGGTCGCGTGGGCGGGGCTCGCGGCGCTCTTCCTACCACAAGCGCTCGGGGTCCAGCAAGTGCTCGCAGTGCGCGGCGGCTCGGACGAGGAGACCGAATCGTTCCGCGCCGCCCAGCTGCTCAAGCAGGCATTTCCCGGCCCCTTCGCGGAGTACGTCGCCGTCGTCGTGCACGGGCCCATCTCCCGCGGCAACCGCCGGTTCGACGTCGTACTGGACACGCTGGCGGCGGCGATGCGGCGGCGACCGTACGTCCGCGAGGTGGTGGCGGCGAGCAGCCTCGGCGAGTCCACGTTCGTGAGCCGGGACCGCCGCACCACCTTCTTCATCGCCGCCCTGGCCACGGACCAGACCGACAATATCAGCAACAACTACGTCCCCGACCTCCGCGCCACCTTGCGCGACGCGCTGGCCCGGGCGCCTGGCGGGGTGGGGTTCGACGTCAAGCTCACGGGATACCCGGCGCTCGATTACGACATCCGCTCGATCAGCGCCGAGGACACCGCGCGCGGGGAGCAACGCGTCCTCCCCGTTACGCTCGTCGTGCTCGTGCTGGCGTTCGGCGCGCTGGTGGCGGCCTTGCTGCCCATCGCGGTCGGTGTGCTCGCGATCACGATCGCCCTGGGCCTCGTGACGTTGGCCGCGAAATTCCAGACGATGTCGGTGTTCGTGCTCAACATCACGACGATGGTCGGCCTGGGCGTCGGCATCGACTACTCGCTGCTCGTGGTGACGCGGTTCCGCGAGGAGCTGAACCGCGGGCTCTCCGCGTTCGACGCGGCGGTGCGCACCGTGCAGACCGCCGGCGCGGCGGTTGTCACGTCCGGGCTCACGGTGGTCGTCGGCTTCGCGGGGCTGCTCACCACCCCGCTTGTGGAGACGCGGTCGGTCGGCGTGGGCGGCCTGCTGGTGGTGGCGACGGCCGTGCTGCTCGCCACCACGTTTCTGCCCGCGATGCTCGCGATCCTGGGCCGGAACATCGACCGGCCGCGCTGGCTGGCGCGCCCGCTGGCGAGCATCCATGCCCCGAGCGGCTGGGAGCGCTGGGCGCGCTTCCTGCTGCACCGGCCGTGGCGCGCTGTCGCGGGCGGCGGCCTCGCCGTGGCGCTCCTGAGCTTCCCGCTCACGCAGATTCGCATCGGCGTGCCAGCCCGCAACTGGTTCCCCCCGGAATCGGAGTCCGGCCAGGGGCTCGCGGAGCTCCAGGAGATGGGCGCGAGCGGCGTGATCCAGCCAACCCGGGTGGTGATCCAGCTCCCGGAGGGCGAGTCGGCGCTCTCCCCGATGCGCCTGCGCGGGCTCAAGACGCTGAGCGATTCACTCCGCAAGGATCCGCGGGTCAAGGAGGTCCGCGGGGTGGCCACGATCCGACCGGGGATGTCCTCGCTGCAGCTCGCCCTGTTCTACAGCGACATCCGCGACGTCCGCGAGCGCTTCGCCCCCTTCTTCAACGCCTATCTGAGCGCGGACAACCGCACGACGCTGGTCGACGTGATTCCCGCCGACACGGTGACGCTCACCGGCCTGATGGACGTCGCCCGCCGCGTCCGCAGCGTCGTGGCCCACGGCGTGCGCGGTCTCCAGGGCTGCGACATTCTGGTGGGAGGGTTCGCGGCAACGAGCGTGGATCTCCAGCATCACCTCCTGAGCCGGCTCCCCGGCGTCGTCGCGCTGATCCTCGGCATCACCGCACTGATGCTGTTCGTGGCGTTCCGGTCGGTGCTCGTCCCGTTGAAGGCGGTGCTGCTCAACTGCCTCTCCGTGAGCTCCGCCTTCGGCGTCACGGTGCTGGTGTTCCAACACGGCTACGGCGGCCGCCTCTTCGGTCTCGACGGTCCCACCGAGGCGATCTTCGTGGTGGTCCCCGTCCTCATCTTCGCGACCGTGTTCGGGCTGTCGATGGACTACGAAGTGTTCCTGCTCACGCGGATGAAGGAAGTCTTCGACAAGACGGGCCGCAACGACCACGCGACCATGGAGGGGCTGTCGGCGACCGCGTCCACGATCACGTTCGCGGCCGCGATCATGATCGCCGTGTTCGGCGTGTTCGCGTTCTCCCGCGTGCTCGCCGTGCAGTTCGTCGGCTTCGGCCTGGCGATGGCGGTGCTGTTTGACGCGACGCTGATCCGCATGGTGCTGGTGCCGGCCATCATGCACATCGCAGGGCGCTGGAACTGGTGGCCAGGCGTGCGCGCGCCCAGGCAGGACGGAGAGAACAGCGCCTAAAGCCTCTTGAGCCGGTCTCCCCGGACGTCCCAGTGCCACGCCGGCACGCGCTCGCCGGTTCGCGGATCCTTCAACGGCTTGTACTGTAGCCACGCCGCCTGCATGCCCAGCTCGCGTCCGACGGCGAGCAGGCGATCCTTGTCGGCGCTCACCAGGTGCACCATCGGCTCCCCGCGCCAGCGGTGCCGGTGAAGCCAAACGCCACCGTCGAGGGCGAAGCACATCCCCTCGCGGCGGCGTTCGAACTCCTGCCAGGGACGGGCTACATGCAGCTGATCCGGCCCTCCACGGTCGCCGTGCCGACCGGCGGCCCAGCGCCGAAGAACAGGTAGCACTGCCGCGGCGTCTGCGCGTGCACCGCCGTCGCGTTCCAGCCGCCCGTCGACGTGGTGACGGTGAGGGTCACCCCTGTGCTGGGCGAGAAGTTATTCAGCATCGCCATGCTGGTGGTGTACTTGACGCTGTCGTAGAAGAAGGCTTCCTCGGCCGTGGCGAGGTTGCGCAGGTCGGACTTCATCTGCGCCATGTAGCTCTTCTCCTTCGTGTTGACGAACTTCGGGATCGCGATGGACGCGAGAATCCCGATGATCACCACCACGATGAGCAGCTCAATCAGCGTGAAGCCACGACGGGACCGCAGCACGGCAAACCCTCCGGGCGCCAAAGGGCACCGGCCATGGAGGGCAGACCTCCAGGGACCGGCGCTGCAATAGTGTGGCACCAAGCACCTTCGCCGCAAGAGTTATGCTTATCCCTTGGCATCCACCCAATTGCTTCCGATGCCGACACTTACGACGAGCGGTACCGACAATTTGGCAGCCTCTTCCATATGGCGTTTTACCAGAGTGGTGGCGGTCTCCGTTTCGGCCTGGGGCACCTCGAACACCAGCTCATCATGCACCTGGAGCACCATCCGGGTCCCCAGGCGCTGCTGGCGCAGCGCGGTGTGAATACGGATCATCGCGATCTTGATCAGGTCGGCGGCCGAGCCCTGCAGGGGAGAGTTCGTGGCGGTCCGCTCGCCGAATGCCCGGATGTTGAAGTTCTTGTCCTTGAGCTCGGGGACGTAGCGCCGTCGGCCGAACAGCGTCTCGACAAAACCCTTCTCCCGGGCGTCGGCGACCGTACGGTCGAGCCAGGCGCGAACCCCAGCGAAGCGGCGGAAGTATTCCTGAATGAACGCGCGCGCCTCGTCCTGTGTAATGCCCAGCTGGCGAGCCAACGCGAAGGGGCCCTGCCCGTAAATGGTGGCGAAGTTGATCGTCTTGGCTCGCGCGCGCATCTCTGCGGTCACCAGCTCTTGGGGCACGCCGAAGATGACGGCCGCTGTTTGCCGGTGGATATCCCCGCCCTTTCCGAAAGCGGCGACAAAGGCCGGATCGCCGGAGAGGTGGGCGAGAAGGCGCAGCTCGATTTGCGAGTAGTCGGCGGTCAGGAGCACCGTCCCTGGCGGCGCCACGAACGCCCGGCGGATCGCCTCGCCCCGCTCAGTGCGCACGGGGATGTTCTGCAGGTTGGGGTCCGAGCTCGAGAGCCGTCCGGTCGACGCCCCCACGGGATTGAAGCTCGTGTGCACCCGTCCCGTCGACGGATTGATGTACGCTGGGAGCGCGTCCACGTAGGTGGACTTGAGCTTCGACAGTTCGCGGTACTCAATGAGCAGCCGCGGTACCTCGTGGCCCATCGCTGCGAGCTGCTCGAGGACCTCATAGTCCGTCGAGGCACCAGTCTTCGTCTTCTTGAGGACGGGCAGCTGCAGCTTGTCGAAGAGGACGGTGCGCAGCTGCGGGGTGGAGTTGATGTTGAAATCGACCCCCGCGGCCTGATGAATCGAACGCTCGAGGTCGCTCAGCTCGGTCGCGAACCGGCGGGACAGGCCCGCGAGGAGCTCGCGGTCGACGAGCACGCCCGCCCACTCCATGTCGGCCAGGACTGCGAGCAGCGGGACCTCGATCCCTTCGAGGAGGGGCCGCAGCTTGTGGTCCTCGAGCTCGGCGGCGAACGCCTCCCGCAAGCGCAGCACGGTCTCGCTGTCGTCGCAGCAGTAGCGCGCCGCGGCCGCCACGGGAACGGCGGCGAACGGGCGCTCGGTTCGCCCCTTCCCCGCGACATCCGTATAGGTCCGCAGCTCCGTCGCCAGGACCTCCCGGGCGAGATCGTCGAGAGCGTGGGAACGACGCCCGGGGTCGAGGACAAAGCTGGCGAGCGCGGTGTCGTAGGCGACGCCGGCGAGCTCCACTCCTGCTCGCCGCAGCACGATCCAGTCGTACTTGATGTTGTGTCCCGCCTTGGGGACGGCGGGGTCGGCGAGCAGCTCGCGCAGCGGCGCGAGCGCGGCGCTTCCCAGCGGCGGCAGGTTTCGGGGCGGCGCGTCGCCCGCGAGCTCGCCGTCCGGCGCGACGTGGGCGAACGGCAGGTACCACGACCGTCCCGGCGCCACGGCCAGCGAGAGTCCGATGAGGTCGGCACGCATCGGGTCGAGCGACGACGTCTCGACGTCCACGGCGACGAGCGGCGCGCGCCGCATCTCGGCGACCACCTCGGCCAGCCGAGCGGCATTGTCGAGCACGGTTGCCGGGGCGGCGGGCGGTGCGGCCGCCACCATCGCGACCGGCTCCGGACCCGCTGCGGAGGTGGGGGCGCCCAGCTCCACGAGGCGGTCGAGCTTGGGGATGAGCGAGCGGAACTCGAGCTCGGTGAACAACTCGCGCAAGCGGGGGATGTCCGGCGGGCGGACGCGCAGGCGCTCGAGGTCCAGCGACACCGGCGCGTCGCGGCGGATGGTGACGAGATCGCGGGACAGCCGGGCGAGGTCGCCGTGCTGCAGCAGGGCTTCGCGGGCCCGCTTCCCGGACACGTCCGACGCGCGCGTGAGGATCGTGTCGAGGTCGCCGTAAGCGCCGAGCAGCTCGAGGGCCGTCTTCTCCCCGATGCCCTTGACACCCGGCACGTTGTCGGAGCTGTCGCCCACGAGTGCCAGATAATCCACGACGCGCTCGGGCGGGACGCCGAGCCGCTCGCTGGCGTTGGCCTGGTCAACCCACTGCTCTTCGACCGCCGCGGGGCCGCCTCGGCCCGGGTTGAGCAGGGCGATGCGCGGGCCGATGAGCTGGTAAAAGTCCTTGTCGCCTGACACGATGACGGCCTGGAGCCCCCGCTCCGCCGCCGCGGTGGCGAGCGTGCCGATCACGTCGTCGGCCTCAAAG